>Ga0308418_1002095_pt1 | contig 9910 bp, 13 predicted proteins | sample HotsprSampleR4cd_FD_203517 | JGI IMG/M metagenome (GOLD analysis project Ga0308418, IMG submission 203517) | Hot spring phototrophic mat microbial communities from Mushroom Spring, Yellowstone National Park, Wyoming, United States - 20090729_R4cd ... | reverse complement strand
AAATTATTAAAGTTGCTGTTTCCGTAAAAATAAAAAATTAAATATCTTATAGTTAAAATTAGAAGATATATAATTTTTTTGAACAATTAATTAATTTTTAATTGTTTTATATTTAATTTTTATTTTGAATTTTTTTAAATAAAAATCCTATTTTAGTCGCCTTTTTTAAAAATTGAAAAGAAGATTAATATTTTTTAAACACCAATTAAGATTAACTACTTCTTTTTTATGATTTTTTTATTTTTTAACGCGTAATTGATTGAGCCAGTGATTACTAAAAGAAGATAAATTTTTATCTTATTAATGTTTGTTTTTTTAATTGATTGTTAAAATATCTCTTGAAAAATGATTTAATAAGTGTTTTTGATTTTAAAAAGATCTCTTCTTTTAAAAATTTCATATTTTTTATCATTGAAAACTAAGGCCAACAAAATTATTCTTATTATTTCCTCGTGGCTGACAATTAGAACGTTTTTTTGTTTTATCTTTTTTATATCCTTTAAAAAAGAAGATAGTATTTTTATAATGTCAATTTTTGCTTCTCCTTTTGGCCATGGTGTTTTTAAAGGATTTTTTTGATATGAGGTAAAAAATGATTGATATTTTTCTTTAATTTCATTCCAGCTTTTTCCTTCAAAGTCACCAAAATCTTGATCTTTTAATCTTTCATCAATATTAAGAAGAATATTGTTTTTTAAATTGTTTTTGAATATCATGGCTGATTGAAGGGCTCTTTTTTGAGGCGAGGTAATAATCAGATCAATTTTTATTTTTTGCTTATTAATCAATTGACTAATTTTTTTAATTTGATTGGCCCCTTTTTTTGTTAAAGGGCTTTTGTCTTTTTGACCATGAATAATATATTTTTTGTCATTTTCTACATTACCCTCTGATTGGCCATGACGAATAAGATAGATAATCATTTTTTGGTAAAATAATTGATTGACTATGACCAATAAAAATTTAATCTTACCAGAAAATCAAAATATCTTAGCAGTTTTTGCCCATCCCGATGATGATGTTTTTGGTCCTTCGGGGATGATAATGACTCTTTGCCAAAAAGGGAATCAAGTTTTTGAAATTTTTATCACTAACGGCGATGCTGGCACTAATCAAAAAACTGGCAAAAAGGAAAAAGATTTAGGCGAAAAAAGAAAAAAAGAGGCCCAAAAGTCGGCTTTTTTTATGGGAGTAAAAGAAGTTTTTTTTTTAGGGTTTGCTGATGGATTTTTATCAAATAATCTTTATCACGATGTTTCTGAAAAAATAAAAAAAATAGCTGGCAAAATTAATCCCTCAGTGTTTTTAACTTATGAACCAAGAGGGGTTTCGGGGCATGTTGATCATTTTTTTACTTCAATGGTTGTTAGTTTTATTGCTTCGAAATTAAAAAAGAAAGTTTTTTATTATTGTTTATCAAAAAAACAAAGAGAGTTTATTAAAGACTATTTTATATTTTTTCCTGAAGGATATGAGAAGGCGGAAATTGATTTGAAATTAAATGTAGAAAAATATCGAGAAAAAAAAGAAAAACTGATAAAAATTCATCAAACTCAAGTTAAAGACGGAAAGATGGTTTTAGAAAACATAAAAAAACAAAGGCCATTAATTGAAAATTTTTTAATCAGAGATTTTTCAAATGAATAATTTAGAATACTATTTGGGTTTTTCTTATTTTTTAGGGATTGGTCCTCAAAGACTATCGCTTCTTTTGCAAAATTTTTCCGATGTCAAAAATGCCTATTTGGCAAAAAAAGATGATTTGGTCAAGGTTTTGGGAGAAAATTTAACCGAAAAGTTTATTCAATTCAGAAGTCAATTTGATCCCAAAAAAGAACTAGAAAGGTTAAAAGAAAAAGAAATTACGGTTTTATCACAAGAAGACGAAAAATATCCTCAGTCACTAAAAAAAATCGCCGATCCCCCAATCTGTCTTTATGTCAAAGGTGATTTGTCAAACTTTGATTTTGAAAAAGACTTTTTTTTGGCAATTGTTGGAACACGAAAGCCAACTTCGTATGGAGAGACTTTGGCCAAAAAATTTACTTCGCATTTGGCATCGATGGGGATTATTGTTGTTTCTGGGATGGCGTTGGGGATTGATTCTTTAGCTCATTGGGCGGCTTTAAATTCTTTAGGAAAAACAATTGCTGTTTTGGGGTGTGGTGTGGATGTTGTTTATCCACCAAGTAACAGGGGGCTTTATCAAGAAATTTTAAAAAAAGGTGGTCTTATCATCTCCGAATTTCCTCCCGGAAGAACCGTTTTAAAGGGTCTTTTTGTGGCAAGAAATCGGATTATTTCTGGATTGTCTTTGGGTGTTTTAGTGATTGAGGGAGCCAAAGACTCTGGGGCTTTAATTACGGCAAGATATGCGGCTGAACAAGGGAAAGAAGTTTTTGCCCCACCTTCTCCTTTAACTTCACCGATGTCTGAAGCGCCTAATTTTTTGTTAAAACAAGGAGCCAAGTTGGTGACTGATGTTTCTGATATTTTAGACGAATTTAATCTAAATATTTCACCAAAAAAGAAAAAAGATTTAACAAAAGATTTAAGTACTGAAGAACGCTTAATTTTTGAAAGTTTAAATGCTTTGCCAAAAACAATTGATGATTTGATTTTAGAAACCAAAATTCCAGTTGATAAAATTTTGAATCTTTTGTCGATTTTGGAGATAAAAGGGGTGGTTGAAAAAAATAAAGAGGGGAAGTATCAAATAACGAGTAACGGATAACGAGAAATATTAAATGTTTATAAAAAAAGATAAATAGAAAATAATAGAGATAAGTAGAGATTTATTGAGATAAATAGAGATAAATAGAGATAAATAGAGATTGGGAGATTAAGAGATTAAGAAATTAAAAAATTAAAAAAAACATTGTTTATTAGTTGACAAATTAAGTATACAATCGTTTATTAATTTTGTCAACTTTTTTATTTATTTTATTTAATCTCTTTTCTTTAAAAAAATCACCCAAAACTTTACCGATTTAATGCGATCGTAAAAAAAAGGTAAAAAAAGATATATTCTATCTTAGCGCCGATCCAGAAAAGATAGAATTTTTGGTTAAGAAGCTTTTTTGTTGCTTAATTTATTTTTATGGATTAAAATAATCTTACTATGCTAAAGGTTGGCATTGTTGGTCTTCCAAACACTGGGAAATCAACCCTTTTTAATGCTTTGGTAGAAAAACCAAAAGCGCATGTGGGCGCTTATCCTTTTACGACTATTAATAAAAATGTTGGCACTGTCACCGTTCCCGATGATATTCTTTTTAAACTGGCTTCCTTAGAAAATATTGAAAAAGTGACGCAAACAACAATTGAGTTTGTTGATATTGCCGGTTTGATCAAGGGAGCGAGTTTAGGTGAAGGGTTGGGGAATCAGTTTTTACATCATATAAGAGAAGTCGATCTTATTCTTCATGTTTTGCGGTATTTTAAAGACAAAGATATTCCTCATGTTCATCCAAAAATCGATCCAGAAGAGGATTTTTTTATTGTCAATGAAGAACTTATTTTAGCTGATCTTCAAACATTAGAAAAACGATTAAAGAAGGAAAAAATTAGTAACGAAGAAAAGCAATTTCTAGAAAAAGTAATGAGAGAAATGAATCAAGGAAAGATGGCTAAAGATCTTTTATTAAAAGAAGAAGAAAAAAAGTTTCTTTGCCCCTTAAATCTTTTAACCCAAAAAAAGCAATTAGTAGTTGCCAACATCGATGAAAAAGATATTCAAAATCCACCAAAAACTGTTTACGGTGTACAGGTTATCCCCATATGTGCTAAGCTTGAGGCCGAGTTAAACGCTTTACCATGGGTTGAGCAGCAAAGATTTTTAAAAGCTTATGGGCTTTCAAAAAGTGCCAAAGAAAAAATTATCATCGAAAGTTATCGAGCTTTGGAGGTAATTACTTTTTACACCATTGCCAAAAGAACTGAAGCCAAAGCTTGGACTTTAAAAAAAGGAAAAACCGCTTTGGAGGCAGCCGCCAAAGTCCATACTGATTTTGCCAAAAACTTTGTTAAGGTGGAGGTGATTTCTGCTAAAGAGTTGATTGAAATTGGAGGTTGGCAAAAAGCAAAAGAAAAAGGCAAAATTATTCTTGAAGGCCGAGATTATCAAGTAAAAGATGGTGATGTTTTGGAGTTTAGGGCAAGTGTTAAATAAAAGAATTTATTCTTCTTCATCAATTTTTTTAATCCTTCTTAAATACTTTTCTTCCATTTTTGGTTTCGTTTCAATGAAGGTATCAACCAGTTTTTTTGCTAATTCTAAACCTTTTCCATTTTCGTCGTTGCCATTTTTTAAATAATCCGAAGCCAAAGCTAAAACATTGATGTGATCATTTTCTTTGGCATGTTTTACTTGATCGCAAGAAAACCCCAAAGCACAACGGATGCCTTTGGAGCGGTTGACGGTGATTGAGACGCCAACTCCAGAGCCGCAAATAACAATTCCTAAAAAATCTTTGGGATTTTGCAAAACCGCTTGCGCCACTTTTTTGGCAAAATCAGGATAGTCATCCAAAGGATCATATTGGTAATTGCCCATATCTTCAACCCGGATATTTTTTTCTTGAAGATACTCAATCAGTTTGTTTTTTAGCTCAAAACCCCGATGGTCGGCGGCAATAAAGATAGTCATAAAAATAGTATAAAGTATTAATTAGTAAGGAGCAAGTATTAAGTTTTACAAATCTTTTCTTGGCCCGCTGATAAAAATTAAAGACAAAACCACACCAACAACAAAAGCCGTTTCATAGCCTAAAAAGAGATATCCCAAAACGCCACTAAAAACAAAAAAGAAGACCATCTGCATTAGGTTAAATTCACTGCCCATATTAACCGCAAAGTGCATAATCATAATATAAATAAAAGAAATAATCACATAAGTGAAAAAAGAAAAAGAGTCGGCGGTTGCTTTTGCCGAAGGGGTGGCAACCAAAATTGTTTGGGTAAAGACAAAAAAGTTCATTTTTTAATCAATAATTTCTAAAAAATTTTTTTTAAATTTTTCACAAGAGAAAAACTGACTTCTTTTTTTGGCCGCATCCCCCAAAATTTTTTGGCGGTTTTTGTCAAGGTAAAGCTCGATGATTTTATCAGCAAGGTCATTGGGATTTTCTGGGTTGGCAAAAAGAGAGCTATCTTTGGCAATTTCTTTGAAAACCGGGATATCACTTAAAACTGAAGGACACCCTTGCGATGAGGCTTCAAGATAAGAAAAGCCAAAACCCTCATCGCGAGAAGGTAAAATATTTAAACTAGCTTTTTTATAAAGTTTGATTAAGTCTTCATCAGCAACATAGCCTAAAAAAATAAATCGTTTATCGTCTTTTATTAATTGAAAAAATTCTTTTAATTCTTTTTGCCAAGGATTATTGGAATCAGATAAAGCAGAAGAATTCAGAAAAATTCGCTTTTCATCAGAAATTTTTAATTTTTCTGATTTATCTGATTTAGCCGATGTTAGCGAACCCTCCAATTCGGAGAGTGAATTTATCCGAAACACCTTTCCCACCAAAACAAAAGTCACATTGGCAATTTTGATAGCGCGGGCTAAATTGACTAAATTTTTATTCCAAGTCGCATCACCAACGTAGAGACAGAAACCAGAAGAATTCAGAAGAATTCGCTTTTCATCAGAAATTTTTAACTTTTCTGATTTTTCCGATTTATCCGATGTTGGCGAATCCTCCGATTCGGAGAGTGAATTTATTTGAAAAATTTTTGGCAAGCATGGATAAATTACTTTTATTTTTTCCTCCGGTATTTTTAAGATTTGGATAATATCTTTTTTTGATGAGAGGGAGTCTGTCACAATTAAATCATATTTTTTTAGCGCTATTTTATTTAAAAAGATGTTAAAATTACCGCGTAGTCCTGCGGGAAATTTTGAAGGGTATTTTAAAGGGATAAGATCGTGAATGATAGCAATTTGTTTTTTGGCAATTCTTTTTAAAGTTGTCGGTTTTTGTAAGAAATTAAAAAAAGGATTGATAAAAACTTGTAACTTGTAACCTGTAACCTGTAACTCGTTGGAGAAAGTCCAATCAGGAAAGTTTTCTTTTAAAATCTGCAAATATCTGCCAACTCCACGTACCTTTGATTGAGTATCTGACGAAGTTGGATCAAAACATAAAACTTGAGTCATAAAAGAATTTTATAAAACTTACTTCGACTTGACAATCATTACAGAATCATTATATAATTCTTTAATATGATAAAACAACTGATAAATGATGAAAAATTTACCAATATTCAAAAAGCCCAAGCCGGGTTAACCCGACTTTTTTTGGAGGCAGAAAAAACAGGTAGTTTTTATCGGGTTTTAAAAAATGATCAATCTTTGGGAGTACTTCTTCCCAATCGTCTTTGGCAGAGTTTAATTGAGGATTTAGAAGCTCTGTCTTCCCCAAATTTTAGAAAAAAAATTGCCAAAGCAAGAAAAGAGAAGAAGACAATTAAGGCCAGTGAAGTTAAAAAGCAATTAGGTTTATAAAAATGTATTCTTACGAATTTGAACCCCAGGCAGTTCGCGATTTAAAAAAACTGCCAAAAAATGTCCAAAAAAGAATTATTAAAAAACTTGATTATTTTGTCTCTTTTGACAATCCTTTAGTTTTTGCCGATCATCTTGTCAACTTCGAAATCGGCTCCTACCGTTTTTTTATCGGTGATTATCGGGTGATTTTTGATGTGGTGGATGAAAAAATTATTATTCTTAATTTAGGCCATAGGAGGGAGATTTATAGATGAATAAGACTTTAAATTTCTAAGCTTTTATTTCTTACTGCTTCTAAAACTTCTTTTTCTCTTTTTCTTTGTTCTTCTAAAATTTTTTTAGCATTTTCTATAGCTTTATCGAAAGCTTCTAGAACGATTTTTTTATTTTCATCACTTTCTTTTGGATCAAAATAAGTAACATCGGCATATCCTACGAATTCTTTTAAAATATTTAAATATCCAGGCACTAATTTTCCTGTCTTTGGGTCAATAACTTTTTCGAATAAAAAATCATCTGGACTATTTATAGAAAAATATCTTAAATATTCTTCTTTTTTAGCTGGATCTTTTGGTTGAAATAAAAGAAGATAACCATCAGGAAAAAGCATAATATGTTGAAGATTAGGATCATCTTCGCAAGTAACTGGTAAGATAATAGGAGTTTGTTCGGCCACCATCGAAATATTCATTATTTTTTCAGGTGGTTTTTTAAGTTGTTCTAACCGTCCTAAAATATCTCCAGAAGGCGCTCTTGCTTCTGTTATATCTGCTGTAATAATATATGCTCTTCCAATACCTAAATCTCTTAATTGTGTATAAATTTTAGGAGGTTGGCTAGGCAAATTTTCTGGTTGAATTTCATTTTCGGTCATAATTATAAAAATACTTCTTCTTCTTCTTCTTGTCAAGGGGAAAAAATTCTCTTGACAAACAAAATATATTTTATTATCCTGTACATATATGTACAAAATAGATAAATTATTAAAGCAGGAAGAGAAGCTTTTTCATACCAAAGATTTAGCTTTGCTTTGGGGGATAAAAAATGACAATACTCTTTACACAACCATTAAAAGATATGTCAAAAAAAAGATCTTAATTCCCATTCATAAAGGTTTTTACTCCACTTTACCTTTGGAAAAAATTAATCCTTTTCGACTGGCTTTAGGCTTTATTCACCGTTTTGCCTATGTTAGTTGTGAGACAGTTTTGATTGAGGAAGGAGTGATTTTTCAAAAAAGTCATTATTTGACCTTGGTTTCCAATATCTCAAAAAAGTTTTTTCTGGCTTCTTATTCATTTTTAGTAAGAAAACTAAAAGATGAGTTTTTATACAATGATTTTGAGATTTTTGAAAAAGAGGGGATAAAAAAAGCTAGTCTTGAGCGAGCAGTGGCAGACATCCTTTATTTTAACCCAAACTTTTATTTTGATAATCCAAAAAAAATAAATTGGAAAAAGGTAAAAGAAATAAAAAAAGTTATTGGTTACCCAATAAAAATATGATTTTACCAAAAAAAGAGGATGCTTTACACAAAGCTTGGTTATTGCGGCTTTTGACTGAGATTTTGGATAGTAAAATTGCCCAAAATGTTTATTTTAAAGGCGGAACCGCTGCCACTCTTCTTGGATTTTTAGATCGGTTTTCTTTGGATTTGGACTTTGATTTAAAGCCAAAAAGCGATGTTGAAATGATTGATAGAAAGTTAAAAAAAATCTTTAATTTTTTGGATTTAAAGTTAGAGAAAAAAAGCTCGCGGTCGTTATTTCATGTTTTAAAATATCCCTCAAAACCTGGTCAGAGAAATAAGATTAAACTTAGTCTAATAGACTTGGCTTTAAAATCGAATCAATATGAGACTTTTTATTTAAAAGAAATTGATCGCTTTGCCATTTGCCAAACAAAAGAGACAATGTTTGCCAATAAACTAGTAGCTATTATCGATCGTTATCAAAAATACAAAACCATTGCCGGACGTGATCTTTATGATATCCATCATTTTTTTATTTCTGGTTATGATTATTTAGACAAAATAATTATTGAAAGAACCGGTAAAAAACCAAAAGAATATTTGCAGCAGTTAATTGATTTTATTGAAAAAAAAGTCAACGACAAAATTATCTCTCAAGATCTAAGTTTTTTACTGCCCTATGAAAGATTTGTCAAAATAAGAAAGATTTTAAAACAAGAGGTTTTGATGTTTTTAAAAGAGGAAGTGAAAAGGTAAAAGTTAGATTATTTTTCTTCAGAAGAGGATGTTGGTGGAGGAGAAAGAAAAGCTAAAAAATCAGCTTCTTCTTGTCAAGGGGTATTTGATGCGAATAAAAAAAGATACGAATGACGCGAATTATGCAAATATGAAATTAGAGATAAATTGAGATTATTAGAGATAAATGGAGATTAAAAATTAGTGTAAATATAGTGTAAAAATTGTGTAAACCAAATCTGACTTGGTAGACCGCGTCTGACGCGGTGTAAACATTGGGTAAAAAGTTGTATAAAAATAGTATAAAAATTATAAAGTGAATGGGTACGATTAAATTTATTATTTACTTAAAACTTGCTTTATAATAAGACGGTCCTTGGTTGATAATGCAAGTTTAAATTATTAAGTCTAATAAAATGGTGTTAATTTTGGGAGGTTTTTTTGATAAAAAATATATTATAATTTTTTTATGAAAAAAACTCTTCCCAAAAGGATTCCTAAATATTTGCATCGTTTTTTTTGGGATGTTGATGTCAAAAAACTTAATCCCTAAAAATATTTTTTTATATGGCTTTTTGATCTTTAATAATTTATCGCATCACTTTTTCTTCCACTCTTTCATACTGGCAAATTTCATCTTTAGAAAACCACAAAGAAACTTCGTATTTTGCTTCATCTTGATTGCCTGAGGCATGAAGAAGATTTTTAATTGCACGTTTTGCGGTATTGGCCAAATATGAGGAGTCAAAAGAGTAGTCGCCGCGGATGGTGCCTGGGGCTGCCTGAAGGGGAAGGGTGTGACCAGCGATTTTTCTAACCAATCCCACGGCATGTGGCCCCTCAAAGATCATTGCCAAAACTGGCCCTGAGGTAATCATCTCAATCAGCCACTGACGAATCATCAAACCAATTTGGTAGCTGTCATCGGTGCCAAGTTCTTTTTTTACATCAACGCCTAAAGCTTTGTAGTTGTCCAAAGTTTTTTGTCCCATGCCACGAATGAATTCTTCTCTTTCTTTTGGATAGTGTTTTTCTGCTAGTTCTTTTGAGACTTTTATTAGTTTGCAGCCAACCATCTTAAGGCCAACTTTTTCAAAACGAGAGATAATCTCACCACAAATACCGCGGGCAACGGCATCGGGTTTTAAAACAACAAGGGTTTGTTCCATATTTTTAAATTTTAAAATTGCTAATGA
>Ga0308418_1002093_pt1 | contig 9913 bp, 7 predicted proteins | sample HotsprSampleR4cd_FD_203517 | JGI IMG/M metagenome (GOLD analysis project Ga0308418, IMG submission 203517) | Hot spring phototrophic mat microbial communities from Mushroom Spring, Yellowstone National Park, Wyoming, United States - 20090729_R4cd ... | reverse complement strand
AAATATCTTTGCTTCTGGCAGTCTGTCTTGGCTTGTTGGCGTATGGAAAGGTTTTATTTCTAAGTTGGGAAACAGACATTCCTTCAGCTTATTCTTTGCCACTAGTCGCATTTATGATTTCACTTGCTCTTGCTTTGCAAGTGATAGCCGCAACTGTAATCGGAGCAGGCTTACCCTTGTTGGTAAAACGCTTTGGTGGCGACCCTGCTGTAGCTGCAAGCCCAGCCATTACAACAATTGTGGATATAACAGGATTACTTATCTATTTCGGAATGGCAACACTCTTTTTTTCACTTTAAAAATTAAAAACACTGAATAATGAAAAATAATTTAATCACACTCTTAGTATTAAGCATCTTGGTAAGTGCCTGCAACAACAAATCGTCCAATGACGAAGCAAAAAATTATACGGTTCAAGGCGATACCGTATTGCTCTCAGAAAATTCAAACATTAAAACTCGTATTAAGACAATTACAGTTGCAGAAGAAGCATTTCGTTTAGAACTTATCTCGGCAGGTACAGTAAAAGCTATTCCAAATAACTACGCAGAGATTGCCCCTCCTTTTGCGGGTCGTGTGTTGAAATCGTATGTCAGATTAGGTCAAAAGGTAGCACCCGGTTCGCCCATATTAGATATTAGCTCGCCTGATTATTTCGCTGCACAAAAAGAGTTTTTTGATGCTAAATCAGAATTTAAACTGGCCGAACAAAATCTGAAACGTCAACAAGATTTATTGAGCAATGGCGTAGGTGTGCAAAGAGATTTGGAGCAAGCCGAAACAGATTTTGAAACTAAAAAATCGGCATTAGCCAACGCTTCGGCAGCTTTAAAAATTTTCAATATAGATCCTTCTAAAACAGTTTTAGGACAACCGCTTACTGTTACATCGCCCATCATGGGAGAAATAATTGACAACAAAATTGTTATCGGTCAGTATCTGAAAGAAGACGCTGCTCCCGTTGCTATTGTAGCAGATCTTTCAAAGGTTTGGGTTGTGGGGCAGGTAAAAGAAAAAGACCTTCGCTTTATTCACAAATTAGATGAGGTACAAATAAGAATTGCCGCTTTTCCGGACAGAATTATTAAAGGAAAAATATATCACGTATATGAAATTGTGGATGAAGATACTCGAAGCGTTCAGGTATTGATAGAGTGTGAAAACAAAGAGCGGGATTTGAAGCCCGGTATGTACGTAACCGTTCGTTTTATTGGCACACCTGAACCTGCTATTCTGATACCAACCAAAGCCGTACTGCAATTAAATGACAATCAAATTGTATTTGTACAAGTAGGTAAAGATAAATATCAGAGAAGAAAAATTGAAACAGAAGGAACATCCAATGGTAAGGTGGTTGTAAAATCTGGATTAAAGGCGGGTGAAACGATTGTAAGTGAAGGTGGAATTTATCTGCTTGAAGCGAAATAGTAATTCTTAAAAAAGCAAAATCATATGAACAAACTTATACATACAGCGATTGTCAAAAGGTGGGTAATGGTAGCCCTATTTACCTTATTAGGTTTCTTCGGTTATTACTCGTGGCAACAACTTTCCATTGAAGCCTATCCAGATATTGCTGATGTTACTTCACAAGTAGTTACTCAAGTTCCCGGGCTTGCAGCCGAGGAAGTAGAACAACAAATTACTATACCTATTGAACGAGCTTTGAATGGACTGCCCGGTATGCACGTAATGCGAAGTAAAAGCACTTTTGGTTTATCTATGATTACCATAGTGTTTGAAGACGGAATAGATGATTATTGGGCAAGAATGCGTATTCAAGAACGCTTGAACGATGTTGAACTTCCTTATGGTGCTGTTCCCGGACTTGACCCACTCACATCACCTATCGGTGAAATTTATAGATACATTATTGAAAGTAACAGCCACGATTTGCGAGAGCTTACCGACTTGCAAAATTTTACCATCATTCCAAGAATAAAACAAGTCCCAGGGGTTGCCGATGTTACTAACTTTGGTGGTATTACAACGCAGTTTCAGATAGAACTTGATCCACGCAAGCTTGAACAATATAGTTTATCTTTAAGTGATGTTATTGAAACCATTCAAAAAAATAATGCAAATGCTGGTGGCAGTGTTTTACCACGCGGTGATTTAGGTTATGTAATAAGAGGCATTGGTTTAATCAGAAATTTAGATGACCTTGGGAAAATAGTTGTAAAAACAGAAAAAGGTGTTCCCATTTTTTTAAATGATATTGGAAAACTCAAATACGGAAATCTTGAACGTAAAGGCATATTAGGTTATACCGACAGAGTAAGAAATTACTCAGAAAGCATTGAAGGGATCGTACTCTTATTAAAAGGTCAAAATCCATCCAAGGTTTTAGATGGAATTCATTCCGCTATAGAAGAACTTAATTCAAAAATTTTACCGAGAGGAGTTAAGATTCATCCTGTTCTTGATAGAACAGAACTTGTAAAGGCAACCATAAATACAGTATCACATACTCTCCTGGAAGGAATGGCATTAGTAATAATTGTTTTGATAATTTTCTTAGGAAGTTGGCGAGGTGCTTTGTTGGTGGCAATTACCATTCCGTTATCATTACTCATTGCTTTTATATTAATGAAACTTACTAATATTCCTGCCAACTTACTTTCCTTGGGAGCGATTGACTTTGGAATTATTGTTGACGGTTCTATTGTAATGCTAGAAACCATCCTAAAAAAACGAGAAGACAATCCTGAAGATGAATTTAAGGAGAATATCATTTCTAATCTAGCTGCAAAAGTAGCTAAACCCATTTTTTTCGCAACCATCATTATCATAACAGCTTACATTCCCTTGTTTGCATTTGAACGAGTAGAAAAGAAATTGTTTACACCAATGGCTTTTACTGTTGGGTATGCCTTGCTCGGAGCGTTGGCAGTTGCTTTATTGCTTATCCCCGGTTTAGCGTATGTAGTGTATCGCAAACCACAGAAAATATATCACAATAAATGGTTAGAGAAACTGACAAATGCCTACCATAACCAGATGCAAAAAATAATGAATACTCCTAAAAAAGTGTTCCTTCCCTTAGGAGTGATTTTAGCAATGGCAATAGTTCTCACTGTTGTTGTTGGGAAAGATTTTTTACCCCCGTTGGATGAAGGATCTATATGGTTGCAGGTGCAACTACCGCCTGGAATTTCGCTTGAAAAATCTAAAGAAATGAGCGATACACTTCGGGCAAGAACAATGAAGTATGCCGAAGTAACCTACGTGATGGTGCAAGCTGGTAGAAATGATGATGGCACAGATCCTTGGACACCATCACACTTTGAAGTATCAATAGGCTTAAAACCATATAAAGAATGGCCAAGTGGTAAAACCAAATACGACTTAATCGAAGAATTAGCAAAAGAATACGAAACCTTACCCGGCTTCACGGTTGGTTTTTCGCAACCCATGATTGATGGGGTAATGGACAAAATATCAGGAGCACACAGCGAACTGGTGGTAAAAGTGTATGGTGATGATTTTAAAGAAACACGAAGAATTGCAGAAGATGTAATGAAAACGTTAAAAACAGTACCCGGTGCGGTTGATTTAGCTATTGACCAAGAACCACCCTTGCCACAATTACAAATTCACGCAGACCGTGATAAAATTGCCCAATATGGGTTGAATGTTTCTGATGTTGCTGAACTTATTGAAGTAGCTATTGGGGGAAAAGCCATTTCACAAATTTTTATTGGTAATAAAGTGTATGACATCATTTGTCGCTACAATGAAGAAAGCCGAAACACGCCTGAAAAAATAGCCAATCTGATGCTTACATCGGGTACAGGTGCTAAAATTCCATTATCGCAGGTGGCTGACATAAAACTAAGCACTGGCGAAAGTACCATTACACGGGAAATGAACAAGCGACATCTCACCGTAAAATTGAACATCCGAAACCGGGATCTTAATTCATTGTTGAAGGAAGCACAAAACAGCATAGAAAAAAATGTAAAATACGACCACGAAAAATATCACATCAAATGGGGAGGACAGTTTGAAAATCAAGAACGTGCTTACGCTCGTTTGGCAGTGATAGTTCCTTTGGCTTTGGCTATTATGTTCCTTTTACTTTATGCTGCTTTTGGTACTTTTCGTCAAGCTGGTTTATTGATGAGTATTGTCCCCTTGGCATTATTTGGAGGTATGCTGGCATTGAATGTACGGGGAATGTCCCTGAACGTTTCTTCTGCCGTAGGTTTCATTGCTTTGTTTGGCGTGGCAATTCAAAATGGCGTGATTATGATTTCTTACATTAATAATTTGAGGAAAGAAGGAAAGGAATTGTTACAAGCCGTACTTATCGGGGTAAAGCACCGTTTTCGTCCGGTGTTAATGACTGCCACTGTAGCTGTGTTGGGCTTATTACCGGCATCACTAGCAACAGGTATCGGTAGTGATGTACAACGACCTTTAGCAACGGTGATTGTGTATGGCTTGTTGTTTTCAACGGTTATCACCCTGTATGCCCTTCCGGCTTTGTATTATATGTTGGAGAAAAAATGGGGAATGGATGAAATTTCGGATTAGGGATTTTCGATTTCGGATTTTTTTAATCTCTCCATCAAACACTGAATTGGTTTAATAATAAATGAATAGGAAAAACATGAAACAGAATATCTGGATGATTTTTTTGTGCTGTGTAACCCAATTAGGCTTCACACAAAATCAATCCGCATTCCCTAATCCGCATTCCGCAATCATTGACACTTCCTTCAAAAAACAAACCATCTCTTACACAGATTTTATTAGATTGGTAGGTAAAAATAATCTTGGCTATGCAGCAGAAAAATTTAACCTGAATATTACGGAAGCTAAAATTTTAACAGCGGGTATTTTTCCAGACCCCGAGTTAGGTTTTGGGTGGTTTGATAACGGACAACAAAGAATGAATATGGGTTATGGCTTTAGTTCAGAATTGTCGTGGACTATAGAGCTTGGTGGTAAACGTAAGGCAAGGGTCGAATTAGCTAAGAGCGAAAATGAGCTGACTAAATATCTCTTACAGGATTATTATAGAAACCTGCGAGCAGACGCAACCATATTTTATTTAGCAGCTATGAAAAACAAATTGTTGTTAGATGTTCAACTCAGTTCCTACCAATTAATGAACCAGTTGGCAAAATCGGATAGTATACGCTTTAAACTGGGTGCCATCACTCAATTGGATGCCCGACAAAGCAAGTTAGAAGCAGCCAAGATGCTTAATGATGTGTATCAGGCAGAAGCCGAATGGAAAGCTGCATTGGTAAATCTAAGCATGTTGCTTGGGCTTAAACAAACAGATACTTTGTTTATTGCCAATGGCGATTTCAACCTTTTTGATAGAAGTTTTAATTTGCAAGAACTTATTATTGCAGCACAAAATAATCGTGCAGATTTATTGGCAGCAATGCAAAACAAAAATGTTTCGCAGAACTTATTGAAATTGGCACAAGCCAATCGTGTGATTGATATAGGATTAAATACAGGGATAGTATACGCTTCTTATGTGAGAAATGTAATAGCTCCGACTCCTGCATTTACTAGTGTGAGTGCAGGTATTACTATTCCACTAAAATTTTCCAACAACCGTCCGGGTGAATTAAAAGCTGCGTATTATGCCAATCAACAGGCAGAATTGCAATACAGACAAATTGAACTCCAAATCCAAACAGAAATTGCACAAGCGTATTTTAATTATTTAGCACTAAAAAAGCAAGTACAGCAATTTAACAATGGTATGCTTGCCGAGGCAAAAGCAGTATTGGACGGGAAAATTTACAGTTATCAAAGAGGAGAAACATCACTTTTGGAAGTATTAAATGCCCAACGAACCTACAATGAAGTTCAACAATCTTTTTATCAGACCCTTTACAATTATGCTGTTGCCTTGGTTGAATTAGAAAGAGCAGCAGGTATTTGGGACATAACCTTTTAATCAATAGTAAAATGAAAAAGATAATTTACATAATAATTGCGGCTTTCTTTTGTAATGTTGCATTAGCTCAAGATCAATCAAAAAAAGAAATTGACACTACAGAAGCCTATAGCAACAAACTATTCAAAAGTGGTAATGTAACTTTTGGTTTAAAAGCAGGCTACACCCACAGCAATTTGTACGGAAACGAAATTGACTATATTTTTGCCGATAGCAAAACCACAGCTTTACCTTCTTTTCATGCAGGCATAGTGGTCAATTCACAAATTGGAGAATATTTTTGGCTAAAACACGAATTGTTACTCAACCAAAGAGGAGCAGGTGTTAGTCTTAATGACAGCATAAATGGCAACTATACTTCCACACTAAAAATGTTGTATTTGGATTTATACCCAATTAGTCCAACATTTCATTACAAAGGTTTTCAGATTTATGCAGGTCCATATGTAAGTGCATTAACTCACGCTTCCATTCAGAGAAAGGATGAAAATGGTAAACTGTTTAATGACAAATCAATTTTTGGCGATGCAGGAAACAGCGAAAAAGATGGCGAAAACAAGTACTTACAAAAGTTTGACTTTGGCTTAAATACAGGAATTGAATACCAATTCCCTTTTGGTTTGTTGATTGGCATTAAATACAATCACGGATTTACGGATATATTTCAATATGCGAATAGTTACACAAACGGAGATACTAAAGTTGATAACATAAAAATATACAATAAGGCTTTGATGGTTTCATTAGGTTACAGTTTTGTGAAAAATAAAAAGATAAGATAATGCCAACACACAGGGGCAGGCACATCCCACAAACTGCTCTTAGCCGACACGCTTACCAAAGTTTGCGGGAAGAGCTTGCCCCTTTTCCTCCCTGATAAAAACTTCAATTTTTATCTTCCTTCCCTTCTAAAATTTTTAAAACAGCCAACACACAGCCGACACATAAAGACCCAAACACAATTCTGACATTGACAGCGAAACCCTTTACAGACCTGACTTACAAGACACGGACGACAGAACGCCAGCTGGTAACAGCGGTTTAGCAAAAGTGGCGGTGCAGTGCTTCGTAAGACAATTATTCGTATAATTGAGGTGTGGTTCTTCGTATGAAGTTTTGTGGTAAAATCGCCACCTTCGGCAAGCCGCAAACCGTTGTGCGTTATCTTAAAAGACGAACCTAAAATGGCAAATGAAATTAAAATAGAAACCTTGCACTTGTTTTCCGTTTTAGACAGAAAACTGATAGAACTTTTAAAATCTCTAACAGCAGAAGAATGGGATAGCCAAACGGTTGCTAAACTTTGGAGGGTAAAAGACGTGGCTTCTCATTTACTTGACGGAAATTTAAGAGGATTATCTACGTCAAGAGATAGTTATTTTGGAGAAAAACCTGAAAATATACAATCTTATCAAGACCTTGTTGGTTTTCTAAATCAATTAAATATGCCTTGGACAAGTGCCACCAAAAGACTTAGCCCACAGGTAATTATCAAACTCTTAGAAATTACAGGACAAGAATATACCGAACATTTAAAAACACTTAATCCGTTTGAAAATGCTATTTTTTCAGTGGCTTGGGCAGGACAAGAAACTTCGCCTAATTGGTTTCACATAGCGAGAGAATACACTGAAAAATTTTTACATCAACAACAAATTAGGGACGCAGTTGGCAGGCAAGGAATTATGACAAAGGAGTTTTTTTACCCATTTGTAGATACATTTATGTTTGCTTTACCTCACACATTTAGAGATATTTCAGCAGAAAACGGAACAATAGTTTCTATTGAGGTAAGTACAGAACTTGGCGGAATTTGGAGTATTGTAAAAACAGAGAAGGGTTGGGATTTAGAAAAAAGTAAAAACCTTTATCCTACTTCTAAGATAGTCATTGACCCTGAAACGGTTTGGAAATTATTTTCAAAAAGTTGGAAACCCGAACAAGTTATAGACAAGGTTAAAATAATGGGAAACATTGACTTGGCAAAAAAAGCCCTAAGCATAGTTGCGGTAATGGCGTAACAAAAAAGACAAACTACCAATGATAAACAAAGATAGACGACATACCGAGTTTTTCATTCTTTTGACACTTTTGATTGTAACGAGAGTGGCGGACGGTATTTTGACCTATAAAATAACCCCCGACCTTTCCAGAGAACTTAATCCTTTGGTTTCTATCTTTGGCTTTGGCTGGGCAGGATTGATACTAGTGGCTCTTGCAATTATTATCCCAACCGTAATTCTCTAATACTACAACATTTATAAACCATTTGACAATTTCCCTGACAAGAGGGCTTCCTATTTAGAATTTAAGAAATTTTACTTCAATACCGCAAACCCTACACTAAAATCATCATCAGGCAAAATTATTATTCATACATTGGGTTATATTGTGCCAAGAGTGTTTATACTATGGGGAATATGGGTAATCATTCACAATTATTTAGTAATGACTGACGAACCTACTTATAAATACCTAAGAATAGAATATAAAATTTGGATTATCGGCTATTTATTACCGGGTATATTAGGCGTGTTGCTTTCCAATCCATTTCTAAAACGAGAATACAGAAGATACTTGAATGCGAAAAGATAAAATTATAAAACGACTTGAGTGGTATTACCCAACCGAACTTTTTAACGCTTGGTTATTCACAGGCATAACGCTTTTTGTAATCTATACTTATAAATTTGCAGATGCTTTCTTTTTAGTTTATGGCTTGATAATAATGACATTTATTTTGTTTCAAGGACAGCATTATTGGAAATTAAAATTATTCCGACTTACAAACAAAAAATTTGATGAAGTCAAAAATCTCAAACTATTCAGAAGAGCAAAACAAATTAATGTGGTGTTAATAGCAATAATTCCTTTTGTATTCGGCTTGCAATGGCTTATGACCAACAAACCCATTATAGAAAATAACTTATTTTTATGGCGAATTTTAGCAAATGTAATTGGAGTTCTTGAACATATAAACTACTATCACAAACAGCTAATGGTTGATAATTTATCAGATGTAAAATATTTATTGCGCAACAAAAAATTGAAAGTAGCAAGCCTAAAAAAAGACCTTGATGAAGGCAAAATTTAAAAACACCAGCAGCCAACACGGGTTTTGCGTCATGCGGGGTGACGTGCAAACTTGAAACTTTATGCTTCTATTCAAGCGCAGTCCTTCGATTGAACTTTTGTGCTCCGAAATCCGACACTACGCCAAACCGCGGAACGTTAGCGGCAAGCATATATAAAACATATAAAAAAGACAAATGAATAATTAAAAAGGATAACAATGAAAACAGAAGATTTTAAATTTTTGGTTGAACAAGCTATTAAAGCGCCATCAGGACATAATACACAACCCTGGAAATTTGAAAATACAGATGATGGAATAATTATCCATCCTGATTTTTCAAGAGCTTTACCTGTGGTTGACAGAGACAATCATGCTTTATACATTAGTTTGGGGTGCGCTATTGAAAATATCATTATTGCCGCTTCGGTAAAAGGACTTGAATGCACAATTCATTATCCTAAGGACGCAAAAGGATACATTAAGATTATAATTAATGATACCAATTCCTCAAATATCACAAAAGACCCATTATTCGATTACATTGACTCAAGACAAGTGAACAGAAGAAAATATTCCGAAAAAATAGTTTCAAACGAAGATTTGCAAAACCTTAATTCATCATTCAAATTCCAAGGAATTTCTCTTCTCCTTTTAAATGGCAAAGCATCATTTAAAAATGTAGTACCATTAATTATAGAAGGTAACAATCTTCAATTTGGCAACAAGCAATTTGTAAACGAGCTTACAAACTGGTTTCGCTATTCAAAAAGTGAAGCAGAAAAGACTAAGGATGGTTTATGGACGTCAACTATGGGTCTGCCTAATATGGGTAAACTCATTGGCAATATGGTGATGAAAAATTTTGTTACAGCTAAAAGTGAAGCAGAACGAATACAAAATATTTTAGA
>Ga0308418_1002089_pt1 | contig 9927 bp, 11 predicted proteins | sample HotsprSampleR4cd_FD_203517 | JGI IMG/M metagenome (GOLD analysis project Ga0308418, IMG submission 203517) | Hot spring phototrophic mat microbial communities from Mushroom Spring, Yellowstone National Park, Wyoming, United States - 20090729_R4cd ... | reverse complement strand
ATTGAGGAATTTTCGGCTCGCTTAAGAGCACTGAAACTGATGACCATATCATTATTCTGTCGGACGATTGACATTGAGGAATTTTCGGCTCGCTGAAGAGCACTGAAACATCAACGCCGGCGTGCGGACGAGGAACTGCTCGTTGCATTGAGGAATTTTCGGCTCGCTGAAGAGCACTGAAACTACCCGCCGCGCCTGCTGATCCGTCAACGTCAACGATTGAGGAATTTTCGGCTCGCTGAAGAGCACTGAAACCTACGGGCGTTATATGCCGCCCGCGCCGCCCGTTCGCATTGAGGAATTTTCGGCTCGCTGAAGAGCACTGAAACGAGGTCTCGTCAAGCGCTTTGCTGCTTTTGTAGAATTGAGGAATTTTCGGCTCGCTGAAGAGCACTGAAACGGGTGCGTCAGCCGCGCGGGCTTGCGCACCCACTTCGATTGAGGAATTTTCGGCTCGCTGAAGAGCACTGAAACCCTGCAGGCGGCGGAAGGTGGTGAAGCGGCGGTACAATTGAGGAATTTTCGGCTCGCTGAAGAGCACTGAAACGGAATGTACTTCAGCAACGTCTCAATCGTTTCGCGCGATTGAGGAATTTTCGGCTCGCTGAAGAGCACTGAAACCTTCTGGAGAACGTCTTCCGGCGACGGCAGCATTACGATTGAGGAATTTTCGGCTCGCTGAAGAGCACTGAAACTCCGCACCACCGCGACGCGCTCATACGCCGTCTCCACAATTGAGGAATTTTCGGCTCGCTGAAGAGCACTGAAACCTTCTCCTTATCCCGACCGACGGCGTTTTTGTTTGGATTGAGGAATTTTCGGCTCGCTGAAGAGCACTGAAACAGATACTCGGCGAACTGCTCAGACGCGGCGCGCAGCCGATTGAGGAATTTTCGGCTCGCTGAAGAGCACTGAAACTCGTACTGTCGTATGCGGATCGATACAATTTCGACATTATTGAGGAATTTTCGGCTCGCTGAAGAGCACTGAAACTATCGCCAAACGTCAGCTCGTCGTCAGGCGGAAGGATTGAGGAATTTTCGGCTCGCTGAAGAGCACTGAAACTTCAGAATTGTGCGAACATTGGCGAACAAAAGCGAAGTATTGAGGAATTTTCGGCTCGCTGAAGAGCACTGAAACAGAACTCGAAAATCAGTATCTTCGCGGGTTTGGTTCGATTGAGGAATTTTCGGCTCGCTGAAGAGCACTGAAACTCATAGGTACCCCTAAAAACAAGTCACGAATATCCAAATTGAGGAATTTTCGGCTCGCTGAAGAGCACTGAAACGCTTCTGGTCTTATACCACTCTCTGCTGTTTTGTTGTATTGAGGAATTTTCGGCTCGCTGAAGAGCACTGAAACCACTGGACGGTTTACAAGCCCTAAACGTTTAGTCATTGAATTGAGGAATTTTCGGCTCGCTGAAGAGCACTGAAACGATTATCGACATCGTAACCCGCCCGCGAAGCATAGCCCCGATTGAGGAATTTTCGGCTCGCTGAAGAGCACTGAAACTTGAGTTTTGGGAGTTTGATACGTCAAATGGTGTTCATTGAGGAATTTTCGGCTCGCTGAAGAGCACTGAAACCGATGGGTACGTTGTCAACTATCTGCGCGCGGTCAATTGAGGAATTTTCGGCTCGCTGAAGAGCACTGAAACGGTGCTCAATCAGCGCCGCAGCGTCACAGCGCGCGAATTGAGGAATTTTCGGCTCGCTGAAGAGCACTGAAACACGCCCGTTGTCACAACACCTCATATAAATAAAAGAGAAATTGAGGAATTTTCGGCTCGCTGAAGAGCACTGAAACGGAGAAGCGCCGGTTTTTCGAGTTGTACCGCACCTGGTATTGAGGAATTTTCGGCTCGCTGAAGAGCACTGAAACGCCGCCGACGGCGTCGTACAACAAGAGCCATCCACGCAATTGAGGAATTTTCGGCTCGCTGAAGAGCACTGAAACAGTGATGTTCGCGTTGAAGAACCGCAAGAGCGGCTGAAATTGAGGAATTTTCGGCTCGCTGAAGAGCACTGAAACCCGAAATCAACGAGCGCGTCGGCGACCCAGATGCATTGAGGAATTTTCGGCTCGCTGAAGAGCACTGAAACTTCGTTGCGGGCGTCGTTGCGCCAACACTGCTACCGATTGAGGAATTTTCGGCTCGCTGAAGAGCACTGAAACTTCACTCCGTCCAGCGACGGAAAGACGTGGACATAAATTGAGGAATTTTCGGCTCGCTGAAGAGCACTGAAACGGGGCGTCATCTTCGCCCTCGTCAACAGCAACGTCGATTGAGGAATTTTCGGCTCGCTGAAGAGCACTGAAACCGTTGTTGTGACGCACCACAAACACCCCGCGCTCACCATTGAGGAATTTTCGGCTCGCTGAAGAGCACTGAAACTCGCGGGTTGGCTGCGGGAAACGCACCAGCGCGACATATTGAGGAATTTTCGGCTCGCTGAAGAGCACTGAAACCAGAACCGCCGGACGCGCGTCCGGCGGTTTCTGTTTGATTGAGGAATTTTCGGCTCGCTGAAGAGCACTGAAACGTGCTGGTGCTGATGCTCAGCAGTATGCTGCTGGTGCATTGAGGAATTTTCGGCTCGCTGAAGAGCACTGAAACGCCGCCTTCGCGTCGCTCGATCTCGACGCAGACGACATTGAGGAATTTTCGGCTCGCTGAAGAGCACTGAAACGAAGTAATCGCGCGGCTGGTGCGGCGGGCAATCGGCATTGAGGAATTTTCGGCTCGCTGAAGAGCACTGAAACGCGCGTTTCGTTGGTTGGACTTCGGGCGCGACGCGCTGATTGAGGAATTTTCGGCTCGCTGAAGAGCACTGAAACTTCACCCCTTCCAACGCGGGAAAGACGTGGATATAAGATTGAGGAATTTTCGGCTCGCTGAAGAGCACTGAAACGCGCCGCGATCTGGCGTACAAAAACGCGGCGCTTCTATTGAGGAATTTTCGGCTCGCTGAAGAGCACTGAAACGCGCCCGCAATCGCCGCCGCCGCGCGGATCGCGTCGATTGAGGAATTTTCGGCTCGCTGAAGAGCACTGAAACTATCCAAAGATGGTCGTGGTTCGTTTAGTCTAATATTCAATTGAGGAATTTTCGGCTCGCTGAAGAGCACTGAAACCACTGATCGGCGACGCGATCCACGCGCATTTAGAAATTGAGGAATTTTCGGCTCGCTGAAGAGCACTGAAACGGTGAGCGCGGGGTGTTTGTGGTGCGTCACAACAAATTGAGGAATTTTCGGCTCGCTGAAGAGCACTGAAACGCGACAGATACGCCAACTCGATCCCGACCGCCGCAAGATTGAGGAATTTTCGGCTCGCTGAAGAGCACTGAAACTATCGCTGCCCGCGCTGCGATGCTGCGCTGACGCAGCAGATTGAGGAATTTTCGGCTCGCTGAAGAGCACTGAAACGATCGTCGCCCAGCGCGGGTCGTCAAGCGCGCTCTGGTGGATTGAGGAATTTTCGGCTCGCTGAAGAGCACTGAAACGCGCGCCGAACTAGAGTTGGTCGCGTATCACCACTACAATTGAGGAATTTTCGGCTCGCTGAAGAGCACTGAAACTAGTGCGGGTCTCCAAGGGTGCTCGTCCAGCGAACGCATTGAGGAATTTTCGGCTCGCTGAAGAGCACTGAAACAGCGCGCCCAACTCGACGCTGTGCTGCTCGCGGTCGTAATTGAGGAATTTTCGGCTCGCTGAAGAGCACTGAAACAACGGGATCGACGCGGGACTGCTCAATACGGCGTTGAATTGAGGAATTTTCGGCTCGCTGAAGAGCACTGAAACTCTTACCGGAACGCACATCCCGGTTGAGTTTCACAGTATTGAGGAATTTTCGGCTCGCTGAAGAGCACTGAAACTCGTGACCGTCCGTTGCCGGCGGTTGATTTTCGCTCAGAATTGAGGAATTTTCGGCTCGCTGAAGAGCACTGAAACGCAGCAACACAACCGCCGTCGCCGCGACCTGCGCCGATTGAGGAATTTTCGGCTCGCTGAAGAGCACTGAAACCGCGTCAAGAACTCGACGCAGAGTTTCTGGAAGATGGATTGAGGAATTTTCGGCTCGCTGAAGAGCACTGAAACGTCGGGGTCTGCATCGACACAATCACTCTGATCCCCAATTGAGGAATTTTCGGCTCGCTGAAGAGCACTGAAACCAAAATCGCGGGTGCGGACACCGGGCGGTTCGCGTGATTGAGGAATTTTCGGCTCGCTGAAGAGCACTGAAACACACCGCCAGCAGCAACACACCGAAGCGCTTGGGGATTGAGGAATTTTCGGCTCGCTGAAGAGCACTGAAACCTCCCAGAACCCCGCCTGCGACGGCGGGGTTTCTGTTTATTGAGGAATTTTCGGCTCGCTGAAGAGCACTGAAACAGAATGGGAAAACCGCAACAGTATTAGGGTTGTAAGATTGAGGAATTTTCGGCTCGCTGAAGAGCACTGAAACTTACAAAACGCCAGTTTGCGCCTAATCCTGTTTGGATTGAGGAATTTTCGGCTCGCTGAAGAGCACTGAAACCGGCCAGCGTGGCCCGCGCGTCGAGAAACATCATAATTGAGGAATTTTCGGCTCGCTGAAGAGCACTGAAACCGCCGGGAATGCACGCCAGCGCGGGCGACCAGTACCCGATTGAGGAATTTTCGGCTCGCTGAAGAGCACTGAAACCAGCGTCACCGCCGCGTTGATGTTCCACCTCAAGCGCATTGAGGAATTTTCGGCTCGCTGAAGAGCACTGAAACGGCGGCTGGCTGGTACGCGACGGGCGGCTGGTCTACATTGAGGAATTTTCGGCTCGCTGAAGAGCACTGAAACTCTGGCGCTTCACCAGCGCGGCTTCAGTGAGCATCATTGAGGAATTTTCGGCTCGCTGAAGAGCACTGAAACGTTGGATTACGTCGGAGAGTTTGTCGCCCAACGTTACGGTATTGAGGAATTTTCGGCTCGCTGAAGAGCACTGAAACCTGTCTGCCAGCGTCTGACGAGCGCTACAACGAAATATTGAGGAATTTTCGGCTCGCTGAAGAGCACTGAAACCTGTCGGTTCGTCAGCAGTGTCACAACACTCTATAGATTGAGGAATTTTCGGCTCGCTGAAGAGCACTGAAACCGCGGGGCTATTCAGCGCCAGGCGATGAACTTTCCTTGATTGAGGAATTTTCGGCTCGCTGAAGAGCACTGAAACTAGAGGCAGAGGTCGATCTCGATGCTGCGGATGATCGATTGAGGAATTTTCGGCTCGCTGAAGAGCACTGAAACCTACGCGCGACGGCGAGCGGATGCCCAGCGCCGCCTTTGATTGAGGAATTTTCGGCTCGCTGAAGAGCACTGAAACGCGACACCTGCGCAACTTCGACTACGACACCGACGAATTGAGGAATTTTCGGCTCGCTGAAGAGCACTGAAACACGCGATCCGCAACAGCAACCCGTACCCGCCGCCGCATTGAGGAATTTTCGGCTCGCTGAAGAGCACTGAAACTTTTGCCGCTGACGTTCACCGCCCGCCTCCACTTCCGATTGAGGAATTTTCGGCTCGCTGAAGAGCACTGAAACCGATGCGCTGCTCCATCGCCGAATAGTCGGCGTTGATTGAGGAATTTTCGGCTCGCTGAAGAGCACTGAAACCGACGCGGCGCAGGTCGCAGCGACAGCAGTGCTGCTATTGAGGAATTTTCGGCTCGCTGAAGAGCACTGAAACTTTGCGCAACTTAGTACCTGTACGTATCATCATCAATTGAGGAATTTTCGGCTCGCTGAAGAGCACTGAAACGACACAATTGCGTAATCGCTCACATCAGCAGCCCAAATTGAGGAATTTTCGGCTCGCTGAAGAGCACTGAAACTGCGCGAGACAAACTCACGGTAGGACGCGATAATACCATTGAGGAATTTTCGGCTCGCTGAAGAGCACTGAAACCTCGAAGCGTGCCTTTTTGTTCGCAGAAGTGTAACTATTGAGGAATTTTCGGCTCGCTGAAGAGCACTGAAACTTCTGTCAATCCACAATCACCGACCGCGCTGCCCGCATTGAGGAATTTTCGGCTCGCTGAAGAGCACTGAAACGTCATCGGATATCGGTATTACGATGTGGTGCTTGAATTGAGGAATTTTCGGCTCGCTGAAGAGCACTGAAACCCTAATCGCGCGACGAGTTCCGGCAGTTTGTCTCTATTGAGGAATTTTCGGCTCGCTGAAGAGCACTGAAACTCGGTTGATTTCCGGCGCAATCGTGTACTTCCCGCCGATTGAGGAATTTTCGGCTCGCTGAAGAGCACTGAAACACGGAAACATAATCTCGGGAAACTGCTTCGGTTGGGATTGAGGAATTTTCGGCTCGCTGAAGAGCACTGAAACCCGGGCTTGGTGAGCGACGGGTCTACCTTATACGCCATTGAGGAATTTTCGGCTCGCTGAAGAGCACTGAAACGCGACAGTCACGAACGGGATTACAACGAACAACTGAATTGAGGAATTTTCGGCTCGCTGAAGAGCACTGAAACATAATCGATTTCCGCAACGACAGTACGCTGGTGTGGCATTGAGGAATTTTCGGCTCGCTGAAGAGCACTGAAACGCAAACGCGCGATACCTGGTGTCCTGGCCCGGACAAATTGAGGAATTTTCGGCTCGCTGAAGAGCACTGAAACTCATCGCGCCGGAAGGCTATGTATTCGTCAACGCCGATTGAGGAATTTTCGGCTCGCTGAAGAGCACTGAAACTCGAGTTGGGACGCGCAGCAAACGGTGCAGTTTGTATTGAGGAATTTTCGGCTCGCTGAAGAGCACTGAAACATGTACCGGATAGTCGACCCTATAACCCGAATACCTTATTGAGGAATTTTCGGCTCGCTGAAGAGCACTGAAACTCGAGAGAACGTAGGGATCAGGCGTAGGCTGCGTCACCATTGAGGAATTTTCGGCTCGCTGAAGAGCACTGAAACAAGAGCACGCTGGACAACGAGCGGAGTTTCATCCTGCATTGAGGAATTTTCGGCTCGCTGAAGAGCACTGAAACTTCTCCTCTCCCAGAAGCCCCGCCGACGCAGGCGGGATTGAGGAATTTTCGGCTCGCTGAAGAGCACTGAAACTCTGTTGCAACGAAAGGAAGAAAAAAAAATGGCGGAATTGAGGAATTTTCGGCTCGCTGAAGAGCACTGAAACACGTCGCTGCGTCAACGGAACTGATCTCCGACGCACCGCATTGAGGAATTTTCGGCTCGCTGAAGAGCACTGAAACCAACGAGGATGTGTCGAATTTTGTTTGGTTAGAGTTCGATTGAGGAATTTTCGGCTCGCTGAAGAGCACTGAAACGCTGCGATCTCAACGAACGGGCTAACGCGGAGGTTGGATGATTATTGAGGAATTTTCGGCTCGCTGAAGAGCACTGAAACTCGGTTCTTCAGCAGTGTCACAACACCTGTTCTTCTATTGAGGAATTTTCGGCTCGCTGAAGAGCACTGAAACTTCGCGTGTGGGACGGCTGGAGGGCTATTCACCGCAAATTGAGGAATTTTCGGCTCGCTGAAGAGCACTGAAACTGCGCGCACTGGAGGTGACGCATGGCGTGTCGGGCATTGAGGAATTTTCGGCTCGCTGAAGAGCACTGAAACCTTTTTCGTACACCAGATCGCGGCGCGGCGCGGGGGCGATTGAGGAATTTTCGGCTCGCTGAAGAGCACTGAAACCTTTCCGCTGTTTTGTTATAGACACGTAGCCTACAATATTGAGGAATTTTCGGCTCGCTGAAGAGCACTGAAACTGTTAGAAGCAGGGCAGTAGCACGCCATTCCCCTCTCATTGAGGAATTTTCGGCTCGCTGAAGAGCACTGAAACTCCGCCGCACGAACTCGAGCGCCGTTCCGTTCACCATTGAGGAATTTTCGGCTCGCTGAAGAGCACTGAAACAACAAACGAAGTCCGCGCCGGAGTTGCGACACGCTGTATTGAGGAATTTTCGGCTCGCTGAAGAGCACTGAAACCGTAGCGGGTGCTCTGTGCCGTCACCGTCACCCGATTATTGAGGAATTTTCGGCTCGCTGAAGAGCACTGAAACCGAGGGTTCTCTACCAGCGCTACGTAGTCCTTCGCACTATTGAGGAATTTTCGGCTCGCTGAAGAGCACTGAAACTGGTGTACCATCTACTGGGGGAGACTAGTTATGGAATTGAGGAATTTTCGGCTCGCTGAAGAGCACTGAAACCGTGGTTCGTAAGAACGTTACATACGGTCGAGATGGATTGAGGAATTTTCGGCTCGCTGAAGAGCACTGAAACCTATCACCAGTACCAGAACAAACGTTCAACTCCCCATTGAGGAATTTTCGGCTCGCTGAAGAGCACTGAAACTCAACTACCAGATTAGTAACAATTCGCACATTAGAAGGATTGAGGAATTTTCGGCTCGCTGAAGAGCACTGAAACTCGTAAAAGATTATAACACGAACAGGGCAAGGTGTCATTGAGGAATTTTCGGCTCGCTGAAGAGCACTGAAACGGAGTCCAGTGGCGGTCCATGTCTGCGAACCACGGGATTGAGGAATTTTCGGCTCGCTGAAGAGCACTGAAACGAGGGATAGCGCACGCAGCGCATCACGTAATGTGCATTGAGGAATTTTCGGCTCGCTGAAGAGCACTGAAACCGTGGTTGTCGTAATCGTACGGATCCCACGCCGCAGAATTGAGGAATTTTCGGCTCGCTGAAGAGCACTGAAACTTGCATTGGTAACGTTCGTGCACTCGAGGTCGTGCAATTGAGGAATTTTCGGCTCGCTGAAGAGCACTGAAACTACGCGCTTTAAACGGCGCGCGCGCGGTACGGGTATCGGGATTGAGGAATTTTCGGCTCGCTGAAGAGCACTGAAACTTTCGCTTCGCGTAGTGCGGCGGCGAACGCGCGGCGATTGAGGAATTTTCGGCTCGCTGAAGAGCACTGAAACCAGGATAGAGCACATCAGCCGTCTCTACCATAGCCGAATTGAGGAATTTTCGGCTCGCTGAAGAGCACTGAAACAATTCGTGCTGTCGTACCAGAGTGACCACTCCCCTATGATTGAGGAATTTTCGGCTCGCTGAAGAGCACTGAAACGGATGTTGGGCCGCATCGTCAACCTGTTCTAGGTCATTGAGGAATTTTCGGCTCGCTGAAGAGCACTGAAACTGGTCGGCGATCTGATGGACGGGCTTGAGGCGCTCCAATTGAGGAATTTTCGGCTCGCTGAAGAGCACTGAAACGGTTGACCGGCAACGACGTGAACGATTCGGGGTTGATTGAGGAATTTTCGGCTCGCTGAAGAGCACTGAAACGTTGCTCAGGGAAGGCATCCATCCGGTGCTCTTGGGATTGAGGAATTTTCGGCTCGCTGAAGAGCACTGAAACCGTCTTATTCGTTTTTCCGAACAGGCGTTCTAATCTCTATTGAGGAATTTTCGGCTCGCTGAAGAGCACTGAAACTGCGCGTCAAGCCAACGCTTCATCAAGTGCATCTCTATTGAGGAATTTTCGGCTCGCTGAAGAGCACTGAAACTTGTGATAACAAAGTAATCGCAGCGGATCATACTTGATTGAGGAATTTTCGGCTCGCTGAAGAGCACTGAAACGGCGTATCCACAAACACATCATAGCCATCCACCTGATTGAGGAATTTTCGGCTCGCTGAAGAGCACTGAAACCCGCGCTGAGCGTCTGTTGGTTTCGGCTGGCGCCAGATTGAGGAATTTTCGGCTCGCTGAAGAGCACTGAAACCAACGCCGCGCAACCCGTAACTGCTTTCCTTCGCAAAATTGAGGAATTTTCGGCTCGCTGAAGAGCACTGAAACCATCGCGGGGTTCTTTGCGACGGCGGCGCGCAAGGTATTGAGGAATTTTCGGCTCGCTGAAGAGCACTGAAACCCCATTGCGCCTCTT
>Ga0308418_1002086_pt1 | contig 9935 bp, 10 predicted proteins | sample HotsprSampleR4cd_FD_203517 | JGI IMG/M metagenome (GOLD analysis project Ga0308418, IMG submission 203517) | Hot spring phototrophic mat microbial communities from Mushroom Spring, Yellowstone National Park, Wyoming, United States - 20090729_R4cd ... | reverse complement strand
AGAGGAATAGGCGAAAGCACGGATATAGTTGGAAAAGAAATGTATACCTTTTTAGACAAGGGAGGAGATTCGTTAACCTTGCGACCTGAAATGACAGCTTCCGTAGCGCGAGCTTATATAGAGCATTCCTTACATTTGAAATATAACGTTTTTAAAGTGTTTTATATTGGACCGATGTTTAGACAGGAAAGACCTCAAGCTGGAAGATTAAGGCAATTTCATCAATTCGGAGCCGAAGCATTAGGATGCGACTTGCCAGAACTTGACGCCGAGCAAATAATTATTGCATATAATATTTTGAAAAAATTAGGATTGTCAAAAATAAAGGTAAAGATAAATTCTTTGGGTTCAAAAGAATCCAGAGATGTTTATAAGCAAAAATTAAGAGATTATTTATCCGATAAGCTAAATGCTCTTTCAGACGATAGCAAAAAAAGGTTTCATACGAATATATTGCGAATATTCGACAGCAAAGACCAACGAGATATCGAAATTATGAATTTAGCTCCTAAAATTATAGACTTTTTAGACTATGAAAGCAAAGAAGCTTTAGATAGCGTGATGCAAATTCTTTCGGATAATAATGTGCCATTTGAAGTTGAATCGAAGTTGGTAAGAGGACTTGATTATTATACTCGAACGACTTTTGAAATAATCTCAGAATCTGTTGGAGCTCAAAGCGCATTGTGCGGAGGCGGTCGTTATAATAATTTAATTGAAGAATTAGGCGGAAAACCTACGCCTGGGGTTGGATTTGCCGCTGGCATAGAAAGGATTCTTCTAGCTTGTCAAAATGAAGGATTATTTCAAAACGAGGAAAATGGGGCTGATATATTTATAATTAAAATGAACGAGAAATATTCAAAATTTGTTTTTAATTTGTCTGAAAAATTAAGAGCGAATGGATATTCTGTCGAAATGGATTATTTAAATAGAAGTCTGAAAGCTCAGATGCGCGAAGCTAATAAAATTAAAGCAAAATACGCTTTCCTTATTGGAGACGAAGAATATGAAAAAGGGATAGTAAAAGTAAAAAGAATGTTTGATGGAATGGAAAAATTTGTCAAAATATCAAATATAATTGAGTTCAAAAAAATATTCGAGGCCTAATTAAAATGCCGCTAAGAAAATTAGACGAAATACCTAAGCTTCCAAAAACTCGCAAAAAAAAGCCGGAAGTTATCTGGAATTTGATTCCAGAAAAAAAGAAGGATAATATAGAGTATATTTGCAAACCGCTTTTTTACTTTGATAAAGTGTTGAAAAAACAAAAAACTGGCTTCATTATTGAAAGCGTAGCTCATTTCTCAAGTTTTTCATACGAAATTATCAACGAAGTTAAAAAAAATAAGAACGAAATTATAATTACTTTATATGGAATTAAAAATTTGAACAACGCCATTCCACGAATTGGTCCCGCCATTGCCGAGATTTATTTCGAAGATTTGTTTGGCGAACATACTGTTTATATAGTTAAACAAGACGGATGTATTAATGGAGCTCATGTAGATTTTAATATCTTTAAAAAAGATATAGTTATTAAAAATAAATTTTTGTACGAAAAAAAAAATAATCGTTTATTTTGCGATTTTATAATAGATAAAAGTTTATTCACCTTCAAAGAGAATTAATCTAATTATAAAAATAAATTTTAGCAGGGTAAATATGATACCAGAGTTATTTAAAATTGGTCCTTTTACTGTTTATAGCTATGGCCTGATGTTGGGTATAGCTTTTATTACCGCAAGTTATCTTCTTGCAAAAGAATTCGAGAAAAAAGGTCTTGGAGAAAATCTCGCGAATCAAATTACGCTTATTGCGATAATATGCGGCATTGCTGGAGCTAAGCTGTTATATGTATTCGAACATTTTGATAGGTTTCTTGAAAATCCATTAGGAGAGCTTTTTTCGCCGGGAGGATTGACTTTCCACGGCGGGTTGATTTTAACTATTATTGTTATTTATATTTTTTTGAAACGAAAAAGCATTCCGTTTTTATATGTAGCCGACGCAGCTTCTCCAGCTTTGGCTTTGGCTTACGGGATAGGAAGAATTGGATGTCATCTTTCCGGCGATGGAGATTATGGAATTCCGACAGATTTGCCTTGGGGCGTGGATTATTCTAAAGGTATTGTTCCGCCTTCAGTTGCTTTTAGGGGGACAGATATAGCCGAGAATTTTCCAAATGGAATCGTGCCTGATGATACTCCGTTGCATCCAACTCCAGTTTATGAATTTTTAGGAGCCCTTTTAATTTTTTTTGTTTTGACTAGATTGTCAAAAAAGCAAATGCCCGACGGGAAATTATTTATGTTTTATTTAATATTGACCGGATTAGCTAGATTTTTAGTTGAATTTATTAGAATAAATCCAAGAGTAATTTTGGGATTATCTCAAGCCCAAATTATTTCTTTAGTTTCCATGATCATAGGTCTTTATGGCTTATATTATTATTCTAAAAATTCGAATCTGCCTAAATTTAACCCATCGGTTTTAAATATTAAAAACTCTTCATCACCAAATAACAAAAACAAAAAAAAGGAGAAAGCATGAAAAAAATTCTTTTTGTTTTAACTATAATTCTTGCTCTAAATATCGCCGAGGTTAAGAGTCAGGTGTTTCATTCTGGCAAAGTTCTAAAATCCGGCAGAGTATCATTAGGCATAAATCCCGCTTATTTTAGCGCCGTAAAAGATTTCGGCGTCGCTTTTCATGGAGGATACGGACTTGGCGATGGATACGATCTTGGAATTAAAACTTTATTTGGATATGGGGATCCGTATATCGAAGGCAATTTTGAAATCGCTTTGTTGCGAAGAGCTCCATTTTTATCTTTAACTTTAGGAGCTCACGTTCAAAACGATTTTGGATTAAACGCAAATTTTAATACTGACATAACATTAGGAAGAAGCGCTGATTTATATTTAGGCATTGATATGCAAGTAAATTTTTACAAAGCTAAAGTTTGGAAAAATGGCGAATGGGAAGAAGAAACAAAAACTTATGTGCCAGTTTGGCTATTTGTTGGAGCTGAATGGTTTTTAAGAAGAGACATTACCTTCTTAGGAGAAATTCTATTTCCTGTAAATGACAATGACGATACGATCCTATCTTTTGGCGTAAATTTTTATTTTAATTAATTTTTTAATAGAAGCATGAGAGCTAAAAAAAGTCTCATGCTTAATTTTTAACTAATCAATAGAACAACTTCCATTTCCGCAACAGCAGCTTGAAGAAGACGGGCTTGAATAATCGCAACTTCCTGAAGAGCAAGAGCTATAGCTTTCAAAACTATGCGAGTTTGTAGAAAAAACTGAAAAAGCTTTTTCAATAGCATTTGAGCCGCATTGTGGACAGGTTAAGTCTTTTGAATTTTCATAAGCTGCAACGCTTAAAAAAAGTTTGTCAAATTTAAATCCGCAACTTTTGCAAACAAATTCGTAAATTGGCATAAATGTCTCCCATTTATTTTGTTTTTATTTCTTCGAAAATGGCGATTAACTCTTTAATTAAAATATTTCGTTGGCTTTCGTTTAACCTTAAAGAATTTGCTTTATAAAGTTCGATAGTTTTTTTTATCATATCAAATTCTGATTTGCAACATTCGCAATTTTCTATATGCTTTAACAATTCTTCGTCGGATATCGAGAGGTTAGAAAATTCGTATTCTCTTAAAATTCTATCGATAAATGTTGAGCAATCTTTTTTCATATTAAAAAAGCGTCTTTTAATTTTTTTGCTAATTCTTTTTTCAAAAACGATCGCGCTCTATGAGTTCTTGTTTTTACGGCGCTTTCGGATATATTTAATATATTCGCTGTTTCTTCGACAGAAAGACCTTCGACGTCTCTTAATAAAAAAGTTAATTTGTAGTCTTCGGGCAATTTATTAATTGTTTCGTCTAAAATTTTTTTAAGCTCTTCGTTTTCTATAAATTTTTCGGGATTAAACCGAGCGTGAATATTCAAGAAATTATCGTTCTGAAAGCTGTCTTCATTTTCGTTAACAAAGACTTCTTTATTTTTTTTTCTTGCTTCCATTAAGCAATGGTTTGATACGATAGCATAAAGCCAAGTGGAAAGCTTAGCTTGACCAGAGTATTTTGATAGATTTTTAATTAAACTTATAAAAGTTTCCTGAGTAACGTTAAATGCTTTTTCCGGGTCTCGACAAACTTTGAACGCAAAATTATAAATCGTATTCTGATACTTTTCTACTAATATTTTTAAGGCTTCGGAGTCGCCATTTTTAGCTTGCTCGATGATTTCTTTGTCGTCAGAGTAAATTTCGTTGTTTATAGTTTCCAAGAAGAATTTTTTTTAATACTAAATTTATTTAAAAAAATATTTATTTGTAAGTCCTTTTTTATAATACGTCTTGAATTAATTTCTGTTTCATTTTAAGAAATATAAGCGATAAAAGACAAATAATCGAGACAAACTATTAAAAGACGCTTAATTATATCAGGCGCGATTTTTAAGGCAAATGTAACCAATTATATAAAGCAATATGACTACATTAGCAATTTTTTTTGGCAGTTTAATAACGACGTTGTTTGCTACGCCGTTTTATATAAATTATTTAATAAATTCAAACGTAGTCGACAAGCCTGACGAAAGAAGAATTAATAAGACGATTATACCAAGAATGGGAGGACTTATAATACTTCTTACGTCTTTATTGTTGACATTATCATTTAGCAACGATTTAAACAGCTTAAGATTTTTCATAATAGCCGCATTTTCAATTATGCTTTGCGGATTATTTGACGATATTTTGGGTTTAAAGTGGCAGAGCAAATTTATGTTTCAAGGTTTTGCCGCTTTTTTAATGTTGATATACTTTACCCCTCATTTTCAACAATTGACTGTTTTCAACATATTCATTCCTTTTCCATTAAATTACTTAATTTTGTTCGTGTTCATAGTTGGCGTAATAAATTCTATAAATCTACTCGACGGTTTAGACGGCTTAGTTTCGGGCGTTTCTCTTTTAACTTTTTCGATTGTTTTCTTTCTTTCTTATAACAGCGGCGATCAGATTATTTTGGTATTATCGTCAAGTTTAATGGGGAGCTTGTTTGGTTTCTTAAAATTTAACGCGTTTCCCGCGCGAATTTTTTTAGGCGATACTGGAAGCTTATCTTTAGGTTTTTTTCTAATTTATTCGTTATGCTCTGTATCGATTAGATTAAATGGGGGAACGTTAGATTTAACTTTGCCGATTATTTTGCTTGCCGTTCCAATTATAGATACGATTAGAGTAATGAGCTCTAGAATTTTAAGAAAACAAAATCCTTTTCATCCAGATAAAACTCATTTGCATCATCTCATATTAGCTTCAAATATATCGCATAAAACGACGGTATTTTTAATCGAAGGTTACGTATTATTGTTTTCAATTTTAGGCTTATATTATGCGATTTATAATAGGACGACGGCTTTAATAATTTTTTTTATTTTAGTCTTGCCTTTAATATTTATTGAAAAGACTCTTAATTATATGTCATTTATTAAAGGGTTTGAGTTAGTTTTTCGTTTTTCCACAAAAGTGATTTCATTATTTGTTCTTTTCTTTCGCAAATCTTTGTTGTTTATTTCAAGCTTAATTATTTTTCTTATTATCTTATCTTTTATTCCAATTCAAATCTCTTTTTACAGAGAACACATAATATTATTATTAAGCGTCGGTCTTTTATTGTTTATTATTGCTCTATTTCAAATGAAACATTCCGCTACAACTAACGATATAAATGTTTTATTAAATTTTTCTATTTTTTTTATTATAGCCAAGGCGAGCTTTCCTTTTTCGCAAAAATTTCAGTTGTTAAATAATTTAAATAGTTATTCTGAAAATATTCTTCTTTACTTATTGACATTTATTATTTTAATTTTTCTTGTTGCTAAAGAGAAAATTTTTGACAATAAAGAAATATTTTTCGCTGGCATAGACTTGACGGCTATTGTTATTATGATATCTCTAATTATAACAAATAATTTCTTTAAATTAAACTTAATCGAACATCTCAGCAAAAGTTTCATCTTAGGTTTTGTGTTTTATTTATGGTATAAAATTATTAAATCTGTCAGAAAAGAAAGAGCTAAATATTTATTTTATTTTTCTTTTGCATTGCCTGGCGCTTCGCTTATTTTATTGCTTGCTCTGTTATAATTATGTTTATATTATAATGAAATTTTTTAAATTGCATACCTAAATAAATCATAATATGTCTTGCAAAAGTCTTCGTTTTTGAGAAATATCGCAAATAAATTAAAAGAATATTTAAAGTCCAATTATAATTTTGACGTTATTTGCGTTAAAAAAGACAAAGTTTTTTTATTTGAAAAAGAAAAAGAGATTTTTCTCAAGTTATGTTTAGAGAAGAATCAACGATTGAATTTTTTTTTATTTTCCGCCGACGTTGACAATCCAAAGTTATTAAATCAAGAATTGCAAAAATTTATTTCGACAATCGAAAAAGAAAATTTAACCAAAGATATTGCAAAAGAAACATATCATTTAATTTTTGAAAAAGAAAAATCGTCAAACGAAGAAGAAAATATTTCTACATTGCCAACTTTTTATGTAGATGGTTCTTTCGTCGAAGGAAAAACTCGATTCAGCTATGTATTAACTGTAAATAACGAAATAATTTTAAAAGAAAGCGGCGAAGCGCCTGAGCAATATGCCCAAAGTCGTCAAGTAGGCGGAGAATTATATGCTGTAATTAAATCGTTGGAAAAAGCAAAACAATTAAATTATAACGAAATTATTATAGCTTACGATTACGAAGGCATAAAAAAATGGGTTACTGAAGAATGGAAATCAAAAATTCCGCTAACTAAAGAGTATGTTAAAATAGTCGGAAGTTTCAATATAAAAATCAATTGGAAAAAAATAAAAGCCCATAGCGGAGATTATTTTAACTCTATAGCTGATAAATTAGCTCGAGGAAAGTAAATAACCTTTTTAATAAATTTCTCTTCTTCTCCTTAAAACAAGCGCTTAAAAAATTTTTTATAAAAAAGATTTCAAAAACATAAAAAATTTTTCTATAGTAAAATAATAGCTCTCATATTTTCCTTTTATTTTAGCGGCAGAAAAATATCTTCCTATTAATGATAATTGACCAAAAACTACAAAAGCGACAGATATCCCTTATTCAAAAAGATTTAAATTATCTTTTAGATAGGGAAGAGCATTAGAAAAAAAACGCTTTTCCAGCCGAACATTTGCGTAAGAGTTTCGCCAATATACGGTTCCGCAGATAAGCCAATGTAAACCGAAGCGATATTGATTCCTAAAGCTTCTCCTCTTTTTTCAGGAGGAAAAAGGAAACTAACGAAGCTGATGAACTTGAAAAAATCATCGCGCTTCCAATGCCTTTAAATATTCTAAAGAAAATCATAAACGTAAAAGATTTTACAAAAACGCATAGAGCAGAAAAAATTGAAAATAAAGCGGCTCCAATGAAAAAAATATTATTTCTTCCATAGATATCGGAAATTTTTCCAAAAGGCAAAAGAAAATTTGCAGTAGAAAGAAGATAAGATATAACTATCCAATTTAAACCGATTGCGTCAAGACTTAAATCTTTTCCGAGCGATGGCAAAGCTGCATTTAATAAAGAACCAATAAAAGGAGTCAAAAATGAACCAATATCGGATATTATTAAAACTCTTTTTTTCTAAAGATAAAAATGAATTCATTATTTTATATTTGTCAAATATGATTTTTGTTATAATAATTAAACGATGAAAATTACATAAAAAAATTGGCAAAGTATACTCTTTAATCCATATTAAATTGCATCATACATAATTTTTTATATAGTCCGTCTTCTTGCAGCAGCGATTGGTGATTTCCCAATTGAACGACTTTCCCTTTATCTATAACGGCGATTAAATCCGCATTTTGAATTGTAGAAAGTCGATGAGCGATAGCTATAACAGTTCTATTTTTCATCAATCTTGAAAGAGCTTCTTGAATTAATCTTTCAGATTCCGTATCTAATGCGGATGTGGCTTCGTCCAACAATAAAATCTTTGGGTCGATTAAAATAGCTCGAGCTATTGCGATACGTTGTCTTTGTCCGCCGGAAAGTTGCGAGCCAAGTTCTCCGATATATGTATCGTATTGTTTTGGAAGTTCCATAATAAAATTATGAGCGTTTGCCAATTTAGCCGCTTTAATAATTTCTTCGTCTGTTGCTGTTAGCTTCCCATAGCGAATATTTTCTTTTACTGTGCTGGCAAATAAGATTGTTTCCTGTTGAACAATTCCAATTACGCTTCTTAAAGTTTTTAATTCGATATCTTTTATATTTACGTTGTCAATTAGGATTTCTCCGCTGTCGATTTCATAAAATCTTGGAATTAAGTTAACGATTGTCGTCTTTCCGCCGCCGCTGGGTCCTACAAGAGCCAATGTTTTCCCAGCGTCAATTTTTAAATTTATATTTGAAATACCGAAAGAGTTATCTCCATATGAAAAGCAAACGTCTTTAAACTCAATTTTTCCTTTTACGAAACTTGCGTCTTTAATAACTGCTTCTGATTTTTCTTCCTCTTCGTCGATAATTTCAAAAATTCTTTGCGCGGAAGCCAAAGCCGATTGTAAAACTGCGTTTGCGTCGCCTAAACTTCGAATAGGTTGATATGCTAAAGTTACGAGCAATACAAATCTCGTCATTAAGTCAATGCTCATAGAACCTGATACAAATTCGTAGCTTAAAAACAAAACAACCAACATCATACTCAAAGAGCTAAACACTTCATTTATAGGTTTTTGAAGCGCAGTTAAGCGAACGCTTTTCATTTTAAATTTGTAACTTTCTTTATTCTTTTTTTTAAATTCTTTAATCTCGTATTCTTCTCTTACGTAAGTTTTTACTATTTTAATTCCGCTAATTTTTTCTTGCAAGAAAGATGTAATATCAGAAATATTTAACGATATATTTCTACTGATTTTTCTAATTTTTTTTCCAAAGCCTTTTATAATTAAAGCTGAAATTGGGAAAACCATAACAACCAATAATGACAACTTCCAGCTTGTTAAGAATAAAGCGATGGTATAAACAAAAGCCGCCAAAAAATTTTGAGCCATCGAAATTGTCGAGGTCAACGAATATTCTATGTTTGCGACATCGTTTGTAGTTCTTGATATTAAGCCTCCGGTTCTTTCGTTTGAAAAATATTTTATTGGAAGTTTAAGGATCTTTTCAAAAAGGTCCGCTCGTATTTTCATAACCATTTTTTGAGAGCTTGATTTCATCAAATATTCGCGCAAATAAACGAAAATCGCTTTAAGAATTATTATAAAAAGCAAAGCTAATGCAAAGTATACTATATGTTTATTTTCTGTCACTGTGAATTCTATATTGATGTAATCTAATTTTAACGGAACATTAATCGGCTTCCCTTCTCGAATTAGTATTCCTATTTCGCTAAGAATTTTAACCAATAAACCAACTCCAGCAGCTGAAATCGAATCAAGAGAGCTTGCTGCAATCGAGGCTAATACGCCCGCTAATATTCTAAACTTGTAAGCTATGAAATAACTTAACAATCGACGAAAAAGGCTTTTCTTCATTCAAATATTTCCATATTGCTATAGCAAATATAACTATTGTTAAAAAAATAAATTTAATTCTTTATTCATTAAAAAACTCAAATATAGACTTATGAAATTTAATTTCTACAATTGTCAAATTCTTATTCTTTTGTTCAATACAAATTTAAAAATATTTTTAGTTAATGGCGTCGATGTTAAAAACATTAAAAAAATTTTTTAATTCGATAAAAAAAATCATATCGAGCAAAAGAATTGACGAAGCTAAGCTCTTTTTGTGTCCTTAAAAAATTAAATAATAAATTTAATATGCCTTAATAATTTAAATAAATTATAAAAATAAATTAAAAATATTTGACAAAAAG
>Ga0308418_1002084_pt1 | contig 9949 bp, 3 predicted proteins | sample HotsprSampleR4cd_FD_203517 | JGI IMG/M metagenome (GOLD analysis project Ga0308418, IMG submission 203517) | Hot spring phototrophic mat microbial communities from Mushroom Spring, Yellowstone National Park, Wyoming, United States - 20090729_R4cd ... | reverse complement strand
GTTTCAATCCCTCACGCGGGATAGCAATCATTCAAACTCGCCGCGAGCGCAGATGCCTACTTTGAGTTTGATCAGTTTCAATCCCTCACGCGGGATAGCAATCATTCAAACTCAAGAGCGCGGAGGCGCTGACCTATCTCGCCTTGTTTCAATCCCTCACGCGGGATAGCAATCATTCAAACATTCCTCGCGGATGGCGTCAATGTCCAGCAGCAATGTTTCAATCCCTCACGCGGGATAGCAATCATTCAAACTGGATGCAACATGAGGAAGACTTAGAAGACCTAGGCGAGTTTCAATCCCTCACGCGGGATAGCAATCATTCAAACGCGACGTGATCAGGCATCGCATCCACTCTGCGCAGCGTTTCAATCCCTCACGCGGGATAGCAATCATTCAAACGTCTTGACAAACGCGCAGCGGTGTGGTATAGTGAAGTTTCAATCCCTCACGCGGGATAGCAATCATTCAAACAGGAATAGCCAGCGACTAGCCTTAATCCCGCGCAAGTTTCAATCCCTCACGCGGGATAGCAATCATTCAAACCTATCGTTTCCAAAACGCCAAAACCGAACTGGCTGTTTCAATCCCTCACGCGGGATAGCAATCATTCAAACATCATCAAGCTGAGTATCTCATTCATGCCTTCACTAGTTTCAATCCCTCACGCGGGATAGCAATCATTCAAACATACGGCGGATTGCTCATTGAATTGGCTGATTCAAGTTTCAATCCCTCACGCGGGATAGCAATCATTCAAACACCGCCGCTACTGCTGCCGTGATTGTAGTAGATATTGTTTCAATCCCTCACGCGGGATAGCAATCATTCAAACCGAATATCTGCTGGTCTTGGGGTAGGTAGCGGGCGTTTCAATCCCTCACGCGGGATAGCAATCATTCAAACAGCCATGTCCAGTTGCATCCCAGCTTGCCAGGTGTGTTTCAATCCCTCACGCGGGATAGCAATCATTCAAACTGGCCGTCAATGGCCAGCGCTTGGGCGGTGGTCAGGTTTCAATCCCTCACGCGGGATAGCAATCATTCAAACCAGGCAACTGTTCCGATGGTACTCGCCAGTGGTGCGGTTTCAATCCCTCACGCGGGATAGCAATCATTCAAACCGATGGAGTCGTTCAAGGCGAAGTAGCATGTCACTGTTTCAATCCCTCACGCGGGATAGCAATCATTCAAACGTAGCTGACGCTCACAGGCGCGGTAACCTGCAAAGTGTTTCAATCCCTCACGCGGGATAGCAATCATTCAAACACCGGTTGGCTATCTCGCCGACCTGGAGAAGTACGTTTCAATCCCTCACGCGGGATAGCAATCATTCAAACGCGCGCTACGCCGCGTTCGTGGTCGGGAAGGCGCAGCGTTTCAATCCCTCACGCGGGATAGCAATCATTCAAACTCGGATGGGGTGGGGTGGTTCGAGATAGGATATTCGTTTCAATCCCTCACGCGGGATAGCAATCATTCAAACCCTATGTCTGGCAAGCTTTGCACACGAAGGCAGCGGTTTCAATCCCTCACGCGGGATAGCAATCATTCAAACTCTGCGCCCCGCCGGTAGACGCAGAGGCAGACAAGTTGTTTCAATCCCTCACGCGGGATAGCAATCATTCAAACCCTGGGCATTCAAGAACCTCGACGGTAGTTTCCCAGTTTCAATCCCTCACGCGGGATAGCAATCATTCAAACCCGTTTCGGCTTTGAGTGGTTCGAACATTACGCCAAGTTTCAATCCCTCACGCGGGATAGCAATCATTCAAACGCCACTAGTGAAACGCAGCCCGGCCAGATGAACGCGTTTCAATCCCTCACGCGGGATAGCAATCATTCAAACCAGCAACTCTCGATTCAACTACGCCAAGTCTTGTTTGTTTCAACCCCTCACGCGGGATAGCAATCATTCAAACGCGGGGTCGGCTGCCGCGGCGCGGATCGTCTCCAGGTTTCAATCCCTCACGCGGGATAGCAATCATTCAAACCACTGATCGCTATGGACCTGCTCACTTCGGCGATAGCGTTTCAATCCCTCACGCGGGATAGCAATCATTCAAACCTGTCACGCGAGCAAGCTCGCGTTCTGCGTAGAAGTTTCAATCCCTCACGCGGGATAGCAATCATTCAAACGCTACGCCAAGATAGCGCGAATCATGGTGGACAACATCTTGTTTCGATCCCTCACGCGGGATAGCAATCATTCAAACGCGTTCCAAGCTGGCCTAGCACGTGTATTCGTCGCGTTTCAATCCCTCACGCGGGATAGCAATCATTCAAACCTTTCACAATTCAGAGCAGCGCCGACAACACCACGTTGTTTCAATCCCTCACGCGGGATAGCAATCATTCAAACGCGTTCTGATTTTTTGCTAGTTCAAGGTGTTTCGTTTCAATCCCTCACGCGGGATAGCAATCATTCAAACGCGCACCCACTCGGGGGCGACCGAGAACGCCCCGCTGGTTTCAATCCCTCACGCGGGATAGCAATCATTCAAACCGCGACGTGCTCGCCCTGTCCGAGGCCGGCATGTCCGTTTCAATCCCTCACGCGGGATAGCAATCATTCAAACTCTCAGCAACTTCTAAGCCGGTTGCCGAATAGAACAGTTTCAATCCCTCACGCGGGATAGCAATCATTCAAACCAAAGTGGACACGGAGATTCTCGGCGAAGTGATCGTTTCAATCCCTCACGCGGGATAGCAATCATTCAAACCTGCTGCGAGCGTAAGCAGCCCACCGGCGTCGGCGAGTTTCAATCCCTCACGCGGGATAGCAATCATTCAAACGTTACTGACTTATGCCCGAGCAGCCTCGCCGTCCTAGTTTCAATCCCTCACGCGGGATAGCAATCATTCAAACCCCGTGCTCACGCCAGATTTTGGCTAGTTGCTCGTTTCAATCCCTCACGCGGGATAGCAATCATTCAAACCAATCTGGCAGTCCGAGACAGATCTAACCCAGCGCGGTTTCAATCCCTCACGCGGGATAGCAATCATTCAAACTAAACGCCACGCGCGAGTGCGATTACGCTCGCGCTGTTTCAATCCCTCACGCGGGATAGCAATCATTCAAACCATAGCGCGCCATAAAAGGAGAAACCATGTCAACTGTTTCAATCCCTCACGCGGGATAGCAATCATTCAAACCATCGCTGCTGTGTCGGTGGAAACGGTGTCCACCCTGGTTTCAATCCCTCACGCGGGATAGCAATCATTCAAACCGCATAAGGAGGAAACTATGAGCAAGTACGCCCTTGTTTCAATCCCTCACGCGGGATAGCAATCATTCAAACGCATCATCAGATAAAGGAGGACGACATGTACAGTGAGTTTCAATCCCTCACGCGGGATAGCAATCATTCAAACTCGTTAAAGCCCTAAATGGAACTTTCCCTTCCACTGGTTTCAATCCCTCACGCGGGATAGCAATCATTCAAACAAAAAGAGCAATAGATCACCGTCACGCCAGTTAAAAGTTTCAATCCCTCACGCGGGATAGCAATCATTCAAACGGCTTGTCGTTCAGCTTGCCGCTAACCAGGCTGATTGTTTCAATCCCTCACGCGGGATAGCAATCATTCAAACGCTCGGCGATCTAATCTGGCCGCTGCTAGCATTATGGCTGTTTCAATCCCTCACGCGGGATAGCAATCATTCAAACGCTGGTAGCGGCGCGTGAACTGGCCGCTCTGCCAGTTTCAATCCCTCACGCGGGATAGCAATCATTCAAACGCTGCAGCGCGTGCTCGAGAGATTGTGAGTGAGCGGTTTCAATCCCTCACGCGGGATAGCAATCATTCAAACCGATACCGTCGTTAGCAATGGCCGTTTGGAGCTTGTTTCAATCCCTCACGCGGGATAGCAATCATTCAAACCGAATTCGTTCCCGTTCCTCGTAAACGGCGCGTTGTTTCAATCCCTCACGCGGGATAGCAATCATTCAAACTAGTAGCAAATCGCCATCCCGCCAGTCAAAATACTGGTTTCAATCCCTCACGCGGGATAGCAATCATTCAAACATAGCCAAGCTGGATTTGCTGAGTCGTCTATCTGCGTTTCAATCCCTCACGCGGGATAGCAATCATTCAAACAGTGGACTGGCGAAGGTTGGAGGAAGTATTCACCGTTTCAATCCCTCACGCGGGATAGCAATCATTCAAACATTGAGAATGGTATGGTACGGGCATAAGGAGGAGCGTTTCAATCCCTCACGCGGGATAGCAATCATTCAAACGGTGGCACGCCTGCCTTCCAGGAAAGGGACCGGAGGTTTCAATCCCTCACGCGGGATAGCAATCATTCAAACTCTGGTTTATTTTGATCGCTGAAGCTATCATTAAATGTTTCAATCCCTCACGCGGGATAGCAATCATTCAAACTAAAGATGGTATGGTACTAGGCATAAGGAGGAAGTTTCAATCCCTCACGCGGGATAGCAATCATTCAAACTCCTCGGCCGCCAGCGGGCACATTCGCGGGCTACAGTTTCAATCCCTCACGCGGGATAGCAATCATTCAAACGCCGCGTGGCGCACACACAGCCATTGGTATGCTCTCTGCGTTTCAATCCCTCACGCGGGATAGCAATCATTCAAACACTCGCGCGTTAATGCGAAGCCGTGACCATGCGCAGGTTTCAATCCCTCACGCGGGATAGCAATCATTCAAACCCATTCAAAACACTTGACTTTATAGCTGTCGCCGGTTTCAATCCCTCACGCGGGATAGCAATCATTCAAACGATAGCGATAGAGATAGAAGGCGGTGCATGGATAGTTTCAATCCCTCACGCGGGATAGCAATCATTCAAACTCGCCATTGACAAACGCGATAGGACGTGATATAGTTGAGTTTCAATCCCTCACGCGGGATAGCAATCATTCAAACTCGGCGAATTGCGCAGCGAAGTCGAGGAAGTGTTGGTTTCAATCCCTCACGCGGGATAGCAATCATTCAAACACGGGCGCGATAGGCAGTGGTATAGTGGGGAGCATGTTTCAATCCCTCACGCGGGATAGCAATCATTCAAACAATTGCCCGGAGATGTCCGGGTGACGATTAGCCCAGTTTCAATCCCTCACGCGGGATAGCAATCATTCAAACACCGTGTCGTAGTCTCGCACTACGTATCCCGTGAAGTGTTTCAATCCCTCACGCGGGATAGCAATCATTCAAACCTAGCAGCGAAGGCGAATCTAATTCATCCTTCATCGGTTTCAATCCCTCACGCGGGATAGCAATCATTCAAACTTTTTAGGGCAGGGGGCCGGCTAGCGGGCAGGTGTGGTTTCAATCCCTCACGCGGGATAGCAATCATTCAAACGATCTGCTGCCCCACGACGCCTATATGTCGTTCGGCTGTTTCAATCCCTCACGCGGGATAGCAATCATTCAAACTGCGCGTGCTGGCGGCGATTCTCGCTGATTGGCGTGTTTCAATCCCTCACGCGGGATAGCAATCATTCAAACATCCCTGGCGCGCCACCAGTGGTTTAGTCGGTGAAGTTTCAATCCCTCACGCGGGATAGCAATCATTCAAACACTATCTAATCGAACGCGCTATCGAGCTACTATCTGTTTCAATCCCTCACGCGGGATAGCAATCATTCAAACTGAGCAGTTGGGCGAGAATGATTTGCTGTACATTGTTTCAATCCCTCACGCGGGATAGCAATCATTCAAACTAAGGTGGTGCAGGGATATTCGTTTTATTATCCCAGTTTCAATCCCTCACGCGGGATAGCAATCATTCAAACCGCGCGGTGGAGAATGTTAAGGGGATGTTAAAAGGTTTCAATCCCTCACGCGGGATAGCAATCATTCAAACCGCTAGAGCAGTTGGTCAATCAGTTTTGTGACCTTGTTTCAATCCCTCACGCGGGATAGCAATCATTCAAACTCGTCGTCCTTTTATTTATAGGCCATTGCTGATGAAGTTTCAATCCCTCACGCGGGATAGCAATCATTCAAACTGCGGCGACGCCGGCGCTAAAATCGGCTTCGCTTGTTTCAATCCCTCACGCGGGATAGCAATCATTCAAACACCGGCCACTTCGATTGTATGCGTCTCTGCAGGAGTTTCAATCCCTCACGCGGGATAGCAATCATTCAAACTATGCGAATTGTGCGATCACTTAGTAAATGATGGTGTTTCAATCCCTCACGCGGGATAGCAATCATTCAAACAGCGTCGCATACGCGAGCTGTGCTCATTGGGATTAGTTTCAATCCCTCACGCGGGATAGCAATCATTCAAACTAACAGGTACATGGCTACCTATACCCTTACCCAGCAGGGTTTCAATCCCTCACGCGGGATAGCAATCATTCAAACTGCGAAGGCAGGAAAGGCAACCGGGGCGACGGGGAGGTTTCAATCCCTCACGCGGGATAGCAATCATTCAAACTCATGCCTTCATCCTACCACGTCCATCAGCGCCTGTCGTTTCAATCCCTCACGCGGGATAGCAATCATTCAAACTTCTGGTCAGCTTAGAAGATGATGAGAATGGCCAGTGGTTTCAATCCCTCACGCGGGATAGCAATCATTCAAACAAGCGCGGGCGTGGCGAGTTCGCTACAATGCCGCGTTTCAATCCCTCACGCGGGATAGCAATCATTCAAACATAGCAAGCGATACCGACCGTCTGGTTGCTCGATGTTTCAATCCCTCACGCGGGATAGCAATCATTCAAACGGCATGCGCGGCCAGATTAGACACGTAGTGGAGGAGTTTCAATCCCTCACGCGGGATAGCAATCATTCAAACGTGGCGGGGGGGGAGCGGGCCGCCCCAGGGGGCGGTTTCAATCCCTCACGCGGGATAGCAATCATTCAAACACTTGCCAGAGTGCCCATCCGCGGCCGCAGCGACGGTTTCAATCCCTCACGCGGGATAGCAATCATTCAAACTCGCAGCGTCAAATTGCGTCGGCGAAGCACGCGAGGCGTTTCAATCCCTCACGCGGGATAGCAATCATTCAAACTTAGTGTACCCTTGTATGTCTTGCTCCCAAGCCTTGTTTCAATCCCTCACGCGGGATAGCAATCATTCAAACAAGCGCTGATCGATAAGGCAAAAGCATGCGGCCTCAGTTTCAATCCCTCACGCGGGATAGCAATCATTCAAACCGCGCGGTGGAGAATGTTAAGGGGATGTTAAAAGGTTTCAATCCCTCACGCGGGATAGCAATCATTCAAACCGCAGGAAGATGCTGGCCGGCAGCGTGCGGCGCTTGTTGGTTTCAATCCCTCACGCGGGATAGCAATCATTCAAACGGCGATCATCCGCTGCGCCGCATATGCGATTTGGGCGTTTCAATCCCTCACGCGGGATAGCAATCATTCAAACATGTTTATCGCGTCGTATTGCAATCCGGCTTATTGTGTTTCAATCCCTCACGCGGGATAGCAATCATTCAAACTTACACGTTAGCGCACGCTACCGCGTCTTTCCCTGAGTTTCAATCCCTCACGCGGGATAGCAATCATTCAAACGCGCTGGTCAAAGCCACGCTGGGCGCTGATTCACTGTTTCAATCCCTCACGCGGGATAGCAATCATTCAAACCGAGCGCGTTCGCGCGCTGTATCTGGCATCGAAGGTTTCAATCCCTCACGCGGGATAGCAATCATTCAAACTGCTGGCCGGGCATTCGCTGCGCGCCGGTTTTGCGTTTCAATCCCTCACGCGGGATAGCAATCATTCAAACTCGCAGCGTCAAATTGCGTCGGCGAAGCACGCGAGGCGTTTCAATCCCTCACGCGGGATAGCAATCATTCAAACAATGATGATGATTAGCTCATAAATCTAATCATCATCGTTTCAATCCCTCACGCGGGATAGCAATCATTCAAACTCGCGCGCGCGTCAAGGGCTAAAACGAGTTCTAATCAGTTTCAATCCCTCACGCGGGATAGCAATCATTCAAACAACGCCGGCCTTCACTGGCCGGCGTTTTGTGTTAAGTTTCAATCCCTCACGCGGGATAGCAATCATTCAAACAGCAGGTGCGGATGTTGATCGAACGATGCGATGGAGTTTCAATCCCTCACGCGGGATAGCAATCATTCAAACTTTATTACAGAAACATTACCCCAACCCACATTTTTGTTTCAATCCCTCACGCGGGATAGCAATCATTCAAACCGGCAGAGGGGTTGCGCCTAAAGCTTATGAAGCTGTTTCAATCCCTCACGCGGGATAGCAATCATTCAAACAACACAGAAATTATTGCACAGTATATCGTCAATTGTTTCAATCCCTCACGCGGGATAGCAATCATTCAAACCAGCTTAGAAGTTGCTGAGAATTAGCGCGGGGCATTGTTTCAATCCCTCACGCGGGATAGCAATCATTCAAACTTTGTCTCGCGCCGCATTGCAATTCCACGCAATGATGGTTTCAATCCCTCACGCGGGATAGCAATCATTCAAACAGCACAAGTCATTGCGCCCAAATCGTTGATTGAGTTTCAATCCCTCACGCGGGATAGCAATCATTCAAACCTCGCCCTCGCCGTGCTCGTAGAACGGTTGTGGGAAGTTTCAATCCCTCACGCGGGATAGCAATCATTCAAACACGCCGCGCCTATGTCGCCTGGACGCGGGACGGAGAGTTTCAATCCCTCACGCGGGATAGCAATCATTCAAACGATTTTGACGCCTTTAAGACGTGCAAAGCTAAGCGGTTTCAATCCCTCACGCGGGATAGCAATCATTCAAACCACCACCGGAGCGCCGGCAGCGTTTTGTTCCACGACGTTTCAATCCCTCACGCGGGATAGCAATCATTCAAACTTACAACAGCCCGATACTTTTGTGAAACAGGCTAGTTTCAATCCCTCACGCGGGATAGCAATCATTCAAACAGTAGACAAGGGATACTGGTATGTGTTCCTGCGCACTGTTTCAATCCCTCACGCGGGATAGCAATCATTCAAACCGCTCAGCGATGTTGCATCGCTGAGTCATTGCTGTTTCAATCCCTCACGCGGGATAGCAATCATTCAAACATATTGCAAGTGGTCTTAGTGTCACTTATACACTGTTTCAATCCCTCACGCGGGATAGCAATCATTCAAACCGCGCTATTCGAGCGCGGCGCAAACGTGATACCACTGTTTCAATCCCTCACGCGGGATAGCAATCATTCAAACTTTGCGTGAATATCTCGAAGAGATAGCGTCAAGTTGTTTCAATCCCTCACGCGGGATAGCAATCATTCAAACCGGGCGCGCGTCAGTGCGGTATAGTGCTGGTATGTTTCAATCCCTCACGCGGGATAGCAATCATTCAAACATGATGCGTGCGCTGGTCAAGGCCACGCTGGGCGCTGTTTCAATCCCTCACGCGGGATAGCAATCATTCAAACGCGCGGATGTATCGGCGCAGCGTGTTCAGGTTGCGGTGTTTCAATCCCTCACGCGGGATAGCAATCATTCAAACTTTCTTTGCTTGTCTGCCAGCGTTCGCCGTCGTACGTTTCAATCCCTCACGCGGGATAGCAATCATTCAAACATCACTGTTTCTATCTCATCATCTGTCAGTCCTCGCTGTTTCAATCCCTCACGCGGGATAGCAATCATTCAAACCTCTTGAGCGTCGGGGGAGATAGATTCCTGATGAGTTTCAATCCCTCACGCGGGATAGCAATCATTCAAACCCACCGAACCCTGGACGATCAGATGCTCGGCAAAGTTTCAATCCCTCACGCGGGATAGCAATCATTCAAACCTAACCTGGCCACTACGCGCCCCCGAAGACATTGCGTTTCAATCCCTCACGCGGGATAGCAATCATTCAAACTCGGTAATCTGATGTGAATCTGCGTGCGGGTGTAGTCGTTTCAATCCCTCACGCGGGATAGCAATCATTCAAACGGCCGGCCAGCACCAGCATCCGCGCCAGCAGGCTGTTTCAATCCCTCACGCGGGATAGCAAT
>Ga0308418_1002082_pt1 | contig 9959 bp, 4 predicted proteins | sample HotsprSampleR4cd_FD_203517 | JGI IMG/M metagenome (GOLD analysis project Ga0308418, IMG submission 203517) | Hot spring phototrophic mat microbial communities from Mushroom Spring, Yellowstone National Park, Wyoming, United States - 20090729_R4cd ... | reverse complement strand
ATGCGCGAGGCTGGGTGGTTTCAATCCCTCACGCGGGATAGCAATCATTCAAACGCGGGTGTTATCGGCTTCCTGGTCAATGTTGTCTGCGTTTCAATCCCTCACGCGGGATAGCAATCATTCAAACGTTCGAGTGCGGGCGATGGTGCACTGCTAAAGATGCGTTTCAATCCCTCACGCGGGATAGCAATCATTCAAACCTGTTGAGCCGCGCGGTCCGTTCGCTCTGGGCGTGGTTTCAATCCCTCACGCGGGATAGCAATCATTCAAACTAGACCTCGCACCCGACTGCCCCGCCGAAGCCGTGTTTCAATCCCTCACGCGGGATAGCAATCATTCAAACGGGTTGAGCACGCGCATAGTCGCGCGTTCAACCCAGGTTTCAATCCCTCACGCGGGATAGCAATCATTCAAACATGAGGAAAGCGTGCCGGATGGCCAAGCGGAGCATGGTTTCAATCCCTCACGCGGGATAGCAATCATTCAAACGTGGATGAAGCGCTGGCGCGCGTCGGGGGCGACGCGGCGTTTCAATCCCTCACGCGGGATAGCAATCATTCAAACACGACGTATCGTGTTCTCTTTCGCGTCTTCGTGGGCGTTTCAATCCCTCACGCGGGATAGCAATCATTCAAACAGAACCGCGAGCAGGAAGTGGCGGAAGTTGCGCTCGGTTTCAATCCCTCACGCGGGATAGCAATCATTCAAACCGCCAAATGTGCACACCAGTCAGTATGCGGTGTGGGTTTCAATCCCTCACGCGGGATAGCAATCATTCAAACCAAACACCCCTGGCGGGCCACCGAGCTTTGGATGTTTCAATCCCTCACGCGGGATAGCAATCATTCAAACGACGCCGCCATCAACGCCGCACTAAGAGATTGGGAGTTTCAATCCCTCACGCGGGATAGCAATCATTCAAACTGGCATCCCAGACCGTCCCAGGTGTGTTGCGAGTTTCAATCCCTCACGCGGGATAGCAATCATTCAAACCGACCGGTCGGATACCTCGGCGACTTGGAAAAGTGTTTCAATCCCTCACGCGGGATAGCAATCATTCAAACCACTAGCATCCGCTAGAGAACACGACCTCTTCGACTGTTTCAATCCCTCACGCGGGATAGCAATCATTCAAACCCGCTATCGCCGATAAGCGCGCAAAGGCTTGGGCCGGTTTCAATCCCTCACGCGGGATAGCAATCATTCAAACCAGAGCAGCGCCGACAACACTACGTTCACCAACATGTTTCAATCCCTCACGCGGGATAGCAATCATTCAAACCAGAGCTTGAGCAGTTCTCGCAGCGACGACGTAAAGTTTCAATCCCTCACGCGGGATAGCAATCATTCAAACGCGGGCAGGTGGATCACGTCGCTAGCGTGGATGCTGTTTCAATCCCTCACGCGGGATAGCAATCATTCAAACTTCATCCAAGCATGCCAGAGATATTTAAGGTGGCTTGTTTCAATCCCTCACGCGGGATAGCAATCATTCAAACTCAATCAGATAGTCACTCATAGCTTCCTCCTTATGCCGTTTCAATCCCTCACGCGGGATAGCAATCATTCAAACAGCTCGGCCTTAGCTGATTGAAACTTAAAGTTGCTGGTTTCAATCCCTCACGCGGGATAGCAATCATTCAAACTAGTGCGGTTATCACTGGATAGGAGGAACCTATGATGTTTCAATCCCTCACGCGGGATAGCAATCATTCAAACAGGAAGCATGGCGGACGGTGAGATTCGCATCGAGATGTTTCAATCCCTCACGCGGGATAGCAATCATTCAAACCGAGGCTCAGCCGGCGTGGGAGTCAGCGATACCTCGTTTCAATCCCTCACGCGGGATAGCAATCATTCAAACTTTCAATCTCCAAGGCGATCAGGCTGTCCGAGTGGCTGTTTCAATCCCTCACGCGGGATAGCAATCATTCAAACGTGTCGTGGGCGCAGCTACTACGCCGCCGTCGTTGTTTCAATCCCTCACGCGGGATAGCAATCATTCAAACCAGATTAAGGTCAGCGAGCGATGGCGCTTTGTGGTCGTTTCAATCCCTCACGCGGGATAGCAATCATTCAAACAGATCGCCGCCGCCCTAAAGGTCGGCGGTAAAATGTTTCAATCCCTCACGCGGGATAGCAATCATTCAAACCACGGGTATCTGATCAAGGATGCCCAGGATGAGGGCGGTTTCAATCCCTCACGCGGGATAGCAATCATTCAAACATAAAAGTGGCGCGCCAGGGCGATAATCCTCGGCGTTTCAATCCCTCACGCGGGATAGCAATCATTCAAACCCATAGTTCCCATTATACCACGCATCGCGTCGCTAGTTTCAATCCCTCACGCGGGATAGCAATCATTCAAACCCAGGATGCCAGCCCCTGGCCAGCCGGCCACCGCGTTTCAATCCCTCACGCGGGATAGCAATCATTCAAACGGCTTGCGCGACATCTCACCCCACGACTTCAGGCGGTTTCAATCCCTCACGCGGGATAGCAATCATTCAAACCGCGCGGCGAACATTTCCCTGGGTCGTGACCATCGGGTTTCAATCCCTCACGCGGGATAGCAATCATTCAAACCGCGCATAAACCGCAAGGATCGCCCGCGCACTTTTGTTTCAATCCCTCACGCGGGATAGCAATCATTCAAACCTGGTCGCAGCGCTGCCGAAGCCGCCGGTCACCAGTTTCAATCCCTCACGCGGGATAGCAATCATTCAAACTTGCACTGCGCCTTTTCCCCGCTCATCACCCTATGTTTCAATCCCTCACGCGGGATAGCAATCATTCAAACACGCCCGCCGCGGCGCCACCTGGACGCGCCTAGCAGTTTCAATCCCTCACGCGGGATAGCAATCATTCAAACACGGGTATAGGTTTAGGTATCCGTGCAGCGTCGCCGTTTCAATCCCTCACGCGGGATAGCAATCATTCAAACAAGCCAGCGGCCTCTACTGGCACAGCGCATTAATGTTTCAATCCCTCACGCGGGATAGCAATCATTCAAACCCTGTTCAGGCGCGACGAGTCTGCGACAAAAGACGGTTTCAATCCCTCACGCGGGATAGCAATCATTCAAACGCCCTCGTTTGCTACAGCGCGCGCGTGGTGAGGGCGTGTTTCAATCCCTCACGCGGGGATAGCAATCATTCAAACTCGCAACGCCACGCCGAGGGAGAGATAGAACTTCAGTTTCAATCCCTCACGCGGGATAGCAATCATTCAAACCTTTCGTGCATCCGCCTTACCTTCCTCGGCGGTGTTTCAATCCCTCACGCGGGATAGCAATCATTCAAACCCAGCGCGCCGCCAAATGGGCCCAAGAACTGGCAGGTTTCAATCCCTCACGCGGGATAGCAATCATTCAAACCTAAAGAAGGAGGACAAGATGAACGAGAAGAACGAGTTTCAATCCCTCACGCGGGATAGCAATCATTCAAACCTACTTGGCCGCCCTGCGCCAGCGCATCGCACAAGGTTTCAATCCCTCACGCGGGATAGCAATCATTCAAACTATGCCGTGGCCTGGCTGCCGTTGACCATCGCCCGTTTCAATCCCTCACGCGGGATAGCAATCATTCAAACATGTGATGCGTCTCAAGGTAGCGCGCCACATCGTCCGTTTCAATCCCTCACGCGGGATAGCAATCATTCAAACAGCGCTTGGGCGGTGATCAGCGCTGGGAATCATCCGTTTCAATCCCTCACGCGGGATAGCAATCATTCAAACCCCTGGCGCGCCTGGATGACCGCTGGGCAACCGAGTTTCAATCCCTCACGCGGGATAGCAATCATTCAAACCGCCAGGATGGGCGCAATACAGCGGTCACCATGCCGTTTCAATCCCTCACGCGGGATAGCAATCATTCAAACCGCAGATACGGCAGCAAGCGTCAATGGACGCCTGTTTCAATCCCTCACGCGGGATAGCAATCATTCAAACTCTGCAAGGTTGCGAAGTGTCTCGGCCTCTTTAGAGAGTTTCAATCCCTCACGCGGGATAGCAATCATTCAAACTGCGACGCTGGATAGTCGCTGCGCGCAAGATTAAGGTTTCAATCCCTCACGCGGGATAGCAATCATTCAAACATAAACGTCAGCAAGATGCGTGCAATGGTTTGCTCGTTTCAATCCCTCACGCGGGATAGCAATCATTCAAACACTTGCCACACTTGGCCATTCGCCATTCGCTTTTTGTTTCAATCCCTCACGCGGGATAGCAATCATTCAAACGACCTACAGCCTGTCGGCGCCTTCGCTTGAGGGGTTTCAATCCCTCACGCGGGATAGCAATCATTCAAACCTAAGATGGGCGTGCGCCGTTTGCGCATTGCCACTCCGTTTCAATCCCTCACGCGGGATAGCAATCATTCAAACTGGTCCTCGACGGGATCAAGAGCGAGGAGGCGCTGTTTCAATCCCTCACGCGGGATAGCAATCATTCAAACCGCTCGCCGCGTCGGTCATAGCGCGCCGTCGTCTCGTTTCAATCCCTCACGCGGGATAGCAATCATTCAAACGCGGCGCGGTTGCGTGGGTCGCGCCGACCTATCGCGTTTCAATCCCTCACGCGGGATAGCAATCATTCAAACAGCAGGCCGCCGGCGTCAGCCAGGCCGGCGGCAAGGTTTCAATCCCTCACGCGGGATAGCAATCATTCAAACACAACCACAATGCCAATCCCAACCGAGGAGACGTCGTTTCAATCCCTCACGCGGGATAGCAATCATTCAAACGCTCGCTGGTGGCAAACGTGAAGCGCTCGGCTGCGCGTTTCAATCCCTCACGCGGGATAGCAATCATTCAAACACAACCACAATGCCAATCCCAACCGAGGAGACGTCGTTTCAATCCCTCACGCGGGATAGCAATCATTCAAACGCTCGCTGGTGGCAAACGTGAAGCGCTCGGCTGCGCGTTTCAATCCCTTACGCGGGATAGCAATCATTCAAACTGCCCCATCTTCGCTATGGAAGCTGGCGGCGCAAGTTTCAATCCCTCACGCGGGATAGCAATCATTCAAACCCTGCTGCATCCGCGCTTGATGCTGCAAAGGCGATGTTTCAATCCCTCACGCGGGATAGCAATCATTCAAACCCGATCTTGCAGGGCATCGGTGGCCAGATACAGAGTTTCAATCCCTCACGCGGGATAGCAATCATTCAAACCAAGTAACCCGGGCTCAGGACGGCCGAAGAAAGCGGTTTCAATCCCTCACGCGGGATAGCAATCATTCAAACTCGCTAGGCGGGTGGTGGTGTCGCCCCAGATTTGGTTTCAATCCCTCACGCGGGATAGCAATCATTCAAACTCGCAGAATTGCTCGAAGATGTGGAAGGCCACATCGTTTCAATCCCTCACGCGGGATAGCAATCATTCAAACCTGGCGCTCAGCGCGTGAGTGAGCCAGCCCCCGCGCTGGTTTCAATCCCTCACGCGGGATAGCAATCATTCAAACAATACCTGCGCGCCAAAGAGCAAGGCGACCGCGCAGTTTCAATCCCTCACGCGGGATAGCAATCATTCAAACTGTCGCTAGGCGGGTGGTAGTGTCTCCCCAGAGGCTGTTTCAATCCCTCACGCGGGATAGCAATCATTCAAACTTGGCATTGCTGAATCGCGCTCTACGACTCAGCAATCATGTTTCAATCCCTCACGCGGGATAGCAATCATTCAAACAGCTACTCTTTACCGCAGTAGATTACGGTGAGATGTTTCAATCCCTCACGCGGGATAGCAATCATTCAAACGCGCTGAAGGCCCTCGCTGATATGCCAGAGGCGAGGTTTCAATCCCTCACGCGGGATAGCAATCATTCAAACGCCGCTTCAGCTGCGCTCAGGGCGATGGTCAGCGGTGTTTCAATCCCTCACGCGGGATAGCAATCATTCAAACATCTTTGTTGCCTGCATCCCAGTTGACGAGATTCCCGTTTCAATCCCTCACGCGGGATAGCAATCATTCAAACAGATAGACATGACGATGATGATTGTCCCAGGGCGAAGTTTCAATCCCTCACGCGGGATAGCAATCATTCAAACATGAGCGGCGACGGGGGAGGGGGCGGCGATAAGCAGTTTCAATCCCTCACACGGGATAGCAATCATTCAAACCTGTTGCCCCACGATGCCTATATGTCGTTTGGATTGTTTCAATCCCTCACGCGGGATAGCAATCATTCAAACATTGAACTGCCGTGGGAATGGAGGGTCACAAACTGGGTTTCAATCCCTCACGCGGGATAGCAATCATTCAAACACGCATAGTTTGTGGTGCGCCCTTTGCAACTACATTGTTTCAATCCCTCACGCGGGATAGCAATCATTCAAACATAGGGCTCGCCGAGTGGATGCCGGTCAAAGCCCTGTTTCAATCCCTCACGCGGGATAGCAATCATTCAAACGAGATATGTATCATCTACGCTCTCCTGAGCGTTTGTTTCAATCCCTCACGCGGGATAGCAATCATTCAAACTTTCCATCCGGCGGTTACCTGAGCATCTATTCCGCCGTTTCAATCCCTCACGCGGGATAGCAATCATTCAAACGTCCACGACCGCAGATAGCCTGCGGTCTTGGTCGCGTTTCAATCCCTCACGCGGGATAGCAATCATTCAAACGTTCTATCGTCGCATCATGCTTTGCTTCAGGAGGTTTCAATCCCTCACGCGGGATAGCAATCATTCAAACGCGGCGACGAGGTGTCGTGTGCCTACAAGCACCGCGTTTCAATCCCTCACGCGGGATAGCAATCATTCAAACACAGCTGCGCAGGCTACGTGCTCTATGCCTTCGAGCTGTTTCAATCCCTCACGCGGGATAGCAATCATTCAAACCATGTTGCGACACTTGCAACATTCTATTGTGATATAGTTTCAATCCCTCACGCGGGATAGCAATCATTCAAACACCGCCGTTGCTGCTGCCGTGGTTGTAGTAGATGTTGTTTCAATCCCTCACGCGGGATAGCAATCATTCAAACGGTCGGCGGGCAGTGCGGCGCGCTTGTGCTCGGCGGTTTCAATCCCTCACGCGGGATAGCAATCATTCAAACAGGCGGTAAAAGTCAAGGGGTAGTGCTCGAACTTCCTGTTTCAATCCCTCACGCGGGATAGCAATCATTCAAACTGGATGACGGAGCGGCTGGAGCGGGCAAACGGCCAGTTTCAATCCCTCACGCGGGATAGCAATCATTCAAACACGGGAGAACGACTTACTGCACATTGACTACGACGAAGTTTCAATCCCTCACGCGGGATAGCAATCATTCAAACTTAGAGATTGATTAGGGTTTGCAGTAGGCATTGACAGTTTCAATCCCTCACGCGGGATAGCAATCATTCAAACACCTGGCTTCTTTTGTTTCTCAGCCGCCCAATTAGTGTTTCAATCCCTCACGCGGGATAGCAATCATTCAAACTGTTGCGCAAAACGTAGGGGTGAATGATAGTTTCCGTTTCAATCCCTCACGCGGGATAGCAATCATTCAAACGATGTTCGCCACGCGAATGCAGCCGCTCAACGACTGTTTCAATCCCTCACGCGGGATAGCAATCATTCAAACATAATAATGGCGCGCCAGGGATGATAACCCCAGCGGTTTCAATCCCTCACGCGGGATAGCAATCATTCAAACGAGGCTAACCATGAGTGATGCAAAGGAAACTCGCAGTTTCAATCCCTCACGCGGGATAGCAATCATTCAAACTTTAATGCGGCCTCTAGTTGCTCCGTATTAAAGGGTTTCAATCCCTCACGCGGGATAGCAATCATTCAAACTGCGAGTAGTAAATCGCCATCCCGCCAGTCAAAAGTTTCAATCCCTCACGCGGGATAGCAATCATTCAAACTCATCATGCGGAAAGTATGTCGGTCGTACATGTCTCATGTTTCAATCCCTCACGCGGGATAGCAATCATTCAAACCCGTCACCGCAGCCAAAAGAACGGCAGATATAGCAGTTTCAATCCCTCACGCGGGATAGCAATCATTCAAACTGCTCGGCTTCCTCGCTGTAGATGGGTGAAGCGTTGTTTCAATCCCTCACGCGGGATAGCAATCATTCAAACCGCGGATATCTGATTAAGGATACTCAGGATGAAATTGGTTTCAATCCCTCACGCGGGATAGCAATCATTCAAACACGGGATTAGGTCGGTCATGGCTGGTCTCCTGATTAGTGTTTCAATCCCTCACGCGGGATAGCAATCATTCAAACGCTTCTGCGAGATGCACCCCCTTCGCTTCAGTCCCGTTTCAATCCCTCACGCGGGATAGCAATCATTCAAACCCAGCCCATCAGCGCCATCCCAGCGCTAGGGCTAGTTTCAATCCCTCACGCGGGATAGCAATCATTCAAACTTGATCGCCTTGCCACCAGCGCGCAGAGCAGCGATGGTTTCAATCCCTCACGCGGGATAGCAATCATTCAAACAGATCGCCGCAGCACTTGAGGCCGGCGGTAAGATCGTGTTTCAATCCCTCACGCGGGATAGCAATCATTCAAACCAGATATAGTCAGCAACAGTGGCGGAGAGCTTGAGAGGTTTCAATCCCTCACGCGGGATAGCAATCATTCAAACACGCGCGTGGGCGTGGTATAGTGGGCGCATAAGGAGGAGTTTCAATCCCTCACGCGGGATAGCAATCATTCAAACCGCGCTGGCTACAGCGTCAGCAAAGATGACACTGGAGTTTCAATCCCTCACGCGGGATAGCAATCATTCAAACTCCCTAATAGTACAGCGATTGTCATTCTAGAGTTTAGTTTCAATCCCTCACGCGGGATAGCAATCATTCAAACGGCCTGCGGCTGGTCGGCGTCCGGCTGGTCGGGCTGGTTTCAATCCCTCACGCGGGATAGCAATCATTCAAACAGCGCGCGAATTGCGCAATCTTCGCAAGTTATGTCGTTTCAATCCCTCACGCGGGATAGCAATCATTCAAACACGCGCATTGTCGCCAGCGCAGGCGCAAGAGTTGCGCAGTTTCAATCCCTCACGCGGGATAGCAATCATTCAAACAATCGCCGGATGGCCAGCCGTTTTGGCCAATTCCCGTTTCAATCCCTCACGCGGGATAGCAATCATTCAAACCTTAGTGTAAGGGATACACTAAGCGCATTATACCAGTTTCAATCCCTCACGCGGGATAGCAATCATTCAAACCTTATGCTTCTTCTTCGGCATGGCGCAAGTGTATGTTTCAATCCCTCACGCGGGATAGCAATCATTCAAACTTCTCTCTCGCCGCGCAGGCGAAGAGGAAGAGCAAGTTTCAATCCCTCACGCGGGATAGCAATCATTCAAACTGGACGAGGGGGCGCTGCAGCGGATGCGCTGGCAGGAGGTTTCAATCCCTCACGCGGGATAGCAATCATTCAAACGCGCGTGCTGCCGGCGATTCTCGCTGATTGGCGTGTTTCAATCCCTCACGCGGGATAGCAATCATTCAAACATTCTGAGGGGCGTGAAAGACGGGAGCATCACGATTGTTTCAATCCCTCACGCGGGATAGCAATCATTCAAACCCGTGGACGCGCCGGATGCCGCGCATGGTTGCGGCGTTTCAATCCCTCACGCGGGATAGCAATCATTCAAACCGGGTCTAGGCCGGCCAGCGCCGCTTGCGTCGCAAGTTTCAATCCCTCACGCGGGATAGCAATCATTCAAACCCGCGGCTTCCAGCTCGTCGCTGTCCACCACGTGGTTTCAATCCCTCACGCGGGATAGCAATCATTCAAACAGCGCGTATTCAGAGTGTTCAGTCCTTCCTGCCCCGTGTTTCAATCCCTCACGCGGGATAGCAATCATTCAAACGGCAAACGACGGCGCAGAGATATTGCGCTGCGATGTTTCAATCCCTCACGCGGGATAGCAATCATTCAAACCGCCGCTCGCGCCATCGGCTCAGCGCCCCACCACCGAGGCGTCTACGGGCCAATCCGCGGTATAT
>Ga0308418_1002080_pt1 | contig 9963 bp, 17 predicted proteins | sample HotsprSampleR4cd_FD_203517 | JGI IMG/M metagenome (GOLD analysis project Ga0308418, IMG submission 203517) | Hot spring phototrophic mat microbial communities from Mushroom Spring, Yellowstone National Park, Wyoming, United States - 20090729_R4cd ... | reverse complement strand
TGCGCGCCCGGCGCTGTCGGAAGGTGCGCGGGCGCGAATTCTGCGGGTAGTGCGCCGCCAAACGGGAGAAGTTCTTTGGATGGCGTTTGCATCTGGTCTGCCGCCCGGATGGCGTGCCCGTACGCGTTCAGATGCTGCCCGCAGGGGTGCACGACCTGACCCCAGTCCATGAACTGGCGTATGGCCTGCCCGCCGGGGCGCGGCTGTTGGGCGATAAAGCCTCCAATAGCGCCGCTGATGAGGCCAGCATCCTGGCGGAGACGGGGGTGCGCCTGGTCCCGGTGCGCCGTGCTTATCGTCATTATTAGCACACTTACACTTCAGGTACACCAGGTGCTCTTTCTGACGCTCTCCGTCTTTCCGATGTGTAAAAAGTATTCGATATCGGAAGTGTAAGGTGTTTTTCGTCGGATTGTACGGGTTTTGGTTGCGCTCCACTGTCAGTCGTTTTCGTCCTCGAGGTAGAGTAGCTCGTCAAGCCGTATCCCGAAATACTGGCATATCTTCGCATACGCTTCATCTCGCCTGGTCGTGCGCTCCAGGCGGATGTTTGTGATCGTCTCTTTGTCTATTCCGGTTCCTTCTGCCAGTTCGCGTGTGCTGGTGTGCGTTTCTCTCATGATCCTGTCAAGCCTGTTTCGCAGTCTCATGGCGTTCCTTCCTTTCTCTTTTCTCCATTGTACTGCTTTTCCCGAACATTTGGGGTTGTTCGGTTTCTTCCGCTGCGATCCTGATCATACGGTACTACCCGTACATTAGTACCTATTTCCTATTGCATTTGTACGGTTTATGCCGTATAATTGTATCAGGTAATCGGTTTTGACGGTCGTCCAGGGGGTCTGCCATGCCGCGCGTCTCGATTGAACTTGCCGCCGAGCGTCGCGCGCGCGTGCACGAGTTGCGCGCGCAAGGGCTTTCGCTGCGCGAAATTTCCGCACAGACAGGGCTTTGCCTTGCGTCGGTGCGGAATTTTCTTGCTCGTGATCTTGGCGACTCGCGCGTTGATGAGTTGTACGCGGCGGTTGCAATAAAGGCCGCTAATCCCGATCTCTCCAGTCGTGAGATTAAAGACAGGTACGCTCTGGGCGTCGGTGAAGCGACTATTCAGCGTCGCTTCGCCGATGCCGGCTTGTCGCTGCCGCGCGGTCGCCGCTCTCTCGGTTTGCGTCGGTACTGGATGGATGAGAAGCCGTCTACCTATCTCGATATGCTCCAGGTTGACACGGTCAAGTTGCGCGATAGCAATGGCGTGCTTCATGAGTATCTGAGCGCTCGTGATGTGTATTCGGGCGCTCACGCGCTGCTGCCGCATAATCCTTCGGAATCGGGTATGTTGCGCAACGTTCAGCGTCTGTTCGCAATTTTCGGCGGTGTGCCGCGCGTTATCCAGGCGGATAACGGTACGACGGATTTTTCAATGCCGCGTCGCAATCGTCTTCGTCCATGGATGCAATGGGCGTTTGCTGCGGGCGTTCGGCGCATTCAATTTATTCCTGAGGCGGAGCCCCAGCGTAACGGCGCTGTTGAGTCGTTTCATTCGTGGATTAAGCGACAGATGGACGGGTATGTTTCGGGCGATTTGGATAAGTTCCTGCGTGATAAGCTGCTCTACTACAACCATATCCGTAGTCTGAGCACGACGCGCAAGACTCCTGCCAGTCGCGCGCCGAATTTTTGCCTGGATCGTGAGTCGCTCGATGTGGCGCTGGATGAGTCGCGCTGGTCTCGCGGCGAGTGCTGCGTGTCGTTCGTGCGTCTCGCACTGAAGGATCGTGAGTCGCGCGCGGTCGTGGCGGTCGTTCGTTCTCCTGCCAGCGTGTACGTGCTGCCTGATGCGTTTGAAGGCAGTTACGTTCGGTTTGACGTGTACGCGAATCGCGGCGAGCTCTGGATGCCGGTAACGGTCGCGGGCGAGGTCGGGCGCGTCGACGGGCGTCTCCAGGCGGGCGCTGCGGGTGCGCTGGTCGGATCGTTTGACTCGCCGTTCGTGAACGACTCGCCGGTCGTGGTTCCGTCGGTGACGGATGTTCCCGCTGATGCTCAGATTGTCGATACGGCGGCTGTGGTTCGCCGGTGGGCGCGCATTCTCAAACAGGCGTGCCCGACTCTCTTGCCCAACGGGTATGAGACTCGCCGCGTTGGTGATGGTGCGTGGGAAGTCTGGTATAGGGGTGAGCTCGTCTGGACGGAACAGAGTTCGCCCGATGTAATCGAACATGCAGGGGAGGCGTTATGAGTGATGGTCTTTCGCCGGTGTGCGTCCTGGTGAGGCCTTGGGCGGCTTCGGATCGGTTCGCATTCGTCCAGGTGCGTTCCGGTGCGCGCGGTACCGGTCGTCTGATTGCCGGCGTTGTGGTGTTGTTCGACAATCCTGAGCGTGGGCGCGTGTTGGTGCGTCGGTTGGTCGGCTGGGCGCGGGCGTACTATCGCGTTTACCTTGACGATTCGGCGCTGCCATGGCTTGACGATGACAATGGCGCGTAGGGGGTACGGGTGTCGCTTGAGTGTGCCAGTCGTGGAAGGTACGGGCGTCGATCTGGCGCAGCTTGGGCAGGGTTCCTACGCGCCAGCGCAGGCAATCGGAACGGTACGGCTGAACCGGTTTAGAACAAATGTTCGAGCACGACACAAAACGCGCAACACAACCGATATCTGTGAATCTTGCGCGCGTCTCGAAGTGTCAAGACCGACGGAAAACGGCGCCTTCCGCTGCTCCAGAAAAGCCGCGCCGTTTTCCGTCGCTTGCGGCGCGATTTTTCACAATCTGCTTAAACAGCAAAAAATCGCGCCAGGTCTTGACACGAAGAGCGCGCGCAACACAATTATGAATCGGTTGTGTTGCGCGATTAAACGGTACCTTCCACTTTTACCAACGGCAAAGCGGCATACACTACGCTGGCGGGTGCGGTGCAGCAGCTCGGTTGCGTTGCGCGATTAAACGGCACCTTCCACTCCCCAACGGCAAACGGCATACACCACGCTGGCGGGGCGGTGCAGCAGCGAAGTCTCGCAGGGAATCCAAGGAAGTTCAGGGAATCCCGAACCCGAACGATGGGCGAATGTGGGGGGGATGGGGGAAACCCCAAAATCCGGCGGCACCTCTCTCCGCTGCCGCAGGCAGCGGAAGAGGGCGCTATGACTATCCACTATGTAAGGAGGTTTGCAATGCGTTCGTATGTCGAACTTTATCGGTTCTTTCATGATCGTTGGGATATTGCCCGTCATGTACTGGATGCATATCCCGATCCGCAGTATAGGGCTGAAGAGGCGTTTTACTGCTTTCTGACGACGGCGTTTGCTTCGCTTGTCAATGATGAGATTCCTTGGGACGATCTTCATACCAGGTGGACGATTGCTGACGTGTTACTTGAGGCGGTTGTCAATCTGGTTCCCGAGGCGGTTGAGGAGGTCTCGGAATGATCACGATCTATGTCACCGGTCTGCCCTACCACATGCTCAATCGCGTTGCCGGTCACTGCGTGGCTCAGTTTGGCTTGGCGCTTGACCAGTCGCGCAAGCATGCGTACGTGCTTGTTGAGTATGAACACGGCGTCGCTCGCGTCTCTGCTCCCGATCAGGGTGATCTTCAGGACGCTTCTGTAAATGCAACAGGAAGCCTGTATAGAAGCGTTCCGTTGTTTCCTGATGTTTTCACTGGGTACACTCAAGAGGCGATGTTTGAGGTGCCTTCGTATCTCGTCGCCAGTTCGCAGTCGCCGTATAACTGGCTCTGGCGGGAAGCCTTGCCTGGCGTTCTGCCGGATCGAATCGTCGCCAGGCTTCATGAGGAGTACCGGATGCGCGCGGCTGCAAAGTCGCGTTCGATGTATCGTAAGAAGGGGAAGTAAGATGTTGGGTCGTTTTTCTGAGGCGGCTCTTTCCGGTTCGTTGGATGATCCGTTTGTCATTGTCGCCGGTCGTAAGGATCATGTCACTCCTATCTATACGTATCTTGAGGGTCTGATGCTTACTCACAACGACAACGTTCTGAACACGTGGTTTGACGGCTCGTACATGGTCTTGGTTTTCGGCAAGCCCGGTTCGTCGATGTTGCGGCTTACACGTAATTACCTATCGGATTACTTGTATCGTAAGCCTGATAGGTGATAGACGGTTACAGTCTGATTTCCTAGTCTACCTATGTACCATAACACCTTGATCTGGTCAGATCAAGGTGTTATGCTTTTGTCGGGGGTTGGTTATGATGGCTTCTGAGGAAGGCTATAGGTTGTCTGATGGTCGTTTGGTAATACGAGCTGCCTTGCTGTTCGCCGTTCTCTTGTGCTTTCCTCCGGTTGCTTCGGCTCAAGAGCAGTGTTCTGATTTTGTGGGCAATGGCGTTTTTGATGATGTTGAATCGTATCTCGGTGGTACGCTGACGTTTTCTGAAACGGTGGCGCTCGTGTATGACGTATACTCAGTTGTTGTTGGTCCTGGTTCCGTAGTTGTGGATCGTGGTTTGCGCTATGTTCTCGGCGATGATGAGTATGCTTTTCGTGCTTGTTCCGGCTCTCCTGTTGATGTTCCGTGGGATCAGATGACGTTTCACGCAGTTGTGTTTTTTGGTATGTTGTGCTCCGGTTTTCTCGCAGTGCTGGTGGTGCGTCGATGACGGGCGTGTTTTTTGCGACAGGTGTATTTATCCTGCTGGCGGTGCTGATCGCCGTCATTTGGGCGGGTTTGCATAGATTGATGCCGTGATTGATGCCGTGAAAGGGGGTGTGCTGCCATACTCGATATCAACGTGACGGTCGGTTTCGCCGGTGGTTTGCTTCTTGTTGTGGTCTTTATCGCCGGTTGGTTTCGTATGTATGGATGAGGTGCTTCTATGATTGAACAGTCTGAGCGCGTCGATCAGGGGACCGGCATTGTTAAGCGTCGGTCGTTTCCGGTGGTGGCGGTTGTGGCGGCTGTGGCTGTGGTTGCGGTTGCCTTGATGATCGGTTTGTCCATGCTCGCTCCGTCGGTTTCGTATGCTCAGGTGACGCAACCTCAACCTGATCCCTACGTTCTCTCGATGGAGTTCGCCCCGGTTTCTGAGGACGCGATTGCCGATACGGCCACCGCCGTATTCTCGGCGTATGCGAACGTCGTCTGGCTGACAGGCGGTATTGCGCTTGGGTTTCATGCGCTTCGGCGTGCGCGCGGCCTGCTGCGCTGATGGACGTGTGCGCTCTTCCTCGTGCAGGGGAAGAGCGCATGTCGTTGGTTATGCTTCGTTGAGCAGTTTTTGCAGTTCTTTCATCTCGAGGTAGGCAAGTATCCACATGGGGGGAAATGCAAATCCGAGCAGGATACCGACGGCGATGCGGATGCGGTGCATCCTGATTTTCCTGGCTTTCTCGTCCATGCTTGCGTTCATTCCTGCTTCCTCCTTTGCGCAAACGGTTCCTCCTGGTCGTCGCGCCGGCGAAGATCCGCCGTGGACGCTCGATCAGGTGCAGGCATTATATCCCGGTTACGATTGCATACTTGACGTGGTTGCGGGGTATTGGCTGGTGCTTGCGTCGCTGCCCGGCTCCGGGTATACGGGTTGGCATGTTGCAGAGTACCAGTTGTATGCCGGAGACGTTGTCGTGTACTTGGGTGCCGAATTGGTTGAGGGTCGCATTCCGTCCTCTCCTACCGTTCAGTTTGGTTTCTCCGATGTGCGGAGTCCTGTCACCGGCCAGATCACGGGCGACATTCGGAAGTTGCGATTTATTGGGGACGCTTTTGCTGTTACTCAGGATATTCGGGTGTACGGACAAACGCTGTCGTTCTATACGTCGGTCAATGTCTCTGGTTATGGTTTGCCGCTTCTTGCCTGGGCGCCTGAGGTTGCAATTGCGATTTGTTCGCCGCGTCCTCCGACGGCGACTCCGACGTTTACTCCTACCGCTTCTCCTACGTCTACTCCTGTGGTTCCCGTCTCGTCTGGTTGTGGGACTCCGCCGGGCTCGACTGTGTGGCAGTATGCGGGGGTTTGGGATTTTGATATACAATGCGGTTATCATCCTTGTGGGGATGATCCTCCTCCTGGCACCTATGCTCTTCCTGCGCACTTTTGGGGTATCTGCGGGTATCTGGCTGACTGGCAGTACAGTTATCGGGGTCCGCCGGGTGGCTTTTACGACATGACCAGTACTGGCCCGTGGCGAAACAGCGTTGGTGCCTATTGGACTCCTAATGCGTATGTTCGTGTTGATTCGGGTATTTACCCGTGTACGACGATTGCTGAGGGTCAATGTGTCGCTTTTGTTGCTACTCTGTGGTATTACGCTCGCGCGAGGGGTCGTCTCCATCTGTGGGTTGCGGTTGATGCGTCTTCTGCTACGGCTACTCCGTCGGCTACTCCTGGTTCGGCTACTCCGTCGGCTTCTCCGTCTCCTACTCCTACTGCGACGAATACGGCTACTCCTCGCCCGACTCGGACGCTTCGCCCGACACGGACGCCGACTCCGACATTCGGCGTGGGTCAATGCCCGTCGTACCAGATTTCCGGTTCGCGCGATCTGGTGTTGACGGGGAATTGGTTGCTTTATTCGGATGATTCTCCCCGGGTGTCGGTGACGCGGATTAATGGGGTTGATGTCGGTTCTGTTGAGTTGCCGCGGTGGGGGTCGTCTGATCCCGTTTTCCCGCTGGTTCCCGGGGATGGCGTCTTTGCGCGGGTGCGGCTTGTTGTGGCGTCGGGGACGGGGGTTGCGTACTTCTGTGAAGCGCCGAATATCGTGCCGTCTCCTACGGTGTTCGGCTCTCCGACTCGGACGCGGACTCCGACTCCGACCGGTTCTCCGACGGTTACGCCGTCGCCTGAAGTGGATGCTGCGTGTGAGGTCGAACCGTGTACGTCGCTGGCGGTCGCCGGTCGGGTGTTCAATGATCTTGCGGCTTTGGATTGGTCGCATCCTCCCGATTGCTATACGCACATTCGGACGGTGCTTCCGGTTGTTCCTACGTCTTCGTCGCTCGTCCGTATGGCGGGCGGGGTGGATGTGCAAGCGTCGGCGGTTGGTTTTTGTCGGGTGGTTGAGGTTACTGGGCCCTGGCGTAACCTGGTGCGCTACGGTCTGACGTCTGCGGTCATCGGTGTGGTGTTCGTTGCGGTTGTGATACGTCGGTATCGCGGTCTGGCGGGGGGCGGCAATGGGTGAGTTATGGATATGGTTTAAGACGCAGATTGAGCGTTTGCTTCCCAGTGATTGGGGCGTTTCGCAGTTTTTCTGGGCGTTTGAAGAGTTTTTGCGCCAAATGCACCCGTATATTGTTCTACTTGATTATGTGGTTGCGATTCGGGTGTTGTTTATTGCGCTATCGCTGTGGATCGGCATTGAGGTGTCGCTATTGGTGTTGCGCCTTCTGGCGTTGGCTGCGCGGGTGCGTCCATGACGACGCTTGCGATTGTTCTTGCTTTCATTTCGGGCGGGTTGCTGGCGATTTATGCTACTCGCCGCGGTTGGCTGAATCTTGCGGGTCGCGGGTGTTACTTGCTTCTTTGGAATGGCGCGTCGTGGCGGCTTCGTCCTGCGCGGGATGTGGCGGGTGCGGTCGTGTGTGATGGTATTGAGTACCCGTATTCGGTCGCAACGCCGGTCGAACACTCGGACTTGCTGGTCTATGTGGTGGCGTCCGAACCGTTGGCGCTGGCCGATCACGAGCGTTTTGAGCGGGCGCGGGTAAGCGTGCTGCGGGGTGCGCTGTTTCGTCCAGGCGGGGATTTGGTGAACTGGGCGCGGGTTGCGGCGCTGATTATTCCGGTGGTTTTCTCGGTGCTGACGTATCTGCGCGTGGGGGATGCGGTCAATTCGTTGACGTCGGTTTCTGCGGATACGAAGGCGATTCGTGCGACGGTGACGGATATTTTGATGCGTCCATTACGTTTGGCGCCGTTTGATGATCCTGGGGGCGATAAATGACCGATTTTTCTTTTTCGTTTGATGACGCAAATGCTCGTTTGGTTGACGCGCTGGTACGCAGTAATGTCCAGCTCGATGAAGACGGCATCCGTGAACTGGTGTTTGTTTGGGTGTACGGTGGCGCGTGGGGTCGTGAATTTGTGCGCTGGTTTCTGGATGTTCGCGCGCACCAGGCGCCGATGTCGGCGCGTCGGCTGGTTGATGCGCTGAAGGCTCAAGCGCGATATGAGGATGATCGAAGGATGCGGCTGTTGGGGGATAAGTGATGTTTCGTCCTGGCTTGATAATCGGTTTCTTCGGTTCGCTGGGCAGCGGTAAGACGTTGATGATGACGGCGTTTACGGATGCGGCGTCGCGGTCGCTCGGGGTCGGCGCGGTGGCGAATTATGATACGGATGTGGCGTTCCGTCTGGAAAATCTTGCGCAGTTGGTCAATTCGCGTAATGTTGTGATTGCGATTGATGAGATACACGCGGCGCTGCTCGATTCGCGCGCGTTCAAGTCGCAGAAGAGCATTACGGTGACGCAGTGGGTTGACTTGATCAGGAAGGATGGCTGCCTGCTGTTCTACACGGCTCAGAGTTTTCGTCGGGTTGATGTTCGATTGCGTGATCTGACGAACTATCTGGTATTCTGTCGGTACAACTATGTGAATCGTCGGGTGCGGGCGGAATTGTTCGTATCCGACTACTCGGGCCAATCGGTGCGGCATGTCGGCGTGATGTCGGTCGATGCGACATACTGGTTTGGTCGGTACAATACGCGCGATAAGCGGGTTGTATTGTCTGAGGGTGGTGGGCGTGCGTATGCTCCTCTTGCTGAACTATCCCATTGATTTGTCATCTTATGCCGTTCGCTTGCTTGATGTGTTGGTAATGTTTGTCCTGGCGGGTTTACTGGTGCTCGCTCTGTCCGGTGTGGCTCTCGTGGTATGGCTCTCCTTTTTTCGCGGGAAGTGAGGTTTTCTAATGGCTTCGAAGGTACTTCCGTTATTCGCGTTGGTTGAGGTTGACTCTCAACCGCAGGTCGTCTCGGGCGTTAATTCGCGTGGAAGTTGGGCGTTGGCGCGCTTGCGGGGGAATGTGACTCTCTACGCGCAAGGGGTTGATGTGCCGATTGCCGTTTTCTACCGTTCGTATGTTCAGGTGCGCGGTGACTCTCCGAAAGATGATTTGGTGGTTCAAGCTCTCGATAATGCCCGCGGTTCCATCGTGTTGGCCCGCGTTGATTTTGAAGAGCGGTATGTTGCCGGTGCAAACGGCAAATATCTTGCGGGCTATGATCTTTGGGTAAGGTATTTCGTTCCGTTTGATAATGCCGTAGTTTTGAGGGAGTTGGGCTTTGCGCTGGCGTAGGCGTTGGGGTCTGCCAGGCGCGTAACGGCGTTGCGGGCTGGCACGGGTGTGGGTGCGCGCGCCACCACACGCGCCAAAGGACGGTGGCGCGCGCGGTAGAGCTGGCGGGATGCGATCGCGCATGGCAGGCGCGGGCGGCTTGCCTGCCGGGGCGTTGCCAGGCGCCGGCATAGCCTGGGCGCGAACGATGCTGCGGGCTGGCACGGGTGTGGGTGCGCGCGCCACCACACGCGCCAAAGGACGGTGGCGCGCGCGGTAGAGCTGGCGGGATGCGATCGCGCATGGCAGGCGCGGGCGGCTTGCCTGCCGGGGCGTTGCCAGGCGCCGGCATAGCCTGGGCGCGAACGATGCTGCGGGCTGGCACGGGTGTGGGTGCGCGCGCCACCACACGCGCCAAAGGACGGTGGCGCGCGCGGTAGAGCTGGCGGGATGCGATCGCGCATGGCAGGCGCGGGTGTCGAACAAATGTTTTACACTTTACAGGCGGGAATGTTTTACACTTTACAGGCGGGTTTGTGGCGGGGCGATTGTGGGGGAAACGCTTTACATTTACACTTGATCTGTGCTAATAATGATGATAGTCACGCCGGGCGAACATGCGTCCGCACGCCTGGTTTATGGACGACATCGAATTGCGCGCGTATCGTCATACGATTGAGACGGTCAACAGTCAACTGGAGAAGATGGGCATTGAGCGGCTTTACGCACGT
>Ga0308418_1002077_pt1 | contig 9968 bp, 6 predicted proteins | sample HotsprSampleR4cd_FD_203517 | JGI IMG/M metagenome (GOLD analysis project Ga0308418, IMG submission 203517) | Hot spring phototrophic mat microbial communities from Mushroom Spring, Yellowstone National Park, Wyoming, United States - 20090729_R4cd ... | reverse complement strand
CTAATATTTTTATATCTAACCAATTTTAATTTAAGCTACAGTTTTTCCCTCGCCACATTTGAACGATATCTCATCGGTTTATACTTGATTCTTTTAATTTTTTTTGCTTTTGGAATTGATTATTTTTACCAACTAATTTCGAATTTAAAAGAAAAACTAATAAATTTTAAAACTAGTCAATTGATAATTCCATTTTACTATTTAATATTAATTTTGTTTTTATTGATTAATTTTTTCAATAATTTTAAAGTAATTTATTCATTAAAAACCGCGAATCATTTTGAAAAATTTGCCAAAACAATTTTAGAAATACCAAAAAAAAACTCGATTCTTCTTTTAAAATCCGACTTAACTTATTTTCCAGTAAGTTATTTTTACTATTACATGAAACTAAGATCCGATATTAAATTAGTATTTCCACCGATGCTTTCCCGTGCATATTATCGCAAAAAAGTAAAAAAACAATTTCCGGACCTAAAAATAAATAATAATTATTCATTGATATATTTTATTAAAAGTAATCAAAATCAATCAATATATGCAGAAGTTCCTTACGGTGATAATTTTGTTCCAGTAGGAATTTTATGGTTTTACCAAACAAAAAAGACAAAAGAAAGTCAAGATTTAATTGTAAGACTTAATTTTGATTTTTGGTTAAAAAACAAAAATCTTCCAATTATAAATAAAAACTTAAAAAAAATAATGTTTTTTCAATCCTTATCGGAGTTTTACCAAGAAAGATTGATGAGTTTTATTGCTTATCTTGTTGAAATTAAAAACTATCAAAAGTTAAATGAATTCTTAAATCAATTTAACAAGATTTATGACTATAAAGACTATCAATATTTTTTTAATTTAGCAAAAAAATATTTTAAGCAAGAAAAAATTTGTCAAAAACTGTCGTCAATTAATCAAAGAATTTTTTGTTTATAATTTTTATTTAATTATTTTTAATATAAATCTCTAACATTTCATCTTTGTTATTTAAAAAATAAAATGAATTAATTTTTTTATATTCCAAAAAATAATTTTTATCGATTAAACTCAAAACATTTTTTATTCGCCAATCAGCAATTATTAATTTTGGCTTTTTTCTCTTTATTAAATTTAAAGCTTTTTCAAAAAAGAGATATCGATTTTTGCTCAAAAGATAGTAATAAAATATAAAAGGATCATGAAAATTATTAATCAACAGTCGATGAGAAAAAAAGCAAGAAAAGGTGGTGCTATGATAATCTCATTTTTTTAGTTTTATCTTTTATTATCTTTAGTATCTTTTGAGTTGTCATTTGATCTAAATAATTGCTGGCTAAAAAGTAATTACTTTCTAACACTTGAAGTTGATAAATTAAAACTAAAATTGACCAAAAAAAAAGAAATTAAAATAACCAATTTTGAGAATATCTTAAACTTAATTTTTTTAAAATTAAAAATTAAAAAACTAAATCCCAACGGCAAAAATAATTCAACTGGATAAAAAATGTAAAGATATGTCCCTTCAAAAAAATTAAAAATAATCGATGGAAACCAAAAACAGGAAATAAAAAATAAAAAACTTTGAGAGTATTGCTTTTTTTAAAAAAAATAATTGCCAAAACAAAATTTAAAAGACAAAATGGTAAAAATTTTATTAAAAAAGAGTTACTAAAGGAATAGAGAATGACAGAATTTTAATGGGCAATATTTTCATTATAAAAATAGTTTGATACAAAAAATCATTACCAAAAATAAATAAAAAAAATCCAAAGAATATAAGAAATAAAATAACAAAATATTTTATAAAACTAAAAAATAATCTTTTATCGATTATTAATAAAAACAAAAAAGTAAAAACTATAAAAAAAATGGCTGTAAATTTGGTAAAAATAATTAAATTGAGGAGAAAGCTTGTAATAAATAATTTTTTTTTACTATTTTTTTCAACGGGAAGAAAATAAAATAAAAATAAAACAAGAAAAAAACGTAAAAACGTTTCACCGGTAAAGGTTGGCCACCAATAAATAGTGGCGAAAAAAATATGAGAACAAATAATAGTTAATAAAGAAATAATTTTGTTTTTTAAGAATTTAAAAATAATATAAAAAGTAATAAAATCACTTACTAAAAATAAAACTACCAAAAAATATCTTATAGATATAGGATTGTTAAATATCTTTAAAATTAAACGCCAAAAAAGATAAATAATAGGTGGTTGGTTGGGGGGCAAAAAAATCTTTGTAAATAATTAAACCATTTTTAAAAAGACTAGCCTGATATAAAAGACAAGCATCTCCATAATCAATGTAAGAAATGCTTAATTGTTTTTTCCAGTATCTCAAAAAGAAAAAAACAATAAAATAAAAAAAAGAAAATCCCAAAAAAACAATCTTTCTTTAAAAAAAATTTTTAAATTTTTTAGATAAATCAGTTAACATATATTCATTTGAATTAATGAATATGAGTATATTATAATCACTTTTAGTTTATGAAAAAATCATTTACTTTATTAGAATTAACGATTGCCATAGTTATTTTAGGCGTTCTATCAGCCTTAATCTCGGGTAATTTTATTACTTCTTTAAAAAAAGGAAGAGACGCAAGAAGAAAAGCAGATTTGGAGCAAATTCAACGAGCGCTTGAGATGTATTATGAAGACAAAAGAGCTTATCCAGTGGGTTTAAATTTTGGAGGAAAATTATGTGAAACAACAAATTGTGCTAGCGGTGAAAAAATTTATATGCAAAAAGTCCCCAACGATCCTAATACCTCTTATACTTATCAATACCAATCTGATGGTACTTATTATCGTCTTTTTTCTTGTATAGAAAATACTTTAGATCAAGGACCGGGAACCAGTCAGGGCGGATTCAATGGCGGGCCAAGTAATTGTGGGGCTAATTGTAAATGTAAATATACCATTTCTTCTCCGAATATTACTCCCTTACCAACTCTTCCTTCTTCTTAAAAACTTTTTTATAAATTAATTGAGATTTAACTCTTTTTTTGCCTCTTGATTTTGGGGATCTAATTTATCAAGAATGTAGCGATAAACTGCCTTGGCTTCATTGATCTTTTTATATTTTTTTAAAAGCTGGCTCTTTAACAAATAAGCGTCAATCATATCATTTTTAAGGTCAATCGCATAATCAATTGCTTTTAAAGACTCATTTTTATAATACTCTTTTTCTTCGTTATTTTTTACCTGTTCAGACAAAATTGACTGAAAAAAGGCCAAAGTATAAGGGATTTTTGGATCGGTGGGAGAAAGAATTTGGGCTTTTTTTAACGCCTCAATGGCTATTTGAAGATTTTTTTGCTCCAAATCCATTTGATAAAAAAGATAATAAATCTTGGCTTTGGTTTTCCAATACAAAACATTTTTTGGTAAAGAGGAAAGCGAATGATTGTTATAATAAATCGAAAGATCTTTTAAATAAGAAGCATAGTCTTTTTCTTTTTGATAATAACTTAAAAAAGCTAAATTAGCTAAAATGTAACTTAATTTATCTTCATAAACATGTTCATACTTTAGCTTTAAAGCTTTTTCTCTAAGATAAAAAGCAGCCAATTGATACTGATTGTTCTTAAAAGCAACATCGGCCTTGGCATAATAATAGTCGGCCAACCAATATTTAAAAATAAAAAATAAAAAATAAAAAATAAAAAATATTAAAATTCCTAACAATAATTTTTGTTTATTTGTCAATTCTTCTAAAAAATTATTTTCCTTATCATTTTTTTCTCGATGATTAAATGATGGATTAATTGTTATAAAAAACGCAGGAATAAGATAGAAAAAAAGATTGATGGTGGTGGTTGAAAAACCAAAAAAATTGGTAATCAAAATTGATAAGTAAGAAATTATTAAACATAAATTAATTAGTTTAAAATCAGCTACACTTAATTTTTCCCCACCTAATTGAAAAAAATTCAATTTAAACAAATAAAAAACACAAAAAATCATCAATAAGTAACTTAATAAACCAAAAAAACCCGTTGTTGCTAAATAATTTAAATATTCATTATGGGCTTTATTGTAAAGATAATCCCATTCAGAGGTAAGATTATGTTCTTTTGGACGAACAAAAAAATAGGAATAGGCAAAAGTCTCAACACCGGTCCCAAAAAAAGGGTATTTTTTGCCAAGTTCAATCGCCCCTTTCCAAACAATTTTTCGAATATCAAACGACTCGGTTACTTTGATTTTTGAAGGTAAAAAGTTTTGAGAGGAAGAATTTTTAAAATTGGTTTTTTGAAAGATGTTAGGTTGCCAAAAGTTTAAATATTTATCAACTTTCTCAATCCCAGTTTTAAACACCAAAATTGGTAGTAAAATTGAAAGGAATAAAATTAAAAATTTTCTTTTTAAAAAATAGCGTTTTGAGAAAAATAAATAGACAATTAAAAAAAATAAACCAAAAATGTAAGCAACCAAAGCTGACCTAGAACGAGTAAAAAGAACTGAGGTAAAATTCAAGATTAAATAAAAAAACCAAAAATAACTTTTAGATGTTGATTTTTGATTAAGAAAGAAATATAAACCAATAAAAAAATTAATTACCAAATAAGCGCCAAGCCAATTGGGTTGACCTAAAGTGGAAAACATTCGTTCTTTTGGTCTAAATTGCTCAGTCCAGCAGGAGTTATTCCATTGACCGGTAAAAACTAAACACGAAAGATCATAACCAAATTTTGCCGGCAGTCCCCAAAGAATAACCATTATTGAGGAAATAAGCGATGTTTTTAATAATAAAAGAAAAAATTTTTCGTCTTTTTCGCAACCAAAGTTGGAAACAAATCCATAAAATAAAAGAAGATAAGTAATTATTGACAAAAGTCCGCCATTAAACCGTCCATAATAACCAAAAAAAGAAGTATGAAAATCTAAAGAAAAAAAAATAGAAAAAAGCTGACTTGCCAAAAAAATAAAAATCGGTAAATCAAGTTTTGTTCTTTTTAGTATAATTTTTTTAAGAAGAATCATTTTCAAAAGCCAAAAAAATAGAACTAAAGAGGCGATAAAATAAATAAAAAGCATTTTGTTAAACTCAAAAAGCTCAGAGGTAAAAGGAGACATTAAAAGGGGAGTAAAAAAAAATAAGGAAAGATAAAGCATTTTTAAAAGTTTATTTAGCAGTATTATTATTTTTTTTCCTTCCATGATTTTTAATTTTATCGAAAAAATTAAAAAAATTAAAATCCCTTTTTTTCCTTATTTTAAAATTTACCTTGATTTGGGGACTTCGGTAACAAAAATCGCCATCAAAGAAAAAGGAATTATTCTTCGAGAACCCACTTATCTTGCTTATAACACTAAAAAAGATCTTATTGCCTTTATCGGCAAAGAAGCAAAAGAAACTGTTGGCAAAACCCCTGACTTTATAAAAATTATTCGACCAATTGTTTCTGGAGTGATTTCTGATTTTGACAGTGAAGTCGTCCTTTTTAAAAATTTTCTTCAGCAATCGGTTGAACTTTATACCAAAAATCAACTTATAAAACCAATTATTGAAGCATTAACGATAGTACCAACAATTGCCACCGAAATTGAACAAAAAGCAGTTAAAGAAGCTGTCTTAAAAACTGATGTTTCTCAGGTCTATCTTTTGGAAAAAATTTTAGCAACCGCTTGTGGCAGCGGAATTGATATTTTTTCTTCTCATCCCAATTTAATTATTGAAATTGGTGGCGGGTTAACAGAAATTGCTATTGTTGGTAGTGGGAATATCATTCGCCAAAAAACGCTAAAAATGGGGGGCGAATACTTTAATAAGGTAATTGGTCATTATCTTTATCTTAAGCATGGAATTATTTTGGGGGAAAACACTTGTGAAGAATTAAAAAAGAATCTTTTAGTATTTGATAAGGAAGAAAAAATAGAAACGGTTAGAGGAAAATCGTTGGAAACTGGTCTGCCTAAATCTTTAAGAGTAAAAAGCGTTGAGATTAAAGAAGCGCTCCTTCCTTATTTTAATCAAATAATTGACGCAACCAAAGAAGTTATCGAAAGTTCGCCGGCGGAAATCATTGATGAAATTTTAAAAAAGGGAATTATTTTAACCGGGGGAATGGCGAAAGTAAAAGGATTAGATCAATTTTTTGCCAAAGAGCTTCATATTGATGTTTTTCTAAGTCCTCATCCTCAAGATGCAACTATGAATGGACTTATAGAATTGGATAAAAAAGAGAAAAAACTTCTTAAAAACCTCTTGATTTTTATTTAGAAAAAGTTTATAATAATTTAAATCTTCCTTTAAATTTATATCATCTTTTTTGCACTTTGAAAGAGGGGATTTAGTTTAGAAATCGGGTTAGGAACCTTTTTTCCTAAGAGTTTGATCCTGGCTCAGGATGAACGTTGGCGGCGTGCCTGAGATATGCAAGTCGAGCGACCCCTCCGATTCGGAGGGGAGCGGCGAACGGCTGAGTAACACGTAGGAACCTGCCCCTAAGTCGAGGATAGTCCGTCGAAAGGCGGAGTAATACTCGATGGTCCCCTCCGATTCGGAGGGGTAAAGGATCTAACCGTCCGCTTAGGGAGGGGCCTGCGGCCTATCAGGTAGTTGGTAGGGTAACGGCCTACCAAGCCGATGACGGGTAGCTGGCCTTATGAGGGTGGTCAGCCAGAGGGGGACTGAGACACGGCCCCCACTCCTACGGGAGGCAGCAATCAGGAATCGTCGGCAATGGGCGAAAGCCTGACCGCGCGACGCCGCGTGCGGGAAGAAGCTCTTCGGAGTGTAAACCGCTGTGGTAGGGGAGGAAGCCCTCCGAATCGGAGGGTTGACAGTACCCTACTAGAAAGGGGCCGCTAACTGCGTGCCAGAAGCGTCGGTAATACGTGGGCCCCAAACGTTATCCGGTGTCACTGGGCGTAAAGGGTCGTGTAGGCGTCCCGTCAAGTTTTACCTCAAAGACTATGGCTTAACCATAGGAAGGGGTAAAAAACTGATGGGATAGAATTTCCTCAAGGGGGACGGGAACTTGCGGAGGAGCAGTGAAATGCGTTGATACCGCAGGGAACACCAGTGGCGAAGGCGCGTCCCTTCGAGGGAATTGACGCTGAGACACGAAAGCTAGGGGAGCGAAGCAGATTAGAGACCTGCGTAGTCCTAGCCATAAACGCATGTCTGCTAGCTGTGCTTTTCTTCGCCTCATCGGCGAGTTAGGCATGGCGAAGGTAACCCGTTAAGCAGACCGCCTGGGGACTACGGCCGCAAGGCTAAAACTCAAAGGAATTGGCGGGGAGGCACACAACCAGTGGAACATGTGGTTCAATTCGAGACGAACCGAAGAACCTCACCAGGGCTTGACATGCTACCGTTCACCCGAAAGGAAACTTTCGGGGATCCGCAAGGATGGTAGCACAGGTGCTGCATGGCTGTCGTCAGCTCGTTCCGTGAGGAGTGCCCTTAAGTGGGACAACGAGCGCAACCCCCGTCCTGTGTTAGAAATGTCACAGGAGACAGCCCCTCCAATTCGGAGGGGAGGAAGGAGGGGTAGACGTCAAGTCAGCATGGCCCTTATGCCCTGGGCTACACACATGTTACAATGGGAAGGACAGCGGGCTTTGCCACACCGTAAGGTGGAGCGAATCCCTCAAACCTTCCCCAAGTTGGGATTGAGGTCTGCAACTCGACCTCATGAACGCGGAATTGGTAGTAATCGCGGATCAGTCATGCCGCGGTGAATACGTTCTTGCCTCTTGCACACACCGCCCGTCAAGCCAACAAAGTCGGGGATGGTTAAACTCCGCTTGTGGCGGGGGAAATCATCCCCGGCGATGGGGGTTAAGTCGTAACAAGGTAGCCGTTCTGGAAGGAGCGGCTGGATCACCTCCTTTCTAATTTTTTTGCTTTGCAAAAAAATTAGCCCGCCTGGTTTCGTTTCACAAGCCGTTCTACGAATAAGTAAAAAAGGCAAGTGGAAAGAAACGGTGGGCTTTTCCTAACCCGATTTTTAGACTAAATCCAAAAATCACCTAACTTCTAACTTCTAACATCTAACACTAATCACCAAACATCTAACATCTAACACTTTAACAAAGTGTAACGTGAAACGTGAAACGTGTAACGTAAAACGTTAAATATTAACAACGTTTACACAATGTTTACACTACTTTTTACACGGCATTTATTAGCATTATTCGTGTATTTAATTTTTAAAGTTGATGTTGAATGTTAAACGTTTTATGTTTTAAGTTACACGTTTTACCTTAAGCTTTTTGTTGAGAGTCATTCAAAAAGAAATTCGATTTTTTCACCAACTTTGGGATTTGAAAATTCATCTTTTCCGGTGGTTAGTTTTTCCTCATTAAAATGACGCCAAACCGAAATTTCCAAATATGGATTGTCTTTTTTTCCCGACGATCCTGGATAAATTACCAATTCTCCTACTTCTCCGCCAAATAAATTATCAACATATCGTACTTTTTTTATTACCTTCCCAATTTTTATCTTTATATATTCGCCATATTCTACTTTTCCTTTTAAGTCTTCATGGGTAATTGTTGTTTTAATATTACCAAAATTATCAATATGACCAATGTAAAAACCTTTTAAATCGGGAATAACATCAACTAAGACTTCTTCCAAATCTAACTCATCTTCCATCGCTTCCATTAAATGAGCACAAACTCGCGAGTACAAATCACGTGAGCGAAATTGACTACCTTTATCAAAATCTTTGTATTCAAAAACTTCATCAATTCTTTCTTTTACCATTGAAAAATCATAACCAGCATTGGGGCCACAAAGATAAAGACCAGACTTTAGCCGAATCACTAAAAACTTTGCTCCTTGGGCTTTTTCTACTTTAGTTTTCGATTGAAGACGAGGATCGGTATTTTGAAAAATCACCGTTTCCAAAGGCCGACCAAACCTTTCTTCAACTTCAACGATTTGATTAATTAAAAAAGAAGTATGGATGGTTGAGGGAGTGGAGGAGACAAAAGTAATTTGGGCATTTTTTGACTCACTCAAAAATCCCAAAACCGCCGAAGAAAACTCCGCGCAAGTTAAACTATCATCCACCCAATCAGAAACAACAGTTAGTTTTTTCATAAATTTTTAATAATTTTAAATCAATTTTAATATTTTACCAAAAAAAGTTAAAATCACCAAAATTGAAATCACAACCGCTGACCCACGCACTAAAAATCGATAAAATCCCGAAATCACATATTTACCCATGATCTCTTTATCTTCAGAAAACTTAACTAAAAAATAAAAAATAACTGGTAACATTGCCCCATTTAAAAAGTCAACATACAAAGTCAGTTTAAAAAGAGAAGTTTGAGGAAAAAGGGCAAGAATAAGTCCTATTAAAATTTGAATGATAAAAAAACCATAAAAAAGTTTGCCTTTGGAAAAAGAAGCATCTAAAATACCTTTATAGCCAAAAATTTCCGAAAAAACATAAGACGTGGCGAGAGGAACAATCGTTAATCCCAAAATTGAGGCACCAAAAAGACCGATGGCAAAAAACAAGAAAGCCACTTCTCCTGCAAAAGGTTTTATCGCTAAAGCAGCGGTGTATCCATCGGTAACCTTTATTCCATGAACAAAAAGCGTGTAAGTAACTGCCACCGCCATCATCCAGGAAAAAAAGCTAGTCAAAAATGCACCAATAAAAATCTCTAATCTCTCATATTTTAAATGGCGAACATCTAATTTTTTATCAAAGATGTAACTGTGAACAAAAAACTGACCCCAAGCAGTAATTGTTGTTCCCAAAACCGCAATTCGAGAAAACCAAAAAGTTAAATCAAAAACATTAACTTTAGTTGACCAAATAAAACTTTCTCTTGCTGCCTCGACCCAGTTGGGTTTGGCTAAAATGGCTGAGAAAATATAAGAAAGGTAAAATATAATCATTATTAAAAAAAGCCGTTGGAGTTTTTTATAGTCAAAAAAAATTACAAAAAAAATCAAAAGCAAACAAGTTAAAATCAAAAACAATTGCCAATTGACATTAAAAAGCTGAAAAGC
>Ga0308418_1002046_pt1 | contig 10052 bp, 7 predicted proteins | sample HotsprSampleR4cd_FD_203517 | JGI IMG/M metagenome (GOLD analysis project Ga0308418, IMG submission 203517) | Hot spring phototrophic mat microbial communities from Mushroom Spring, Yellowstone National Park, Wyoming, United States - 20090729_R4cd ... | reverse complement strand
TCTGCTGGCGCACGCCTTCCGAGACCTCGATAGCGTTGCCATCGCTGGTCTTTTGGATGACCAGCGTGACATCTTCCTTGCCGTTGACGCGGGTCAGCTCCGTGCGTTCCACCACGCCGTCGCGCACCGTCGCGACATCCTTGAGGCGGATGATGCTCCCGCGCGCCATCGGGTTGCGGTTGTTGGGCAGGTAGATCTCCAGTTCGCGCAGTTCGTCCACCGACTGGAACTCGCCCAGCAGGCGCACATTATAGTCGCGCTCGCCTTCCGTGATGCGCCCTGCGGGCACATTCAGGTTCGCGCCCTGCAGCGTGCGCACAATCGCGTTGATCGACAGCCCGTAGGCGTTCAGGCGCTGTTTGTCGACCAGCACTTGGATTTCGCGCTTCTCGCCGCCGCCAATCGCAACGCCCGCCACACCAGGCACGCTGGAGAGGCGGTCTTTGATGAAGTTTTTCGCCAAGTCGCGCAGCTCATATGCGGGGCGGTTGCCCGTCAGCGAGATATACATCGTCGGCTGCGACTGCGTGTCGAGCTTGGCGACGGTCGGTCGCTCCGCGCCTTCGGGCAACTGGCTCAGAATTGTGTTCAGCTTCGCCTGCACATCGATATAGGCTTGCGAGATGTCCGTGCCGATGTTGAACTCCAGCGTCACTTGCGACAGGCTGAACTGCGACACGGAGCTAATCTGGCGTAGTCCTTCCGCGCCCGCAACAGCGTCTTCTATCGGCTTGGAGATGAGCGTCTCCACCTCTTCGGGCGACGCGCCGGGGTACGCCGTGACGATGGTAATCACGGGGAAGTCCACCTTCGGCTGCAGTTCGACCTGCATGCGCCCCAGCGCATAGTAGCCCAGCACGAGAATGGCGACCACGAACACCATGATGGTGACGGGTCGGTTCAGAGCCAATCGGGTCATCCACATGGTTTTGCCTCCTTATGGTTCCAGCACGCGCACGGGTTGCCCGTCGCTGAGCAGGTCTTGTCCGCGCGTGACGACGGTTTCGCCCGCGCGCACGCCTTCGGCGTAGATGTAGTCGGTGTTGGTCGCGACGACCTTGAGCGTGCGCTGCTGGGCGACTCCGTTCTCAACGACGAACACGCGCGTGACGCCGCCCTTCTCCAGCAAGGCGAGCTTGGGGGTCAGCGGCACGCCTTTGTACTCTCGGATGAGAATCTCGCCCCGTGCAAACAGTCCCGTCTTGAGGGGCAGGTCGCTGGGGTTCGTTAGGGCGACTCGGATGCGCAAGTTGCGCGCCTGGTCGGCGACGGCGGGGTTAATCGCCTCGATGCGGGCGTTGAAGGCGCGGTTCGGGAAAGCGTCCACGCGCACCGTGACGGGCATGCCGACGCGCACCGCGCGCAGCAGCACTTCGGGTAACGTGCCCTCGAAGTAAAGCCGATCGAGCGACACAATCCGTGCGACGGGCGTCCCGGCACCCGCCACGACGCCGATATCCACGAATCGCTGGGCGACCACGCCGTCAAAGGGCGCGCGGATGACCGTATCGGCGCGTTGCTGGCGCAGTAGCGCGAGGTTCGCTTGCGCTTGCTGCAGCGCGGCGCGCGCCGCTTCCACTCGGCGCACCGCGAGTTCGTCCTGTGCCTTGCCGAGGGTCGCTTGGCGGTACGCTTCCTCCGCTTGGCGCACGGCTTGCTCGGCGGCTTCAATCTCCTCTTGGCGCGGTCCCTCGCGCACGAGGCTCAGCGCCTCCTCCGCTTGACGCAGTTGCGCCTGCGCCGCCTCGAACGCCGTGCGCGCCGAGTCGAGCTGCTGCTTGGGGATGGCGCCTTGCTGATAGAGTTGCTGGGCGCGTTCGAAGTTCGCGCGGGCGAGTTCGAAGTTCGCGCGCGCCGAGGCGACCGCTTGCTCGGCTTGCTGGCGCTCCTGCGGGCGTGCGCCTGTTTGCAAGGCGCGTAGGCGGGCGCGCGCCGACTCCAGCGCGGCTTTAGCGGCGCGAATCTGCGCGTCGGTCTGCTCAGGCTGCGTGCGGGCGGCGATTTCCGCCTGGCGCAGGTTCGACTCCGCCGCGCGCACCGCCGCCTCTGCCTGCCGAATCTGCAGATTCAGGTCGGTCGGGTCTTGCACGGCGATGACATCGCCCTTGCGCACGCGCTGCCCTTCCAGCACGCGCACTTCGGTGATCCTGCCGCCGAGTTTGGTCGCGACAGTCGTGTCGTTGTACGCTTGCAGTTCGCCCGTGACCGAGGCGGTCTCACTGAGGTTGCCCGTGCGGATGGTCGCGACGGCGACCGTGACGGCGGCGGCTTCGCTGGCTTGCGCTTGCGGGGCAGGCGCGCCACCGCCTCCACCGCGCCCGCAGCCCGCCAGTAGTACCGTCGTCAGTGCAACGACACCCACAATCCCATACAGTTTCCGTTTCCGAATGTTCGTTTTCATTGCTGCCCTCCTGCATTACAGGCGCGTGTATTGCTCATCAATTGCGCCAATCGCGCGCAGCAGCGCGGCGTAGGCGTCCAAGTAGTCAAACTGTGCGTTCACGAGGTTCGTTTGCGCTTGGGTGAAGGCGAGTTCGGCGTCGCTGATTTCCAGCTGGGGCGAGACGCCCGCTTCGAAGCGCACCCGTGCAAGACGCAGGGCTTCGGTTGCCTGCTCCAGCCCCTTTCGGGCGACTTCGAGCCGTTTCTGGGCGTCCTGCAAGGTCAGGTACGCTTGGCGCACCTCCAGCGCGACGCCCTCTTGGGCTTGTCGCAGGCGCAGCTGGGCGATCTCGAGGTCGTCGCGCGCTTGCGCTTCGCGGGCGCGGGCGATCCCGCCGTCCCAAATCGGCACGGACAGCACCGCAACGCCCGTGTAGGTCTCACGGCGCGGGTTAAACGCTGAGGTATTCAGGTTGAAATCCGCTTGACCTGTCAGCACGATGTTCGGCAGCAGGCTGCGCCGCGCGCTCACGATGCCGACCTGCGCCAGCTCGATGCCGCGCTGCGCGGCGATGAGTTCGGGGCGGTTCTGGAACGCTTGCTGGGTAAGTGTCTCCAGCGGGGGCAGTTCGGGTTCGGGCAGGCGTTCGGGCTTGACCACCTGCACAGGCGCGCTGAGGTCGCGTCCCAGCAGGTTGTTCAGCGCGGCGGCGGCGAGTTCGCGCTGGTTGCGGGCGTTCAGCGCGGCTTGCTCCGCTTGGGCGACTGCCGTCTCCGCGCGCAGCAGGTCGAACTGCGCGGCGACGCCTGCGTCCACCTGCGCGCGGATTAGGCGCAGTCGCTCTTGGGCGTTGCGCAACGCTTCTTCCGCCACGCGCACGAACTCATCGGCGCGTGCCACGCCCTGATACGCCTGCACCACCTGCAGAATCGTGTCGTTGCGCGTGCGTTCAAACTCCAGCTCGCTCACGGTCAGCGTCAGGTCTGCCGCGCGGATTGCCGTGCGGATAATCCCGCTGATGTCCACCACCTGCGTCAGCGTGAGGCGTGCGGTGCGGTTCTCGATGTTGCCAATACGCACGGGCTGCGGTCCGAAGCGCGCCTCGGCGACGCGGTCAAAGCGGGTGTAGGTGGCGTTGCTCTGAATCGTGAAGTTGGCGTTGCTGCGCGCCTCGCGCAGCGCGTTGCGCGTCTTGTCGACGCTCCGCGCGCTAATCTGCACGGCGCGGTTGTTGCGCAGCGCGAGCGCGACCGCCTCTTGCAGGGTCAGCGGTTCGCCGCCTTGCGCCCAAGCGCAAAGCGCCAACGACATACTAACCAGCGTCGCGAGAACACGCTCCTTGCTCCTAACAATCGCGCGGGCGGGGTTGTTAAATCGCCCCCCTCCTTCAGGTTCCCCCCGCTTCGCGAGGGGAACCGCGCCTGTTCGGTTCCCCCTGCTTGCAGGGGGAACCTTAAGGAGGCGGTTCTCAACGGCGCGTGTCTCTATGAAGTTTGGCTTAGCAATCGGTATCATTCCTTGTCCTCCTCCTGCAAGCGGCTGGGATGCATAAACGCGGGCTTGTAAAACGCCAGAATCTGCTCCACAATCTGCTCCAGCGGGGCGTGTTCGTTTTCCATCATCCACTCCATCTGGCACAGGCGGTAGAGGCGAATCGCTTGGTGCGCGAGGGTTTCTGGGGGCACATCGTCGCGGAACTCGCCGCGTTGTTGCCCCTTACGGAAGCCCTCCACAGCGTACTCAGTCGCCTCGCGCACGATGTCCATCATCTGTGCGCGCACTTCGGGGTTGTGGCAGCAGGCGACCATCAGCGAGCGGCTAATCTGCAGCGAGCGAGCGTCCCGTCGCGCGATGAACAGCATCACCTGCCGCAGCACCTCCCACTGGCTCGGCGCGTTCTCCGCGTCCAACGCCTCCAGAAACTCGTACACCTCATCCGCGAGGTCGCGCATGTAAGCGTGCAGCAGATGCTCTTTGGTGGGAAAGTAGGTGAAGAAGGTGCCTTTGGCGACATCGGCGAGTTCGGTGATCTCCTCGACGGTCACCTGCTCGAACGGTTTTTGTTGCATCAACGCGAGGGCCGCCTCGATGAGGCGCTGGCGCGTCTCCTCTCGGCGGCGCTCGCGTCGATTCGGACGGGTTAACGACTGTTTGCTCATAGCGCGTTCCAACATGCGTTTCAACGGTCTGTGATATACCGACGGTCAATCATGACCGTCAGTCAAGATTATACCACAGGTCAGACGGGTTTGTCAAGGGGGGACAAACGAAGGGGTACAATCCTATGCGGCAAACGCCAACAATTAGCGCGGAGACCATCATGAAGATTGCCGTCGTCGGCACAGGGTATGTCGGCTTGGTCACGGGCGTCGTGTTCGCCGATTTGGGGAACGAAGTTCTCTGCGTGGACATCGACGCTGCGAAAGTGGACGCCATCAACAAAGGGCAGTCGCCCATCTACGAGCCGGGACTGGACGACTTGCTACAGCGTAACCTCGAAGAGAACCGCCTGCACGCGACGACCGACCTTGCGCGCGCCGTGCGCGAGTCGGAGGTGATTTTTATCTGCGTGGGCACGCCGCCGACTGAGACGGGCGAGCCTGACCTGAAGTATGTGGACGCCGTCGCCGCCGAGATTGGGCGCGCGCTCAACGGCTACAAAATCGTCGTCAACAAGTCCACCGTGCCCGTCGGCACGGGCGACCGCGTGCGACGAATTATCGAGCAGCACCGCACTGCGCCGCACGAGTTCGATGTGGTCTCCAACCCCGAGTTTCTGCGCGAAGGCTCCGCTATCCACGACACGCTCAACCCCGACCGCATCGTGATTGGTGCAGACAACTCCCGCGCGGCGATGCGCATCGTCGAACTGTACGCGCCGCTGGAGCGCCCGATGCTGATTACGAACCTCGCGACCGCCGAAATCATCAAGTACGCCTCGAACGCCTTCCTTGCGCTCAAAATCTCGTATATCAACGCGATTGCCGATTTGTGCGAGCGCACGGGCGCGGATGTGGTGCAGGTCGCCAAAGCGATGGGCTACGACCAGCGGATTGGGCATGCGTTCCTGCAGGCGGGGCTGGGCTTCGGCGGCTCGTGTTTCCCCAAGGATGTGCAGGCGTTCGCCCGCACCGTGCAGCGGTACGAGTTAGACCCCACGCTGTTCCAGACAGTTCTGGACATCAACAGTGCCCGCGCACCGCACTTCGTGGCGCAGATTCAGAATCGGTTGGGCGACTTACAGGGCAAGGTGGTCGGGCTGCTGGGGCTGGCGTTCAAGCCCAACACCGACGACATTCGCGAGGCGCGCGCGTTGGAGGTGATTCGCCTGCTGCTGGAGGCTGGCGCGACCGTCAAGGCATACGACCCCGTCGCCATCCCGCGCGTGCAGCCCATCTTCCCAGAAGTCCACTACTGCCGCAACGCCTACGAGGTCGCCGAGAACGCCGATGCGCTCGCGCTGATTACTGAGTGGAACGAGTTCCGCCAATTGAACTTCGAACGCATCCGCCAATCGATGCGCCAGCCGAACCTGTTCGATGGGCGCAACCTGTACGACCCGCAACGCATGCGCAAGTTAGGGTTCTACTATTACGGCGTCGGGCGCGCCGCCGACCCCAGCGAATTCAAAACCGTGCTATAATAGGAACGCTATGGCAAGAAAGCGCGTGGCTCTAATCGTACCGCACAACGACCGCAACAGCGCGGCGTACCGACGCAACCTGTCGCTGGCGCGACAGTGGCGTAGTGTGCTGCTGCTGTCGGGCGTAGACGCGACCATTATCGTCGCAGGCGATGTGACCAAAGCGCAGTTCCAAAGCCAGTACGACTTCGGCATCGTGCCCACGATGGAGAACCTCACGGGCGCGATGGCAATCAACAGCTGGCTGGACTACACATCGGGCGATAAACCGCTCTACCTGTGTGGCTACCACATCCCGCAGGGCACAGCAGGCACGCCCGCCACAGGCGTCTTGGGACTGACCCCCATCTCCAACAGCACGACGAACATCAAGCGTGTCGGGCGGCGCGCGGTGTGGGTCGGCAGCAGCAATCCATGGGTCTATGTCGCCGCCTACGCCGCGCGGGTCAGCAATGTCTATCAAGGGCTGCGCGTGGACGCCAGCAACCCCCACCTGCAGGTGCTGCTCCGCCCCGACCCCGCGCTGCACCCCAGCGACGCGCATGTGTTCATCGCGCGCTGGCACAACCGCTACTTCCTACCAACCGTGGGCGACTCGTTCCAACTCTCGCTGTGGGTCGTGCCGTGGATTATGGTCAACGAAGACGCCGAGCCTGAGTGGGGACGCCCCTGGACAGCAGACATCGACCACATTATCAGCGTCAGCGGCTCGTTAGGACTTAACTTCAACCACTACTTGCAAACTTTTCAGTGGCTGCACACCTTCTGTCAGCAGACGGGTCTGGTCGTCCACTGCGGCGCGACCACCAGCGCGCTCAACAATATCCGCCCGACCAATCCGTATCTGCACCGCAACGGGCGTACCTACAATTCGCAACTTGCTCAGATTCACCAAGTGCTGCTGGCGGAGCAGCATCGGCATTTTCCGTGCTGCTTGCATGACCACTTCTGGATGATTGAGGACACGCGGGGTAGCGGCGGCGTGACGACCTTTGTGAACCCCTACGGCACATTCCGCGAGATGAACTCGCCCGCCGCCTTCCGCGCGCACTGGAAAGGCAGTATGCTGGAGATGCAGCAGATGGGCTTTACCGACGCCCACTGCAGCCACTACCGCTACGCGAACTTCGCGAACAACCAGTTCTCGGATCGCTACCTGCGGTTCCTGCGCGACGAGACGCCCCTACGGGCAGTGCGCATCTGGTCGGGCAGCTGCGCTGTCTCCGCTGACACGCGGTTCATGGCGCCCGCGCCCCTCACACGCAACCCCTTCGAGCGACGCTACGGCATCGAGATTGTCAACTCCTACGACGCTTTGTGGATTAATGTTGCCACTTGGCAGCATGTGATGAATCGGCAGAACATCGCGGCGCTGGACGGCTACGGCGACGCGAGTGAGGATGTGGAGGTGCTGTGGGCGCGCGCGATGGGGCATCGGTTCGGCAACTTGATGTGGGAGCGATGGCTGCGCGAGGGCGCATTGCACTACCACCACCAGCTGGAAATGGCGACCGAGTACCCCAGCCCCGCGATGTGGGTCTACGAGCAGATGCGCGCGTGGCGCCAGATTCTCAGCGGCTGGGTCTTTCTGGGCAGCATCACGGATATTGTCAACTGGCGCAACCGCGCCCGCACTGCGCTGGGGTAGGCTAACTCGCCTGCTCATGCGGCGATTGTTCGCGCTCCAGCCGTCGCAGCAACCACTGGCTACTGCGTGCGAGTGGGTCGGCGGCGTCGGTGGGCGTAATGGGCGCGGGCGTGCGTCCCATCGCTAAGTCGCGCATAAACTGCTCCACTTCGCGTAGGCGACGCTCTTGGAAGCGCAACCGCTCGTAAAGTTCGCCCCACTCGGTGTTCTGCAGGCGTGCAGTGTAGAGGTGTGCGTGGCTTGGCTGTTGCAACGCCCGCTGCAGCCCCATCGCAGGCGCGCCCCACCGCCGCCAGAGGAGCCAAATGACCAGCCCAGCACCCGCCATCTGCAGCACAAAGTAGCCCACCAGTTCCCACAAGGTACGCTCCCACGCGGCTTGCCGTTCGCGCTGGTCGGCGCGCCGAAAGTCGCGGGTCGCCTCGGAAAGGCTGGTCTGTCCCTCAAAGCTGAACGCGCGCAGGGTTGTTAGGCTCATCGGCGCGGGCTGCCCCTGCTGCAAGTAGTCGCTGAGCGCAGCGTCCACCCGTTGCCACGCGGCTTTCAAGCGCACAAGCGCGGTGTAGGTCTCCAAGGCGACCTCCTGTGTCGTCCACGCCTCGAGTGCCTCTATGCACCCCCCTGCCCCACGATGGGCTTCCCGCAGCGTGCGGTACAGCGATGGGGGGTCGTAGCCGACATACCGCACCTTTGGGTCATCCGCGTGCGCCAGACCCAGCAGGCTCCGCTCCATCGTCAGTGCATACCTTTCCAACTGCGCGAGTTGCTCACTGAGCGCAGCCTGCTCGCGCAGCAGCGTCATCATCTGGCACACGCCGCGTCCTGCGCCCCACGCGCTCAGCAGCACCAACGCTGCCGCAAACACCCACGCGCCGTTCTCCAACGCCCGATTGAACCGATGCGACATGCTAATAGGGTATATTCCATAACTCGCGGGAGGGGGAATGCCGACCGTCCACTTACAAGGCGGTTGCTTATATGGGGAACATGAGACTGGAGCCGGCGGGGGGATTCGAACCCCCGACCTTCCACTTACAAGGCGGTTGCTCTACCACTGAGCTACGCCGGCGCCTAAGCGAATTATACCCGCGCCCCTGCAAAAAATCACACGCCTGCCGATAATCACGGCAGGAGGCAACCATGCAGGTCTCGCTCAAGACAACCGCTAAGAGACATAAGGCGACGCTGAACGGCGAAATCGGGTTCGCCGAAACAGCGACGCTCTACGAAACCGCCCAACAAATCACCCAGAACCCGAAGGAGACCCAAATCGACTGGAGCAACCTGACCGCTATCCACTACGGGGGGCTGCAAGTCCTGTTCGCGCTGCGCAAGTCGCTCGAGGAACAGGGCTGCAAGGTGCAGTTCACGGAACCGAACCCTCAGCTCTATCAGCAACTCCACACTTTCGGCGTATGGGACGCCCTCATCCAATCCTGACCTCTAAGGAGCGCGACGATGGACAGCTTGATGCAACTGTTTTATGATGAGGCGAACGAGATGGTCGAGGGCATGGAGCAGGTGTTGCTTGCTCTCGAATCGGGGGAGCCTGACCCCGAGACGGTGAACGCGCTGTTTCGGTATGCCCACTCGTTCAAAGGCAACAGCGCAGCGATGGGCTTTACGCACCTGAGCAAGTTCACGCACGGGCTGGAGAGCGCGATGGAGGCGCTGCGCAAGGAGCAGCGCACGCTGACCCCAGAGCTGGCGACGCTGCTGCTGCAGGCAGTGGATATGATTCGCACGCTGCTGGAACGCACGCGCACCGAAGGCGATGTCGGCGACCCGACCTGCGAGCCGCTCCTGCAGCAAATCAACGCGGTCATCAACGGCGAGACGCCGCCGCCCGTTGTCGCGCCCAGCGCGCCTACCACATCCAGCGCGCCCGCCCCTGCCGAGCCGACAGGAGCGACGACAGCTCAGGAAACGCCGCAGTACCGCATCACCTACCAACCCGCGCCCACGCTGAGCGGGGAACACGACCCGCTGCAACTGCTGACCGAACTGCAAGCCTACGGGCAGGTCATCGAGTGCCGATTCCGCGAGCAAATCCCGCCGCTGGAGCAACTCAAGACGGACGCCTGCTACGGCAGCTGGGAACTCGTGTACGAGACAGCGTTTGAGCCTGCGATTGTACGCGCCCTGCTGGAACTCGCGGCTGAAGGCGCAGAGGTGCGCATCGAACTGATGAACGCCGCGCCCGCGCAGACCACACAGCCGACCCCTGCACAGGCAGCCACGCCTGCCACATCGCCGAGCGCGGCAGCGTCTCCAACCGCCGAAACGACTGCCGCCGCGGCAACCGCCGCAGCCGCCGTGAACGCTGCCGCCAACAAGGGCGAAGCGCAGAGCATCCGCGTCTCCACCGAGAAAATCGA
>Ga0308418_1002045_pt1 | contig 10053 bp, 9 predicted proteins | sample HotsprSampleR4cd_FD_203517 | JGI IMG/M metagenome (GOLD analysis project Ga0308418, IMG submission 203517) | Hot spring phototrophic mat microbial communities from Mushroom Spring, Yellowstone National Park, Wyoming, United States - 20090729_R4cd ... | reverse complement strand
GCTGCTGGCAAGCGGGCTGCCGCTGGCAGACGCCATCATCCCGATGACCGCACCGAAACAGGCTGCCCAGCTCGCCTTGTTTGCAGACAGGTGAGCATGCTGAACCCACTCGTCAGTAGTTGAAGGGGGCGCATTCACGGCCAGGGTGATTCTCACGCGGAGAACGCGGAAAGATGATATAGAAAGCACAGCGTCCCTACCGGCGTCTTCTGCGGCCCAGAAGCGGGGCGTCCAGAAATCGCGTTGCCCCTATTGGTGAATGCACCCGTTGAAGGGAGCTTGGACGAAGCTGTGATGCACTGGCTGATTGGCCATGTTGGGCTGAATATAAGGCAAGGATTTGTGCAAAAAGATTGGAGGCCCTGCGCGTCGGCGATGTGGCCTCCGCCAGCGACCTGAACCCCGTGGCCTGATTGATCCTCAAGGTGACGCTGGAGGATGTCCCGCGCCGGAGCTGGCCAAGGCGCTGCGCCTAGCCGACGCGGCGATGCTGATGAAGGCGAGCGGGTGCACCCAGGCGATGCGCGCGCTGCTCAAGACCGAGAAGGAGCGCGGTCCGGACTTCCTGCGGTTGGCGAACGCGCTCTACCCGCTCAGCAGCGAGGAGAAGCGGCTGCTGATGCTCCTGGCTATGCCAAAATATAGCAAGCGCATGTTGAAGCGATTAGCGGTCCGCGGCTTCAAGTCCCTGATCGAAACGAGCATCGAGTTCTCCCGACTGACGGTGCTCTTCGGCCCGAACGCGGCCGGCAAGAGCAATTTGCTGGACGCGGTGCAAGCCCTCTCGCGCATCGGCACGCTGCGCACCCTCTCCGACGCGCTCGGCGCGCCGATCCGCGGATACCCCATCGAGGCGTTCGCCTTCCCCGCTGGCGGGTTGCCGGCGCTGCTGGAGAAACCCAGCGCCAGCTTCAGCCTGGAGGCCGATCTGAGCATTGACGATGAGGACTACCGCTACCGCATTGAGGTGGCCATTGCGCCGGATTCCTGGCGGCTCTCCGTGGCCGATGAATACCTGGCCCAGCTCACCGCGCAGGGCGAGTCGCGCGGTAATCCAACGATCCAGCGCGTCGGGGAGGAACTTTACATCCGGCGCAAGGGCAAGCCGGCTCACCCGCGCCAGGAGCCACTGGGGTTGAATCACGCGATCTTGTCCGATGTGCGGCTAGGCGGCGAAGGGTATCATGCCCTGGAGCAAGTGCGCAAGAAGCTTTCGGGCTGGCAGGTGTATTACCTGGACCCGCGGGTGGCCATGCGCGCGGCGCAGCCCCCCTCGGAGGTTCACGACATCGGGGTGCTGGGATCGGAGATCGCGCCGTTTTTATACCGCTTGCGCGCGGAACACCCGCGCGCCTTCCAGGCCGTCGTGCGGACGCTGCGCGCCCTCATCCCCAGCGTGGAAGACCTGACCGTGGACCTGGATAAGCGGCGCGGCACGCTGGACATCTTCATCCGGCAGGCCGGCGTCGACTACTCGGTGCGCGTGGTCTCAGAGGGCACGCTGCGCGTCCTCGCCCTGTGCGCCATCGCCGTGAACCCCTGGAGCGGCTCGCTGCTGGCCTTTGAGGAACCCGAGAACGGCGTGCACCCGCGCCGGCTGGAGCTGATCGCCAAACTGCTGGCTTCCCTGGCCCTGGAGCAGGGCAAGCAGCTCATCATCACCACCCATTCGCCGCTCTTCTGCAGCGCGATGCTTAAGATCGCGCGGGAGGATTCCGTCGCGATTCGGCTGTTCAACGTGCGGCGCGACGGTGCCGCGACGGTCATCGAGCCGTTTGAAATGATGCTCGAAGAGCAAGAAATGACCAAAGCGCTCACCGCAGGCGGGCTGTTTATCTTGTGAGGGTTAATTGATGAGTAATCAGCGTTGATCTATTCGTCGAGGATCAGGGGATGCATTCAGGACAAGGCTGATTCTCACGCGGAGAACGCGGAATGTTTTTATAGAAAGCGCAGCATCCCTGCCGACATCTTCCGCCGCCTAGAAGCTTAGCATTACCCATAAATCAAGGAGGCGACAAGAGATACGAGCGCGTCATGAGGGAAGAGATCAGATGTTATGCAAAGCTGGGCAGCCGAAGAAACGTGGACTTAGGGGATAAGTGCCTGAATTAGACATCGTACGCGCCAAACCGACTGTGAGCGTGCCGCAGGCGTTACGAAAGCGGTCTACCGATTCTTGGACAATCAGCGTGTGACTGCCGAAGCAATTCTCGATGGACATATTCGCAGCACGATTGAGCGTATCATCCTGCGTGCTGTTGCTCCAAGACACCACAGATGTGGGCGCGCGTGCCTGCGACTGTTGCAGTGGTGACAATTGCTGAGGGTGAAGCAGATATTTTTGACTTGTTTGTGTTACCCTGTCGTGAAGGCAGTCATATATTGATTCGTGCGACGCATAATCACCGGGTCGAGACGGCAAGTATGCGACATGGCTGGTTAATACATGTTGGAATTGCGGCGGAAGGAAGTACGACAAGCGCGCATGAGCGTGCGGTATGCGAGCTGAACGATTCAGCCACGCTCGAAAGAAGTAAGCCATTGAAACAGCAGGTGATTTTGGCTGAGGAAGACAACCCACCTACCGGGCATGTGCTGGTTAAGCTTGCCCATGTCAAGCTTGGAAAACGCTGTTTGCATTGGTCTTGGCTATCTCACTTTGTGCTCAAGAGTGGCTGTCGATTCACAACTGGAGAACGCTGAGCGCCTGAAATGTGCACTTGGTATCACTACAAAGCGCGTCGTCAACCAGAGCAACCATGCGGCGAGGTCCTAATGAATGGCATACTGCTTCCATCATCGCACATCTCATCCTCCGCCATCCCGCCCACCCTGTGTCAGGCTGTCCATTTGGATTACACGTTTAGGCGGCTTCCTCGGTCGGCGCATAGAATTTTAATATTTTTGTAAAATATTTCAAAATTCAAGCTATATTTTATTGTTTCAAAAAAACCGACCTAAATTTACATTCCTAATGCTTTATTTTTTTCATTATTTTTTATATTTTCTTTCATCCTTCCGACCATGTATCCAGCCATAAAAATCTTTGCTAGGTGCTCATTCATTACTTCTTTAATTAATTTAATTAATTCTCTGCCTTTCAGTCCATTTGATTTTCCAGACGAAAATCTAATGTGAGAATTAATTAATATTGATATTTTTATGTAATCAATACGACTATACAATTCTTCTCCTGTTAAATTCTTAACAGCTTCATTACTAAATTCTGGTTTATTATTATGAGCGTTAATTACACTCCAATATCCAAGCATAAATGCTTTATTTGAATGATAATCTATAATTGCTCTTGCTGCTATTTTTCTTAAATCTGGATGCATATAATTTTGAAATATATCAAGCGCAGCGATTTTTGATCCTAAACAAATAAGCGGATATTCCAATAAAAAATTTTCTTTTAAATAATCTAAATTAAATTTTTCAAAGGAATCGATAATGGCACGAACACTCGTGACACTCTCGACGTTTACCATCGCTATCCTCCTTGCCTGTACATTATATTATACCCGCGCCACTGCCGATTTTAACCCGACATCTCATGCCTTAACCTAGCCTCCCCTAAAATCACGTCAGTTCGGATGAGGCAGCCAGATTGAGCGATGGCCGACGCTACACAAAGTTGACAGGGTTGCGATTGCTTAATCTGCGAGGAACTGGTTAGCAAGGTGCCCATGAATGGCATACTGCTTCCATCATCGCACACCTCATCCTCCGCCGCCCCGCGCCCACCCTGCGTCAGGCCGTCCATTGGATTGTATGTTTAGGCGGCTTCCTGTGCAGACGGCGAACCCGGCGCCAAGACCATCTAGCTAGGATTTCGCCGCCTTTTTGACAGCGCAGCAGTCTGGCAATTGATGCACAGCATGCTCGGCAATTCCCCAAGCATTTATGGGTAATGCTAAGCAGGGCGTCCAGAAAATCGCGTCCCCCCGATTGGTGAATGGGCCCGGTTCAGGCGCACTCTCAAACCGCTCGTGAAGCGGGTCTCGTGAAGCGGGTCGCTCAGGAGATTTGGCCCGGTGCGCGACAAGCCCCGCCGTTCAAGGATAGCGCGCACGGCGGAGCTAACCCAAAGCGGCCTACTAGGAGAGACGAGCAGCGGTTGCGCAGTGACGAGACGACTATGCATATGCGTAGTGCCGTATGAATCAGGACGGGGAGGATGTCAAGGGCAGGAGAAGATGATCTGCTATCTTCGCCTTTAGAATGAACAGTATGCTACGACAAGCTAAAGCGCGGAGTTGAGCTATGTAACCCTGGTACAAAGTCCTCCAGCTGCGCAAGGAGGTTCGCTCGTTACGAGTTCGCCATCGCGCTTGAGCAGGTGGTGTCCGGCGCCGCCTCGAGGATTACCACAACCCTGCGCAGTGCTTCGCCCGCACCTGCTTCACACGTGCGTTTCGCGAACATGTCGGCTTCGTGCTGCGCCGGCTCTCCGGCCGCACCGACAACACCGCGCCGCCAATTCGGCAGCGGCAAGACGCACACGCTGACGGCGCTCTACCACCTGGTGAAGCACATCGCGGTGGCGGCTAGCGACAGCGGTCTTGCCGATCTTATGCGCCAAGCCGGCGTTCAGCGCCTGCCACAGGCCAAGGTCGCTGTCTTCGTCTGCAACGCCTAGCTTGGGCGCGAGACGCCATGGATTAACCTCGCGCACCAGCTTGCTGGGGATTTCAGCGTGATGGCGCGAGCCTTGACCACGCCGAAAGCCATTCAGCGCGACAAGCGCGCCGGTCCTGTCGCTCTTCGACGAGGTGCTCAGCTTCCTCAATCGCCACCGCGACATGGCCAATACAAAACCTGACCGTTGCGGTGACTGGGACGACGCACGGCGCGGCCGTGATCAGCCTGCCGCGCAGCCAGGTTGAGATGACTGACCGGCATTTAGGATGGCAGGATCGGATCACTAAGGTGGTGCGGCGCGTGGCTATCGTCAACGAAGAGAACAGCGAAGTGGTGCGCCGCCGGCTGTTCGAGGACCTCGGAGCGGAACGAATCCGCCGCGAGGTCGCCAGGGTGTTTAGCAATTGGTGCTTCGAGCGCCGCGCCCAGCTCCCGCCGGAGTGGACCGCGGTGGACTCCAGCCTCACCGAGGTCAAAGTGCGCGAGTTTCTTCAGCGCCGCTTTGAGATGTGCTACCCGTTTCACCCAACCACCCTCTCAGTGTTTCGTGGCAGGCATCGCCCCAGTATCAACGGACGCGCACCCCGCTGGCCATGTTGGCGCGATGGGCTTCGCTTGCTGCCCAGGATGGCTTTCGCAAAGTGCGCAGCGAGCCATTGATCACATTGGGGCCCGCGCAAGCCGGCTTTCGCAGCGTGGCGCTTGGCGAATCGCGGCTGGTCGAGGCCGACATCGCGGTGAGCATTCTCGCGCGTGCCTCGACGCCGACAGCAAGCGCGACATCCACCAGCGCGTGGGAGCGACGATCCTGTTCAAGTCTTCTGGCGGGCAGATCGGCAAGGTGGCGCATTTGCCGGAACTGCGCTTTGCGCTGGGTGCGCCAGATCTTGACACAACTTCAATCGACAACGCCGCGCTCTATGTGTCGGGTTGGCACGGATGGCTTCCGAATCGGCTATCAGCCGACCTTCAGGAAACGTCAGTTCGGATTTACATCACTTAGTGATTCTCATGCGAAGAACGCATGATAAAGCAGCGCCGGCATAGAAGTGGGACTTCTAGTTTCGCCTAATACATCAACCCGGGTGAGAGAGCTATGTGCCACGTACAACACGTACAAGTGGCTCAGTGATTTTATTGCCTTCTCTCGCTGCGAGAGGCAGCGACACAAAACAGCACGGGGTGAGCGCATCGGGGGCAACATTGACTAACACTCACCTGCTCCTGATGCGCCTGGGAGGAATTGTATGCCCGCACTGCAATAACGGGCACGACGGCATCCATTCCCATGTGGAACGACGATATCAATGGCGTCGTTGCGGCAAGACGTTCAGCGAAACGAGCGGCGCGCCACTGTGAACCGTGACCCTGGCGCTGGCATTGCTGTCACACGCTTGCCAGCTACAAGCGGTCGCCTTCGCATTACGAATGCACGGTGAAGGCATGGCAGACGACAACATGCCAGGCGAGTATAGGAACACCTCATGCGCAGCGGAAGACGTGACCTGGGGCAAGTGCAAGCTGACGAGATGTATGTCCGGTCCCAAGGGGGCGGCAGTGGATGGCGACCGCGATGCGTGTGTTTGCGCGGTTGTTCGTGTAGGGGGCGGTGGCTGTGCAATAAGATGAACACTTACTTGCACGAGTGATCAGTATGGTGCGCCGCGCTGCCAGACCCAGCCTGGCGATCTTGAGATGGCTTCACGTCGTATGTTCGCATCATTCTCAGGACATGAACGCGGACGACCCCAGCTGGTGATGGACTGCACATCGTCAATTGGCAGGCCGCGCACGAAAGCTCATCGCAGTTGAGCGCCGTTTGATGCATACAGGCGGCTGGACAGATCATGCTGGCAGCGCAGACACAACTCGGTGCGATCAACATCGCTTACATCGAACGTCTGCAGGCCGCACTGCGCGGCTGGTTGCCGATGGTGTTTTGGCGCACGCGCTGTCCGGGACGCTCTCGTGTAGAGGGCGCGCTATTTTGAGACGGCGTTCTTGTGCGCCATTCATCGTATGCTGAATGCCATGCCAGCTAATTTGACCGACCATGTGCGGACGATTGATGAGTTGCTACGCTTCACACCCAGGTGGATTCGCTGTTTTGTGGTGCTATCCTACAAGAACTGCGATGTGTATAAATCTCCGCGGCTGGGTGCGAAATCCGAACTCGCGTTATAATGACTCCCGTGGCGAGTGACAAAGTGGGATTTAATAAGCCGGGGGCGCTGGCGCGGTATTTTGCAGAGCGTTGGCTGAAGGAGCCAAGCGCTAAGGATGAGCAGCTCATCGCGCGGCTGCTGGAAGCTGAGCTAGGGCGAAATACGATGTATTTCATCGAGAAGACCAAGGAGTACATAGATGCATGGCCTCGTCCCGATCCTCCCGAACGTCGCCGTATATGGCCCATCTTGCCTTGGAAAAACAACCCTTCGAATGCAAATCATCCTAGGTGGAGAGGGAGCTGGGAGATCGTCCCTGAGAACGCCTTCGATGGTTTTGTCGTCACCGGCGACCCGGTCGAGGACACCCTGATTCCGCATGCCGTCTTTGTCTGGACGTGCATGAATGGTGAGCCGTGGGCGGAGGAGGTTTATCATCGCTGGCTGGATAGTTTGCTGGCGGCTGGCAGCAACGAGGCGGCGTATCTGGCGGCGGGCCTGTGGCCGGCGGATGGCCTGATGAAAAAGGTTACATACCGTCCGGCGGGATGGTGGGTTTACTGGGGTCAGCTCGACGCGGAGGCGGAGCGGGTGATCTTGACGGAGATGTTGAGGTGGGAAGATGGGCTAATGCCATCTTTATATGGCCCATTTGGATATGATGATGTGCTAAATCCGGAGCGATTGCCAGAAGAGTATATTTATAGACATGGTTTTACACACCCGATTTGTGGGTTAGTTGCGCCGAGGGTATGGTTACTGAATTGCGGTTTGAGGCAGCGCATTCGGGAAGCGCTTGCTGCGCCGAGTTGGTCAGAGGGGGTGAAGGACGCGGTAATGCTGTTGTACTTATCGTTGAATGAATTTAAAAATTCGCTTAAAGAACCACAAAAAACTAAATCATCTTTTCCGGTATATGGGGAGATCGAAGCGATACGGGAATTTCAAGAATTAAGTTTTAATATACAAGAATTACTTAAAACATTAGATCAAAATTTATTCAAATTAGACGAGAGGCATATTAATATAATAAATTTTTGTATGGATAAAATAGAAAATATTGATTATGATTTAATAAAAGATTATATAAAATATTTTGTAATTTTATATAATAAAGCAGTATATAATAAGTTTGAAATTTATATTAATGAAGAAAAGGAAAGATTAATAAATAAAAAGGTCAAAACATATAGCTATTGGGATGACGATGAAATAAGAAAAGCAGTAATAAATTTTAGCGATAATTTTAAACAAGATTATGAAAAAATTAAAAGTGCTTGGCATCCGAGAAGGAGATGGATGCACGGTGATAAAATGTTTTTAAAATCAAACCATATTGGGTTATATTTATATTATGACATTTTGCAGAAGTGGATTCCAGAACGCAAAATGGATGAAATAAACTCACGTCGTGCTAACTGGTATTCATATGGTTACAGTGCTGTGTATAAGCTATTTAAGTGGCCAACTAAAGTAATAGATTTTAGAGACTATATAAATGAAAAAAAGGAATATGATATATTTAAAGCTACAAGAAGAAGAATTATTGAAAATTACTATGAAAATAGGTTTAATAAAGAGAAAAAACTTGGTTTACATTTAGGATTATAAAAACTCATAATACTTTAAATATAAAAGAAATATGAAGAGGCTTGGGGTGATAGCATTAAATAACCCTTAGGTTCTTAATGGCGCATTTAGAGAATTAGGGTCAATTGCGCTATCATGTATAGATGATAAAATACAAAATATGATGACTTACTAAATAAAAATTTTATAAGATTAAGTATTTCTTAACTCCCGTTGATCAGCGCTCCTGACCTGCCCATTCATCAGGTAGCGCTTGTTTTTTCACTATCACTCATCCAATTCGGTCACCTCTAAGTTCTCGCTGACGGTATAAGCGGATGACTGTCCGCTCATCTGCAGTATTCGTGGCGCATACTGGCGCGTTGATTGTGAGTGCTGTCCACTAGATTGCACATGACACACCTATCCCAGGCTTATTTGCATAGTTTTTACTGCTAAGATAACGTCAGTTCGGATTTACATCACTCAGTGATTCTCACGCGGAGAACGCAGGATAAAGCAGCGCTGGCATATAAAGAATGGGAACTTCTAGCTTCGCCTAATACATCAACCTGGGTGAGAGAGCCATGTGCCACGTACAACACGTACAAGTGGCTCAGTGATTTTATTGCCTTCTCTCGCTGCGAGAGGTAGCGCCACAAAACAGCGTGGGGTGAGCGCATCGGGGGCAACATGTGGGTATGACTAATACTCACCTGCTCCCGATGCGCCTAGGAGGAACTATATGCCCGCACTGCAATAGCGGGCACGCTGGCCTCCATTCCCCTGTGGGAAGACGATGGTTTTGTGATCACCGGTGATCCGGTTGAGGGTACCCTGATTATACCCTGATTCCGCATGCCGTCTTGGTCTGGACGTGCATGAATGGTAAGCCGTGGGCGGAGGAGGTTTATCATCGCTGGCTGGATAGTTTGCTGGCAGCGCGGAGGCGGCGTACCTGGTGGCTGGCTTGTGGCCAGCGGATGGCCTGATGAAAAAGGTTGCATACCGTCCGGCGGGATGGTGGGTTCACTGTGGTCGGCTCGACGCGGAGGCGGAGCGGGTGATCTTGACGGAGATGTTGAGGTGGGAAAATGGGCTAATGCCATCTTTATATGGCCCATTGAGTGGATGACTATCCGCCCATCTGCTGTATTCGCAGCGCATAATTGGCGTTGATTGTGAGTGATGCCCACTAGATTGTGCATGACACACCTACTCCAGGATTATTTGCATATTTTTTACTTTTAATATAACTTTGGTTCGGATTTACATTATTTGGTTATTCTAACGCGGAGAACGCAGTACTGGCCACCTAAAAGGGAAACTTCTACTACATCAACCTGGGTGAGGAAACCATGTACCATGTATGAGTGGACTAATTGTCTTCTCTCGCTACGAGAACTACGATATGTACAAATCCCTGCGACTCAGCGTGAAATCCAAACTCGCGTTTAGTGAGCGACCAGCGCGCATGGCTCGATGAGGAGACGGAGGTCAAGCCGTGATGCGCCAAATAGTCAAGGATGAGTTTTGCCGCGCGGTGCGCGTCCCGGTGTCCGATAGCCCCAAGCTCATCGTCGTCCTGCTAGATCCTGAGATCGAGTGGACAGCCGGCGACGATCTGCGCGCGCAACTCGCGGAGTGGACGAAGAAGCACGGGACGTCGCCG
>Ga0308418_1002038_pt1 | contig 10067 bp, 4 predicted proteins | sample HotsprSampleR4cd_FD_203517 | JGI IMG/M metagenome (GOLD analysis project Ga0308418, IMG submission 203517) | Hot spring phototrophic mat microbial communities from Mushroom Spring, Yellowstone National Park, Wyoming, United States - 20090729_R4cd ... | reverse complement strand
TTCCTTTTTGTGAATAAGTTTATTTATGGTCCAACGACTCCGCAGATAATTCCTTTTTTGAACATACCCTTGCCTTATATAAAATTTCCGGGTCCGAAAACACCCCAGCGTGGTGATGTTATTGTGTTTGTCTATCCCGGCGACCGCGACGAAGTTAAGCCCCGAGAATTCCAATATTACCTTAAACGCTGTATTGCTATTGCTGGCGATACTCTTCAAATTATCAACAAAAAAGTATATGTCAATGGTATTGAATATCCGTTACCTCCAACGGGAAAGTATGATTACAGCGAACCACTTTCGCCATACAACAAATGGGAAACTTTCCCACCCGGCAGAGGTTATACAAGAGATAACTATGGACCCATTCGTATTCCACGGAAAGGGGATACTCTTTACTTAAATGCAAAAAATTGGAAAGAGTGGGAATATTTCATTAAAAAAGAAGGACACGATATATTTTTCGATGGCTCTTCTATTTATATTGATGGAGAACCCACGAATTTCTACATTGTAGAACGGAATTATTGTTTTGCGATGGGGGACAATCGCGACCATAGTTCCGATAGTCGCTACTGGGGCTTTGTCCCTTACGAAAATGTTGTTGGTGCTCCGTTAATAATTTATATGTCTTGGGATACAAATATTCCCCTTTTTAATATAGTCGAAAAGATTAAATCTATTCGATGGGAAAGAATTGGCAAGACCATTCATTGAAAGATAAATTTTGTTAATTTGAATTTATTGTTTTAAAGGAGTTTAATAAAATGATTGATTCTCAATTGAAAATTGCAGAGAACGATGTTTTTTACAAGTGTTATGCTTTTACTCGTGCAGATGAGGTAAAGCAAAAGGGCTTGTATCCATACTTTCGCCCGATAGAGGAGAACGAAGGTCCTGTCGTTCAAATTGAAGGCAGAAAGGTCATAATGGCTGGTTCCAATAATTATCTTGGGCTTACAGCCCATCCAAAAGTTAAAGAAGCAGCCGAAAAGGCTATCAAAAAGTATGGAACCGGCTGTTCTGGTTCTCGTTATCTTACAGGTACTTTGGACTTACATATCGAATTGGAAGAACGCTTAGCTAAATTTCTTGGATACGAAGCTTGTTTGCTTTTTTCTACTGGTTTCCAAACAAATCTTGGGGTCATTTCAACTCTTGTTCAAAAAGGCGACTACGTGATTTCAGATAAAGAGAACCACGCAAGTATCGTTGCTGGTTGCTTGCTTGCCAAAGGCGGTTATGCAGAGTTTGTTCGTTATAAACACAATGATTACGAAGATTTAGATAGGATTTTATCTCAACTCCCGGAAGATGCTGGGAAATTAGTCGTTACCGATGGAGTTTTTTCTGTTACGGGCGAAATTGTAAACCTTCCTTTGATCCTTGAAATTGCCAAAAAACACAATGCCCGTGTTTTTGTTGATGATGCTCACGCAATTGGAGTTATTGGACCTGGTGGTAAAGGAACGGCACATTATTGGAAAAAAGTGGAAGAAACGGATTTAACTATGAGCACTTTTTCCAAAACTTTTGCCTCACTTGGTGGGTTCGTGTGTGGTCCAGAAAGGGTTATAAATTATTTGAAACACCATTCCCCTGCGATTATTTTTAGTGCAAGCCCCACACCTGCTTCTTGTGCTTCTGCTCTCGCTGCATTGGAAATTTTGGAAGAGCAACCCGAATTAGTCGATAAACTTCGTCGAAACGCCGATAAGATGAGAAAAGGATTTAAAGAACTCGGTTTCCAAATTGTTGAAAATGAATCGGCAATTGTTCCTGTGATAATTGGTGATGTTGAGTTATCATTTATTTTTTGGAGAAAACTTTTCGATAATGGCGTATTCGTAAACGCATTTATACCCCCCGGAGTACCACCAAATATGAGTATGATGCGAACTTCTTATATGGCTTCTCACGAAGATGAACATCTGGAAAAGATACTTGAGGTCTTTAAAAAAGTTGGGAAAGAATTGGGATTGATTTAATTTTGTAACTTTTTTTGAATTTTTTCATTATTGCTTTTTGGTAATAAAAATTTTTATAATTTATTTTTTTGAAACGAATGTTTTTATAAAAAATAAAGGGGGTTGTTATGAAAAAGATATTTAATTCATTGCTTCTTTTTGTTCTTTTCTCTGCGTTTGCTGTTGGAGTTCGTGCAGGGGAAAATTATTCAGAAGAGGACATCAAATCGATGCTTCCCAAGATGCTTGGTGCAAATAATGTTGGAAAAGATTTCTGGTTTACTATTCCCCCCTGTCTCGAAGATGAATCCTATGGGTTTGCGAACTTTGTTAAAGTTTATGTAACTTCGCCATATAGAACTCTTGTAACCGTCGAAGTACCCGGTAAATCAGTTTATCGAACCCAGATGACCATCCCTAATGATGTTATAGCTTTTAATTTAACACCAACCGAAGGTCAATGTTATACTCGCTCATATTACACTAGAGAAAACCCAGATGGTGTTTTTATTGGAAATGGGGTTCATGTGTTTTCTAATGACCCAATCGTGGTATATGTCGTTGTTCGCTATCATTGGACGAGTGATGGATTCCTTTTGATACCTGTATCTTCATTAGGTAAAGAATATATCGCTGCTGGATATCCTGTCGATCCAATGTTTGAGGCTGGTGGTGTCTATATTCCGGGCTTCGTAGGAATAGTTGGTGTTTATGACCAAACAAATGTTCGAGTTACAATTGGTGGAAATGCTTTTACGAAAACCGCTGGTGGGTTGAAAGCAGGACAAACGGTTCAGAAAACTCTTAACAAGGGCGATGTTTATCTTATTTCCACTCAAGGTCCAGCTTCCGACCTTACAGGAACGAAAGTTATTGCCAATAAGCCTGTTGCCGTTGTAACAGGTAATCAATGTACCAATATTCCAAATGGTAATCGAGCGTGCGACTATACTGTGGAAATGGATTTGCCTACCTTCACCTGGGGTACCGATTATCATGTCCCCAATGTGGCAAAAATACCAAAAAGGAAGAAGCCTTCGATAATTCGTATTTTTGCAAAGGAAAGAGGGACAACCATTTATCGTGATGGTAAAGAGTTTGCTTATTTGAAAGCAAATACTGGGTTCGAAGGTGATGGTTGGCTCGAAACACGGATGAATCCCGGAGATGTGCCTTATCAGCATTATCCAGTTGTTATTTCGGGCAATAAACCTATCTCTGTTACAGTATATAATCCCGGTGTTGAAGAAGATGGTTATCCACGACCAAATAGCGACCCCTTTGTTATGGCGTGTACCCCATATCAGCAATATCAGAAAGAAATTACATTTTGTACACCTGCAACTTTCGGTGGCGATAGATTTGCTGAAAATTACATCGGTTTAGTATATCAAACCGATTCGCTTGGTATGACTCCTGATGACTTAGAATTTGCAGAAGTTAAGAGTGGAAAGTTCGTTTGGAAAAAAGTCAATGTGATGTTTTCGGGAGTTGATGACCTTTATCGCTATAATGTTGACGGCAAGCAATTTGCATATAAAGTTATAACATTGCCAAAGGATGGTGTTTTCAAAATTAGGGCTAAAAAGCCATTTGCAGCATATTCTTACGGTTTCAGCGATTACGATTCCTATGGCTATCCGACGAGTGCAGCGTTGGCGGATTTGGAGAAGCCCGACACATTGCCACCTGTTCCGAAGTGGAAAGATTCGTGCGGAGTTATTTCCTTTGCTACGGTTACCGATATGCCCGATGACCCGACCATCCGTAGCAATATGGGAATGATTGTGTTGCATCCATATCCCGAGTCTTTCAATGTTGATTTCAAGTATACCGACTTTATTCCCGGTGAAGCTCGAACAGTGCCTTGGCGATTAGAGGTGGTGGACAAGACGCAAGATGCTCGTGCAGTTATCACATTTTCCGACCGTCGTGGCAACGACACAACAATCACGATTGAATACAAGGCGGTCAAACTCACCATTAGACCCACATTTACCGATTGGGGATTGTTGAAGCTGAACAGCGGTCGGCATCCAAGGAATTTCTGGGTAATTAACGAGAATGACCAGAGCGGAGCCCTTGTAACATACATTAAGTTGAAGGGTGGGAATCAGCGTTTTGAATTAGACCTAATGGGCAAGAGTTTGCCGTTCTGGCTCGGACCGAAGGATTCGGTGCAAATCCGGGTTTGGTTCGATGCAGTGGAAAACGGTCAGTTTGTAGATTCGATTGGCGTTGGCGATACCTGTGTATTTGCATACAAGACACGGGTACAAGCCTCGGTTGGGCAGCCAATGATAGAGGTTAGCGATATAAACTTTGGTTCAGTAACAGTAGGGAAGACTGTGAGCAAAGAGTTTGCGATAAGGAATCCTGGGACAACCGATTTGCACATTTGGGGGTATGTTGGACCGGCGAATGCGAAGGTATATCGTTCGCCGAACTTACCTGCGACTGACGTAAACAACAGAATGAGTCAGGATATAGTAGTGAAGCCGGGTCAAGAGGTAAGGTATCTGGTAGAATTTACTCCTGATGCAGAAACAGATTATCCCGATGCGATTACATTTTTCAGTGATGCTAGCGAATGGGATAGTGTATGTGTACTTAATGGAAGGGGGATCCGACCCGGGTTAGAGAGCAACTCGTACAATTGGGGTAGGAAGCGGATTGACCGTGCATCACATCCGGCAGGACCTTATGCAGTGTCAAGCGGAGATGTTATCAAGTTGGTGAACACAGGGACAGAGGAAGTACATATTAGCGGGCTAATAGTAGTCGAGGATGTAAACGGAGATGCCTTTGAATTCGACCGCGGAGCATTTGATAATTTGAAATTGCAACCGAAGGAAGAGAAAATTATACCAGTGGTATTCCATCCAACGAAGACGGGCGAACACAGATTAAGATTGAAGTTTGTTAACACAGCCAATAGCGAAACCGAAACGATATTGGAGGGGATAGGAATAGTAGGGCAATTGCAGACGGTTGATTTGACATTCGACCCGATGGTAATATTCGACGAGGCGAACAAGCAGACGAAGCGTATGTATATCGAGAATGTTTCGTATCAATGGGAGGATTCAGTCGAGATAACTGACCTTGTAGTGAATCCAGCTGGTGGGATAGCCGAAGATGGAACAAGTTATGGTACTGAAGGATTTGGATATGATAAATCGATATTAGGATTGCCGGTGGTGTTGCAGCCCGGGCAAAGATTATACATCGATGGGTATTTTGTTGCCCAAAAGGTTACGCCTGCGAGAGCGACATTGACAACGGTTAGCGATGCGATTGCAGAGGTAACGAGCACTTGGAGCGGTTCAGGAATCTCCCGTGGCATAAGTATGACAGGAGGAAATGCAAAGATATGCGTCGGTGACCAGACAGAGATAGTCTGCACAATAAACAACCCTGCCCAAGGCGATTTGACGGTTACTCGATTGTATTTCAGTGGCGATTACGAAGGGGTTGTATTCAAGGAGCCATCGGATGCATTAGGGTTCACATTGCCACCGGGAGGAAGTCGGCAGGTACGATTGATTTATCATCCAACGAAGGTAGAGACGAAGAGGATATGGTTGGTAGCGGAGAACAACACACTCGACCGTAATCCCGATAGTTGCGCAGTAGATTTAGAGGCGGTGCAATACAATGGAACATCGAAGATAAGTGTTGTTCAGCAGAATGTTGGCAGGCAATGGCCTGTTGCAGGCGACAAGATACCAGTGCAAGTAGAATTCAACACGAACGCTAACTTGATACTTGCCCAAGTGAAAGAATTGGATGTTACGATAAAATACAAAGCAGGATTGTTGAAGGTCGACGAAGGTTCAATCGAAGTAGGGATCGCACTTTCGGGCAAGTTCAATGTAGAGGATGTAAAGATTGATGATAAGAATGGTGTGATGACACTTCGATTAGTAGCCACGGGTACGAACATATTGAACGGAAGCGGGCAGATATTGAGGTTCAAGTTTGATTCATTCTTGCCAACCGAGGAGATAGGGACAGATTATTCGACACTTTCGGTGGATGTAGAGGCGATAGGGACACAATGTTTGATTATCGATGATGTAGGCAGCGAAGTGAAGTTGCAGCCCACTTGTGTATACGATTTAAGGTGGATAGCAACGACGGGCAAGGAATATTATCTAAGCGAAATCACGCCGAATCCAGTTAGCGGAAGCGCGATAGAGCTGCGTTTTGGAGTTGCATTCGATGGATGGACGGAGATAGCGATAGTGAACACAAGCGGAGAAGTTGTCCGCCGAGTAGCGACAGGCGAAATGAAGGCTGGTGACTACACAGTGCGGGTGGATGTAAGCGACTTGTCCAGCGGAATGTATTTTGTAACAATGCACAGCCAAAGCTACCGAGAGAAGAAACAATTCGTTCTGACGAAATAGTGCGAGTAGATTAAAATTTCGCTACATTTGGGCTGCCTCGAAAGGGGCAGCCTTTTTTTGTAAAACTTAAACAATGACTAATGTAATTGATTTGGTAAAATAATTGATGAATAATCAATAAAAAGTCTCGATTTTGAAGCGTTAAGTTGAGTTTTTGGATTGCATCAAAGTTAAATAAAAAATGCAATTATTTTGAGCCTGCATTTTTTATAATTTTGAAAGTGTGGTTGTTTTGGTGTTTAAGTTTGAACTTCTATGGTTAAATAAAAATGGATGAACTTTTTAAAAAGGAAAATATTGGTTCGGAGAAGGTTTTGCCTCCACTTGCCGAAAGGATGAGGCCAAACAGAATAGAGGAAGTACTTGGCCAAGACCATTTGCTTGGAGAAAATGGACCTTTGAAGAAGTTCTTCGAGAACAAAAAGTTTCCGTCGATGATTTTTTGGGGTCCGCCCGGTGTTGGTAAAACAACGATAGCCTATTTAATAGCAAAATATGGTGATTACAATTTTGTTCGGATTTCTGCCGTTGAGGCTGGAGTTAAAGAGGTCAAAGAAATTATCAATCGGGCGAGTATTCGATTATCCCACGGACAACAAACGCTTCTTTTTATTGATGAAATTCATAGATTTAACAAAGCCCAGCAAGATTATTTACTGCATTCCGTAGAAAAAGGAATTATCACGCTTGTAGGAGCCACCACCGAAAATCCCTCGTTCGAAGTTATTCCTGCTTTGCTTTCCCGTTGCCAAGTTTACAAATTAAATCCTCTTGGGAGGGAAAATATTGTTAGGCTGATTAATGCTGCACTTGAAAGAGATATTGAACTTTCGAAATATAATATTAGGATAAATGATTACGACACATTCTTTATTCTTTCGGGCGGAGATGCAAGAGTGGCTTTGAATCTCTTGGAGATTGCATTCAATCTTTCAGACAAAAGCAAAGATGAAATAATAATCGATAAAGAAATAGTTTACAAAGCGTCGCAGCAAAAAACATTGAAGTTCAATAAAAAAGGTGATTACCATTACGACACAATTTCTGCATTTATTAAATCATTAAGAGGTTCCGACCCCGATGCTGCTTTGATTTGGTTGGCTAAAATGATTGATTCGGGCGAAGACCCTTTGTTTATAGCTCGAAGGATGATTATTTTTGCCAGCGAAGACGTAGGCAATTCCGACCCTTTGGCATTGCCAATTGCTGTATCGGTTTACCAAGCTGTTCAATTTGTTGGTATGCCCGAAGCTCAAATAAATTTGGCTCAAGGGGCAACCTATCTTGCATCTTGCCCCAAATCGAATGCATCCTATATGGGATTAATAAACGCTTTGGAGATAGTCAAAAATTCGCCTGAAATTGAAGTCCCTTTACATTTGAGAAATGCTCCAACAAGATTGATGGAACAGTTTGGGTATGGGATTAATTACAAATATCCGCACGATTATCCTGAACATTTTGTCGATGAGAACTATTTCCCCATTGGAATTGATGAAACTTTGCTTTATAATCCAACTGATATTGGATATGAAAAAAGAATAAAAGAACGACTCGAAAAACTTTGGAACAAAAGGTATAAAAAGACAAAATAATTTTATTTTAAATTTTTTCAAATATTGAAATTCAATATGGATTTTGGTGGAAATATTCAAGAAATATTAACAGTCTCGGAATTAACTCAAAGGATATCGAATCTTTTGCAGGAGGAAATTGGATTTGTAACTGTTCGCGGCGAAATTTCCAATTTCAAATTGCATAGTTCTGGGCATAGGTATTTTACTTTGAAGGACGAGGAAGCCCAAATTAATTGCGTTTTCTGGCGGTCGAAGCAAATCAATTTTGAACTTGCCGATGGGATGAAAGTTGTTGTTTCGGGATGGCTTACGGTTTACCCTGCTCGGGGGCAATATCAAATCGATTGCATTGAGATTTTCCCGCTTGGTTTAGGCGATTTATTCTTGAAGTTCGAGGCTTTAAAAAAGAAACTCGACGAGGAAGGTCTGTTCGATAAGAAATTCAAAAAGGAATTACCGCCCTTCCCGTTGAGAATAGGCATTGCTACATCGTCAACTGGGGCAGCAATTCAGGATATGATTACAACTATACGGCGGAGAAATCCATTGTGTGTGATTTATTTCCGAGAGACATTGGTTCAGGGCGACGAGGCAAAATTCGACATTGTTAATGCAATACAGGAACTCAACCAAGTGCCGCTCGATGTCATAATTGTTGGCAGAGGCGGTGGCTCGCTCGAAGATTTGTGGGCTTTCAACGAGGAGATAGTTGCTCGTGCAATTTTTAATTCTCGAATTCCAATTATTTCGGCAGTTGGACACGAGACCGATTTTACAATTGCAGACTTTGTTGCCGACAAGAGGGCTCCGACTCCAACTGCCGCCGCGGAACTCGCCACTCCAAAAACAATCGATATGCTTTTGGAGGAAGTTGATTTTCTCTTTGGTGAATTGCACAACAAAGTTCTATCTTTGATTGAAAATTACTCAGATGAAATTAAGTACCTAATTAATTCCTATGCTTTTAAAAAAATCGAAGATAGAGTGGCTTATTATCGGCAATATCTTGATGAATTGGATGAGAGATTCCATAATGTTTCAACTCGATTTTTACAAAGACGCAGAGAAATTCTTGAAAATAATGCTCGCCATTTGGCTCTGTTGAATCCTATGGAACCATTGGAACGAGGCTATGCATTACTTAAGCATAAGGATAAGTTGCTCGATAATTCTGTGTCTTTGAGTAAATTCAAGTCTATCGAAGTTATTCGCAAAGAAGAAACAGCAGTCGTTCGGGTCGAAAAAGTAAACAGGAATTTGTTTGTTTAAGCCTTTGGATGAGCCTTTTTGTACTCTTCTTTTATTTTTTGGATTGATACGTGGGTATAAATTTGTGTCGAAGACAAAGAAGAATGCCCCAGCATTTCGCTGACCGAGCGTATATCGGCACCATTGTTTAGCATATGTGTTGCAAAAGTATGACGAAGTGTATGTGGACTTTTTTGTGGTGTTTTGGAGTATTGTTTTAAGAGTGAATTGATAATTCTATAAGCGTCAGTTGATGTTAAGGGTTTCCCCGATTTTGAAAGGAAAAGCATATTTTGTGAATTTTCGTTTAAAAGCATTTGTCTGAATTTTAAATATGTTTTTATTGCTTCTCTTGCTTTTGCGCCAATGGGAACTATTCGTTCCCTTTTGCCTTTGCCAAGTACTTTAATTGGTTTTTGAAAATCCGCAACGTCAGAAACTTTAAGGCTCAACGCTTCGGAGATTCTCAATCCAGTGCCATAAAGTAGTTCAATTAAAGCCAAATTGCGAGCATTAATAGTATTGTCGGGCTTAAGGTGGGTTAAAATTTGTTCAATTTCTTCGGGTACGAGGAACGAGGGGATATTCTTTTCAATTTTAGGCAATGAAATTGAATAGGAAGGGTCTTCGGATATGTATTCCTTGCGATAAAGAAATTTGAAAAATGATTTTATAGAAGATAATTTTAATTTTATAGATTTTTTGGATAGTTTTTGATAAAAAATATAAGATGCAAATCTTTTGATATGGTCTTTGGTAATTTCATTTATTTGGGGTTCGGTTTCGAGTTCAGAAGTTAGTAGATTAAAAAATTGTTTCAAGGCAATTGAGTAGGTTTGTATGGTTTTATCTGTGAATTTTCT
>Ga0308418_1002023_pt1 | contig 10118 bp, 9 predicted proteins | sample HotsprSampleR4cd_FD_203517 | JGI IMG/M metagenome (GOLD analysis project Ga0308418, IMG submission 203517) | Hot spring phototrophic mat microbial communities from Mushroom Spring, Yellowstone National Park, Wyoming, United States - 20090729_R4cd ... | reverse complement strand
CGTACTTCATAACCGCCATCTGTAAACATTATTGTAAGATTGAACCGTTCAAATAGGTTGTCATACTGTGCTATTTCATTTCTATATCGTTCTGGCTCTTGATAAAATCGCCCATACATACCTTGACTAAAAACCAAATAATCGAAGTTTTGCTGAATATACCACCCTGGCTCGTGGTCTATCATTCGACCAAAACCCTGCACAGAAAACTTGGAGGGATTTACAAATGGGGAATATGACTCGATAGCAATCTTGGCACCGGATGGCAAATTGTTGTCTATCCATATTCTTGCAGTTTCACGACTATTCACTGTCGTTAGGCGTTGGGTGTCCGCTATTGTCTTTGAAATCGGATGCGCCAGGACAGCTATTGCAAGACTGGCAAAAACTGTAAGAAACAGTCTTCGCAATGATTCATTTTGCAATTTTCTGATCTTGTCGAATACGGTTATCAAAAACCAAGCGGCCAACAAGAACAAGAAAGAAGTCAAGGGCAGAAATGTTCGGTCATTTCTCACAACAAAGCTACTGATAAACGCAAAGTACACCAAGGGGAAAATTAACAGCAGACTGGTTTCTTTGGGATGCAAAATGGAACCGTACAAAATTCCTAAGACGGCGAGCAGATAGAGACCACCGCCAGTATTCCACATATAATTCAAGTACCACTCCAAGCTATTTCCTTCCATACCGGGGTGGCCCGTAGAGTAATGTTGAGCTTCAGATCTTAAACCGGTCAGAAACTTGGCCGAGTCTAATATGGCATAGGGAGTGATTGCAAGAAATCCCACTCCACAGAGCAATAAAGCCAGATACAGTTTGGGCTGTTTGAACGCCGTCTTGCCGTAGTGAAGGAAATGTGCCAAAAACAAGGGCAATACAATCAGTCCCCCGTTGTATTTGCTCGACGCTGTAAGACCCACGCATATACCGGCTACGGCGTACTGCCAAGTCTTACCTTGTTGGTATACCAGAATTGATGCCAAGAACGAGGCTAATGAAAAAAACGTTACAAAAGTGTCTGGTGTTATTAGGCGGCTATGCCAAACGCTGGTAGGCGAAATAGCTACCATCAGCGAGGCCAACACTCCCACTGCCGTTCTACCTGTAATTTGCTTGCCAACGAAGTAAACTAACCCTGCAGTTCCCACCCCGAAACAAATTGTGATAACACGCCCAAGCAAGACGGTAGTTGGCATCTGGGCTTGCGTGACCCCCATTACCAACGAAATAGGGGGCAGTATGTTGTTGGGCGTATGAAAAACGCCTATTAGTTTCCCAAGAAGGTAATACGGTATATAAGCAAAAGCATTGACATAGAATAACAGTGATGGGTAATTAAAGAAGTGAGGATTCAAATCACCGGTCTTGAATATGTTTTGACTGATAGTTATGTAGTCGGGTTCATCGGGGTGGTATATGTATGGCAAATCGTAATTTACCCCCCACACTCTCACCGAGAGGGCTGTGAGGAGAATGATGCCAATTAGTATTGACTCTCTATTGACTCGTTTCATCTGTCTGTCCAATCGCAAAACTTTGGCCGCCCAACGATGAGCGTCAGGTGCGCCGCTGGCAGGTTTGATAGATCGGTACACGCGGTGTCAGCGGCGAGCGTTCAACATCGCGCCCGGCTCGCGGGCCACGCCAGCGGCGTCGCCTGCACGCACGGGTTGGGCGGCATGGGCGGATGGCTTGGGAAAGCTATATACAGGCGTTACTGCATTAATACGGCACGATGATCGAGGTGAGCATGGGAAAGTGCTTTTTGTTTAATGTCACCAGGGTGAGGGAATGAAGCCTTGCTGTCGCGGCAATGAGCGCATCTGCCAGTCCGGTCCCGTGACTCTTTCCATAGTCGCGGCGATACAGTCCCCCAGTGACACCGATCTCACGATCAAGCGGCACGGTGCTGAAGGCGTTGATGAACGCGTCTAGTTTCGTCCGTTCGGCCCCATCCCGCACGCCAGCGTAGAGTTCAGCTACGGTGATGACCGAAAGAAAGAGCGGCGCCGTCAGATTATCGACATAATCGACGGCTTCTTGCTTGCCGCGGAGATAGTCGATCAGCACGTCGGTGTCGATCAGCAAGGGCGTGGGTGGTGTCGTCATCAGTTTATGCCCCTGCGCGATCGAACTCGCGGCGCAAGGTTTCGAGGGGCGGAAGATCGGCGCGATCGCGCCACATACCGCGTGCCTGCTGCAATAGGGCACGTCGATACGTTTGCTGATACTGCACGAGCAATTGCTCGACGGCTTCACGCAGCAGTTCGTCGGGCGTCTTCCCCGTCTGCTGCGCAATTGTCCGTATCGCTGTTTCTTCCTGTTCAGTCAAGGTGATCGAGGTCGTCACCATACCACGTCCTTTCCCTCAACAGAGCTTACGGGTAGTGTACCGCGTGATACCGTAATCTGCAACAAACAGGTGATCGTGAGGAGGGGCGCACGATGGGCTGCCGCCCAACTACGAAATGGATCGCATCCCTGCAGTCTAACTGCCCTGTGCGCGCCCGGCGCCCATGCAGTCTATCTGCCCGGTGTGGGCGGTTTCGCTTGCGCGGGCACAGGCGAAGATCCCCTGGTTGGATGTTCGACTGCATGCCACTGCGCGTATCTTAGCACGCGCCAATGCGGTATACAAGGAGACGAAATTCCTATCGGCTGAACGCCGATCCTGCTGGTTGCCACATCCTTACCCGGAGCAGCGCGATGCCCACGCCACCCCCGAAATTACTGGACTATGCGCGCGAAGTCTTGCGCGCGCGCCACTACGCTTACCGCACCGAGCAGAGCTACATCGACTGGATGCGTCGCTACATTCTGTTTCACCAGAAGCGCCATCCCCGCGAGATGGGCCGCCCGGAAATCGAGGCCTTTCTGATCCACCTCGCCACCGAGCACCACATCGCCGCGTCGACCCAGAACCAGGCCCGCAGCGCCATCCTCTTCCTCTATCGCTACGTCCTGGAACTCCCGGTTGAAGTGCCGGTGAGCGTGCTGACTGCCCGCACGCCACGGCGCTTGCCGGCCGTCTTCACCCGCGCCGAGGTGCGGGCGGTGCTGGCACACCTGCACGGTCCGCACCTGCTCATAGCCCAGCTACTCTACGGCAGCGGCCTGCGCCTGCTCGAGTGCCTGCGCCTGCGGGTGAAGGATCTCGACTTCACGCGCCGCCAGTTGACGGTCCGTGACGGCAAGGGCGAGCAGGATCGCGTGACGATGCTGCCGTTGGCGCTGGTTGAGCCGCTCCAGGCCCACCTCGTGCTCCGCGCGCAGGCCCACGCCCGCGAGCTAGCGCGCGGCGCTGGCGCGGTCTCGCTCCCCTATGCCCTGGAGCGCAAGTATCCCAACGCCAGCCGCGAATGGGCCTGGCAGTTCATCTTTCCGGCCAGCCGCGACGCGCCCGATCCGGCGACGGGCGCGCCCCGCCGCCACCATCTGCACGAGAGCAGCGTGCAGCGCGCCGTTCACGCCGCCATCCGCGCGGCGGGGATTGCCAAACACGCCGGCTGCCATACCTTCCGCCATAGCTTCGCCACCCATCTGCTGGAGGACGGCTACGACATCCGGACGATCCAGGAGCTGCTCGGCCACAAGGATGTCAAGACAACCATGATCTACACCCACGTGCTCAATCGCGGCGGGCGCGGGGTGCGCAGCCCCCTCGACGGCGAGGCCGAGGCCGGGCGCTGAGCGGCGCCCGGCCAGCGCTGCCCGTCGTGGGAGCAGGAGCCGCCCTCAACCAGGGTGGAGCTGAAGGCGGGATTGTCACGTTCGGATGCAACATGCCGGCATTGGGTAACTGTTCACACCTGGAGTAACCCATGCGCCTATGAGCGAGGGCGCTTCGCCCCCGTCGCGTCTCCGCGGGCAAGATGCCCGCGCTCCCAGGAGACATGTGAACACTTGCGGCATTGGATCTAGATCAGCACCACGTGCACCTCCGGTGGGCCGTGGATGCCCAGCGAGAGGGTCATCTCGATGTCGGCGGTGCGCGACGGGCCGGTGATGAGGGTCAGATGGCTGGTGGCGTCGAAGAGCGCCGCGCCGTGGCGCTCGCGCAGCAGGGCCAGGGCCTCGCCCAGCCCGCGCACCAGTTGCGAGCGACGGACCACGGCGATGTGGGTCGGGGCGAGGAGCGAGGCCAGACGGGGGCGACCGGGGCCGTGGCGCAGCACCAGGCTGCCGCTCTCGGCAATGGCGCAATCTACCCCCGACAGACACACCGGAACCGGCTCCAGGGTTTGCAGGCGTTCCTTGCGGCCCGGACCCTGCACACCGGCGTCGAGGAGGCTCACCCCGCGCCCGGCGAGCAGCGCGGCGAGACCGGGCAGGTCGATCTGCGCGAGATCCCAGGCAAGCACGTGGCGAGCATTGCGTTCATCCAGCAGGCGCCCGATCAACTCCAGGGCCTCCTCGGCATCGGCGACGGGGTAGGCGCGCCCTTCGAGCTTCGCCAGTTCCTCACAAAACTGTGCCACCAGATCGGCGGCCGGCGGGTGGACGAAGGGCGGCGGGGCGTGGGGCGCGGCGCGGGCGACCTCTTCCAGCCACGGGCGGTTGGAGGCCAGACTGGTGCGCAGGTTGGCGAGGATGTGATCGCGGCTCATTCGGCAGGACTCCTTCCAATCACCCGCTCTGTCGCTGGCGTTCACGTTCTTCCCACCACTCGCTGAAGGTCTGGGCAGGGAGGGCGGGGAAATCGCGCCCCCTGGTCCAGAGGTGCAGGGGTGGGGGCAGGCGCCGGATGCGGCCCTTGCGCCGCAGCAGGCGCGCGCCGAGCCGGGCGAATGTGCCGCCAGCCCGGTAGATGGCAGGATTGTTCATCATGGTAGCATACCCCTGGATGGCGGTTTTCTCGATAGGATGGAACTTGCCGGCCTTGACCGCATCGGCGCGCAGGCGCAGCAGCAGGTCGGGGATGGCGATGCGCACCGGGCAGACCTCCTGGCAGGCCCCGCAGAGGGAGGAGGCGTGGGGCAGGAGGTGATGATCGGGCAGATCGGGCTGGAGCAACGGCGTCAGGACCGCGCCGATCGGCCCGGAGTAGACCCCGCCGTAGGCGTGGCCGCCGATGCTCTGGTAGACGGGACAGGCGTTCAGGCAGGCCCCGCAGCGGATGCACATGAGCGCTTCGGCGTACTGGCCGCCGAGGATCTGCGAGCGGCCGTTGTCGAGCAGCACCAGATGGAACTCCTCCGGGCCGTCGGCCTCGCCGGGGCGCGCCGGGCCACTGATGATGCTGGTGTAGACCGAGAGTTTCTGACCGGTGGCCGAGCGGGCCAGCACCTGCAACATGACCGCCAGGTCCTCGAGGCGCTCGACAATGCGCTCGATGCCCATAATCGCCACGTGGATGCGCGGCACGGACGTGGTCAGGCGCGCATTGCCCTCATTCTCGACGATGACGACAGCGCCCTCGTCGGCGACGCCAAAATTGACCCCGCTGATGCCCATATCGGCGCGCAGGAAGCGCTGGCGCAGGGCCTGGCGCGCGGCGCGGATCATCGGGGGCACCTCGGTGGTGGGAGGCATGCCAAGATGTTTCTCGAACAGCGCGCCGACCTGCTCGCGGGTTTTGTGGATGGCAGGGGCGATGATGTGCGAGGGCGTCTCGCCGGCGATCTGGATAATGTACTCGCCCAGATCGGTCTCCACCACCTCGACCCCGGCCCGCTCGAGGGCCTCATTGAGGTGGATCTCCTCCGAGGCCATGGACTTGGACTTGACAATCGAGCGCACGCCGCGGCTGCGGGCCAGGTCGGCGATGTAGCGTTTCGCCTCCTCGCCATCGCTGGCCCAGCAGACATGCCCGCCGCGGGCCTCGACCCGCGCGGCGAGGCGTTCAAGCAGTTCATCGAGGCGGCTGAGGGCCTGAGCGCGCAGCGCGCGGGCCTGGTCGCGCAGCCTGTCGGCGTCGCTGAGGGCGCCGATGGCCCCCGCGCGATTGCCGACGAAGCGTGTGGTGGCCCGGTCCAGGGCCGTGCGCAGGGTGGCGTCGTGGAGGGCGGTGTCCACCCGATCGAAGAAGTGGAGGGTATGGGTGCTCATTGCGTAGCTCCTGGCTTCGGCCTTACGGGGCAAGGGCCGATCCATCACGCCGGTCGGGCGTCCACCATATTGGCGAGCACCTCGGCGATGTGGCGGGCGCGGATCGAGCTGCCGCGGCGCGACAGGCCGCCGGCGATCTGGGTCATGCACGAGGCGTCGCCGGTCACGACCAGATCGGCGCCGGCTGCCTGAACGTCGTGCATTTTTCGCTCGAGCATGGCCTCGGAGATGGCGTACTGCTTGATGGCGAACAACCCCCCGAACCCGCAACAGGTCCCACCGTTGGGGAGAGGGCGCATCTCCGCCTCGCCGACGCGCGCCAGCAGGGCGCGGGCCTGGCGCCCGACGCCGAGGAAGCGCAGGCCGTGACAGGCGTCGTGGTAGGTGATGCGCCCCCGGTAATGGGCGCCGAGATCGGTGACGCCGAGAACGTCCACCAGATACTCGGTGAGTTCGTAGGTGCGGGCGGCCAGTTCGGCGGCGGGGCCGGCGTAAGGGCTGTGGGCGAAGAGTTCGGCGTAGAGGTGGCGGATCATGGCCGCGCACGAGCCGGAAGGCAGCACCACGTCGCCCTGGCCGCGCAACAACTCGATCGTGCGCCCGGCCACCGCGTAGGACTCGTCGCGGAAGCCGGCGTTGAAGGCCATCTGGCCGCAGCAGGTCAGGCCACGCGGCACGTGGATGGCAACCCCGAGACGTTCGAGGATGTGCACCGTGGCCTTGCCGATGTCAGGATAGAGCTGATCAACGATGCAGGTAACGAACAGGGTGACCCGACGTGGCCCGGCGGGGGTAGACACGGTCCGACTCCTTCAGGCATGGTTCAGCGGCGGCGCTTCGGCGTCAGGGGCTTGCTATCGCATGTGGGAAGACGCGCGGATGGGACGGTGCGAACGTGACCCCCGTGCTATCGGGCCGGGCCGAACCATGCTTTCATGTTGGAAAAGGGGAGGCGTGGACCCTATTATAGCAAATCCGCTGTGTTTATGTGCGCGCGCATGGGGTCAGGGAGGGGGCCGTCACCTTGCCCGCGGAGCCGCGCCGCGGGCGGGACGCCCGCGCTCCCAGGCCATGTGCATCGGGCGTGGTGCGCCATGCGCATGACCGTCTCACGTGAACATAGTCCTTCGGAGGAGGGATGTGGGGAAACCGGGTTTCCGCACATCCCCGCCCGCGGGAGGGTTCGGGCGGGCACAGCCCGCACCCCAAGGGGATGGGGAAACCCGGTTTCCCCACCCCCTGCTCGCGGGAGGGTTTGGGAGGGCGCAGCCCTCCCAGGAACAACCTGCCGCGACTCTACGCAACGACGGGGGCGACATGGGCGGCGATTTCGTGGCCGAAGTGACGGGCGCTGGCGGGGCCATCGGCGGTGATGATGTTGCCATCCACCACCACTCCCGGCCCGCGGTAGTGGGCGCCCACGTGTTGCAGGGTCTTCACCTCGCTGGCCGACACCGTCGCGTTGCGGCCCGTCAGCAGCCCGGCGTTGGCCAGCACTACCGGGGCCAGGCAAATGGCCGCAACCAGTTTGCGCCGTTCGTGCATCGCCCGGGCGATGCGCAGGGCCTGGGGATCGTGGTAGTAGCGCTTCACGCCCAGCCCGCCCACGAACACGACCCCATCGAAGAGCGCGGGATCAACCTGCGCCAGGGTCAGCGCCGGCATCACCCGCCCGCCGAGCATGCCGCTGCAGGGCCGGCTGGTTGTGCTGGCCACCACGGTGCTGTGGCCGGCCCGCTCCAGTTCGGCCCGGGTTTCGAACAACTCTTCGTCACGAAATTGCTCGGGTGGGACAATCATTACAATATGGGCCATCGGAGTGCCTCGCTTTCTCCAGGGTATGGTCCAGACCTGGACGTTTCAGCCTGAGCGTTGTTTCATGGTCGCGCATAACTGCTCGGTAGAAGTGGTGTTAGCGGCTGCGCCGCCAACATCACCGAAACAATCGGGTCTGGGGCTTGCCCACGTTGCACACGCCCTGACCACGCGCCTCCTGCAGATACCAGGACGTACGCGGTCGCTTTCCGGCGGGGAGAGGTGGAGGGCCACAGGCCCTCTAGAAACCGGTTGTTGCTCGCCCGCGGCGGGAGCGCTGTGGTCGGTTCGCCAGGCTGCCCGGCCGCCGCGGGCGGAAAGGGGGTATGCGGGGAGGCTGCGCCTCCCCGCACCTCTCCACTGTCCTGCGCATAACCGGTCCATGGAGTCGTAATAATTTGAAGCTGAAAGCCGGATTATTCAGGGGAATCGTCACCCCCGCCGCGCGCGCCTATAATCCTCAGTGTACAACGCGCCGCGTTATCCGGGCGGATCAAAACCGCTACCCTGGCGAACGGTTCGATCACCGGGCGGAGTTCGAGGGCAGCGGTGGGGCGCCGCAACCCTGTTGGGGGCGAAAGGGTTGGTTGGCGCGAATAAGTCCTGGGTCAAGCCGTGCGGTGCCGGGAGCGCGGACAGCTTGCCCGCTCAAGACCCGGCGGGCGGGCGCCCGCGCTCCCAGGGTAACCCAGGCATCTGGCACACCCACCCCGGGACCCACTACTTCGCCTACATCACCGAACAGAGCAGTGAGGGCCTGATCAGCGGCCGCCACTACCCGGATTTCCGCATGAACCCGGCCCTGCTGGGCCTCTCGACCTATATCGGGCGCAAAGAGTTCGCCTACCCGCCCATCCCGCTGGCCGACTTCCGCAGCGCCGACTGGTGGGAGAACGACGGCATGGTGCCGACCTACTCGCAGCGCTACCCCTTCAGCAACGGCAACCACCCGGCCGGCGGCGAGTTTGACGCCAGCACCCCGGCGAGCGCTTTCATGCCGGGGCAGTGGTACACCGGCTGGGAGCGCGGCATGGACCACCTGGACATCTGCATCACGCCGCAGCTTACCCAGTTCGGCCGGCAGCGGCGCTTTTACCGGGGTCTGCTGGAGCGCCTGGCGGCGCTAACGTGAACATAGGCCGGTGGCGCGGGCGTCCCGCCCGGTTTCCCCATCCCCCCACCCGGTGGGAGGGTCTGGGAGGGCGTAGCCCGCACGCAGGGGAATGGGGAAACCGGGTTTCCCCATCCCCCCACCCGGTGGGAGGGTCTGGGAGGGCGTAGCCCGCACGCAGGGGAATGGGGAAACCGGGTTTCCCCATCCCCCTCCTCCGAGGGGCTATGTTCACGTTAGATTCAAGCTCTTCGGCAGGTACACCAGAATGAACTCGTTATCATCGGGGGCCAGGCCCGGGCGACGGCCCGCGCTGAAGGGGTAGTTGTTGTCGTTGAGCACCAGCAGTGTGCGGCTATCCACCGGATAGACGGCCTCGATGGTAACGAAGGGGAACTTGAAGATCGGGCCAAAGCCGAAGGCGCCTTCTTCGGCCCGGGTGAGCTTATTCCGGTCGGTGAGCTGCATCAGATCCACCAGCAGTTCCTTCTGCAGCAGGCTGCCCTCGCCCACCCGGTCGAGGCTGACGAGGTAGATGCGCTTGAAGAGCGCGGTGGGACCTTCGCCGCCATCACGCTCGATGACCAGAAACTCGCGGTCGTTGATCGCGGTCAATTCGCCGATGGCGTGGTTGGGAGCCTCCATCGGGTAGAACCAGATCCGGTCGGTGTACTGTCTGGTTGCTAGATCGAACTCGCGCAGGAGCAGGCGGTTGCGCACGGGGTCATCGAAGAGCGGCCCTTCGAGCAGGGGGTAGAGGCGAGTGCCGCTGGCGTTCAGGGCCATGCCCTCGAAACCGCGGCTGGTGGGCAGATTGGCGGCGGCGCGGCGCGCCTCGGGCGTGGGCAGCGCCGCAAAGTCAGGGTGTTCAGGCGACTTCACCACCTCAAGCCCGCGGGCGAAGGGACGCAGCGCGGGGGGCACCGGCGTAGGATAGGGCGGCTCGAGCAGGCGGCCGCGGGCATCGAGATGCAACAGGAAGGGGCCAAACTCATCACCGACCCAGAACGTGCCATCGGGGGCCTGGCGGAAGGACTCGGGATCAAAATCAGCGCCGGTGAGCACCCGGTCGCCGTTGCCGTTGACGATGGGGAAGGGCACCAGCCGGTTCGGATCGCTCATCTCGGTATACCCAACGACG
>Ga0308418_1002014_pt1 | contig 10142 bp, 7 predicted proteins | sample HotsprSampleR4cd_FD_203517 | JGI IMG/M metagenome (GOLD analysis project Ga0308418, IMG submission 203517) | Hot spring phototrophic mat microbial communities from Mushroom Spring, Yellowstone National Park, Wyoming, United States - 20090729_R4cd ... | reverse complement strand
GGGCCGGCCAGGAGTTGCTCATAGGTCTCGCGCGAGCCGGTCAGGTGCACGCAATCAACGGCGGGATGGTGGGCGAGGTAGAACCCAACCATGGCCCCGCCGGTGAGCAGGCGCAGGTAACCGCCGGCGATCAGCGGCGCGAAGGCCTCGGCGAAGAGCGGCTCGAGATAGCTGTTGAGCGGGCTGAACTTGAAAGCCACCACCCGGCCTTCAACGAAGAGCTGGTAGAGGATGTCCGTCGGGACGACCAGCGCAGCGTTCCCCGCGCCGAGGACGGCCACCACCTGGCCAGGGTGCGGCTCGCGGTAGGCCCAGGCCTGGGAACTGATCGTCTCCTCCAGCGAAACACCAGGCCGCATCCAGACCTCGGCGTGCATGCCGGGCTGGGTCAGTTCTTCGTAAATATCATCAGGATAGACCCGCACCACGGCCTGGTCGCCAGGGCCACGGTAGGGCGGGTGGGGGAGGCGGGGGTGGCCGTAGCGCTCGATCTCGGCCAGGGAGCGGCGAAGCAGGCGCGCGTAGCGGATGTTCGTCGCCACCCCGAGCCACTCCTCGCCCTCGGCGTGGCCACCGGGCGGCAGCCCTCTAGCCTCCAGCGAGGTGGCGACGAGGCGCGGCCCGATGCGGAGCAACCCCGCGACGACATCCTCGAGCAGGGCGCCGCGCTGCGCGGGGCCGAGGCGCGCCCAGGCGCCGGCATAGGCGCGCAACTCCTCCAGCGCCGCGTCGAGCGCCGCGCGCTGCTCAGGAGTAAGCTCATCTTCTGGCGTTGGCGGAACGGCGCGGGCCTGATCCGCTCCACCGCGATCAACCGTCGTGCTTGTCATCGCCTTCCTCCTTGAAGTCGAATGGACAGCGAACGACACCCAGAAACGCGCGTCGGCGCGCGTGATTCTATCATAGCCCCGGCGCCCGCTTCCGTGCGAGAATAATCCGGCACCGTGCGTAGCAGGGTCGCTACCGGGGGGCGGCGCCGCTACGGGGGTACGACCGAAGCGCGCCAGGGGCGCGCGACCACGGGGCTGCGGCGGGGGCGCCCGCTGCGGCCCTACTCCCCCAGGCGTCCTTCCACGATGACATCCGCCCCACACAATGTCACCGTGACATCGTGGAGCATGCGGGCGTCGGCCAGGCGGGTGATGCCCAGGTCGCCAATGGCGCTGATACCCTCGCCGAGGATCTTCGGCGCGACGCAGACAGCCAGCCGGTCGGCCAGGCGCGCCCGCAGCAGCGCGGTGATCACCCGCGCGCCGCCCTCGACCATCAGCGACGCCACGCCGCGCCGGTACAGGGCCGCCATCAGCGCGGTCAGGTCCACGCCCCCCTCCGACCCCGGCGGCAGCGCCAGCACCGTGGCCCCCAGCGCCTCCAGAGCGGCGCGGCGAGCGAGCGCCACGCCGGCCACGCAGGCGACAATGGTGCCATGCGCCGCGCCATCGCGCAGCACGGCAGCCTCGGGGGGGAGACGCAGGGCGCTGTCGAGAACGACGCGCAGGGGATCGCGGCCCGGCGCGAGCCGCACGGTCAACCGCGGGTCATCGGCCAGCACGGTGCCGATGCCGACCATGATCGCGTCGTGGCGCGCGCGGAGTTCGTGGGCGAAGCGCAGCGACTCCGGGCCGCCGATCCACTGCGAACTGCCCGTCCGCGTCGCCAGACGGCCATCCAGGGTCTGGGCGTAGCTGATGGTAATCGAAGGACGCATGGTTCAATGGGGAATAACCGGTTCGTGAGGGCCTGCGGCCCTCCACACCTTCCCGCGTCAATCACAATTCTATGCTACAATCGCCCAGCCACGGAGGGAGGCCGGGAACTCTCAGCCGTCCATGCGGCTCCGCCGCACACCGACGGGATGAAAAAAGGTTCTTCCTGGGAGGGCGTAGCCCTCCCAAACCCTCCCAGGGGCCGGGACCTGGGTGCGCGGGCCTCCGGCACGCGTCCGCGGGGACGTGGGGAAACCCTGTTTCCCCACACCCCTCGCCGAGGGCTTATGTTCACGTTAGAGGCTGGACAACGTCGGATGGAGCAACCTTGTGATAGATCTGTCATTTCTGTCGGCAAGCTGGAAGATTTTAGTTTCGTCCGTCCGTTCAAAGACCAGCATATGGCCCTTCACAGCCGAAGCGTGATGCTGGCGTTAAGTCACGTGATCGAACAGGCCGCGGAAGACAACCCCGATACGCGCCTGATCGCCACCTTCCAACGCCTCGGCCTGTATCAACGGCAAGCCGAACGCTACCAACGCCTGGCGAATCGCTGTCCGCAGGTATTCGTTCTAGGCTTCCCCGATGTGCGCCCTGAGATGCCCGCAGGCATCACCCTCGTTACCCTGGAAGCAACCTGGCCGTTGGTCCATGAATGGGTGGTCATTGCCTGGGGACCCACATGCACGGCTGCGCTCATCGCGTATGATGTGGAACGCCGGGCGCCGGAAGAACGCTCGAGGCACTTTCGCGGTCTCTGGACCACCCAGAGCGATCAGATTGACGCCGTCGTCAGGGCATTTTACGCCGCCCTTCAGCAACCAGCGCCGGTTATCAATCGCGACAGCCGGGCAACCTATTGGACGAACACGTCAATCCAGAAGGCGCTCCGGGCGCGCCTCCGGGCGATGCGTTGAGTGAGGGGCCTCGGCGGCCAGGCCGTACATCAGGGGCAGCGGCGGCACGTCCGCGGGCGGCAGCCAGCGCCGCCCCGGCGCGGGGCGCATACGGGCGAAGGGGCGCTCGCCGTTGACGAAGGGGTGCTCGCGCAGCGCCACGATCCGCAGCCCGGCGGTAGCCAGGGCGCTCACCACCTCGCCGACGCCCCAGCGAAACAGATGGCAGGGGTGCGGATTGACGAAATCCTGCTGACCCCCGGCGAAGCCGCCCGGCGACAGACCGCCCGCCGCTGCACCGACATAGTCGCCCACGCCGGGCAGGGTCAGCCGCGCGCCACCCGCGGGGTAGCCGTGGGCAAGCCGCCATTCCTGGTCGAACATGTTCGAGAGCGGGTGAAACTCCATCAAGACGAAGCGCCCTCCGGGGGCCAGCACGCGCGCCACGCCGCGGGCGAACGCCGCCAGGTCGGGCAGCCAGCAGATCACCCCATAGCCGGCATAGACCCGCTCGAAGGCCCCGGCCGACGCGGCGGCGAGGTACGTATACACGTCGTCGTGAACGAAGCGCGCCGCGATCCCCGTCTCCACACTGAGCCGCCGCGCCTCGGCAATCGCGGCGTCGCTGAGGTCCACGCCGGTGGCCTCGGCGCCCAGCGCCGCCAGGCTGAGAGTATCCTGGCCCGTGTTGCACATCACATGCAGCAGGCGCGTTCCGGCCACCTCGCCCAGCAACTCGCGCTCCTCGGGGAAGAGGGTCAGCCCCCCGGCGCGCAGAAAGGCCGCCAGGTGGGGGCGGTGGCTCGCATGGGCCGGCACGGCGGCATTCCACGACCGGCGGTTTTGTTCGTTGATGGTTGGGTCGGCCATGCGTTACGTCGTTACGGGTGGGGAAACCAGGTTTCCCCATCCCCTTGCCTGTGAGCGGGCGTCGGCTGCCACAGCCGATTGGCCGAACGCTCTACCTATGAGGCCCCCTACCGATAGGGCAGGCGCTGGGTAAGGGTTCACACCTGGGGTAACACCCGCGCCTGGGAGCGCGGGCGTCCCGCCATCGTCGCGTCTCCGCGGGCAAGATGGTCTTTGAATAAATAATCCGGTATAGCCCGCGCAGGCGGGCTTCGCATTCCGTAGCCGAGGGCTTTAGCCCCACGGCCAGCCCGGCATAGCGGATTAATTTCTCAAAGACCATGATGCCCGCGCCCCCAGGAGACATGTGAACACGTACAGCGCCGGGCCTCGCGGACCGCGCTACTCGTCCTCCTCTTCGGGCTCCTCATCGAACCCGAAGAAGCGCATCCACTCCTCTACCTCGGCGGCGCTGAGAGGGCGTTCGCCGATCTTCTCGCGCGCGGAGAGGCGAGGCTGATCGCGGGCCGCGAGGCGCCGGGCAAACTCCTGCGAGCTGATCACCGCAATGCCGTGCGCCCGCGCCTCGCCGGCCACGGCGCGATCGGACGTGACCACCAGCCACTCGTCGCGCCGCCGGATCGCGCGGATGCGCCGGATCAACTCGGCGTCGGCATCGGCGGGGGAGCGGGCAAAGTGCGTCTCCACCCCGTAGCCGTTCAGGTTTCCCGGATGGCCGTAGACGCCGTGGTCGAAGATCACCACCACCTTGCGGCCCCGGCGCCGGGCCGCGTAGCGGCGCAACAGCAGCACCAGACGCGCCTCATCGTCGGGGGCGGCGATGTCAATGGCCGGGATCTGGCCGATCAGGTTGTGACCATCTATGAGGATTGGCATCTAGTTCTATTGTAACATTCTCTTCAGCCGTCCATGCGGCTCGCGCCGCACACCGACGGGATGAACATCCTTCCTGGGAGGGCGTCGCCCTCCCAGACCCTCCCGCGGGTGGGGAATGGGGCAACCCGGTTTCCCCATTCCCCTGCGGGGCGGGGGCGTGGGGAAACCCGGTTGCCCCACACCCCTCGCCGAGGGCGTATGTTCACGTGAGACGGTCATGCGCATGGCGCCCAACGCCGCGATGAACATGACCCGGGAGCGCGGGCGTCCCGCCCGCGCCACGGCTCCGCGGGCACGGCGCCGGCCCCCGCCCTGACCCTCCCCCACCGGGGGCGGGAACCCGGCGCCTCCCCCCAGCGGGGGGAGGCTGGGAGGGGGGCTGAACGCTGCGAACGATGGTCACCTCAGGCGCATGCGGGCCTCGCCCCGCTCCGACGGAGTGGGAGCGCGTTTTCCTGGGCGGGCTGCGCCCTCCCAGCGGGTGAGGAGATGGGGAAACCCGGTTTCCCCCTGCCTGTTCACAGAAACAATAATCGCGCAACAGCGCCGCGACGCGGCACGTCGTATCCAGCGGAACCGGACGGCCAACGAAAGGTGAGTGCGATGAGTCCTGAAACCAGTCCTGAGCAAGGACAACCGACGACCACCGGGCCGACCACCCGCGCCGCGCCGGACGCGCCTGCCGAGCCATTCTACCGCCGCCGCGAGCAGGCCCGGCGCTGGGGCATGCTGCTCTTGCTGATCGGCATCGTCTGGCTGGTGTTTGAATTGACCGCGCGGAGTTCGGTGTTTGGCATACGCATCAGCCTGGCCGAACGCTCCGACACGCTGCCGCCCCGGAGCTTCGTGGCCAGCGCCGTGCGCATCAACGGCGTGAACGATGACATCGAACTGGTTCCCGGCCCTGGTGAGATCATCACCGTCGAGGCGACCCGGCACGCCGGCGGCTGGAACGGCAACGCCGCGGCCGCGGCCCTCCAGCGGCTGGAGGTGGTCACCGAGGTGCAGGGCGATACCCTGGTGATTGACCTGCGCCCCGGCAACCGTCTGACCGGCGCCTTTGGCCGGGCGCCCTCGGTGTCGCTGCGTGTCGCCGTACCCGCCAACACCCGGATTGAGGCCGCGGTAGTGAGTGGCGATATTGCCGTTACGGGGGTGCGGGGCGACCTGAGCCTGCGAACCCTCAGCGGCGATGTGCGCGCCGAGGGGGTCAGCGGCGATCTGCGGGTGAGCAGCACCAGCGGTGATGTGCGCATACGCGACCATCGCGGCCCGTTGGCGGTGGAGACCACCAGCGGCAAGATCAGCGCCTCGGGGACGATCAGCGACGCGCGTCTCTCCACGGTCAGCGGCGACATCGAACTGGAGGGCGACAGCAACAGCCTGGCGGCTCGAACCATCTCCGGCGCCATTGCTGTGCGGACCGGCGCCAGGGTGCATCTGACCCTCGATAGCACCAGCGGCGACATCGTCTTCGAGGGTCCTCTGGCCCCCAATTCCGCCAGCGTCATCAACACGATTTCCGGCAATGTGCGCATGGGCCTGATCGACCTCGCCGATCTGCGTCTCGAGGTGAGCACCACCAGCGGCGAACTCAGCAGTGACCTGCCCCTGGCCGACCATGCCCCCGAGCGCCGCCGCCTGAGCGCCGTCATCGGCCCCGGCACGGCCAATCTCACCATTACCACGACCTCCGGGGATGTGGAGATCGGGGTTGCTCGCCGATAGGCATTTCCATGCGTTGGGGGCTGCCCCCGCCCACACCCTCCCGCGGGCGGGGGGCATGGGGAAACCCGGTTGCCCCATATCCCTGCTTGAGCGGCAATCCGTTGCAACGAAGGTGACGGCCCCCTCCCCAGCCCTCCCCGGCTGGGGGAGGGAGTCCGGCTCCTCCCCCCAGCGGGGGGCGGTTGGGAGGGGGGCTGCAGCACCGCATGCGCGTAGGTGAAAGGTATTGGCTCTCGCAGCCTACGTTCACGGTAGCCGTCCATGCGGCTTCGCCGCACGTGAACAGGATGACCGTGAAGGTTGTTCTTGGGAGGGCTGCGCCCTCCCAAACCCTCCCACGGGGCGAGCGTATGGGGAAACCCGGTTTCCCCATACCCTTGCTCAAGGACTGCGCCCTCACCCTCCCGCGGGCGGGGGCGTGGGGAAACCGGGTTTCCCCCACACCCCTCTCCGAGAGCTTATGTTCATGGTAGGAGAGGAGCATATCTAAGGTCGGATCAAACTCAGATCCGGTGTCAGCATCTCTCCCCGTTCCCAGGCCTTCAGATAGGGGTAAGGGGGGAGTTCGCCACGGCGGGTGCGCCAGTCATCGGGGGTGGTGGGGCGCGAGATGCCGAAGTGGAGGTGCGGCGGCGTTCTGGCAGCATTGCCGCTTGCCCCGGTGTAGCCGAGGAGTTGCCCTGCCTCGACGCGCGTGCCGACTTCAATGCCCTCGACGATGGACCGGAGGTGGGATCCGTAGTAGCGCACTCCATCATCGCCAATCAGCGACAGCATGATCCCGCCACGATCAGCGGGCACATCGGTTGCCGGGTCCCAGCGATCCACGCGGTTCACGAACTCGATCCGCCCCGAGGTCGGGGCGACGAAGAGGCTGCCGGGCGGGGCAAAAATATCCGTCGCCGGATAGTCGTGATGGGAGGGGCCGTAGCTTACCCGCGCTCCCCGCACCGGAAAGGCATAGACAAATGCGCCGGGTGTCGCGGCCGGTCCCGGTACTGCAGTTGCCGTGGTTGTCCGATCGGGCTGGAGCGTCAGGAACCGGTCGCTCATCCAGCCGGTGATCCCCTGGTAGCGCACATAGCGCCAGACCCGCTGGTCGGCCTGCACCGGATCGGCGCAGAGCCACTCGACCGTCTCGAATTGCGGCACAGCGGTCAGGACGGGGGAAGTGATCGACGGTTCGCGGCGCAGATTGAGCGCCGAGACGCCGCGCACGACTGCGCGACCACACGCCAGCGCGTCTACAGAAATGGCTGTCGGGGCAGGAGCCGTCGGGGTTGGAGTCGCAGGAGCGGTTGAGGCGGTCGCTGCCGGGATCGTCCTGGTTGCCGCCAGCGAACGCGCGGCGGCTAGCGCTGAAGGGCCTGCGGTGACCGGCGAGCCGGGCCGCGTCGCGACTGGAGCAAGGGTCACGGACGTTGGGGGCGCCGCGGCGACAGCCGGCGCCGCCATCGCGGCGCTGCGGGCCGGCTCGCGGAACTGCCCATAGCCGACCATTGCAATCATCCCGAGCAGGAGCATACCCAGACCCGACAGGACGGTGAGAAGCCGGGGCGCCCGGCGTGGGGCACGGGGGCGTTCGGTTGGTTGGCTGGAAGAGGTGGTCATTGGCAGGATGAACCTCGTTTTACCGGCTCTGGCGTGGGGGAGGGCGCAAGACAGTACGTCATCCCCTCCAAATGACGGACGCACGCGGTCGCCTTGCAGCGGGGCGGGGTGGCGGGTCTGCGGCCCGCCATGGACCATATCTATGCGTTGCTCGTTTCGCCTGGCCGCCGCGGGCGGAAACAGGGGTATGCGGGGAGGGGAGACCTCCCCGCGCCCCTCCACCGCGTCATTCCTGTCACATTATACTTCGTAACCCTGGAGGCTTTGTGGTAAACTCTAACCTTCGCAGCAGGGCGCGCCCCGCGAAGAGCGGGGGCGGAGCGCCGCCGAAGGCCGCCGCCACCGCGTAGAGGGTTGCCAGCGAGGTGCGTCGCTCGTGGCTGAGCAGGTATACCGGCTCCCAGGCCTGGGGATGCAGACGGGCGCGAAAGGCCTCCAGCCCGGCGAAGTTGTAGAATCGTTCACCCCAGACACGCAGCCGCTCCAGCAACAGGCGCACCGCCGCTGACGGTTCGGGCGCGTGCGCGCCGGTCATGCGCGCCAGGGGAGCAAGGCCCAGGGTCAGCCAGGGCGCGCCCTCGGCGGCCAGGGCGCGCATAGCCGTATCAATAAGCAGTTCGCTCACGCCATTAGGGGCATGATGACCGCGGACGATCTGCTCAACCAGCCAGCCCCGCCGCGCCGGAACCGGCGTCGCCACCAGATAGGCCACGACCACGCCCTCACGGCGGGCGACGAAGACGCGCCGGCCGGCGGGCGCTGCCAGCACATCAGGGGTAACCAGGAAGCGCATCGGCGGGAGGCCGCGGGTGGCCAGCCACTCCACGAGGCAGCGACGCACCTCCGGGTGGCGGGCGGCGCCCTCGGCGGGCAGCGGGGCGACCGTCACCCCCTTGTTGCGCGCCCGCCCGATCTGGGCGCGCAGCGAGGCCACGCGGGACACAAGGGCCGGCCAGTCTCCCGGGTTCCAGACGGGCTGGGCGCCGATCGCCAGGCGCGCCAGTGGCGAGCGCGCCTGCAATTCTTCGGCCAGAGGCGCCTGCGCGCCGAAGTAGATCACGCGGCGGCCCTGGAGCGCCGCCGCTGCCGCGAAGGCCTCCGCCGCCGCCACGACCTGGTCAGGCGGCCCCACCGGCTCCCCGGCGGCCACCCAGGCCCGGCCAGCCTCGACAAAACCCACCACCGCCATCTGGTCAGGGGAAAACCAGTAACGCAGGCCGGGGTTGACGATCTGGCAGGCGACGGTGTTCCAGCCGTGGCGCATCACCAGGGCGCGCGCTGACTCGCGCTCACCCGTGGCTTCCCCGGCGCGCGCAGTCGCTCCGATACGCGACGCCTCGCGCCACGCGGCCCATGGGTTCAGCACATGCGGGTCCCTTCAAGGAAGGCACAATCCAGGTTCATATTGGGGTAAGCGTTGTTTCATCCCGACCGGCTACACTGTAGCCCACTCACGTGACAGGACGCACCCGGCGGGGCCGTGCCATCGCGGTACACCGTTTATTGTACCCTAACGTGAACCTACGCCTTCGGCGAGGGGCATGGGGAAACCGGGTTTCCCCATACCTCAGCGGACGCGGGCCGGAGGCCCGCGCACCCAGGCCCCGCCCCCTGGGAGGGTTTGGGAGGGCGCAGCCCTCCCAAGAACAACCTTATGTTCATTGCGGCGTTGTGCGGCGCAGCCGCATGGACGGCTGATGTGAACATAGGCTGCTCACTTACGCGCATGCGGCGCTGCAGCCCCCCTCCTAACCTCCCCCCGCTGGGGGGAGGAACCGGACTCTCTCCCCCCAGCGGGGGGAGGGCTGGGGAGAGGGGCAGTCACCTTGCCCGCGGAGACGTGACGCAGGCGGGCCGCCCGCGCTCCCGGGCCATTTGCATCGGGGGGTGTGCGGCACAGCCGCACAGACGCACGGATGCTGATTTGCATCTCCAGGCGGGCTATGCTATACTATGTGGCGGTGTGCAGCGACACGTTCCCCGATAGCTCAACGGTAGAGCGGCTGACTGTTAATCAGTAGGTTCCTGGTTCGAATCCAGGTCGGGGAGCCACTCCATAAGGCATCGGCAAGCGCCCGGCGGTTTCCGCCGGGCGCTCTGGTTTGGGCTATGTAGCCAAACTCGCCGACCAGACGGACTTGCCCGAGCTTGTGGCGCCGGTCACCAGCACGGGCGGAAACTCCGACAGACCCCCGGTCATCAATGCGCCATCGGGGGTGAGGCCGGCAACGATTGACAGTTCGGCTGGGCCGCAGACGCCCGACCCATCGAACAGTAGAAGGGTGCCGCATGATCCGGCCTTGCGGCCCGGCGCTTGAGCGCTGTATGCCAGCCAGGTAGGAAGCGTCAGATGACGGCAAGCGATTGCGGCGGTGTCAGCAAGAGACGTCAGAACAACCTATATCCGGCCTCTTTCGTAGTAGTAACGGATTTGCTCGTCAATGCTTTGTTGTAT
>Ga0308418_1002008_pt1 | contig 10158 bp, 11 predicted proteins | sample HotsprSampleR4cd_FD_203517 | JGI IMG/M metagenome (GOLD analysis project Ga0308418, IMG submission 203517) | Hot spring phototrophic mat microbial communities from Mushroom Spring, Yellowstone National Park, Wyoming, United States - 20090729_R4cd ... | reverse complement strand
ATCAATAAATTAAATTTTAAAATTTGATGCTTTGAAAAGGCACTCCCCCCTCTTTTTTCATCTCTGCTTTTCATTGCTATTATTGATATTTTTCATATAATTTCAAAAAATACTTTGGACAATAGTGATTTCCTTTTACTTTCAAACTTTCCATTTTCAACTTTTTACTAATGTATTCTTTGTGGTAAAATACAACCTGAACAGTAACTATAAGCTTAAAATCTATAAAAGTATGGCACTAATTGTCAAAAAATCTCAACTGCCTGGTGCAGGCAAAGGATTATTTACAAACAAATTGATTAAAAAAGGACAAAAAATAATTGAGTATAGAGGAGAAGTGATTGATTGGAAAGAATACTGCAAAAGAGTAAAGGAAGATAAAGATGGATATTTGGTATTCATTAGTCGTAAAAAGTGCATAGATGCTTATAATACGCCACAATACAAAGCCCGTTATGCAAATGATGCAGAAGGATTGATTAAAAATAAAAAATTTAAGAATAATGCAGAGTATCAAATTATTGGAGATAAAGTTTTCCTTGTTGCAAAAAGAGATATTCAACCTGGTGAAGAAATTTTTGTGAGTTATTCAAAAGATTATTGGGATGCAGTAAAATATAATATCAAGAATGGTTTGTATAATGAAAAAAAATTAAAAGCATTAAAGGATTTAGTGAAAAAGTATAAAATAAAACCTTAATAAAAAAAGCCATAGTCCTTCTACTGATTTTATTTTCTTTCTCAATGGATGATTAATGTGGGATTGATTTTCAATTAAAATAGATTTGTACTTACTTGATCATTTGTTTATTAGAGATATTTTATAGTAATTTGCCGTAAAAATTTAAATTTATGGAAAATGCAAAAACACTCACAGGATCATTTGTAAATGGACTATTAAAACTTAAAAAGGCAGGATTTTCAGAAGAGGATATTGACTCTATTAGTACGGAAACGTCTGAATTTATGGAGCAATTGTTGTTGTATTATGATCACATTGATTTTCGTTTTCAAGAATTTGCCAAAAACAGTTTGGATGAATGGTTTGATGGAATTATAGCCCTTCGTAAAGCAGGATATAGCACTGATGATGTGATGAATTATATGGGAGATATTAAAAATGCTTATTATTACATTGAAAATGATGATTTGTATGACGAAGACGAGGATGAAGATTATTATGATGATTTTGATGATGATGATGACGACGAAGATGATGATAATGACAATGATTTTGACCCCCGTAAATTTTTCCCAAGAAAGTAATCTTTAGGTATTTAAAATAACCTGCAAAGGACGCTATTCAGAAAAGCGTCCAGAATTAGAGAGTGTAAGGTATTATCTATTGCACCTGACGTTGGCTAAATGAATATGAAAAGTTAAAATTTTTGTTTGTTGTGTATTCTAAAAGAAAAGCATTTCTGTTACTAACAAAGCATCGATTGTCTTTATTAGTAGTATTTTCAGCAGTTGTAAGTTATGTTACGATTGCTGAAAGTCCAAAACTATCCATAGTGTTATATTTGAGTATTGGGGGTTTTTTAATTACAGCCGCTTCCAATGCGTTCAATCAGGTCATAGAAAAAAATCTGGATGCATTAATGATGAGAACAAAAGATCGTCCAATGCCATTGGGCGTTCTTAAAAAAAAAGAAGCACTGTTTTTTGCCTTTACAATAACACTTGTGGGACTTTACTTTTTATATTTATGTTCTGTGCTCACTGCCCTGATAGGACTTATATCAATGACAATATATGTGCTTATTTATACACCTTTGAAAAAGAAAACACCTTGGGCAGTATTTGTTGGAGCATTTCCTGGAGCATTACCAACACTCATTGGAGCTGTAACAGGTCAATCTCAACAAAATACAATTGAATTTTTTTCTGCCTTGTTATTTCTTATTCAGTTTATATGGCAATTCCCTCATTTTTGGACATTAGCGTGGTTTAATTATGATGATTATGCAAAAGCGGGTTTTTATTTATTACCTAATAGAAAAAAAGATGTTTTTTCAGCCAATATGATTTTTTTATACACAATATTTTTAGTAGCAGCAGCGATATTGCCTTATCTGTTTAATTTTGTGGGAGTGATTTCATTAATTATTATTTTAATGGCATCATTTACTTTAATTTTTTATGCTTATTTATTTTACAAATATCAAACAGAGGATATGGCCAAAAAATTATTTAAAGCATGTATATTATATTTGCCCGTTATACAACTTACATTAATGACAAGATTATAATTTATCTAATGATAAAACAAGTTTTTTCACACTAAAAATGAATAATCTATGAATGAAAATTTTGAACTGAAAAGAAAATCCTCAATAAATATGCTGTGGCTGGGGATATTTAGTATTATTATGCTTTTTTCAGGACTTATGAGTGCTTATATTGTTCGTGCAAGGGGAGGAAATTGGTTACATTTTCAACTTCCCGATATGTTTTATGGGAGTACTATTGTTATTTTATTAAGCAGTGCTACAATGTATTTAGCACAAAAAAATATACAAAAAAATAACGCGGCATCTACTACCAAATATCTTTTGATAACACTTTTGTTGGGAGTATTGTTTTCTGTTTTTCAATTTTTAGCGTGGAAAGAACTTTATCAAAATGGTATTGTGTATGCAGGTAAATATAGCAATCCTGCAGGGTCCTTTTTATACTTACTGACCTTTTTACATCTGGTGCATTTAGTGGGAGGAATGATAGGATTAATAATTACTACTACTAAAAGTATTCTTAAACGCTATTCAGCAGAAAATTATTTAGGAATAGAATTGATTTCAATTTATTGGCATTTTTTGGATGCACTTTGGGTGTTTTTATTTTTATTTTTAATATTTATTCGTTAAACTTGCCCCCAAAAATTTATCAATATGTCACACGCAGCACATGCCACGGTAGTTGATGAAAAAGAATTATGGAACGGCGGAGTATCGCCTTTTAATTTGAGTTATGGAAAAATCATGATGTGGTTTTTCCTTGTTTCAGATGCTTTAACCTTTGGAGGATTATTGAGTGCTTATGGCTTTATGAGGCATCGTTTTGCCGATGTTTGGCCACATGCAGAACACGTATTTGTTCACTTTCCATTTGTAAAAGAACACATTCCTTTGGCTTATGTAGGGCTAATGACCTTTATTTTGATTATGTCCTCTGTAACTATGGTATTAGCCGTAGAAGCTGGTCAAAGAAATGATAAAAAAGGGGTTATAATATGGATGTTGGCTACTATTATTGGAGGGCTAATGTTTTTAGGGTCCCAAGCATGGGAATGGTATAATTTTATTGTAGGAACAGAAGAAGGGGCTCTCAGATGGGTATGGGATGATGAGCAAGGCAAATATGTACAACAAATTGTTCATGGAGCAAATATGACTGTAAATGAATATGGAATTCCTCAATTTGCTAATTTCTTTTTCTTTATTACTGGATTTCACGGATTTCACGTATTTAGTGGCGTTGTATTAAATGTTATCATCTTTATTCAAGTATTAAATGGTGTAATGGAAAAAAGAGGCCATTACGAAATGGTAGAAAAAGTGGGGTTGTATTGGCACTTTGTAGATTTAGTATGGGTGTTTGTATTTACATTCTTTTATTTACTTTAGTCAAAAATGAAATAAACTATTAAATATTAACCCTTAAAAATTACAACTATGCATTTTCATGATAATTATCCTGAATACGAAAAAATGGCCATTCATGGCGAAGAAGAAGGCAAAAAAGCCAGAAGAGTATTGTGGAATGTGTTTTGGGTAATGTTGGTTGTTACAATTATTGAATTAATTATCGGATTTATTGCCCCAAGCAAAGGTTGGACAGGAACTTTTGGTTTAAAGTTTTTCTTTATTACATTAACATTGGTTAAAGCAGGAGGAATTGTTTTATACTTTATGCACTTAAAACACGAAACAACTTTCTTTAAATACACTATTTTAGTTCCTTATTCTATCTTTATGTTATACACTATATTCATCCTCCTTACAGAAGGTACTTATTCTATGAGTCCACGTTTTAGAAATAAAGTAGATAAACTTTATTATGAACAACAAGAAAAACTAAAAAACAACGAACATCATTTTGAGAATGTAGAACACTAATTCTGATTTATCTAAAATTGTTTTTTAGCACTATTGTCCAAAATGTTTTTTGATACCATGTGAAAAATATCAATAACAGCAATGAAAAGCGGAGATGAAAAAAAGAGAGGGGAGTACTTTTCCGAACCATCAAATTTTAAAGTTTAATTTATTGATAATCATTGTTTTAATTTTTTACTAACAATCATCTTGGACAATAGTGGTTTTTTAGTTTATTTAAATTTTTCATTATATTGCCTGCCAAAATTAAACTCTATGATAAAAAAAATCTTTTCTATTTTGTCAGTAACAGCACTCTTTATTAATGTTTCTGTTTATGCCCAAAAGAACTACATAAAATCCGCTGACGAAGCATTAAAATACGGTCAATATTTTAATGCTATAGAACTCTATAAACAGGCCTATACCAAAGCCAAAAAGCCCGATACAAAAGCAACTATATTATACAAAATGGGATTGGCATACAAAAGCATTAACGATTTAAAGTCGGCGGAGACATATCTTCAAAAAGCCATTGCTGCAAAATATCCGGACCCCGCTGTGCACCTTGCATTAGCAGATGTTTTGAAAGCTCAAATGAAATACCCAGAAGCAATGGCTGAATATGAGATATACAAAAAAGAAAATCCTTCTGACCCAAGAGGTGAAATGGGTATAAAATCCTGTCAATTAGCCCAAGAATGGAAAGATAATCCAACACGATACAAGGTTGAAAATATGGCACTTATCAATTCAAAAGAATCTGACTTCTGTCCTCAATATAAAGATGCTAAATACAAAACTTTGGTATTTACTTCTACTCGTGAAGGTTCTCAAGGAAAAATTGATATTACTACCGGTCAAAATCATTCTGACTTGTACGAAACAACTCTCGATAAAAATGGCAAATGGAGTACCCCTGTTCCGCTTAGCGTTATTGCTTCACCTTTTAATGAAGGATGTGCTTGCTTTACTAAAAAGGGCGATTTTATGTTCTTAACTCGTTGCCCCGAAGCCAAAGGAAAAAAATTAGCATGTCAATTATACATTGTAAAAAAACAAGGTAACGCTTGGGGTGAACCTGAAAAGTTACCTTTTAATATAGATAGCATAGCATTTGGACATCCAAGTTTAGCCCCGGATGGAAAAACTTTGTATTTTGCGGCTAAACTGCCTGGTGGAAAAGGTGGAAAAGATATTTGGAAATCTGTTTGGGATCCAAAAGAAAATACTTGGTCAAAACCTATCAATTTGGGCGATATGGTTAATACCCCAGGAGATGAACTATATCCTTATATTCATTCAGATGGTAAAACTCTTTACTTTTCTTCGAATTACCATTTAGGTATGGGAGGGCTTGATATCTTCAAAGCAGAAGCAGATGAAAATGGAAATTTTACAAAACCTGTAGAAAACCTTAAATATCCTATCAACTCGGCTGCTGATGATTTTGCTATCATTTTTGAAGGAAAGGCCAAAAGAGGGTATTTTACATCTAATAGAGAAGGTGGTAAAGGAAGTGATGACATTTGGTCATTCTACTTACCACCATTGGTGTTTAAGCTGAAAGGAACGGTGGTTAGTACAGGAGGTAATACAGGAATAGGAAAAGATGAAGGTGTAGCAAATGTAAAAGTGAAATTAGAAGGAAGCAATGGAGATATTCAAGAAACTACAACAGATAAGAATGGTAATTATAATTTTACAGGATTAAAAGAAAATACCTCTTATACTGTAAGTATTGAAACAGGAAAAAATTCTGTATCAGAACATTACACAGATGGATATTTAACAAGTAGTGAAAAAGGAGTATTTACTACTGTTGGAGTAACTAATTCTAAAGAATTTGTCAAGGATTTTGAAGTAAAACCTGTTGAAAAAGAAATTCGCTTGCCAAGAATTCTCTTTGACTTAGACAAAGCAACATTAAGACCAGAGTCCAAAGATTCTTTGGAATACCTATATAAAATACTTGTAGATAATCCAAGTATTGTAATTGAAATTCAAGCCCATACAGATAGCCGTGGTAGTGATCAAAAGAACGATAAACTTTCTCAAGATAGAGCACAATCAGTAGTAGATTATTTAGTGAATGAGAAAAAAATTAATCCTGCACGTTTACAAGCAAAAGGATACGGAAAAAGAAAATTACTCATTAAAGACGATGTAATAAAAGCCGCTAAAACCAAAGAAGAACAAGAAGCATTACACGAAAAAAACAGAAGAGTAGTGTTCAGAATAATAAGTTGGGATTTTGTAGATCCAAATGCACCAAAGAAAGAAGCACCTAAGGTAAAACCAAAAATTGAAGGTGAAGAAAATTCAGAAGAAATTCCAGAATAATAAATTTCAAAATCCCTCTTCAAAACGAAGAGGGATTTTTTTTGAATAATAGAAATTAGTTTAGCATTGTTTGAATGGCTTGATGTCTTTGATCATAACCCATTTCTCATCCACCTTTTCAAAAACCCATTGTTCCAACCCATTCGTAATCACTAAATGTCGGGATTGTAAAGAGGTGTTGTAAGTCAAAATTTGTTCTATCACTTTTTGGTCTAATTTAACTGTTGGGGCTTTAATTTCCGCCAATAATAAAATTTCCTGAAATTTATTAATGACCGCAACATCAAATCGCTTTTTGACATTAAACACGTTGATTTCTTTTTCTACAATAATAGTTTCTTTTGGGAAACTTTTTTCATTCATTAAATAGTGTATAAAGTGTTGGCGAACTAATTCTTCGGGAGTGAGTATTACCCATTGTTTTCGTATAACATCAAAAACTTCAGTAGAATTTTCTTTGTTTTTCCTTGTTTTTATGGGATATATAGGATAGATAAGCATAAATCAAAGAAAAGATTTTTTTATAGGACGCAAATGCGGTTGCCACTTAAATTCTGGTAGTTTTTCTTTTTCTACTTGAATTTTTTTGATAGGATATAAAATACTTTCGGGCTGATCTATAAATACAATTTTTTCTATTTCGTTATTTGCAAAATCAATGCGAATTTTTCCACACTTGGCTTTGTTTAAGCCCACCCATTGATGTTTTTCATTTTGCGTAAAATAATACACTTGTGCATTTCCTTCTACCAAGATATTTTTAATACTATCATTTTGAAAATACATAGTCATTCTTCTTCCACCCACTTGATTAAACTTATTATGATAGATGGTATCTGCTTCTTGAATAATGATAACATTGGTGTCTAAAATGATTTTTTCTATGGTGTTATTTTTGAGAAATAAACGAGCGTGCTTGCTAATGGCTTGGTTTTTATCAAACCAAAAAGTGGGATGCCCAATCAAATCAATTACAGAATCTTTTTGAGAATAAACAACATCATTGGCAATTGCCTGAAATTGTTGATGGTAGAGTTGAGCGTTATGAATGCATTTGGCTATGGCAAAAGAATCTTTTTTTGCATAAAACATAGTATCGGACTTTAAGAAAATAGTATCTCTTTGTTCGTGAATTTTTAATAAAATAGGATGTTGCGTAATCATTGCATTTTCTGATGACATATTATAATTGGCGTAATTGCCAGTAATAATAATGTTTTCAGCAGGATCTAATAAACGAATGTGATTAAAAGCATAACCGATATTTTTACTTTCATCATAAAACAAACTATCTGCATAAATTTTTTTATTATCTGAAAAAATCATTGGATTCTTTGAAAAGTAACCTTTTTTATGTTTTGTATCATACCATCCTTTTTCACAATACAAATAATCTTGTTTCATTAAAACAATAGTAGGTGCATTAAAGTGAGCAATGTCTGTAGTTGTGTAATAAAACAAAGTATCTGTTTTAATAGTATAATCAGGATTAGTGAGAACAACATTGCTTTTAAAAGATAATGTTTTGCTGTCTGAATAATAAAAACCTTTATCGCTGGTGAGTGTATGTTCTTGGCGAGTAATAGTGGCTTTGTTGGGATAATAAGCAATGTGACTTTTGGTATTGTATTCTAATTTTTCTGTTTGCAAACGGATTTGACGATCTGTGCAAATCACATTTTTTTCTAATGAAGCAATTCTGTTAGTAGCATCGTAAAATAAATAATTTGCAGAAATATTTAAACTATCGGACACAATGCGAATATTTCCATAAGCATTCAAAGATTGATTGGGGTATAAATAAGCACTGTCGCAATAAAAGTAAGTGTTTTCGTGCTTACATACTACATTTCCAAGCAATCTATTTGCATCTATTTTTTTATTGTATTTCAAAGCATCAGCGTGAAGAATTTCAATTTTTTGGATATTTGGTTGAGCAATTATCAAAGAGAAAAATGCTATAAAAAAAATACATAACTTAAATCGTATTTTACTTAATGTAAAGAAACTTATTTTTGGTAGATAAAAATAAATATCTTTATTATTTGAACAAAATGACTTCAAGAGAATGTAGTTACAATAAAACAATAGATGAATGATAATATTGTTTTTAGTGTGTATACTTCTAATGATAAAATTTTTTTGTAATTGAAATTGAAAGAATAAACTGATAATCAATTGGATAAACTTTGTCATTGAATGGAAATTATTTTACAGTCAATCCTGTGGAACCAAAGCCACCATCGCCACGAGAAGTGGTATCAAGTTCTTCTACCAATTGCCATTGAACGGTAGCATAAGATGTAATAACCATTTGTGCAATGCGTTCGCCGTCATTAATTGTAAAATCTGTATTAGAAAGATTGATAAGTAAAACTTTTATTTCACCTCTATAATCTGCATCAATAGTGCCAGGCGAATTCAAGACAGTTATTCCATGTTTAAATGCCAGTCCGCTGCGGGGGCGGATTTGTGCTTCATATCCCGCAGGCAAAGCAATAAACAATCCTGTTGGTATGAGTGCTCTCTCCAGTGGCTTTAAGGTGATGGGTTGATTTAAATTGGCAGTTAAATCCATACCTGCAGATAAATCCGTTTGATATTTAGGTAATGGATGTTTACTTTTATTGATGATTTTGACTTGTATCATAGTGGTTATTTAATACACCGCGTAGGCAATAAAATCAGGGTTTTCAAAGTTTTTTTTATGGTATTGAAGTGGTTGTAATGTCTTAAATTCAAGGAGATTCCCCCCTGCTTCTTTTAATATAGCGTGAGCCGCAGCGGTATCCCATTCCATTGTTCTGCCAAATCTTGGATATTCATGGGCTTTTCCTTCTGCTAATAAGCACATTTTAATGCTACTGCCCATACGAATGTATTCTATTATACCATGATCTTTTCTTTTATCATCAATGTATTTAATGGTTTTTTCATCTAAATGAGAACGGCTTGTTATGATAGTATATACACTAGGTAAATTGTAAATTGGCAATTTATCAGAAAGTTCTATTATTTCTTCTAAAGAATATTCGGGATGAAAAATAAGCTTTTGCACATCGGTGTCTGAAATTTTATAGGAACCAAAATGTTTCATTCCAAAATAAAGAAGTGAAATGGCAGGAGCATAAACAACACCTAATATCGGTTCTCTATTTTCAATAAGAGCGATATTAATGGTGAATTCACCATTTTTTTTAATGAATTCTCTTGTGCCGTCCAATGGGTCAATGACAAAATAAGTATCTATAGATTGCATTTCTTCATCGCTGATATTTTTTTCTTCCTCGCTAATTATAGGAAGTCCAAAGGAACTTAATTTTTCAATAATATGTTGGCTGGATAATTTATCAGCAATGGTAACAGGTGTATTATCGGCTTTTGTAGATACTTCAAAATTGGTATGATAAACAGTGTTGATAATTTGTCCTGCTTCAATGGCTGTTTTAATACTATGTAATAAAATATCTCTCATAATTACTTATTCTCCGGGTTTACTAAATTCATTTCGTTCAACATATTCTATAATTTTTCCTGCAATATCTATTTTTGTTGTAGTTTCTATACCTTCCAGTCCGGGGGAAGAATTAACTTCTATAACCAATGGTCCTCTTTTACTTCTAAGAATATCTACGCCTGCGATGCCTAATCCTAATTTTTTAGCGGCTTTGATGGCTGTTTCTCTTTCTTCTTTGGTGAGTGTTACTAAAGAAGCCGT
>Ga0308418_1002003_pt1 | contig 10177 bp, 9 predicted proteins | sample HotsprSampleR4cd_FD_203517 | JGI IMG/M metagenome (GOLD analysis project Ga0308418, IMG submission 203517) | Hot spring phototrophic mat microbial communities from Mushroom Spring, Yellowstone National Park, Wyoming, United States - 20090729_R4cd ... | reverse complement strand
TATCCAGAATCAAACACACCTATTTTACCGTTCATTTACTTTAATTTTTGGACTTTAATAATTCCATTGCGTTTTGAATGGCGGCATCTCCAAGGTTTTCGTCGCTCAACATTTTGGCTATTTCCATAACTCTTTGTTGCCCTGTTAGTTCTGTGATTTTTGATACAGTTCTATTGTTTTCTTCTACTTTACTCACATAAAAATGTTGTGTGCCTTTAGCAGCAATTTGTGGCAAATGTGTGATAGCAATGACTTGCATATCTTCTCCCATTCTTTTCATTATATCGCCCATTTTTCCTGCAACAGACCCACTGACCCCTGTATCAATTTCATCAAATATTATAGTAGGCAATTGGATTTTCTTTGCCATCAATGATTTTATGGCTAACATTAAACGAGCTATTTCACCGCCGGATGCGGATTTTTGAACTTCTGATGGTGTAATACCTTTGTTGGCAGAAAATAGAAATTTAATGTCATCCATTCCAAATTCATTGATTTCATTAGTGTTTTCAATTTGTACAACAAATTGGGCATTGGGCATTGCAAGATCATTCAATAAACTTACACATTCTTTTTCAATTTTGTCTTTTATAGATTTTCTTTTTTGAGATAATACTTGGGCTTTATTGTGCAATTCTTGTTCTAATTGATGAATAATTTTTTGTTTTTCTGAAATAATATCATCACTGTTTTGAAATTGTTCCACCTTTTTTTCCAATTCTTCTTTTATATCTATAAGTTCTTTATCTGTTTTAACACCGTGTTTTTTTAATAATTTATTAATAAGATCTATTCTATCCCTTAACTCTTGTATTCTTTCAGGATTTATATCTAATTCAGCGGATTGCTTTTCTGCTTCAAATGAAATATCTTTGATTTCAATAATTGCAGAATTTAATCGTTGTGCTAATTCTTCGTATTTTGGATGATACTTGGCAATGCTTTGAAGATGGTTTTTGGCATCTACTAATAATTGAATAGCATTAATTTCACCGTCTTTCAAGGATTGTACGACATAAGAAAGTTGTTGTATAATGCTTTCTGCATTTTCTAATTGATTTAATTCTTCTTCTATTTGTTGTAATTCTCCTTCCTGAATTTGTGCTTGTTCTAATTCTTCTAATAAAAAATTATTAAACTCAAACTCTTTACTACTTTGTTTTTGATTTTCTATAAGTTGATTCAACTCCTTTTTTTCTTTTTGATACTGCTTAAATAATTGAGTAAATTGATTTCTTTCTTTTAATGTATCAGCAATAGCATCTACAAAATTATATCTAAACGAAACGCTGTTGATGATTAAATTTTGATGTTGAGAATGAATATCTATTAAAAACTCTCCTAAGGATTTTAATACTCCAAGAGTAACAGGTGTATCGTTGATAAAAGCCCGGGATTTCCCATCAGGCGTTATTTCCCTTCTTATTATCGTTTCCTTTTGATAATCCAGTGCATTGTCATCAAAAAATTGTTGAATATTTAATTCTGAAATATCAAAAACCAATTCAACCACGGTCTTTTTTGTCTTGTCAAAGACCAAAGAAGAATCCGCTTTTCCGCCAAGAGCAAGCGAAAGAGCATCTAACAATATAGATTTTCCTGCTCCTGTTTCGCCCGTGATAACAACAAAAGAATCTTGAAAAGCAATATCGACATAATTTATTAATGCAAAATTTTGAACTCTAAATTCTTTTATCATAGCGGCAAAAATAGAAAAAGATAAGGAAGACGGTGATTTCTAATGTCAACTATTTTTATTCATTTTATTTTGATTGTTTTTAATTGATGTTGACAAAACTTTATCCACATTCTGTTCATAATTTATTATCCACATTTTATATTTTTGTATTTCAACTGTTTAAGAACTCAGTCCACCTTCAATAAACTTTTTTTGAACAAATTTTTTAACAAATTATCAACAATTTTGAAAAATTATTAACAATTTTTTGTTGGAAAAAAGAAGGGTTTTGTCTAATTTATGAAACAAAACAGGGTTATTTACCGTAACTTTGCAAGGTCAAATTTATATTATGTACGATATCTACAAAAGATTTGAAGAACGATACGGTTTTTTGAAAAAGATGGGCGTCAAATTTGAAGGTGTTCAAATGATTGATCCTATCAAAAAAAAGCACGCTATTGTGCTTACTAGGCCATTTTTATTTGATTGTAGATTACTGCCTAAAAAATATGAAGGAATTGAAATTAAAGTCCGCATACAAGGATCTTTACCCGAAGAATTTAAATCAACTGGACAAAACGATTATGTCTTTGCTCCCGAAAAATTTGAAAAATTCGTAGAAAACAATATTCACAATATCCGAAATCATTTTAGGAAACCCGAAATGACAAAAGAAGAAATTCTTGATGCCTTAGCTTTTGGAAACTTTGAAGAGCACAAAAAAAATGTATTATCTCTGATGAGAGAAAAACAACGACAAGCCCGATTAGCCGCACGGAAAGTAACCAACCGATAATAGCATAGTTTGGGGTTCATAGTTTTACTTTTTTGGTTAATTTCCCCAAACAAAAAACCCCTCTTTTGGAGGGGTTTTTTATTTACTTCCACTTTTCAGCATCTTTTAAGAAAATATCTAATCCTTTATCTGTAAGTGGATGATTGAGCAATGCTAAAATAGCACTAAGTGGTGCTGTAATAACATCTGCCCCTCTTTTTGCACACTCTATTATGTGCATGGGGTGTCTGATAGAGGCGGCTAATATTTTCGTCTCAAAGGAATAATTACTATAAATTTCCACTATATCGCTAATTAACTGCAATCCATCAGAAGACACATCATCTAATCTTCCTACAAATGGAGATACATAAGTAGCCCCTGCTTTTGCTGCTAAGAGTGCCTGACCCGCAGAAAAAACCAGTGTGCAATTTGTTCTAATACCATTGTCAGAAAAATATCGGATGGCTTTCACTCCGTCTTTTGTCATAGGCACTTTGACTACGATGTTGGGATGAATGTCAGCCAATTCTTTCCCTTCTTTTATCATCTCATCATAGGTTGTTGAAATCACTTCTGCACTTATATCACCATCCACAATTTCACAAATGGCTTTGTAATGAGATTTTACTGCTTCTTTGCCTTTAATGCCCACTTTTGCCATTAATGATGGATTGGTAGTTACTCCATCTAAAATACCAAGTGCAGCGGCTTCTTTAATTTCTTCTAAATTGGCTGTATCAATAAAAAATTTCATATCTCTTTTTTGCCCGCAAAAGTACGAGAATAGATTTAATTAAAAGAATAATTTTTAATTCGGTATTGCTGATTTAGTATACATAAAGTATATTTGCGCAAAATAATATGCAAACAACTAACAGATGTCCAAAATGTGGTAGTACTAAATATGTTAAGCATGGTAAAATAAAAAATAAACAAAGGTATAAATGTAAAGAATGCAGGTATCATTTCACGGTGTTCAAAATAGGAAAGAAAATAGAAAGAGAACTTGTAGTAAGAGCTATTCAACTCTACTTAGAGGGTATGGGTTTTAGAGCTATTGAAAGGATTTTAGGAGTAAGCCATGTAAGTGTAATGAATTGGGTTGAAAAATTAGGTAAAAGTATTGAGCAGATGAGAAAAAATTATCCTACAGAATTTAAGGTTGTAGAAATGGATGAGTTATGTAGTTACATTAAAGAGAGAGAAACAAAACATAGAGCTAGTGCGCTTATAGTAAAGATAGAAAACAAGTTTTTGGTTTTTATGTAGGAGATAGAAGTGAATCGTCTTTGGAAAAACTTTATACGCAAATAAAGAACTTTAAGATTGAAAAATTTTGTACGGATTATTGGCAGAGTTATGATAGTGTATTACCATCACAAAAACACATAAAAAGTAAGAAAGAGACGTATTCAATAGAGGGAATGAATAGTTTAATAAGACATTATTTAGCAAGATTTAAGAGAAGGACAAAGTGTTGCTCCAAATCATTCGATATGATAAGATATACTCTTATTTTCTTCCATAAAAAGATAAATAAGGAGTTTATAGATTTTGAATGTATACTAAATTAGCAATACCATCAAAATCACTAAAAATCCCAAATGGTATGATAACTGTATCCCAATAAACGACATTAAAGAGTTAGATTCGGTATTAGCGATACCTGTAAAAATGGGGAAAAAGAGAATTTGGGTAAGGACAGATATAAGAGAGAATGTGTTGAAAGTTATGGAGGCACTAAATATGAAGATACCGCCAAAAATTTTAAAGATTGAAGAAGAGATTGAAAAATAAGATAGAAAAACATAAAAACAGATGAAGATGTAGTGGCACAAAGTGTCAATTTTTTTATATTTTATTAAAAATCAATAAATTAAAAATAACAAGTATCAAACTCGGGAAAAGGTAATAAATTTTGCAACCCCGAAGGTGTCGAATGTTCTACAAAAGATATTTTTTGTTTTTTATTCATCCCCTTCAGGGTTGTAAATGAATATGTTGCTTTTTACTACTGGTTTTACCGATGGCTTTTTACATTTATCCGCCTTCGGCGGATTTTTTATGAAACAATAACTGAATTTTTTTGAAAGCAATTTTGGCTTTTTCAACCAAACCCTAAATAGTTGCTTCGCAAATTTAACAGTGTGAATTTATCCGCTTTCGGCGGATTTATGGAATTATTAGTTGTTTTTTTGAAGACTAAATTTTGACTTTTTCACCAAACCCTAAGTAAAGATGACAAAATTAATATTCACACTCTATTATCTTGCAATAAGACATAAAAAGAAATTACACAAGAATTAAAAGTAAATCCTTCTGCCATTTCTTTATTGACAACCAGCCACGAAAAACTCTTAATTTAACACACCCAACGAGTTTTTTTCGCTAATTTTATACCCAATATAAAATGCACTCGGTGATTGAATCTGCCCCACAATATATAAACAAAAAGTAGATCGCTTATGAATAAAAGTAATAAAATTTTATTAGGAGTAAATATTGTAGTTGCAGTTTTAAATTTATGGTTCATATCAAAAATTAATAAAGATAACGAACGACGAGAAATGAAGAGTGAAGTTACTAAAAGATACGAGTTGAAAGTAGAAAGTTGAAAGTAACGAGAATTCTTTTTCAATTTATAGATTTAGAGTTATAATGACCTAAAACTTTTCACTTTCTACTTTTCACTTTCTACTAATAAAAGAGGGTGAGTATAACTTTCCACTAAATGATATACTATGTTCCACATAAAACGCATACTTCTCTCTCTCCTATGCCTTGTAGGAATGACAAGTATTGCTCAGCAAGGTTTTACTTCTCTTTCTATCTACGGCGGATATGGTTCTGTTATTCAACATTCATCAAAAATTGGTAATCTCATCGCAGAACGTCCTTTTTTTGTAGAACTTAATTTATTTCGTTCCTCTTCGGGATACTACAAATGGCATCGGATAAATCATTTTCCTGATTATGGTTTGTGTTTAAACTATGAAACACTTGGAAACAAAGAAAAAATAGGCAGTAGTATTGCAGTGGCTCCCTATTTAGAATTTCCTTTTACACACAAAGAAAAATCTATTTTATTTAAACTCAAAATGGCTTGGGGATTGGCTTACATTACTAAACCTTATGATACTGAAACCAATCATAAAAACATCGCCATTGGTACACATTTGAATACTTTTATTCAATTTCGCTTCTTATGGCAAATGCGAATTTCTCCTCATCTTTATCTTAATCCCAACATCACATTTATTCACGTGAGTAATTGTCGTTTTGCTGTTCCTAACTTAGGCATAAACACTTTGTATCCCTCTATAGGCATCACTTACAAATGGAAAGAAACTCAACGTTATTCTGTTGTTCAGGACTCTACATCAGATAAAAAAACAGAACACGAATTATTATTTTTTACAGGCATAGGTGTGAATGAAGTAGAACCTCCAACGGGTAATAAACTTTGGGCTCTTACAGTGGGGGCTAATTATTATTTTAATATCCATCAAAATCAACAATTGGGGGCAGGTATAGATGCATTTTACGAACAAAGTTTGCCGTACGAATTACGAAAAAGTGACACAGATGCGGTTCATTTTAATTTTCACTCAACATTTAGCACAGGGCTAAAACTTTCTTATGCATACAATTTTGGTCGCTTAACACCTATCTTAGAAATGGGCTATTATTTGTATACTCCTTCACAAGAATTTCCAAACGGTAGATTATATCATCGTCTTGGTTGTCGTTATTACTTTAAAAACAATGTAGTAGCTCACTTTTCATTAAAAACCCATTTTGCTGTGGCGTATCATATTGAAGCAGGAATTGGTTATAGAATAGGTTTAAAGTGAGTATCTATTTAATAAGTTGCTTATCCTTTATTTCATTTTCAAGGACTTTATTAACAATCATTTTTAATTTAATCAATCCCATTATTTGTTGTAAATTTGCTCAAATAAAAAATTATGGAAAGTATCAAGCAAAAAAAAGTAGCAGAACTTGTACAAGCCGCCGTTGCCGAGTATTTTTTGTTTCACGCTTCAATAGATTATTTAGGTGCATTCATTAACATATCAGAAGTGAAAGTAACGGCTGATTTATCTATTGCAAAAATTTATGTGAGTATAATGCCTTCGGAGAAATATGACAGAAAAGCCGTTTTTCAAATGATTGAGGAAAACAATAAAAAAATACGAAGATATGTGGGCGACAAACTCGCAAAAAAACTGCGCAAAATTCCTGAATTACGATTTTATTTTGATGAAAGTTTGGATGTTGTTGAAAGAATTGAACAGTTATTAAAAAACACAAAAAAGTGAGGTTAATAAGCTTATTATCTTTTCGCTACTTATTTTCAAAAAAATCCAATAATATCATCAACATCATTAGTTGGATTAGTGTATTGGCTATATCCTTTACTACGGCGGCTTTTATCATTATTGTGTCTGTGATGAATGGTTTTACTTCAGTAGTAAGTAATTTATACAATTCTATTGAGCCCGATTTAAAAATACTTCCTGCGCAAGGCAAATACTTTAATCCTGATAGTATTTTTTCTATTTTATCTAAAAAACAAGGTATTGCTTCTATTTCCAAAACAATTTCAAACCAAGCATTGATTAAGTATCGCCAAAAACAAATTCTAACAACCGTAAGAGGTGTAGATAGTGTGTTTAGTAAAACGACTAGTGTTCAATCCGTATTAAGAAAAGGAAAATTTTATTTCAAAGACAAAAATATAAACTATTGCGTAGTAGGTCAAGGTGTAGCCACCGAACTCAACATCAATATAGAAAATCAATTTATCCCAATTCTATTTTATAGCCCCAAAAGAATTAAAAACACAGGCACTTCAACAGATATTATCAATGAAAAATCGGCTTATGTGTCAGGGATATTTTCTATTAATGATGATTTTGATTACAAGTTTGTTTTTACAGATTTACATTTTGCACAAGAATTGTTTGATGCCGAAGGGCTTGTAAGTAGTATAGATATATCCATTCATAAATCAGCATCAAGAGATAAAATACAGCAAGAATTACAATCTCAGTTAGGAAATAAATTTGTTGTCAAAAACAAAGACCAACTGAATGAAGTATTGTTCAAGACATTAGAAACCGAAAAATTATGGACATTCATCATTATGAGTTTTATATTACTAATTGCTACATTTAGCATCATCAGTGCTTTGACAATGTTGATAATAGAAAAACAAAAAGACATTCAAACACTCTATGCATTAGGAGCGCATAAAAGAATGATTGAAAGTATATTTATGGTGGAAGGATTTTTGATTACCTTTGGTGGAGCATTTGTGGGGCTTTTACTGGGCGTTATTATTTGTTGGATTCAAATACAATTTCACATCATTACATTTAATGAAAACTCCATTTTGCCTTATTATCCCGTAGAAGTAAAATGGGAAGACCTTGCATTGGTTTTGTCTGTATTATTAATAATAGGATTTATAGCCGCACTTTATCCCGTACGACTATTTACCAAAGAAGTAAAATGGAATAAGTGATGAGTTGAAAGTAACAAGTTAAAAGTATAAAGTGAAAAGGAGATTTTTAAATAGATAAATATGCATTTGGTTGAATGTTCAGGTTGAAAGAATAAAGTGAAAAGACAAAAGTAACAAGTCCCGTAGGGACAAAATATAATAACAAAACACAAAGATTAGTGTAAATCTATTCACCGCCCTGAATGGGCAGAAACTTCACAACAATGATGACTCAAAAATCAAAAATATCCATTAAACATCTCCACTGTAAAATACTCCTATTTTTGTTTATTCAATGTTCTACTATAATTGCACAATACAATATTATTTCCAAAAATGTATTATTACAAAAAGATTATTCTGATGCTTTGCAAGAATGGTCTATTCGTTATCCATCCGAAAAATTTCATTCTGTTTTTCAACCCTATTTGTCTTCTACTATAATTGAATTTTCTGATACTGTATTTAAAAAAGCATCTTATCCAAAAATCAAATCGCTGGCTCTTTCCAAAGTTTTCAATGATGCTCCTAACAAAAGAAATCAATACCAATTACAGATACTGCCTATCATTCACAGCATCCAAGGGCATGATGGTAAGTTTACTTCAGAAAATGGATTAGGCACACAACTCTATTTAAACATCAACAATGATTTTACTGCTTATGGACAAGTTAGTGCCTATTCTTCAACGTTTCCTTACTTTTTGGACACACTTATTTATCAACATCAATTTATTCCGGGCATTGGATTTCCTTCATCCTTTCACAAAAACACGTATAATTATGTTTATTGGAATGCTTACGCTTCTTATACTAAATCTGCTTTTAATATTCAATTAGGAAATGGTAAAATGTTTATTGGGAATGGTTATAGATCGCTTTTACTTTCAGATATTTCAGCACCATATCCTTACTTAAAACTTCAAGCCAATTTTTGGAAAATACAATACAATGTGTTTTATATGTTGCTACAACACTACATTCCCGGAAGTGATTTAAACTCTATACAAAAAAAATATGCTACGATGCATACCTTATCCCTAAATGTTACCAAAAAAATAAACATTACGCTTTTTGAAAATGTTGTATGGCAAGGCACAGATGCCAATCGTCATCGGGGCTTTGATCCTACTTATATCAATCCTGTGATATTTTTTAGACCACAAGAATATCAACAAGGATCTTCTGATAATGTAATGATGGGACTTAATTTAAGTTATACCATTCCCAAAAAAGTGCAATTCTATGGGCAATTAGCATTGGATGAATTTTATTTGAAAGAAATTCGTGCGGGCAAAGGTTGGTGGGCAAACAAACAAGCGTGGCAAATGGGTATTTATGCTTTAAATTTTCTAAGCATTCCACAATTAAACTGCCGCATAGAATATAATGAAGCCAAACCTTTTACATACTCACACGGATCACCTGCACAAAACTACGCCCATTTTGGACAATCATTAGCACATCCTTTTGGTGCCAATTTTAAGGAATTGGTGTTCCAACTTAATTACACCTACAATAAATGGCGAATTCGCTTTCATCAAGTATATGCTGAAATTGGAAAAGACAGTTTATCTCCAAAAAGCAATGTAGGACAAAACATCTTTTTATCTTATACTACAAGACAAAAAGAGTACGGCAATTATACACTTCAAGGCGTTCGTACCTTTTTTAACCATAGTCAATTAGAACTTTCTTATTTAATCATACCTGTAATGAACTTAAGAGCACAAACCGGTATTATTTATCGCCAACAAACAGATGTTGCTTTTCGCTTTACCAATCTTTGGTTCTATGCAGGAATTAGTTGCAATGCGTTTAATTTTTATAGAGATTATTAACCAATTATACACTATCATTAATGCTTCGTTATTTTTATCGGCACATATTCAACCACCAAGTGCAATTTTTTTTATTGGGTATAAAATTAGCGAAAAAAAACTTCATTGGGAATCGCTATTGTCCAAGATAATTATTAACCCGAGTTTGACACTTGTTTGATGGTTGCCCCGCTCTTTCCCGCGTCAATTCTGATATCTTATCTGAATTTTCCGAAAAGTGTAGTGAACAAATCTGTTAAAAAAAGTTACTAAATACCCCTAAATAACAATTTAATTAACTAAATTTGCGTCGGGAACTTTAATACTTCGCCCTATGTACATCAAAATCACCAAAAACGCCAAAGGACAAATTTACTATCATCTCG
>Ga0308418_1001998_pt1 | contig 10188 bp, 10 predicted proteins | sample HotsprSampleR4cd_FD_203517 | JGI IMG/M metagenome (GOLD analysis project Ga0308418, IMG submission 203517) | Hot spring phototrophic mat microbial communities from Mushroom Spring, Yellowstone National Park, Wyoming, United States - 20090729_R4cd ... | reverse complement strand
TCCGCGGGCAAGGTGACGGCCCCCCTCCCCAGCCCTCCCCCCGCTGGGGGGAGGGAGTCCGGCTCCTCCCCCCAGCGGGGGGAGGTTAGGAGGGGGGGTTCAGCGCCGCATGCGCGTAGGTGAGCAGCCTATTTTCACGTTAGAACACACCTCACACCTCGCCATACCTGCGCAGGGTAGCTGTGTTGCCGCCTGGCGACACTTGTGATATTCTTCCCGCCGGAATGCACCGTCTGGTGACAAACATCCCTGCGCGCCTGTCCAGGCGCCTTTTCACGGTTTCCCGAGGATACCCGGGAGACTACCTGTTCCTGCCTCTCTGTCCGCTTTTCAAACAGGCTGTCGAGATCGTCTATGACCGACGCTTACGACTGGCGCGGAGAGCCGGGTGAAGCGGGGGCGCAGGGCGATGATTTTACCCGTATTGCCGGCATCGGTCCAGTGATCAAGCGCCAACTGCACGCGGCAGGCATCCGCACCTTTCAGCAACTGGCGGCCATCGCTCCAGAAGATATCGTCCGCCTGGCAAAGGATCTGCCGCTGCTCTCGGTCGAGCAGATCATCCGGCAAGACTGGCCCGGCCAGGCGCGCCGGCTGGCGACGGAACCCGCCGCTAATACGGCAGCCGACAACGACGTGTTAGACAGAACGCCCGGCGCGGTTCTGGAGGTCCTGGCGATCAGCCTTACGGACGCGCCGGCGCGCCAGCGCTCGACGACCCGGGGCTTCCAGGCGCACCTGTATCTGTGTCTGCGAGGCGCGCGCGCCATGCACGCGGCCGTCGAACGGCTCTGGTACACCACGCTGCTGCTGGCCTGGAGCCATACGACGGGAACGGCGCGGGTGCTGAGCAGCAGTCGCGCGCGCCTCAGCCCCGACCGGCTGGTCTATAGGTGGCGCTCGGCGCGAAGCGCCGCGGTCGGTAGGTCGCGCGCGCCTCAGCCCCGACCGGCTGGTCTATAGCGCGACCCTCACGGGCGCCCTGGCCGAGGGGGACCGGTATCACCTGGCGGGGATGGCGCTTCTCGCTGCTGAAGGAGTCGTGGGGCACGCCTCTGGTCCCTATGCGCCCGGGGCGCGGCCGGAGGTTGCGCGGCGCCCGACGGCGCCGGCGCGCTCGGCGCGCATTCGCGGGATCGTTCTCGATGCGCCGCCCGGCCAGCCCTTCCTGGCCGCCGATCGCGCTATCGGGGCGCTGGTCCGCCTCCAGGTCGAACCACCGCCCGCGCGGGGGACCACGTGCTTCGCCTGCCTGCTGGCGCACGAACCCTCCACGGGGCGAACGCTCATCCTCGGCGGGGAGCGCGAGGAACTCCAGGCCGGCCGGCGCGACCAGGTCGTCGCGCTGACCAGCCGCGCGCCCGGCATTGCGCGCGGCCAGGTGATCGGCGCGGTCTTTGTGCCCGAAGAGAACCTGCTCGACGTGGCCGCCGGCCCCCTGCTCCGGGTCGCGCGACAGGAACGGTGACCAATGGAGGCCGGGGACGATCCGCGCGAAGAGCACAATCGCCGCCAGGAGCAACCTTCCGATCCCTCCGCGCTTCCCCAGGCATCTGGACGGTCGTCCTCCCCATGGTCCGCCACGCTCACCCCCGCGAGTCCCGAAGACGACGCGCCGGTCACCAGCGAGGCGCCAGGCACCTGGGAAGAGGAAATCGGTGCGCCCGTGTACGGCGAACTGGCCCCTCCGGGGCGCATGCGGCGCGATCTGGAGATCGAGCCGCTCTCGCCGCCCGCCACGCTGCTGACCGCGCCGCAGACCGGGGCGGCTGAACCCTATCTCCTCGATGCCTGGTACGCGACCTTTGGCCATCCGGGGCTTACCGCGCGCCTCCAGCGTCCTGGCCTGGCGGAGGCGCTCTTCAGCGTTCCCGATCCGCATGACTTGCGTGTGGCGATCACCGACACCACGGCCTACCCCTGGCGCTGTGTGTGCGGCTTGATCATCACCGCCGCCGACGGCAGCCAGTGGCTGGGCACGGGCTGGCTGGCCGGCCCGTGTCTGGTCGTCACGGCGGGGCATTGTGTGTATCTGCCCTTTCGGGGCGGCTGGGCGGTTGAGATCGAGGTCATACCCGGCTGGAACGGAAACGCGCGTCCCTTCGAATCGGCGATTGCCCAGAGCTTTCGCAGCGTGCGCGGCTGGGTGCATAAACTGTCACTGGCGCATAATTACGGGGCAATCGTGCTGCCGGTGGATCGGCGCTACGGAGAACGACTCGGCTCGCTCGGCTTTATGCGTCCCTCCTATCGCGACCTGCGCGAGCGCGCCCTCAACCTGGCCGGTTATCCCTGCGACAAGCCGCGCGGCACCCTGTGGTATCAGGCGCGCCGGCTGGAGATGGGCACGGAGCGCACCCTGGAATACCGCATCACCACGGCCGGCGGCGAGAGCGGCGCGCCGATCTGGTTGCTGCGCAACGGCGAGCGCTACGTCATCGGCGCGCAGACCGGGGGCGACGCCGCCGGGAGCGCAGCGGTGCGGATCAACGAGGCCATGTTTGCCAATCTCAGCCGCTGGAAACGCGAAAGCGCCTGACGTGAACATGGGGAAACCGGGTTTCCCCATACCCCCGCCCGCAGGAGGGTTTGGAAGGGCACCGCTCGCACGCAGGGGTGTGGGGAAACCGGGTTTCCCCAACCCTCCGCCCGCGGGAGGGTTTGGGAGGGCTGCGCCCTCACGCAGGGGGATGGGGAAACCGGGTTTCCCTATACCCCCGCCCGCAGGAGGGTTTGGGAGGGCGCAGCCCTCACCCAGGGGGGTGGGGAAACCGGGTTTCCCCATCCCTCCGCCCGCGGGAGGGTTTGGGAGGGCTGCGCCCTCACGCAGGGGGATGGGGAAACCGGGTTTCCCCACACCCCCACCCGCGGGAGGGTTGGGGAGGGCTGCGCCCTCACGCAGGGGGATGGGGAAACCGGGTTTCCCCATCCCTCCGCCCGCGGGAGGGTTGGGGAGGGCTGCGCTCTCCCAGGAAGAACCTTTTTTCATCCCGTCGGTGTGCGGCGCAGCCGCATGGGCGCCTGAGCAGGATTAAGCGAAAAATAATTCTGCTGGAAACCGCCCGCGGGAGGGTTTGGGAGGGCTGCGCCCTCCCAAGAAACAACCCTTTTCATCTCCTTTCAACCCCGCACACGCAACGCCCCGATTTTAGTCGCCAATTATTCCCACGTTAGCCCTGATTAAGCAGGCTACCGTAGAGTAGCCTCGCTTCTAGACCGCCGCGCGCTGGAGCTGGAGGCCGGGCAATCTATGGTGGTTGCCTGCGTGTGGAGGTAATGAAAGGAGCCGTGCTATGACGACCGCTACCGAGCAGCCGACGTTCAAGCTCAGCAAGAGGCTGGAAGTGGTTACTGCCGCCGAACTGGGCGCCCAGGGACCCGAGATTGCCCTGACGCCCGAGGAGTTGGAGCCGGCCGAGAACTGGCGTCTGAGCTACCAGCCGCGCCTGATCGAATCAGCCGAGAAATACGTGCGCGGTCTGCTCACTCCGCCGGCGAAGGGTAACGGCAAGGCAGGTGAGGAACTGGGTGGCCCGCGGGTCGGTCCCTACGTGCCCTGGGACGTGGTGGCCTATTCGCCGATCGAACTTGGCGGCGCCGGGCTGATGGGCGAACCGAACAAGATCGTTCCGGCGGGAAGCTGGATCGTCGTCTATGCCCTCATGTGGGCCAACCCGGTGTCCGACCCGGCTCACGGCTACAAGGTGCCCGCGAACATGCAGCTTGGCGGGCGGCCCTATCGCGTCACCTGCCATCAACTGAGCAAGACCACCGGCGCCGCGCTGCCGCCGCTGAGCTACACCGGCAACTTCCCGCCGGTGGTGCCGGCGTTGAGCTGGTGGCCGTTCTTCATCAAGACCCCCAATACGACGACGGCCGAGCTGATCGAGGTCAATATCACCGCCGATATCGAGTTCCCGGCCCAGCCCTTCGCCGCCTTCGCCACCTGGCACTACGACGTGGATATGGAAATGCCCTGGTTCTGGGGCTTCCCGCCGCCGGTTCCTCCGCAGTGGCGGCACGGCATGCCGATGCAGTACCTGATCTTCCCCCAGTAGTCAGCGCATGCCCCGGCGGCGCAGCGCTGAATCGCAGCCGCGTCGCGCGGAAAGGTTGCCCTACACGGGCAGGGGCGTGGGGAAACCGGGTTTCCCCACGCCCCTCCAACTGGCTGCCAGGCGTTTCGCGATCGTCTCGTAGAACCATGAGGTGGCTATGAAGGCAGAAACCGAGCACCCTGAGCAATCCCCGGCACCATGGGACGAACCCGGCGCGATCAGAGGCGGCGTCATCAAGGGGATCGGCAAGCAAACCGCCCAGGCGTTCCACGAGGCCGATATCCATACCTGGAGCGAACTGGCGCATCTTGACGCGACCGTTGTCGCCGAACGTCTGGGCTCGAGGATCAAGGGGCTGACACTCGAGCAGATCGAAGAGTGGCGCAACCAGGCCCGCGCCCTGGTAGAGACGGTCAGTTCCAACCAGGCGCCCGAGAAGACCCACGTGGTTACCCTGGAACTGGTGCTGACCGAACGGCGCGCCGTTTTCAGCACCAGGGCGACCTATGCGCCAACGGGCGTCTGGGATCGCTGGGTGGGCTGGAACGCGCGCCGGCTCGAGGCGTTCATCGTTGCCCAGACCGGTTGTCGGCTGGACGTCGCGGCTGAGGTGGGGGAACCCGCCAGCGACGATGAGCCGGTGGCTTCACCCCCAGGACGCGCGGCGGAGCTTGAAGCGCCGGCGGCCCGCGAGACGACGGCGCTGCCTCAGCAGCTCGAGGCCCCCGCGGTCCCGCTCACGCGGCGGACGCCCGAAACCGCGGCGCCACCTCAGGAGCTTCAGGCCCCGGCGCCCGAGGGGCTTACCCTCGAGGCCGGGCCGCTCACCTTGCAGGCCCTGGATCAACAACGCGGGCGGGCGACCCTGTCGTTCAAGCTGGGTGGCGCGAACGTCAGGCAGGCGCTCGAAAGCGGGGCGCTGGCCGAGATCGAACTGTGCAGCCGCGCGGGCGAGGGAGGTGAGGAGCTTCCCCTGGCTTCGACACGCCATCAGCTTCAGCCCGGACGGCGCGAGTATACGCTGACGCTCGAGTTTGCGCCCTATGCCGTAGGACAGTTCCAGTTGCGCGCGACGGTGCGTGTGCCGCAATTCGCGCTCGCCGCCACGACCGCCGGGCCAACCTTCACTGTCGAACTGCCCTACCAGGAGGAACAATAATGACGGACCAGACCACCCCCACCAGGATCGTTGGCCTCGAGCAACCACGGCATGATGATCAGCGCCAGGAACGGACACGCTACGAAACTGGCGGTGAGGGCGATGACGCGCCGGTCGCCAGTTTCGAGACCGAAACGGTGATGCTGGGCGGCGCCCCCAGCTATGGTAGCGCGGGCGCGCCTGCGCCGGTTAGCGCGGGCCGGGTGTTAGAGGATCTGCCAGGCTATCATCTGCCGGGAGCGGTGGAACGCGCCGAAGCGCGCGCCCTCGGCGGCGCGGCCACGCCGCAAGCGGAGGAGACCAGGCCCGAAGCCCCGTTACTGGATGCCTGGTTCGCCGATCTGCCCATGCGCTCCGGCGCGGAGGTGCTGGGCATGGTCCAGGAGGTGCTCATCGGCTACGATGACCGGGTGCAGGTGAGCCAGACGCGGCAATACCCCTGGCGTTGCATCTGCGCCATGGAGATCACCGCAGCCGATGGGACGCGCTGGATCGGCACCGGTTTCTTCGTTGGCCCGCGCACGGTTCTTACCGCCGGTCACTGCGTCTATATTCACGGGCGCGGCGGATGGGCCAGGAGTATTCGCCTCGTTCCGGGGGCCAACGGCTCCGAAGCCCCCTTTGGCGCGTTGAGCAGCGGCGATCTGCGCAGTGTGCGCGGCTGGACCGAGAAGCGCTTGCGGACCCACGACTATGGCGCGATTATCCTGCCACGGAGCTACACGACCGGCGAACAGATCGGCTGGTTCGGTTATGTCAACCTGACTGATGTGGAACTGAGCCAGGCCATTGTCAATCTATCGGGCTATCCCGGCGACAAACCGCCGAAGACCCAGTGGTTCCATGGCCGTGAAGTGACCAGGATTGACAAACGCACCCTCACCTATCTGATTGACACGATGGGCGGACAGAGCGGCTCGCCGGTCTGGCGCATCAAAGACGGGCAGCGTCATGTGGTAGGCATCCACACCAATGGTGATGAGAGCGGCAACTCCGCCACCCGCGTCTGCGATCCGGTGGTGGCTAACATCAAACGCTGGATCGAAGAGGGTGGGTAAGGCATGGTTCGTAGGAGATGTACCGTTCGCAGCGTTCTGCCCCCCTCCCAGCCTCCCCCCGCCGGGGGGAGGGGCCCGGTTCCCCCCCGGCGGGGGAGGGTCAGGGAGGGGGCGGTTGGGCACGAGACGGTAGCATACTGCATCGCCCTTCTGAAACCATGCCTGAGGGTCTGAACCGAGACGGAGGAGACGGGCATGAACATCCAGGCACGGGCGCGTGGCGAAGCCAGCATCGCCGGCCAGGTGAGGACCGCCAGCGGCGCCCCCGTCGCCGACGCAGTGGTGATGATCACCGGCTCCAGCCCACCCCATCCCGATATCGCGGCGCTGACCGATGAACAGGGACGTTACCGCTTCGACGGGTTGATTGCCGGACGCTACACGCTCCAGGTGAACGCGACCGGCTACGTTCCCCGAACCGGCGAGGTGCAGGCGCGTCCCGGCGAGGTGGCCCGGCTGGATTTCGTGGTGGAGTAGCATCGCAAGGGACGTGTTCACATCTGCCGTCCATGCGGCTCCGCCGCGCACCGACGGGATGAACATACTTCTTGGGAGGGCGTAGCCCTCCCAAACCCTCCCACCGGGCGGAGGTGACGGCCCCCCTCCCCAGCCCTCCCCCCGCTGGGGGGAGGGAGTCCGGCGCCTCCCCCCAGCGGGGGGAGGTTGGGAGGGGGGCTGGGGCGCCGCATGCGCTGAGGTGGAAGGTATTGGCTCGCGTAGCCTATGTTCACCTCAGGCGCGCATGTGCTATACTTGGCGCCGTTATGATCCTTGCGCCCGACCTCGTAGCGTTGATCCAGGCCATCCATGACGCGCCGCCGCGCCTCGTGTACGTCTTCGCCGGGGCGGGCAGCCTGGCGTTGCACTGGCTCCACGCGGTCCCCGGTTCGTCGCGCACGCTGCTCGAGGCCCGCGACTGCTACGCGCCCCGCAGCCTGGCCGCCATCCTCGGCGGTCCTCCCCTCCAGGCCGTCAGCGTCGAGACGGCTAACGGGATGGCCACATGGGCCTGGCGCTACGCTGCCACGCTCGCCGGGTCTCCCTGGCCGCTGCTCGGCGTGGGTTGCACGGCGGCCATCGCCACCGACCGCGCCCGCCGGGGCGCCGACCGGGCCGTCGTCGCCGTGCGCCTGGCCAGTGACACGCGGATCTATGAACTGTTCCTCGACAAAGAGCGCCGCGACCGCGCCGCCGAAGAGGAACTGATCAGCCGCCTGGTCCTCCTGGCGATCGCCGAAGGCTGCGGGGCAGGGCAGGCAAGCCTGGCGCTGGGTCCCGAAGAGGCCCTGCGCGTGACGCATTATCCGGCGCCCGCGTAAGATTGTTTTCCGCCGGGGCGGCGCTCGTCCACTCCCGCCCGCGGGCAGGGGGCAGGGGAAACCTGGTTTCCCCGGTTCCCCTGCGAGGGGCTATGTTCACGGTACCGCACACCAACGTGACAAAAAGAGGCTGGGAGGGCGACGCCCTCCCCAAACCCTCCCACCGGGTGAGGGTATGACGTTCCCCATCGACGAAGTAATGGCGACCCTGCGCGCCACTATGCCGGCGTTTCAACGGCCATTGATCGATCAGATGGGCGTGGAGGGCACAACCCCCTTCCGCATCTTGATCGCCACCATCCTCAGCCTGCGCACGAAGGACACGCTCACCGCCGGAGTCGCCCCGCGGCTCTTCGCCGCCGCCGATACGCCGGAGGCGATGCTGGCCCTCGGCGAGGAGCGCATCGCCGAGTTGATCTACCCGGTCGGCTTCTACCGCAACAAGGCGCGGAGCATTGTGCAGATCTGCCGGGTGCTGATTGAGCGCTACCATGGCGCGGTGCCCGCCGACCTTGACGCGCTGCTGGCCCTGCCCGGCGTGGGGCGCAAAACGGCCAACCTGGTGCTCACCGCCGGCTTTGGCCTGCCCGGCATCTGCGTGGACATCCACGTGCACCGGATCTGCAACCGCTGGGGCTATGTGCAAACGAAGAACCCCGATGAGACGGAGCAGGTCCTGCGCGCCAGACTTCCTCCCGAATACTGGATCGAGATCAACGGGCTGCTGGTGACCCTGGGGCAGAACATCTGCCTGCCGGTGTCCCCGCGCTGCTCGGTATGCCCGGTGGCGGCAGCCTGCGCCCGCGTGGGCGTGACGCGCAGTCGGTAGCGCGCGATTGATCGTGCTGGATCGCACCGCTGCGCGGCTTCACACAGCTACGGGTCGCGCCCGGCTGCGCCACTCCGGCGGGCGGCCAGTTGGGCCAGGACGGCCTCGTGTTTCTCGCGGGTGATGGGGTAGAACCAGGTCAGAAGCATCCCGCAGATGAGGATGAGGGTCGGCACGGGGCCGATCATCAGGCGGATGGCCAGGCGGGCGGAGTCGGGCTGCAGGTCGGCGGGCAGGTTCTCGTTGAAGCCGGCGACCTGTAACCCCAACCCCACCAGGAACAGACCCACGGCCAGCCCCAGTTTTTGCAGCAGCACCATGAAGCCATAGAACATCCCCTCGCGGCGCTGGCCGGTCTCCAGTTCATCAAGCTCGATCACGTCGGGCATCATGCTCCAGGGCACCAGGTAGGCCGTGGCGACCCCCGCCCCGGCGATCACCGCCAGGATGATCGCCAGGGTGATCTGTTCGGGTTGCAGAAAAAAGAGAAACGCCTGCACGGCGATCCAGATCACGCTGCCGACCAGGTAGACCGCCTTCTTGCCGATACGCCGGCTCACCGCGCTCCAGACGAACAGGAACGCCAGCGCCGACCCTTGCACCGCCAGGAGAAAGGTGGTGATCAGATCCGGCCGGCGCAGCCAGAAGGTGATATAGAAGGTCAACACCGCCGAGGTGACCTGCACGGCCAGCCAGGAAAACATGTAAATGCCAACCACGAACAGGTAGGGCCGGTTGCGAAAGACATAGCCGATCTGCTCGCCCAGGGAGAGTTCCTTTGCCTCGGGGTCGGGTTCGTAGCGTTCGCGGGTGCCGAGGAAGCACCACAGGAACGGCAGGGCGATCAGCACCCCCACCACGGCCCCGGCCACCAGGTAGCCCGTCCGGGGATCAGCGGGGTAAAGGCTGACGATGCTCTGGTGGAGAATGCCGCCGAGGAGGCTGCCGCCGATGCTGAAGGCGAAGCGGAAGGAATTGAGAACGGTGCGCTCGTCGTAGTCGCGGGTCAACTCGGGGGTGAGGGCGGTGTAAGGGACGTTGACGATGGTGAAGGCGGTGTCGAAGAGCAGGGCGATGATCAGATAGTAGACGAACTTGCCGGTGACATCAAAGGGGGGGATGACCCACTGGAGGAAGAACAGCAGTCCGAAGGGCGCCGCGCCGAAGAGCAGCCAGGGGCGGCGGCGGCCCCAGCGGGTGCTGGTGCGGTCGGTCAGCCAGCCGATGATCGGGTCGTTCACCGCGTCCCAGATCTTCACGACGAGCAGAATGGCGCCGGCCAGCGCCGGCGGCAGGCCGGCGACGGTGGTGAGGAAGAAGAGTTGAAAGAACCCGGCGATGATGGTGGCGATAGCCGGCCCGAGGTCGCCGGCGCCGAAGGCGAGTCGCGTGCTCAGGGGCAACCGTTCGTGGACGACGAGATCGGCGGGGGTGGCGGGCCTGGCCATAGGGACTCCTTACAAGCTCGAAGCTACACTGCGTCCTCGCGAACAGGGTATCTCCTGCGAACCATGCCTGAGGTGAACATACCTCCCCCGCGGGAGGGTGTGGGAGGGCTGCGCCCTCCCACAGACAACTTTTTTCATGGTGGCGTTGTGCGCCACGCGCATGACCGTCCCACGTGAACATAAGCCCTCGGCGAGGGGTAGGGGGAAACCGGGTTTCCCCATTCCCCCACCCGCGGGAAGGTAAGGGCGCCGCCCTTGCGCGGGGGTATGGGGAAACCGGGTTTCCCCATACCCCCGCCCGCGGGAGGGTTTGGGAG
>Ga0308418_1001996_pt1 | contig 10192 bp, 8 predicted proteins | sample HotsprSampleR4cd_FD_203517 | JGI IMG/M metagenome (GOLD analysis project Ga0308418, IMG submission 203517) | Hot spring phototrophic mat microbial communities from Mushroom Spring, Yellowstone National Park, Wyoming, United States - 20090729_R4cd ... | reverse complement strand
GTAATTACGGTTTATGAAGATAGGACTTTTACTTTTGTTACCAAACTGCCACCAGTGTCTGAGATGATTAAAAAAGCTTTAAAACTGCAAAAAGGCTCGGGCAAACCCAACAAAGAAAAAGTGGGAAAACTCACCAAAGCTCAAGTTGAGGCGATTGCTAAAGAAAAATTACCCGACTTAAATACCACTTATTTAGAAGCAGCAAAAAAAATTGTTATTGGGACAGCCAAAAGTATGGGAGTCGAGGTAGAAAATTAAAAATTAAAAAATAAAAATTAAAGAAATTATAATTTAGAATCTTTTTACCTATGGGAAAAATACGAACAAGAATTTTAGGCTTAGAAGAGGTTGAACAGAAACAAAAAAAAGAACAAAAAGAAAAGGCGGCTGAGAAGAAAAAAATTCGTGCTCCGGGGCTTAAAGGGGGAGAGAGGATGGTGGCGGTTGAGGTTGATGAAAAAGAGATTGAGAAGATGGAAAAAGCTAAAAAAATCGTTGAAGAAGCCGAAAAAAAAGCTCAACAAAAACCAAAAGAAATAAAGAAAAAAACGCGAGGGAAAAATTATCAAAAAGCCAAAGCACAAATTGATAAAAATAAACTTTATTCGATAAAAGAAGCCATCTTCCTTTTGAAAAAAATAAAATACTCCAAATTCGATGAGTCTTTTGAACTTCATTTAAATGTGGATAAAGTGGGTTTAAAAGGGGAGGTGGAGTTACCGTATTCTTTGGGGAAGAAGGTAAAAGTGGCGATTGTTGATGATAAGATTTTGGATCAAATAGAAAAAGGAAAAGTTGATTTTGATGTTTTAATTGCTCACCCGTCTTTTATGCCAAAGTTGATAAAGTATGCCAGGATTTTAGGACCCAAAGGATTAATGCCCAATCCAAAAGATGGGACGATTTCGCCAAATCCCCAAGAAGCCGCCAAAAAATTTGAAAAAGGCCTTTTGCATTGGAAGACTGAAAGTAAATTTCCTTTAATTCATCAAATGATTGGTAAGATTTCGCAAAAAGACGAAGAATTGGAAGAAAACATCAAGGCTTTTTTAAAGGCAGTGGGATTAAGTCATATAAAAGAAGCCTATCTTAAAACAACAATTTCTCCATCAGTAAAGATTGAGGTTGAAGGGTAAAAAATTATCTTGATAGAAAACTTTCTTTTTGTTATCTTATTTTCATGGATAAGATTAAAGCTTTAGTTTTTAAAACTTCTGATTTTTGGTTTTATTTATCGAAAAATCAAAAGGATCTTATTAATGAGGGTCTTTATCTTATGAATGATGTGATTAAAAATCATGCTTATCATTTCAAAGACTATTCTTTTTTAGTTTTTCCTTTTGCCAAAGCCTATGAGGGATTTTTAAAACAGCTTTTTTTGGATGTTAAATTTATTTCTCATTTAGATTACATCTCTGATCATTTACGTCTGGGAAAATTACTCTCACCAAATTTAGTTAATAAATTAAAAGAAAGATCTCTTTACAAAAAGATAAAAGATGAAGCCGGTCAAGAGTTGGCCGATAAAATCTGGAATGCCTGGAAAATCGGTCGCAACCAAGTTTTTCACTACTATCCCCACAACCTAAAAGCCCTTACTTTTTTCCAAGCCGAAAATGTCATCGATAATATTCTTTCAGTAATGGAGGAGAGTTATGGAAATTTGAAAGTTAAAAGTTAAAAAAAATAAACTAATGGCGGAAATTAAGGTTAAAAATGTCTTCCCCATTTTAGTAGCTTTCATTGAGGGTAAAGGAAAAATTTCTGATTTTAATAGGGATTTAGATAGGCTTTATCGTTATATTTAGGAAAATAATTATCAAGAAAAAATTGCTGGACCAACAATTGGCTTGTTTTATACAAGATTTGGGGGAAAATATATTGCGGCGGTTCCAATTAAAGAAAAATTTACGTTAAAAGAAGATATCAAAATTAAAAGATTACCAAAAATTTATTGTGTTTCAATTATTCATAAAGGGAGTTGAAAAAATATAGACGATTCTTTTTTAATTAATTTTTATCCTTATTTATGAGGATAAATTATAGATGATAAAAAGTCGACAGAAATTTGATGCTATCGTATAAAAAACAGAATTAATTTGAAGATGTTTTTTGGTTAAGACAAATTTGATTTAAAACATACGTGATTTAATTTTTATTCTTCCAAAGTTGACAAATCACCAAAAGGAAGACCAAGCTCTTGGGCTTTTAAAACTCGGCGCATAATTTTGCCGGAGCGGGTTTTGGGAAGCTTTTCAACAAACTCAATCTCATCAATTGAGGCAATTGGGCCGATTTGTTTTCGAACTAAATTGTTAATCTCTTTTTTTAACTCCTCTGATGGGTTTTTTCCAATTTTTAAAATGACGAAGGCTTTAATTGATTCGCCTTTAATTTCATGAGGTTTGCCAATTACGGCTGCTTCAGCCACAGAGGGATGTTCAACAATAGCGTGTTCGATTTCTGCTGAGCCTAAGCGATGGCCTGAGACTTTTATGACATCATCATTTCTGCCAGTGATCCAAAAATAACCATCATCATCAATTTTGGCTGAATCACCAGTAAAATAACAAAAATCAGTTTTGACATTTGCGTTTTGCGTTTTGAGTTTTTCAAAGTAAGTCTCTTTATACCTTTGTGGATTGCCCCATAAATCCAAAAGCATGGCAGGCCAGGGAGTTTTTATGACTAAGTATCCTTGGGTGTTTTTAGGTAGACTTTTTCCATTTTCATCAACAACATCGGAAACGACGCCAAAAAATGGTTTGGCGCAACTGCCTGGTTTTAAAAGAGAAGAGGGAAGTGGAGTAATAAGATGCATGCCGGTTTCTGTCTGCCACCAGGTATCGATAATGGGCAATTTTTCCCGTCCGATGTTTTTATAAAACCACTCCCAAGCTTCGGGATTGATTGGTTCACCAACCGACCCTAAAATCCGAAGGGAAGAGAGTTGATATTTTTTAATTGGCTCTTCACCAAAGCGCATCAAAGCTCGGATTGCCGTTGGTGCCGTGTAAAAATGAGTGATTTTGAAGAGATCAATTAGTTTCCACCAAACTTCAATATCAGGATAATCAGGCGTGCCTTCGTAAACAAAAGTAGTAATCCCATTTAATAAAGGACCATAAAGAATGTAGGAATGACCAGTGATCCAACCAGCATCAGCCGTACTCCAAAAAATCTCATCCCCGTGAATATCAAAGACATACTTCATCGTCGCATAAACACCAACCATATAACCGCCGTGAGAGTGAAGAACACCTTTTGGTTTTCCTGTGCTTCCGGACGTATAAAGGATGAAGGCCGGATCAGTTGACTCCATAATGGCGGTTGGGCAAAGAATGTCTTGTTTGGATAAAAGATCATGATAAAAAACAAATTGGATATTTAAGTCAAAATTTTTAGTATTTATTTCTTTTTTATCTCTTTCAACTACAATTACATACTCAACACTTTCAATCCCTTTTACCGCCTCAGTGACATTTTCAATTGGTTTTAAAATTTTATCTTTGTAAGGATACCAATCAGTAGTGATAATTACTTTGGCTTTGGCATCTTCAATTCTGCTTTTTAAAGCTTCAGTAGAAAAACCCGAATAAACAACTGAGTGTAAAGCACCAATCTTAAGACAGGCAAGCATGGAGATAAATTGCTCTGGAATTCTTGGAAGATAGATTATTACCCTATCGCCTTTTTTGACACCTAAAGTTTTTAAACCATTAGCTAAACGACAAACTTCTTCATGAAGTTGTTTATAAGTAAAGGTACGGACGGGAAAGTTATCGGGCGTTTGTTTTTCTGGTTGGCCGATCCAGATTAAAGCGAGTTTTTCGGCGATTGGGGTTTTTTGCCAGCGGTCAAGTGCGTTATAGACAATGTTTGTTTGAGCTCCGATAAACCAACGGGCATAAGGATACTGCCATTGCAAAACTTTATTCCAGGTTTTAAACCATAAAAGTTCTTTAGCAATATTTTCCCAAAAAGCTTCGGGATGTTCAATAGACTTTTGATAAACTTTTTCATAATCTTTAATATGGGCTTTTTCGATGATTTCTTTTTTTATAAAGATCATAAAATAATTATGATAGAAAAATGGTAGAGAAATCAAATGAATTTTTTTGCTTGACCTTTAAATTAATTACATTATAATGTAATTGTATGTTAAATTTAATTACATTTAATCGTTGGTGGGATGAAGGTAAGGTTGAAGAGATGTATCTTAAGCCTTTTAAAAGGGATTTATTTTATTCTTTGGTTAAGTTCTTAAATACGCGTCAGATTATTTTACTCTATGGCATTCGCCGGGTGGGCAAGACAACGATCTTATATCAATTAATCGATTATCTTTTAAAAAACGGAGTCAATAAAAAAAATATTCTTTACTTTTCTTTTGACGAAGCCAATGTTTCTTTAGATGAAGTTTTGAAAAATTATTCAGAATTAGTTTTGGGGAAAAATATTCTAAAAGAGAAAAAAGTCTATTTATTTTTGGATGAGATTCAAAAGTTAAAAAACTTTCAAAATCAATTAAAAGTTTACTATGATCTTTATCCAAATATAAAATTTATTGTTTCTGGGTCAGCCAGTTTGAGCATTTATAAAGGAGTCAAGGAAAGTTTGGCCGGAAGGGTTTATGAGTTTGTTTTACCGCTTTTAAGTTTTTATGAATATCTTACTTTTTTGGGAGAAAAAATCGAGTTTGAAGACCTTTGGGATTTTAATCAAGCCAAAGAGATCTACCTTAAAAAAGAAAAATTGCTACCACGTTTTTTTTCTTACATAAAAAATGGAGGATTTATCGAGATTGTTAATGAGGAAGAGGATTTTAAAATAAGAGAATATTCAAAATTAATTTTAGAAAAGATAGTTTTTGGGGACATTGCCCCGCTTTTTAAAGTAAAAGATAGTTTCATTTTAAAAACAATTTTAGAATTGATTGGTTCTAATCCTGGTTTTTTACTTGATTATTCTCGTTTAGGGGGAGTATTGGGTAGAGATCAACGGTCAGTGGCCAACTATATTTTTTATTTAAAAAGCGCTTTTTTAGTTAGCACCCTTTATAACTATTCTCCCAGTCGATTTGTTTCTGAGAGGAAGTTAAAAAAAATATATTTAAGTTCAACTAATTTTATCTATCAAATCAATAAAGAAAGATTTTATCAACCTGATTTTTTTGGCAAAGTCGTGGAAAATTTAGTCGTTTCTTTTTCTTCTTCTTCCTTTTTTTGGAAAGAAAGGCAAAACGAAGTTGATTTGGTTTTAGAGGAAAAAATACCAGTGGAAATAAAGTTTAAAGAGAAGATAGATAAAAAAGATTTAAAAGGTGTTTTAAGATTTTTACAGCGATTTTCTTCTTCAAAAGCACTGATTTTAACCAAAGAAGAATTAAAAAAAGAAAAAATTTTTAACATGAGTTTATATTTTATTCCGGTTTGGATTTATGTGTTGGGAAGAAATGATTCTTCATTAATCTAAAAATCCAAAAAGGATCAAAGGGACTTTATTTTTTTGATTAATCCCAGGATAGGTAATAAGATATTTTTTTCTTTGGTTTATCCTATTATTTTATTAAACTGTACTATCACAGAGAGAAAAGATATTTGATTTGCGTTGTGGTAAAACATCTTAATACTCATGGTTTTGTTGTTACCAGTTATCGGTGTAAAAAGTCGAGAATAGGGGAAATTGTATGGCAAAAAAACAAAAAAAATAACTTTTTTATTTGACCCAATCGGTAATACGTTTTCTTTTTGGTGGGATGATAAAAATAAAGAGACCTACTCCAATATTTCCGAGTATTCAGATGATGTGATTATTTATGATAAAAAAGGAAGAGTGATTGGGATAGAAAAACTTAATTTTTTTCCTAACGAAATAAGCGAAAAGATAAGAAAGAAAGCTTTAGAAATTAGAAGTAAAATTCTCTCTGTTCCTAGTAGCGAAATAAAATTGCTCTTGCAAAAATAAAAATCTTTGGTAAAATATCTTTTCATCATATGAAAAGTAAGGTTTTATCAATCGTAGTTATCCTCTTTATTCTTATTACCGCTTAATATGGCGGGATGATGAGTGATTGATAAAACCAAAATAAAAATCTCCCGCCGAATTAGGCGGTTTTTTTGTTAGATGAAAGAAGTAGCGAATATTAACCATTATTTTTTTTGATTGAGTGATTGTTATAAGTTAATAAAGATAATCATAAATATGTCTACAGAAAGGAAAGAAATTCTAAATTATCCAAAAGATTTATTAAGTTTACATAAGGCGATTGATTCCTTTTTGCCAACAGGAAGAGAAAGTAGTGATTATTTTCATCAAGTTAGACTATGTAGAGAACGAATTAGAGAAGGAGATTGTAAATTATATCTAATTTTTAATCCTAATTCTATAGCTCCTGAGGATTTATCAAAAGATAATTTGATACGATTGTTAGAAACTTTAGGTCCGGATGGAGTTAGAATAAGAAGCATTAATCCAAGATTATTGGATAATGGAGCTTTTCCTCTCCCTCTTGGTGGTTCTTGTGCTATAGAAACTTGGGGTATGAAGTTATTGGCTCCTTTTAAAAAACAACCAGAAAATTTAAGCAGATTAGCTGAGGCATTATTAAGTTTAGCGCCAACAATTTCTCATATTACCGGAGCAATATTACCGGCAGGAGAGATGGGTGTTCACTTTATAGAGGATGGTTTATGGGGACAGAGAATTGAAGATGAATATAAAGTTGAAGATGGTAGAACAAAGACCACCGAGGCTTATCAAAGAATCCATGCGGCTGTAGAACGAAGAGCGAAATTAGCAACAGGCAATCCCGAATACCGACTTTATCCGGTAAGATTTGAGGAGTTGCATCTTTTAGAGGGACCACTTCAAAGATGGTTTGAGGAAATGGGTTTAGATTTCGATCCAAATTTTGGAATTGCTCAAGTTATTTATACATATGTCGGTCCCGAATTGTTAGATCTTGTGAAGCAAGCCTTAATTAATAATCATGGAATTTCTCCAGCAGATTTAAGTCGATTTAATTTAGCAGCTAGATTAAAACAAATAGATCATAATGATTGGGATGCAACAATGGCTCAATTGAAAAAGGCTATTTTAACTGGAGAAATTGATGATTCTGTTAAAGGATTATTAGAAAAATATCCATTTAGAGCAGGATTGAAAATTGCTCGCTGGATTAGAGGCACAGCTTCAACGAATACATCTGCACCAAGTGGTTTTTTTGATCTTTTTTGGGGAGGAAAGATTTATCACATGGAGAATTTTTTTTCTCCCCAAAGAGATGTTGATAAATTATTGAATGCAATACAAAATGAACAGCGATTATTACACGGTCGGAATTTAAGAGGACACATAGAATATCTTAGAAGATATTTAACTACTCCTGTTGTTTCTACAGAAAAGCAGTTTTCTGTAGCAAATAATGCAGCATTTAGTAACTTACGATCAGAACTTCAAAGAATAAATAGCAAAATAGATAATTATAATAAAAGAATGGCAATTGTAACTGCGACTAAAAAATTAATTTCACAATCAGATATTCAAGGATTAAATTCGGTAGATAGACAACGAGCAGTTGATGATGTAATTTCAAGATGGAGAAGTTTTTTAAAAAGTATCAGAAGAAGATATGAATTTGAAGATATTTTTGAAGAACATTCTTTAAATCAACTTGATGAAAGAGATTTAAAAGATTTGCTTAAACTTTCTTTAGTTATTGAAAAACTCAATCAAATTTCATCTATGCCTTTGAGTGAATTAATGTCAGAAGAAGAAAGAAATCTCTTAGCAACATTTATTAGGGTAATACAAAAAATAGAAATTAAAGAAGAAGAACTGATTAAAAATTTTATTGAATCAATTGAGAAAGAAATTGAATTTTTATCTAAAGAAACTTCGAAATTGGAAAGAGATAAAGATGATCGGGAAATAGAATTAATAAATTTAGAATCTCAAAATAGGGCATCTTTAGAGAAAGATAAATTACCAGCGTTTTATCCACTTCCAGAAAATCTTATAATTGCTTATGCTACTCAATTTATTTTTGACCCAGATTTTAGAGAATTTTTAAGGAGGGTGGCTGAAATCGAAAGAGGAGAGTTTATTTTACAGGATGGATTGTCGCAAAATGATGAACGACAACGAAGATTAGAGGATAAAAAGAGAAAGGGGCAAAAAATTCAAGAGTTATGTCAATTAATCTTTCCAAAACTTGAGGCTTATCTAATTTACATTTTTGAAGGGGGCGATTATCCGCTAATTAGATTTCAATCTGTTTTTGCTTAAATTAAGATTTTTTGTTAAAATTAAATTATGGTAGTTAAAGAAATTTTAGAAATATATGAGATAATTGATCAACCGAAAATCAACATAGATTCATTAGTAAAGTTATTTAAGAAATATAAGGTTTTTATAAAAGTTACTTTTGTAAATGAAAAAGGATTAACTAAGCCTCCTATTGGAGGCGGTGAAACACATTTTTTAAAAATAATCATTCCTGGAATTAAAGGAAAGTTTAATAATGGAGAAAAACCAACAATAGGAATAATTGGTCAACTAGGTGGTGTTGGGGCAAGACCTAATCAAATTGGTTTTGTTTCAGATGGTGATGGTGCTTTATCTGTTTTAGCCATGGCATTAAAATTATCTAAGATGAGATATTTTGATGATATTTTAGAGGGCGATGTTATTGTTACCACTCATCTTTCATCCACTAGTCCAGTTGCTCCTCACAATCCTGTGCCATTTATGGGAAGTCCAGTTTCTCTTGAGACAATGAATAAATACAATGTTGATAAACAAATGGATGCTATTTTAGTGGTCGATACTACTCGAGGTAATAGAATTATAAAAAATAGCGTTTTTTCAATAACTCCAACAGTTAAAGAAGGATGGATTTTGAAACCCTCTGATGATTTATTAACCTTGATGGAATGGGTTACTCATGAAGATCCATCAGTTGTCCCTATTGTAATGCAAGATATCACACCTTATGGAAATGGTGTTTCTCATATTAATAGTATTATGCAGCCGGCGACTGTAACTACGGTTCCTGTAGTAGGAGTGGCTTTTACTTCTAAAAAAATAATTCCAGGAATAGCTTCTTTTGTATCTAGTTTAGATCAATTGGATAAAGTTTGTCGATTTTTAATAGTGGTGGCAGACCAATTTACAAGGGGTGATTTAAAATTTTATGATGAAAATGAATTTGCCAAATTAAAAAAAATCTACGGATCAATGAAACACTTGTTAAAAAAATAAAGTTAAAAAAATTATTAAATATTCTCATGCTCAACAAAATCTTACCCTTAACCAAATCTTTAATTTCAATTCCCTCAACCCGCGACAACAAAAAAGCCTTAAATGATGTTTTGGATTTGGCACTTAGGGAAGTTAAAGACTTTACCATCGAACGCTTTGAAAAGGACGGTTATCCTTCAGCTTTGATTTATCCTCAAAAAACACGTCCGAAAAAATTTAAAATAATTTTAAATGCCCATTTAGATGTTGTTTCAGGAAGAGAAGAACAGTATAAACCTTATGAAAAAGATGACAAACTTTTTGGGCGAGGAGCAGTTGATATGAAAGGAGCAGCCGCCGTTGAGATTTTGGTTTTTAAAGAAATAGCCAAAAAAGTCTCCTATCCTTTAGCTTTACAGCTTGTGACTGATGAGGAAATAGGAGGCTTTTGCGGCACAAAGTATCAGATTGAAAAAGGAGTAAGAGCCGATTTTGTCATTGCCGGTGAACCAACAGACTTTGGGATAAACAATAAAGCCAAAGGCATCATCTGGCTAAAGATAAAAACTAAGGGGAAATCAGCTCATGGGGCTTATCCATGGAAAGGAAAAAATGCTTTATGGTTGGCAAAAAAAATCTTAGACAAAATTGAAAAACAATATCCCGTACCCAAAAAAGAAGCCTGGCAAACTACTTTTAACTTAGCCAAAATTGAAACAGGGAATCAAACTTTTAACAAAGTTCCCGATGAAGCAACAATTTTTTTTGATATTCGCTATATTCCAGAAGAATTTTCCAAAAAAAACTTTGAAAAAGGAAAAGAAATCCTTATAAAAAAACTTAAAAAATTAGTTGGCAATCTAGGAGAAATTGAAATTATCCTTTTTGAACCACCCCAGTTTACCGATGAAAAAAACTTTTATCTTTTAAAGCTAAAAGAAGAAGCAAA
>Ga0308418_1001991_pt1 | contig 10218 bp, 6 predicted proteins | sample HotsprSampleR4cd_FD_203517 | JGI IMG/M metagenome (GOLD analysis project Ga0308418, IMG submission 203517) | Hot spring phototrophic mat microbial communities from Mushroom Spring, Yellowstone National Park, Wyoming, United States - 20090729_R4cd ... | reverse complement strand
TTTTTCTTCTTTTGTTTTCGGCTTAATTGACTAAATTCTTGATAAATTTCATTATCTCTTTTGAATAATTCTTCTAATTGGTCAATACTAAATGGATATACTTTTCCTGTTTCATAATCCAATAAAAAATCTCTCATTTCTCTTGTTCTTACAGGCACAGCACCACCTATTCCATAAGGATAGCCCATTCCTATTGTAGAATAATAAGTAACTTCTTGAGTACCTATAAAGTATGAAATGGATCCTAATACGGGCACTTTATAGAATGCTCCTTCATAATTAATGTATAAAATTCCATTTTGAAAATACCCCCACAAATCCCTTGAAAGCACAGTGTATTCTTGTCCTGATGAGTTTACAAAATGAATTTGGTTTTGTTGAACTACTTTTGTAAAAAAATCTAACTGATTGGTATCTATTTGTGTTTTTATGCGAGATTTGACGATGGGTTTATTTTCACGAAATTGTATATAATCCAAATATAATCCTTCTTTCCTTTGAAATTCGGTAGAATCGGATTGGGCAAAAAGATTCCACAATATCCCTATTGCCAAAACAGTTAGTAAAAATTTTTTATTCTTAAATGTTGTTGTTTTATTAAACATAATCGGGTAAGATATTTTGTAGCACAAGGGCTAAATTATAAATATCTTCAAATGAATTGTACAAAGGTACGGGAGCTAAGCGAATAACATTGGGCTCTCGCCAATCGGCAATAACTCCATTGTTTATCAAACTTTGAAACAAATTTTTGGGTTGATCAACATTGCAAACAATAGAGAGTTGTGATCCGCGATTTTCAGGTGTAATGATGTTGAATATCTTTTTTCCAAAAGTATCGTTGATAAATTCTAAGGTTTCTTCTAAAAATGTAGTTAGTTGTTTGCTTTTTTGAGAAAGGTCTGACATTGTAGTAGTATCAAAAATATCAAGAGATGCCAAGCATGCTGCCATTGATAAAACAGGGGCATTACTAACTTGCCAACGCTCTGCAGTGGGCATTGGTTCAAATATAGGTTTCATTTTGAACCTTTCTTTTTTGTCTGTTCCCCACCAACCTGCTAAAACAGGCAAATCAAAATTATTCAAATGCTTTTGATGAACAAATATCCCACCTACCGAACCTGGCCCACTGTTGAGATATTTGTATGAGCACCATGCAGCAAAATCAACATTCCAATCATGCAGGTGCAATTCTATATTTCCTGCAGCATGGGCTAAATCCCATCCACAGTAAGAACCTGCTTTATGAGCGGCTTCTGTAATTTTAGCAATATCAAATACTTGCCCCGACAAATAATTTACACCCCCTATCAAGACCAATGCTAATTCGTCTTTATATTTTTCAATAACACTAATAATCTTTTCATCTTCAATGACAAAGTCAGGTCTTTTGGATTTTACCATTATTAAATCTTCATCAGGATTACCGCCGTGCCATTTTATTTGGGATTGAACAGCATATACATCGCTTGGAAACGCAGGAAACTCAATTAGTATTTTTCGTTTTTTCTTTTGTGGACGATAGAAAGATGCCATTAAAAAATGTAAATTGGATGTTAATTGATTCATCATTACTACTTCTTCGGGAAGAGCCCCAACTATTTTTGCCATTTTGGGGGTGAGTAGTTCATGATAAGAAAACCAAGGGTGACGAGCATAAAAATGACCTTCTACGCCATATTTTACCCAATCTTCTAATTCTTGTAAAATGTATTCTTTGGTAGTAATAGGTTGTAAGCCCAATGAATTTCCCGTAAAATACAAAACATTTTTTCCTTGATGTTGTGGAAATAAAAACTTTTGACGATAAGAAGCCAATTTATCCGATTGGTCTAATTGTTTTGCTTTTTCTTTTAAACTTTGTAGTGAAATGGTTTTATTCACCATAAAATAATTTTTTCAAGATTTAAAAAATAATAATAGAACTTCATTGTAGAATGATTAAATCACACTATTTTATTAAAGTGTTGAATCGTTTTCATTTGTCTTTTACTATCTATTTTTTGAAACTCTAATTATTTCAAAACCGAACTCGCTGATGTTTGGCAATGGATCTTGACGCATAGCATGTACAAAATAAAATTGATACACACCGCTTTTTGCAAAGCGTACATTTTTCTTGATAGGAAGAGTAATATCATACATATCTCCTAATCCACTACCATACCATTCTCCTTTGCTATTGGCTAAAACTAATTCTATTGTATCGGTTTTTTGGCTTTTGTCGGAATAAATAGTTGTAAGAAACACATAAAGATTACTATAAGGATAAAGTTCTCCGTGACGAATTTTTATATTAACATCATTTAAACTTATTGTATCAATAATATCTACTCTAAATTTTGCAGTATCTTTAGATGACCATTCTTCTTTTTCAATGTAATAATATTTGCTGTATACCGTACTTGTTTTTTTGCAAGAATAAAATAGAGATATTAGAAGAAAAATAGACCCAACTACTACTGAATATGTTTTTTTATACTTCATATTCTACTTATTTTTTCTTTGAAGATTTTTGTTTTTTCTTAAATTTATCATCAAATCTTTTTAAATCTTTATCACTATTAAATACTGCAGCAGGTTCAAGTGCTGCTTGTTTGGTACTTTCTTTATTTGCTTGTTCTTCGAGGGGTAATAAATCATCGGGTAGAATGTTATTAGCATTCATTTCTAAAATTTCTTTTGTTCTTTCAATGCTTAATGGGAAGAAAACGCCTGTATTATCTTCATAAGCCCAATATATTTTTTTTCTAAATACATCAATTTTAATGAACTTGGCTTTGCCTTTTTGAGTAAGCAATACTTTGTCTTGTACATCTGGAAAATCTTTTAATGCATCCAAATAGGTATCTAATTCATAATTTAAACAACATTTAAGTTTTCCACACTGTCCGGCTAACTTTGTTGGGTTTATAGATAATTGTTGGTATCGGATAGTAGTTGTACTGACACTTCTAAAATCGGTTAGCCAAGTGCTGCAACACAATTCTCTTCCACAAACACCAATCCCCCCTAATCTGGCAGATTCTTGTCTTGCCCCAATTTGACGCATTTCTACACGAATTTTAAGTTCCGATGCTAATTTTTTTACTAATTCTCTAAAATCCACTCTGTCATCTGCGGTATAATAAAATGTGGCTTTTGTTTTATCGCCTTGATATTCTACATCAATGAGTTTCATTTCTAAGTTCAAACTATTGGCTAATTCTCTTGATTTTAAAAGGGCTTTATGTTCTAATGATTGTGCTTCTTTCCATTTATTAATATCTTGCTGGCGGGCTTTACGAATTATCTTTTTGAGGTGAGAAGTATCGGTGATGCCTTTTTTACGCAATTGCAATCGTACAATTTCTCCTGTTGCAGATACGGTTCCAACATCATATCCCATTTCTGTTTCGACCACTACTATATCCCCAACATACAAGATAAACTTATTTGGATTGGTATAAAATTCTTTGCGTGAATTTTTGAATCGCACTTCTACAATGGGAAACATACCTTGTGGGACAATTTCAGAGATATTTCCAAGCCAATTAAATACATTTAATTTATTACAAGACCCAGCAGAACAATTTCCACATGTAGATTTTGAATTGGTTTCAAGAGTAGTGCATCCTCTTCCTGTAGTACAACCAGTACAAGCCATAAAATTATTTTCGTGTGGCTAAAATACGAATATATTTACAAGTTTAGAAACGAAAGAGTAAAAATACAAATTAAAACAAATTGGGCAGGATTGAGTTTTAAGGACTTAATGTCAACTAAAATAACTTTTCATTTTATCCATGGTGGAATAACAAGTCAAATCTGTTTGAATAGGAACAACCGAAATATAACCATTGGCTAATGCCCATTCGTCGGTATCTTGAGCATTGGGTTCAAAATTGGTGAACTTTCCTGTCATCCAATAATAGGGGCGATTGTAGGGGTCTAATCGTTCTTCAAATTCTTCTACCCAATTTCCTTTTGCTTGACGACATAGTTTTATTCCTCGGATTTCATCTGCAGTCAAGTCGGGGATATTGACATTTAAACAAATTTTTTCGTGAAGATGATTTTGAATGACCCACTCAATTATTTGACGAATGTATTTTTCAGATGGTTTGAAGTCGGCTTCAATACTATAATTACACAATGAAAATCCAATAGAAGGAATGCCTTCTAAATATCCTTCAATGGCGGCAGACATTGTACCCGAATAAATGACATTGATAGAACTATTACTTCCGTGATTGATTCCTGATAAAATTAAATCGGGCTTTTTAGGTAAAAGTTTATTAACGGCTAATTTTACACAATCTACGGGCGTTCCATTTGTAGCATACTCAATATCTACTTGATGTAAATTGGTGGATTGAACCCTTAATGTAGTATGAATAGTGATTGCATGCCCACTTCCGGATTGGGGCTTATCAGGGGCAACCACGGCGATATCTCCATAATCACGGGCTATTTTACTTAATTGTAAAATTCCTGGTGCAGTTATTCCATCGTCGTTGGTTACTAATATGAATGGTTTTTTCATCGTAGTTCTGCCTTTAATTGATTTTTCAACGCATTAATTATTTTGTTCATTATAGTGTCAATTTCTTTGTCTGTCAAGGTTTTCGACGTGTCTTGTAAATACAATCTTACTGCATAAGATTTTTTGTTTTCAGGAATATTTTTACCTTGATAGACATCAAATAATTCTATCTTTTTTAAATAATGATTAGCGGCTTTTTGAATGCATTGCTTGATAGAAGCATATTGAATAGATGTATCTAATAATAATGACAAGTCCCTTTCTACTACCGGAAATTTAGATACTTCATTATACCGCACTGTTTTATTCAAATAATTTGAGAAAATTTTTTCAAGGGAAATTTCTGCATAAACCACTTCTGTATTTTCCACTTCCATTTTCTTAAGAATATTGGGGTGAATAAAACCAATGCGAGCAAGTACTTGCCTGGCATCTTTAGATAAATAAGTCAATGCTTTGATAAAAGGTTTTTCAGTTGTTTCCTGAATAATCCAAGCAGTATTTGAAAAATCAAAGATATGTTCAATGATTTCTTTTAAGTAATAAAATTCTTTGTGCGAATGGTAAAAACTTTCAGGAAGTTTATTCTTTCCTGCGGTAAAAAGCGAGAGATGATATTCTTCTTTGAGTGTAGCATTTTCTTTCCAATATACTTTTCCAATTTCAAATGCCATTAATTGTTTTTGTTGATGCCGTTCATTATGACTAATGGTTTGTAAAGCATTAAACAATAAAGTTTGACGCATCACATTTAATTCTGCATTGACGGGATTTTGTAAGTAAATCAAATGTTTTTGTTCGTGTTCATCATAAAAACTATGATGATGAAAAGATAGCCCTTGTGTTTCAAACAATCCTTTATCTACAAGAAACTCGGATATTTTTTGAGTAAATAATGCCCACACTGTTTGGTCAAAAGACGCTTGTTCGGGCAGGGCATAACTGACTTTTTTCTTAATAGGTATTTTGTTGTATCCATAAATTCTCAATACTTCTTCGGCTACATCTACTTCACGGGTTACATCTGATTTTCTGGGTGGGACAAGCAACAACATTCCCTCGTGGCTTTCTGATTCTATTTGAATTTCCAATTCTTCAATAATTTTTTTAGTTATTTCAAATGGAATTTCATATCCAAACAAGTCATTTGCTTGACGAATAGAATAGCCCACTTTGTGATGCATGATAGGTTCGGGATAAATATCTTTGACGCCCATACTTAATGTTCCTCCTGCAATTTCTAAAATCATTGTGCATGCTCTGTTCAAAGCATAAATTACCATATCAGGGTCGGCATATCGTTCAAAACGGAATGATGCATCGGTCTTTAATCCTAATCGTGAAGCCGTATGCCGAATAGCCGTTGGATTAAACCATGCACTTTCAATAAATACTGTTTGTGTATCTTCTTTTACGCCACTTTCTAATCCTCCCAAAACACCGGCAATACACATTGGTTCTTCTGCATTGCATATCATCAAATCACTTGATGACAAAGTTCTTGTTACACCATCCAATGTTACAAAAGGGGTACCATTCGGCACGTTTTGAACAATCACCTTATTGCCTTTTATTGCACGAACATCAAAGGCATGCAAAGGATGCCCCAATTCCATCATTACATAATTCGTAATATCAACGATACTATTGATAGGACGAATACCTAGTGCTAATAACCGATGTTGTAGCCACTCAGGTGATGGTGCTACATGCACACCATTGATGACTATTCCTGCATATCTCCTGCAATCCTCTGTGTTTTTAATTACAATATCAATATCAATTGTCCCCGAAGATTCAGGAAAATCAAGTGTAGCAGGAAAATGTAAATTCATTTCTGCATATTCATCTGGAAAATGTACTTTTAAATACGCTTTCAAATCCCTTGCAATTCCTATATGAGAAGCCGCATCACCACGATTGGCAGTAAGCCCTATTTCAAATACAGTATCTTTAATAACTTTAAAGTAATCTGTTGCAGCCAGTCCCACCGGTACTTCAGGCGGCAGCACCATTATTCCTGAATGGTCTGAAGAAATGCCCAATTCATCGGCGGCACATATCATTCCTTCACTCACTTCACCACGTATTTTTGATTTTTTAATCTCAATAATATCACTCGAGTAAGTGTGTAATTTTGCCCCCACCAATGCGACCAATACTTTTTGTCCTACTTCAACATTTGGAGCACCACATACTATATCCAAAATCTTATCATTCCCCACATTTACCTTTGTGAGTGATAATTTATCCGCATTAGGATGTTTTCGTTTTTCAATCACTTCACCTACTACCACATTGTCTAATCCTTTGTGTGAAAGGTATTCCGAAACGGCTTCTACTTCCAAACCTATTTCTGTTAATATCTTGGCAACCTCTCCTGCACTCAATGTTATTGGTAATAATTCTTTCAATAAGTTGTAGGATATTTTCATATTAGTAGTGCTTTTGTATTTTGAATTATTTTGATGTTTTAATTATTTGGGCGTGCCCCTCGCACACCACAGCATTTCCAAACTTTGTAAATAATCGTATTTTATTGTTTCAAAACGACAAAAAATGTCGTTTACAGAATTACTTATGGCTGTGTTGTGCTCGGGTCGGGCTGCTTCGGGCTTCGCTTTCGCTTCGGCAATCCTCGCTTTATCGTCATTGCGAACGAAGTGAAGCAATCTCAAAAGAAATTCCCATTATCCAATACGAGATTGCTTCGGGCTACGCCCTTCGCAATGACGATGAATAACGAAGGCGAGGCAGTGCCGGCGGTTCGCTTCGCTCACCGCCGCCCTCCGCATCCCTCACGCAACTCACCCCCTTCCCCTCTCTTTTTCAAAAGAGAGGGGCGATATGAGTATATTCTTTTCCAATTGTTCCCCCTCTCTAATTCATTTAGAGAGGGGGAATTAAAGGGGGTGAGTAAAAACACATCCCTCACGCATTCCACCAACATCGTTGGTGGCTATTTACCCTGTTAAATAAAGATACATTTAACAGGGTGAACATTAAGCCCCTTCGGGGCTTAGCGGAATTCACTTTCTCTTAATCACCCCCTTCCCCTCTCTTTTTCAAAAGAAAGGGGCGATGCGAAAGTTGTTTTATTCAATTGTTCTCCCTCTCTAATTCATTTAGAGAGGGGGAATAAAAAGGGGGTGAGTGAATATCCGCATCCCTCACGCATTCCACCAACTATCGTTGGTGGCTATTCATATTAAGCCCCTTCGGGGCTTAGCGGAATTCGCTTTCTCTTAATCACCCCCTTCCCCTCTCTTTTTCAAAAGAAAGGGGCGATACGAATAATTTTTTTACTATTGTTCCCCCTCTCTAATTCATTTAGAGAGGGGGAATTAAAGGGGGTGAGTAAAAACATATCCCTCACTCGAATTTTAGTTGAAAGTTGAAAGTAAAAAGTTTTTTGCTAATAAAGAGTTTAACCCACTAAATATCACAAGAATATTCCTTATTCTTTTCTCATTCCACTTTCTGCTTTTCACTTTCCACTTTCTACTAATAATAAAAGCGAGTGAGTGAAAACTCTACATCCTTCACGCTGTTTCCCATCACCCTGTGCGAATGTATTTCACTTTTTTAGGGATTATCAAGATAGATATTCCCATTCTGAATGTTTTTTATCTCGGGCTAAATAGTATTGAATTATTTTTTTATCTAATTCTTACTCTTGGGTCTAAAAAGCCATAAAGGATATCTACCAACATATTGGTAAATACAAAAATAGTTGCAAATACAAGAGTAGAACCCATCACCACAGGTAAATCATTTTTAGATAATGCTTCATATACTTCGTAACCAATACCTTTCCAATTAAAAATATACTCTACAAACACGGCTCCTGCCATTAATCCTGCAAACCAGCCCGATATGGCGGTAATAACGGGGTTTAAAGCATTTTTCAAAGCATGCTTAAAAATAATGGCATATCCTGATAAACCTTTGGCTCTTGCCGTCCGAATATAATCTTGAGACAATACATCTAATAACGAACTTCGCATTAATTGAACAATAATTGCCAAAGGACGAACTCCTAATGTGATTGCAGGTAATATCAAGTTTTTAAGTTGAATTTTTTCACCTTCCCATACGTCTATTTCAAATAAACTTCCAGTCGGCGAAAGCCCCGTGTAATCACGCAAAACATAGCCAAACAACCAAGCAATAATTAAGCCCACAAAAAAAGACGGTGCCGCCATTCCTAACACGGACAAGACCAATGATATTTTGTCGTACCAACTATTAAACTTGATAGCCGCTAATATGCCCAGTAAAATCCCCAAAACGGACGCAATGATAATGGAGGAAAAGGCCAGTACTGCTGTTTCGGGCAAGGTTTCAAGAATAATTTCAGACACAGGACGTTTGGTAATATACGACCGGCGAAGGTAGGGCATTTTCAATACTACTTGTTTATTGCCCAGTGGAATTAAAGTAAAACCTGTGTATTTTTCAGTATCGTAATACCAATGCGAAGTTCTGTCTTCTGAAGTATGAATAGAAAGAGGCGAAAGGTCATTTAAGTATAAAAAGTATTGGGTCAAGATGGGGAGGTCAAGACCTAAATCTTTGTGAATGGCTTCTACTTGTTCTTTATTGGCTCTTTGTCCAAGGATAATAGTGGCAGGGTCGCCAGGTAAAACATTAAACAAAAAGAAAATAGCAGTAACTACTCCCCACAGAACAACGATAGAATAAATTATTTTAGAAAGAATGTATTTTCCCACAGGTCAAAAATAAATGAGGGGCTAAAAGTAGTAAAATTTATTGTTAGGATGTAATTTGTTTTTTGAGTTTATTTTTTTGTGGCACATTTCTTTTTTACTCACCCCCTTTAATTCCCCCTCTCTAACAAAGTTAGAGAGGGGGATAATTGGAAAAAAGATGTTTTCGTATGCCCTTCTCTTTTTCAATTTTTACTCACCCCCTTTTATTCCCCCTCTCTAAACAAGTTAGAGAGGGGGAGCAGTTGTTTTGTTCTGATTACTATCGCCCCTCTCTTTTTCAAAAGAGAGGGGTTGGGGGTGAGTTAAAAACCCGAGTTTGACACTTGTTTGAGGGTTGCCCCGCTCTTTCCCGCGTCAATTCTGATGTCTTATTAAATCTTCCAAAAAGTGTGGCGAACAAATCTGTTAAAAAAGTTAATAAATTACTATAAATAACAACCTAATAAATTTCCGTAGGGAACTTTAATCCTTCGCCCTATGTACATCAAAATCACCAAAACCCCCAAAGGACAAGCTTACTATCATCTTGTTGAGTCATATCGTCACAACGGCAAAGTCAAACAACGGACGCTGATGTCTATCAAAAACAGATGATAACTGTATTCCAATAAACAACGTTAAAGGAGTTAAGTTCGGTATTAGGGATACCTGTAAGAATTGGGAAAAAGAGAATTTGGGTAAGGACAGATATAAGAGAGAATGCAATGAAGGTAATGAAGGCATTGAATATGAAGATACCACCCAAGATTTTAAAAATTGAAGAAAAGATTGAAAAATAAGATAGAAAAACATATAAACGGATAAAACGGATAAAAATGTAGTGGCACAAAGTGTCAAAATGTTTATATTTTATTGAAAATCAATAAATTAAAAATGACAAGTGTCAAACTTGGGAAAGCATTGAAAATAATTTATATCATTATTCAAAAGATTTATTCACTTTATCGGTAGATGTGG
>Ga0308418_1001984_pt1 | contig 10238 bp, 8 predicted proteins | sample HotsprSampleR4cd_FD_203517 | JGI IMG/M metagenome (GOLD analysis project Ga0308418, IMG submission 203517) | Hot spring phototrophic mat microbial communities from Mushroom Spring, Yellowstone National Park, Wyoming, United States - 20090729_R4cd ... | reverse complement strand
GAAAAAGAAAAGAGGTTTCGGCATCCACCATTAAGCTGAAATTTCCTCAACACCTCTCACTTCTCTTTCCTCTTCCCTCACTCCTTCTGGTTTCAGTGCTCTTCAGCGAGCCGAAAATTCCTCAATAGGCCTACGACCCACGCCCAACCTGACGTCGCCGCTGTTTCAGTGCTCTTCAGCGAGCCGAAAATTCCTCAATCGGTGTAGGAGGTTAAGGATGTCGCACTCTGGAATTATGTTTCAGTGCTCTTCAGCGAGCCGAAAATTCCTCAATCATACTGGCTTGAGGTGCAGTCCGGTTCCCTCTGGGTTTCAGTGCTCTTCAGCGAGCCGAAAATTCCTCAATTCGGCGTCGGCGTCGGGGAGGGAGTCGACGTCGGCGTCGGTTTCAGTGCTCTTCAGCGAGCCGAAAATTCCTCAATACGCGCACGCCGACGCCGACCCTCGCGCCGTCGCCGACCGTTTCAGTGCTCTTCAGCGAGCCGAAAATTCCTCAATCAAATAATCGCTGCTCTGGGTTCGTCATAGATTTCGTTTCAGTGCTCTTCAGCGAGCCGAAAATTCCTCAATTTTTCGCAATCCGGCGCCGCCAGCAGCAGCGCGCCGGTTTCAGTGCTCTTCAGCGAGCCGAAAATTCCTCAATAAGCGTGCGTGTTGTGACAGCAGCGCGGACTGGACGAGTTTCAGTGCTCTTCAGCGAGCCGAAAATTCCTCAATGTTCCGCGGCGCTGCAGGTGCTGCGTGATGAACAACGTTTCAGTGCTCTTCAGCGAGCCGAAAATTCCTCAATGTACGTGTTGTGACACCCCGCGCCCCGCGCCGCAATCGTTTCAGTGCTCTTCAGCGAGCCGAAAATTCCTCAATCTGCTGCTCAACGACCCAAACGTTTTGGAGTTGGAATTCGTTTCAGTGCTCTTCAGCGAGCCGAAAATTCCTCAATTCTGGATAAAATCCAAGTTCGCCGCTCAACTCCAAGGTTTCAGTGCTCTTCAGCGAGCCGAAAATTCCTCAATCAACAAGAGCGCCGAGTCTGGGGAAGCGCCTGAACAGTTTCAGTGCTCTTCAGCGAGCCGAAAATTCCTCAATTTGTTACGGGCATGTTGATTACGTTGATATTACTTCTGGTTTCAGTGCTCTTCAGCGAGCCGAAAATTCCTCAATCGTATAAAACCAGGATCGATATTCCGAGTATTGCGACGTTTCAGTGCTCTTCAGCGAGCCGAAAATTCCTCAATGTTGACGGATTTTGTCGGTGACTTTACCGACTCCCGTGTTTCAGTGCTCTTCAGCGAGCCGAAAATTCCTCAATCGTGATGCACTCAACGACGTTGAGGAGTACCAACGTTTCAGTGCTCTTCAGCGAGCCGAAAATTCCTCAATTAGTCGCCACATATGCGAATATCACGCAAGTTTACGTTTCAGTGCTCTTCAGCGAGCCGAAAATTCCTCAATCGCCATCGCTTGCGCCATAATAATCGCGTTTCCGCCCGTTTCAGTGCTCTTCAGCGAGCCGAAAATTCCTCAATTCTGGATAAAATCCAAGTTCGCCGCTCAACTCCAAGGTTTCAGTGCTCTTCAGCGAGCCGAAAATTCCTCAATGCGCTTTGAACTACAGTTGAGAGATGACTATGCAGAGCGTTTCAGTGCTCTTCAGCGAGCCGAAAATTCCTCAATCAACAAGAGCGCCGAGTCTGGGGAAGCGCCTGAACAGTTTCAGTGCTCTTCAGCGAGCCGAAAATTCCTCAATCGGAGGAATTCGTGAGGCGTCGTGATGAGCGTCGATGTTTCAGTGCTCTTCAGCGAGCCGAAAATTCCTCAATCTCGAGAACGAGATCGTAATACCGATAACCGATGACGTTTCAGTGCTCTTCAGCGAGCCGAAAATTCCTCAATCCCTATTACGTACCCGCTGCGATCTCAACGAACGGGCTAAGTTTCAGTGCTCTTCAGCGAGCCGAAAATTCCTCAATCCGGAGAGCGCGGGAGCGCGGCCGAAGCCGCGCCCAGTTTCAGTGCTCTTCAGCGAGCCGAAAATTCCTCAATCGGAAGCGGCGAGGGCAGCGCCGAACAGTCGGCGCCGGGGTTTCAGTGCTCTTCAGCGAGCCGAAAATTCCTCAATCGAGTGTGTACCTGAGCACGGGCGACGGCGGCTGATAGTTTCAGTGCTCTTCAGCGAGCCGAAAATTCCTCAATCCCTCGAAGCACGCAACGTCGCACACGCGACATACCGTTTCAGTGCTCTTCAGCGAGCCGAAAATTCCTCAATCTGACCGAGTCGAGCAATACGAGGCAATCGCAGACGACGTTTCAGTGCTCTTCAGCGAGCCGAAAATTCCTCAATCTAAGAGGTGTGGTATGGATTGGTTGGAGGATTTTTTGTTTCAGTGCTCTTCAGCGAGCCGAAAATTCCTCAATCAAATAACAAGCGCCAAGCGATACCATCGCTTGGCCGTTTCAGTGCTCTTCAGCGAGCCGAAAATTCCTCAATCTTAGGCGCGGAACGGCGCTGCGGGCCGGTACGCCCTGGTTTCAGTGCTCTTCAGCGAGCCGAAAATTCCTCAATCGAACGTGAACGAGTCGATCATTGATCGAATCGTATGCGTTTCAGTGCTCTTCAGCGAGCCGAAAATTCCTCAATCACCAATTGTAGCGTTCAGGCGTGTGAACTTTATTAGTTTCAGTGCTCTTCAGCGAGCCGAAAATTCCTCAATCTGATTGCCCGCGCGAATGCCTTAGCCGCCGCTTTGCGGTTTCAGTGCTCTTCAGCGAGCCGAAAATTCCTCAATCCGACGGCGTGACCTATCCCGCGTCGCTCCCCGCGCTCAGTTTCAGTGCTCTTCAGCGAGCCGAAAATTCCTCAATCCCGTGACTGGCGTGTAACCGTCGTTCCCTGGGCTGACGTTTCAGTGCTCTTCAGCGAGCCGAAAATTCCTCAATCCATCGGTGACATCCGCCCAGCGCGTGCAGTCGACCGGTTTCAGTGCTCTTCAGCGAGCCGAAAATTCCTCAATCTTCGCCAGCACCGCCGCTGCACCTTGAAGCGCACCGTTTCAGTGCTCTTCAGCGAGCCGAAAATTCCTCAATCGGATATGGTGACGTTGTTGACGTTCGACGGCGTCGGTTTCAGTGCTCTTCAGCGAGCCGAAAATTCCTCAATCTCCACTGGCCGCCGCCGCGCCATAAGCTCGCCAGCGGTTTCAGTGCTCTTCAGCGAGCCGAAAATTCCTCAATTTTGAGCGATGTTTATTCGCACGCGCTTGCAAAAAAGTTTCAGTGCTCTTCAGCGAGCCGAAAATTCCTCAATTCGAGCGAATCGACCTCAACCCCGCGCATCTTTGCGGGTTTCAGTGCTCTTCAGCGAGCCGAAAATTCCTCAATCGGCGGACTGTTCGCGCCGCTGCCGAACGTGCTGGAGTTTCAGTGCTCTTCAGCGAGCCGAAAATTCCTCAATCTGAACGAGACGGCGGTGCGGTGGGCGATACTGGAGTTTCAGTGCTCTTCAGCGAGCCGAAAATTCCTCAATCGCTTCGCGTCCCGCGACGTATCCCAACGTCCCGTTCGTTTCAGTGCTCTTCAGCGAGCCGAAAATTCCTCAATCATCAGCAAGCGCGGGGACGGAACGAAGGGGTTCGTTGTTTCAGTGCTCTTCAGCGAGCCGAAAATTCCTCAATCCGCATCCGCGCGGGGGCGCTGACGACGCTGTTGTTTGTTTCAGTGCTCTTCAGCGAGCCGAAAATTCCTCAATCGCGCAGCCGCCGCTCCGCCTCTTCCGCCAGTTCGTTCGTTTCAGTGCTCTTCAGCGAGCCGAAAATTCCTCAATGGGGATTAGGGTGATCGTCTCGATGCAGACCCCGACGTTTCAGTGCTCTTCAGCGAGCCGAAAATTCCTCAATCGTCGGAACGTCGTCACCGAAAACGAGCACAAAGAGGTTTCAGTGCTCTTCAGCGAGCCGAAAATTCCTCAATCTATCGAACGCGCGACGGGCGGGCGGTGGTGCACGGTTTCAGTGCTCTTCAGCGAGCCGAAAATTCCTCAATCGCTGTTCCTCACGCTGTTGCCGACGCTGATTGAGTGTTTCAGTGCTCTTCAGCGAGCCGAAAATTCCTCAATTTGCAAACTGCACTGCTTGTTGCACCGCGGCAAGCGGTTTCAGTGCTCTTCAGCGAGCCGAAAATTCCTCAATGCAGCCGATCCCGTTGCGGCGTTGGCGGCGCAGATCGTTTCAGTGCTCTTCAGCGAGCCGAAAATTCCTCAATTGACCGGGCGGGTGCACCCGCATCTGAAGATTGCGTTTCAGTGCTCTTCAGCGAGCCGAAAATTCCTCAATAGTGGAGGTGACGGATGCCGCAACTGTACCGATCTCGAGTTTCAGTGCTCTTCAGCGAGCCGAAAATTCCTCAATTTGCGCGAAGGGTTGCGACTGTTTCGAGCGCGCGATAGTTTCAGTGCTCTTCAGCGAGCCGAAAATTCCTCAATCGTGTACGGCGTATCCGGCAATTCGGGCGGTAGTAGGTTTCAGTGCTCTTCAGCGAGCCGAAAATTCCTCAATGCGACGCGGCGCTCATCCATCCCCGGCGCGGCGTTGAGTTTCAGTGCTCTTCAGCGAGCCGAAAATTCCTCAATCGCTGGTGTACCGCCCGTCGCAACTACCACCGCCGCCGTTTCAGTGCTCTTCAGCGAGCCGAAAATTCCTCAATACACCCGATCCCGCGCCGCGACCGGGCGGCGCTTGGGTTTCAGTGCTCTTCAGCGAGCCGAAAATTCCTCAATTCACGCGGATTATTCATCAGTGCGACGAACTCCTTCAGTTTCAGTGCTCTTCAGCGAGCCGAAAATTCCTCAATTAAAGGAATACGTAACACTGCTAGAACCCCTCCAAGAGTTTCAGTGCTCTTCAGCGAGCCGAAAATTCCTCAATGCATTCGTCATTTGAAGTTGCGAATGGGCAAGATGAGTTTCAGTGCTCTTCAGCGAGCCGAAAATTCCTCAATTTTCGGGGTCGATGTGATGCGGCTCGCCGAAACTTGTTTCAGTGCTCTTCAGCGAGCCGAAAATTCCTCAATGGTCGTTCCTCGTCTCGAAGGTCGGTCGTTGACGCTGTTTCAGTGCTCTTCAGCGAGCCGAAAATTCCTCAATTCTACCATTTCTGTATCCTTTCCTTACGATAAAGAGTTTCAGTGCTCTTCAGCGAGCCGAAAATTCCTCAATCGATTTGCGCACTTAGTCCGCGCGCCGTCGCCGTAGGTTTCAGTGCTCTTCAGCGAGCCGAAAATTCCTCAATTGGCTTGCGCGCGGCGATGTGCAGTTGCTCAACGTGAGGTTTCAGTGCTCTTCAGCGAGCCGAAAATTCCTCAATCTGGATATCGTAAACGAGTTCGATCATCGCTTGAAGGTTTCAGTGCTCTTCAGCGAGCCGAAAATTCCTCAATAGTGCGACTCGCCGACGATGCCTGACCAAGTGGAGGTTTCAGTGCTCTTCAGCGAGCCGAAAATTCCTCAATCGTTGAACTGCTGGCGGGGTTGGTGGTGCAGTTCGAGTTTCAGTGCTCTTCAGCGAGCCGAAAATTCCTCAATCCGCGTAACCGCGACCGCGCGGAGCACGCGGTATGGTTTCAGTGCTCTTCAGCGAGCCGAAAATTCCTCAATAGTACGTTGAACTGCTGCGCTTCGCGTGGCTTGCGCGGTTTCAGTGCTCTTCAGCGAGCCGAAAATTCCTCAATCCCGGTCGCTCGGATGCTCGCAACGTTGACCGACGAGGTTTCAGTGCTCTTCAGCGAGCCGAAAATTCCTCAATTTGCAGTCGAAATCTCGACCAACAACACCACCTGGACTGGTTTCAGTGCTCTTCAGCGAGCCGAAAATTCCTCAATTTGACCGCCGCCGCCGGCGGCGATGATTAGGCGCGGAAGTTTCAGTGCTCTTCAGCGAGCCGAAAATTCCTCAATACGACGTTGAACTGAACCGACCTTCCGGCGAAGCGTTCGTGTTTCAGTGCTCTTCAGCGAGCCGAAAATTCCTCAATAGTTGACGATCGTCACGATCGGGCTGGCGTTTCGCGCGGTTTCAGTGCTCTTCAGCGAGCCGAAAATTCCTCAATTTGCATCGTACACCATTTGAACGAATGTGTCAAGATATTCGTTTCAGTGCTCTTCAGCGAGCCGAAAATTCCTCAATTGCCGCGCCGATGAGGTCGGCGATGTAGACGCCCGAGTTTCAGTGCTCTTCAGCGAGCCGAAAATTCCTCAATCCGAGCGCTTGCTGATCGCACTCGTCAGCAAAGCGCGTTTCAGTGCTCTTCAGCGAGCCGAAAATTCCTCAATCTGTGTGCGGTCGGCGCGGCGGTTTGGTACATGCGCGTTTCAGTGCTCTTCAGCGAGCCGAAAATTCCTCAATCTTGCCGCGTTGACTTCTTATACTTCTTGCCGATAGTTTCAGTGCTCTTCAGCGAGCCGAAAATTCCTCAATTAGTGATGACGCGCTACCAACTCCAACTCCGCGCGCGTTTCAGTGCTCTTCAGCGAGCCGAAAATTCCTCAATCAACACAGCGCGCTCATACTCCATAGCGCCAATACTAGTTTCAGTGCTCTTCAGCGAGCCGAAAATTCCTCAATTCTGGGCAGAGGGTGATGTTCACTCCCCATCCCTCGCGTTTCAGTGCTCTTCAGCGAGCCGAAAATTCCTCAATACCAATACCGGTCAGCGGGGATCCGAGCACAGTTCGAGTTTCAGTGCTCTTCAGCGAGCCGAAAATTCCTCAATTGGTGGTGCACCAGTTGCGCCTGTCTCTGCTCGATGACGTTTCAGTGCTCTTCAGCGAGCCGAAAATTCCTCAATCCGACCGTTCCCGAACCCGCAAAAATCGCCCAAATCGGTTTCAGTGCTCTTCAGCGAGCCGAAAATTCCTCAATCGTGGGACAACGGGCGGGCGTGGAATGACTATACAACAAAGTTTCAGTGCTCTTCAGCGAGCCGAAAATTCCTCAATGCGACGTACATCGGAAGCATTGAAGTGAACGGCAACCGTTTCAGTGCTCTTCAGCGAGCCGAAAATTCCTCAATCATCGCGGTAGCGCTCCAGTATCGACTTTACGTCATCGTTTCAGTGCTCTTCAGCGAGCCGAAAATTCCTCAATTAGACGAGGTGTTGTGACGACGACGCGCGGGCTTGGCGAGTTTCAGTGCTCTTCAGCGAGCCGAAAATTCCTCAATTCTGGTCGATCACCGCAGTTGCGCGCACAAGCAGAGTTTCAGTGCTCTTCAGCGAGCCGAAAATTCCTCAATCGGAGGATGAATGCGTAGTGTTCTTTTGCCTCTTCGGTTTCAGTGCTCTTCAGCGAGCCGAAAATTCCTCAATTCGTCGGCGAGGGTATACGTCTGGGTTGATCCCTACGGTTTCAGTGCTCTTCAGCGAGCCGAAAATTCCTCAATCCTTGTACTGCCGCGTGCATTGGCGCTTGAGCATAAACGAGGTTTCAGTGCTCTTCAGCGAGCCGAAAATTCCTCAATCAAGACGAGCGTTTGGCGATAGCGGGCGGCGCGTTGGGTTTCAGTGCTCTTCAGCGAGCCGAAAATTCCTCAATCTACGCGTCCATCGTCCAGCAGGCGCTTACTGCGCAGATGTTTCAGTGCTCTTCAGCGAGCCGAAAATTCCTCAATGCCGCGTCCGCCCAGTTCGATTGCGTTGTCAATCGCGTTTCAGTGCTCTTCAGCGAGCCGAAAATTCCTCAATGAACCCTCGCACGCCGCGCCTCTTTATCGTAAGGAAGTTTCAGTGCTCTTCAGCGAGCCGAAAATTCCTCAATAGTAGCGCATATGTAACTCAACGAAAGTATAGGATGTTTCAGTGCTCTTCAGCGAGCCGAAAATTCCTCAATGGAATCGGCGCGGTCAAGGGTTGTGCTCTACAACAAGTTTCAGTGCTCTTCAGCGAGCCGAAAATTCCTCAATAGTTCTCTAATGTTCGCTCAATTCTGAACAGAATCATTGTTTCAGTGCTCTTCAGCGAGCCGAAAATTCCTCAATTGGTCAATTGCGCGGTGTGCGTACTCGTTTTCGACGTGTTTCAGTGCTCTTCAGCGAGCCGAAAATTCCTCAATCATCGGCATCAAGCCGTTGCCGGTGTGCACCACCAGCGTGTTTCAGTGCTCTTCAGCGAGCCGAAAATTCCTCAATGCGTTGCCGCGCCGCCGACGCGCTTCGGTGTGAGAAGGTTTCAGTGCTCTTCAGCGAGCCGAAAATTCCTCAATTGTTCTGTCGAAAGACAACTCCCGCACCGTCTTTTTCGGTTTCAGTGCTCTTCAGCGAGCCGAAAATTCCTCAATCGCGGGAAACGATTGAGACGCTGCTGAAGCACATTCCGTTTCAGTGCTCTTCAGCGAGCCGAAAATTCCTCAATTTCGCTGATGTTCGCGCGATCCTCAACCGAATCATCAAGTTTCAGTGCTCTTCAGCGAGCCGAAAATTCCTCAATGCGTCACATCGTACCAGTGCACGGTATGACCTAACGGTTTCAGTGCTCTTCAGCGAGCCGAAAATTCCTCAATTTGTGATATACATACGCTCCTTTCTCCTCCTCCTAAGCCGTTTCAGTGCTCTTCAGCGAGCCGAAAATTCCTCAATGTTGACGATCGTCACGGTCGGTTTGGCGTTTCGCGCGGTTTCAGTGCTCTTCAGCGAGCCGAAAATTCCTCAATTGACGTTTTCATTCCGATCTTTGAGCGTGTGCCGTGTTTCAGTGCTCTTCAGCGAGCCGAAAATTCCTCAATGCGAGAACGACCGGAAGCGACTCGTCACGTGTGTGGTTTCAGTGCTCTTCAGCGAGCCGAAAATTCCTCAATACGATTCACGCGAGCGCTGCACGCGCTGCGGAAATAGTTTCAGTGCTCTTCAGCGAGCCGAAAATTCCTCAATAGCATTACGCGCGTACCGCCGCCACGTATCGGCGAGCGTTTCAGTGCTCTTCAGCGAGCCGAAAATTCCTCAATGCTTAGGCCCGTGCTGTCATCACTTGACGAATCCGGTGACGTTTCAGTGCTCTTCAGCGAGCCGAAAATTCCTCAATTCTTCATCGGAGGGTTTATCCGAATCTGGGGAAGCTGTTTCAGTGCTCTTCAGCGAGCCGAAAATTCCTCAATGCATATTCAACAACATAGAGTAAGCCGCCATTATAAGTTTCAGTGCTCTTCAGCGAGCCGAAAATTCCTCAATGCCCCCTAGTAAACAGCAGAAGCAGCCGTCACAACACGTTTCAGTGCTCTTCAGCGAGCCGAAAATTCCTCAATGGTGGGAAGACCTCGGCGCGGCGCATCAACGATCTGGGTTTCAGTGCTCTTCAGCGAGCCGAAAATTCCTCAATCCAACTCGCCCCAACGGGCGGCGTCGATGCGCAGCCCGTTTCAGTGCTCTTCAGCGAGCCGAAAATTCCTCAATTTTTCTTTTCCTCGCTTTTCCCTCTTGACAACCGCGCCTGTTTCAGTGCTCTTCAGCGAGCCGAAAATTCCTCAATGCCGTAAGGAGAAGGAGGGTAGCAGATGGCGCACTCGTTTCAGTGCTCTTCAGCGAGCCGAAAATTCCTCAATGAGATCGTCCACATCGCCCCCGTTCGCGCGCGCCGGAGTTTCAGTGCTCTTCAGCGAGCCGAAAATTCCTCAATCTCCAGTATCAGTCTCACGTCATCCGGCAACGCCGAGTTTCAGTGCTCTTCAGCGAGCCGAAAATTCCTCAATTCGATACGATAAGCCCGCCCTCGAAAACGAGGTCTTTGTTTCAGTGCTCTTCAGCGAGCCGAAAATTCCTCAATCGGCGGTGACGCAAGTATCCAACTTGACGATCCGGTAAGTTTCAGTGCTCTTCAGCGAGCCGAAAATTCCTCAATGTTTGTCGCGGGCGTCGTTGCGCCGACGCTGCTACCGGGTTTCAGTGCTCTTCAGCGAGCCGAAAATTCCTCAATCCCCACCGAACCCGCCAAGCCCCGTCCGGCAATGGAGTTTCAGTGCTCTTCAGCGAGCCGAAAATTCCTCAATTGCGCGAGTACCAGTTGACGCTGGAGACAAAGCCAAGGTTTCAGTGCTCTTCAGCGAGCCGAAAATTCCTCAATGCGCGTCAACCGGATGTTTGTCAATTTCCGTCAGCGTTTCAGTGCTCTTCAGCGAGCCGAAAATTCCTCAATCCCGACCCTCGCACCTGCGTCCATCCATATTTCCGACCGCGATGATCACGCTTCGTCATTCCTGAGCC
>Ga0308418_1001977_pt1 | contig 10252 bp, 8 predicted proteins | sample HotsprSampleR4cd_FD_203517 | JGI IMG/M metagenome (GOLD analysis project Ga0308418, IMG submission 203517) | Hot spring phototrophic mat microbial communities from Mushroom Spring, Yellowstone National Park, Wyoming, United States - 20090729_R4cd ... | reverse complement strand
ACATACCTAACTTTATACCACAAAAGCACTTCGGAGGGACCGCCTATTTTTTCCCGCCCCACGAAAAAACTGGGGATAAGTCAGCCGTCCCCCGTATTGACAACCGTCCCTCCCGAAGCCAAAATTTAAAGGCTGACCCCAAATTCCGTTTTTAGCCAGATGGACTACCCACCGGCGGCTCCCAGACTGCCAAAACCCCCATAACCCGGGCACCTGGGTCAATCGGAAGGGTTTGACCACGGTCCGGGCCGCCGCCCGACTACCCATTTCGGGACAGCCTCTTAGAAGAACCTTCGCACCCGGGGATGGCAAAGCATTTCGGATATTCCAGAGGGCTCTGTGGATTTGGTGGAAAAGGAGAGGGCATATGCACATTGTAACACGTTTCGGTGGGCTTCTCCTGTTCAGTTGGGTTGGTTGTGGCCTTCCCCAGGACACTGCCTTCGGCCCGGCAGAGGAGCAGGCCTTCCACTGGGCGGCCGGTTCGTCCGAGGGGCAACAAGCCGTTCAGGAGGGCCAGGAGATCGGCCCCCTGCAGAGCGTTTCGGCCTCTTCGGGGCAGACGGCCGGGGTGCCCAGTTGGCCTCGTTTTCACGGGTTGGACGGCCATAACCGCTCTCCAGATACCGGATTGCTGCGCCAATGGCCCAAAGAGGGGCCGAAACTCCTCTGGTCGGCCAAAGGGATCGGCCATGGCTATTCCAGTGTTACCCTCGGCGAAGGCCTCATCTTCACCGCCGGAAACATCAAGGACCAAACCGTCATCACCGCCTTGGATCTAGAGGGCAAAATCCGCTGGCAGCAGGCTAATGGGCCGGCCTGGACCCGAGACTATCCTGGCACCCGTGGCACCCCCACCTACGACAAAGGCCGCCTGTATCACGAAAGTCCCTTAGGCGAGGTGATCTGTCTGGAAGCCGGGACCGGAAAACCCATCTGGCGGATGAATATCCTCAAAGAGTTCGAGGGAGAAACTCCCACCTGGGCCTTGGCGGAGTCGGTGCTGATCGACGGCGATCGGCTCATTTGCTGTCCCGGGGGAAAGAAAGCTGCCGTGGTAGCACTGAATAAAAATACAGGTAAAGTGATTTGGGCCTCGCCCAGCGCCGGCTGCCAGGCCAGCTACGCCTCCCCTACCCTGGTCAGCCATCAGGGCATCCGCATGATCTTAACGATGAACCAAAAAGGCCTGCTGGCCGTCGATGCCGACACCGGACAAATCCTCTTCACCTACCCGCATAAAACCGCCTGGGATGTCAATGCATTTACGCCGATTTATCATGAAGGACATATTTTCTTTAGCACCGGCTACGGGGCCGGCTCGGTCCTGCTGAAACTCATCGTCCAGGGGAAAAAGGTGCGGGTCGAAAAGGTCTGGGACTCCAAGGAACTGGATAACCACCACGGGGGCGTGGTGCTGGTTGATGGATTTTTGTATGGATCGGCCTACGGCGGGCCGTTCGTCTGCCTGGACTGGAAGACCGGCAAAGCCCGTTGGAAAGACCGCACCGTGCGCAAAGGTTCGCTGACCTGGGCCGACGGCTTGCTCTATTGCCTGAGCGAACAGCGCCAGGTGGCTCTGGTTCGGCCCAACCCGGAAAAGCTGGAAGTAGTCAGTCAGTTTACTTTACCTTCCGGCGGCGAAGGCCCCTCCTGGGCACATCCGGTCGTCTGCGGCGGCCGACTCTATCTGCGCCATGACGACACCCTGTTTGCCTACGATGTCTCCGCCCGCTCCGGCCGGTAATGGCGAAAACTGCTGGGCCGAAACGAAAACTCCGAAGCTGCAAAGCCGATCCGTGTTCATTCCGTCGCCCCCCTGCCAATCCCCAACGGACGAGTTCCCCCCTGGTTTTTTGGCCCTGGCTGTGGTAAACTACAAAAACTACCCGCCGAACAATCCTGCCAAAACTTCCTTCGTAACATTTTAGCCGAATGAATTACCTGGCCTCTCACCTGGCCGTCGAGAGGCCGGCCAACCGACAGGTTGGCCGGGGCAGGAGGATTTCGGCCGCACAATGCCTCTTCAATTCCTGCATACACGGCAATGTGAACCGGACTCCTCCCCTCTCGGCTGAAATGTGACCCAAAACCTATTTTTCCCACCCAGGGGCATTTGGGAGAGGTGCTATGAGACGTGCTTTTTCCTTGGTAGTCGTTGTTGGGCTAGGGGTGTCGTGGGGTTGGGCTGCCGAGCCAAAAGCTGTCCCATCTCAGCCCCCTCCCGCAAAACCGGCAGAATCGAAGATATTGTTTGAGGATACCTTTGAAGGCAAATTGGCCGAGGGCTGGTCCTGGCTCCGAGAAGACCCGAATACCTGGCGAATTCGGGACGGGGCTTTGGAAATCCGGGTCGAGCCGGGCGTTGCGGCCACCGTCAAAAATGCCCTCCGCCGCAAAGCCCCTGAACCCGGCCTGGGCAAAGTCGCCATCGAAGTAACCGTGACCTTTACGACCAAACCCACCAACCAGTACGAACAGGCCGGCATCACCTGGTACCACCAGGATAAACCGGTTTTCAAGCTGGTGCATGAGAATATCGACGGGAAAACCTACATCATTCCCGGCCGAAAACCCACCCTGACCCAGGCCGTCGATCTCCGCTTGGTCCTGGACGGGGAAAAATACCTGGCCCAATATCGCCCTGCGGGCCAAGGTGAGTTTCAAACCGCCGCCGAAGGCAAACTCCCCCGCAGCCAGGACGATATGGTAAGCATCCAATGCTACAACGGACCTGCCAACGCCGAGCATTGGATCCGCTTCGACAACTTCCGCATCCTCCAACTGGCCCCGTAACGGCCGGAAGTTGCCGGCACTTTGGAAAAAATTTCTCCCCCAAGTTGATCGGTCAAGCAGAGCGATCGATCTCTCCTGTAATCGCCGGGACTTTGGAGGAAGGGCATCCCCTCGGGGGCCCGATCCACCCGAGCGTACGCCTCGGCTCTTATTTGGGGACTTTTGGAGAGCAAGTAATACATTAGCGGGAGTGAAGGGGGCGGAGCACCTTTTCCCTACGTCTGCATAGGATCCGGCCGCCGTGCCACCGGAATCTTTTCCGTTTTGCCGACTTATTGGTTGACCGCCTTTTCCCGGAAGGGCTAAAACATTTTGATCATTTTGTTTCTTGGGGGACTCTCAGGAAAAAGGCCTCTTCTTTACCCTCGCTACAGAGGCTTGACGAAACAAATGAAACAGGATATGAATAATTTTTTGAGGTCCGATAGCCCCACGAGGCAGATGTTTTTTTCCGTTGGGTATCCTCCCGGCGAATTTTGCTATTTTCCACGCTTTTTGGTTTATCGACCCTGCACACCCCCCCTCTTTGGGGGTGTGCGTTTTAAACTCCAAGATTTTACCATTTAGGATATTTCCCCATTGGCAGGTGCCCCAAAAGGGCAAAAGGTAAACTCAAAAATTAGGTAAACATTAAGTTTCCAATGAGAAAGGATCGGCGATGGCCCATAAAAAAGGTCAGGGTTCTAGTAGAAACGGTCGGGATTCAAACCCCAAATACAGGGGGGTTAAGAAGTTTGGTGGGGAGTTTGTCCGTGCCGGGTATATTCTGGTTCGGCAAGTAGGGACCAAGTTCATCCCCGGCCGAAATGTCGGGATGGGCCGAGATTTTACCCTGTTTGCCCTCCGCGACGGCTATGTGATGTTCGACCGAGGCGGCCGGCGCGTCAACGTGGTGGACTCGGTCAACTGACCGAGCCATGTTCGTCGATGAAGTCGAAATCTACGTGGAAGGAGGCCGGGGCGGCGACGGCTGTATTAGCTTCCGCCGGGAAAAGTTCGTTCCCTGTGGAGGCCCCGACGGCGGCGACGGCGGCGACGGCGGCAGTGTGATCCTCCAGGCCCAGGAAGATGTCCATAGTCTGGCCCCACTACTCCATCGCAAACATTGGCGCGCCCCCAGGGGCCAGCATGGCAAAGGTTCCAACTGCCACGGCGCCAGCGGCCAAGATCTGATCATCCCTGTCCCGCCCGGCACGATCGTCTATGATGCCGATCAAAATTTCGTGTTAAAAGACCTCGCTCGGCCGGGCGATCAGGTCGTCGTGGCCCGTGGCGGCAAGGGGGGCAAAGGCAACGCCTCGTTCAAATCCCCTACCAACCGCGCCCCACGCCAACGCACCCTCGGCCAGCCCGGCGAAGCACGCCGACTGCGTCTGGAACTGAAACTGATCGCTGATGTCGGCCTGGTAGGCAAACCCAACGCCGGAAAAAGCACTCTGCTGAGCCGGTTGAGCCGGGCCCGGCCCAAAATCGCCTCTTATCCGTTCACCACCAAATACCCCCATCTCGGTCTGGTGCAGGTCGGCATGGACCGTTCGTTTGTGCTGGCGGATTTGCCCGGCCTGATCGAAGGTGCTCACGCCGGGGCGGGGCTGGGCCATGACTTTCTCCGCCATATCCAACGGGCCGGGATCCTCGTCCATCTTGTAGAACCCCATCCCTACGATGGCACCCAGCCGCTGGAAAATTACCAGACCATCCGCCATGAGTTGGAAGCCTTTGATCCCCAACTGGCCCAACGGCCGGAAATCGTCGTGGTTACCAAAGCCGACCTGCCCGGCGCTGCGGAGGTCCGCCAGCAATTAGCCGAGCATCTGGGCCGAAATGTCCTGCTGATTTCCGCCGCCACCGGCCAAGGCCTCAATCAATTGGTAACCACCATTCTCCAAACCCTGGATCAACACCGCTCTGCGCCCGCAACACCGTAGGTTGGCCGCGGCCTTCCTCAATTCTCCCCAAAAAGTGCCCTTCCGGGCAATGGGGAAGATATCATTCCGGCCAAAGGGGAAGGTGCCATTCCCCCAAAAGCGGCGGTCCAGAAACCAGAGCGATGGAACTTATTTAGTTTGACTGTATCCACCCGGCCAGGCCCCTCCAATTTATAGAGGGTAAAAATCGGCACGAACCTGACAGATTGTGGTAATTTGACTGTATCTACCCGGCTGGCTCCTCCCAAGGGAGGGGGGCTGGGCTGGGGAAACAGTTTAAGCAGGGAATCCAGTCCGGTCGGTTTTTATTCTAGCCAGAATTTATCTAGATTGTCCAAACTACCTAAACTCACATTGAGTGCGTCTATTCCCCGGCGAAAATTCGATCCGATTAGCCCCTCCAACTGGTAGGGGCCGGAGGGGGAGATACAGTCAAAGTAATTACTTCCGGTGAATACACTCCACTTAGCCGAATGAAGCCAATCGCCTCTCCCCAGCCGGGCTAAATCCAGGGTGGCACTGCCGCGCAAGCGGCAGTCCAGAAAATATCCCAATGTTCCTACTTGGCCAGGAGGAAGACCGTCGCAGACACAAAGCAGCCTGGACTGCTGCTTCCGCAGCAGTGAGACATAGAGTCCCACCTTCGGCAAAAATGTTACCTCCCTCCTTGAGAAATGGTTTCCAGGTCTTCCGATTCCGGGGAAATAGTACGGCGGAAGGGGTTGCCCGGCTAGTTGGAGCACCGGCATTCCGAGAACGACGCCGGGCAAATTTTTGCTATTTTTTCTGTTTTATCTATTTTCTCTAATCGTTTTTTCTGTTTTAAGTCTTTCTCTCGATACATCCGATACGATCGGAAGGGGGAGATACTCTACCCTGCCCCCTGATTGGAAAAGCCCCCAGGGGGAGAGTCGGAGAGGAGATGCTTCCCCCTCCGTCTCACCCTTTTTAGGGGGAATTGCCCAGAAATGGGAGGCATAGCATGAAATATCCGGCTACCCTTCTGTTCGGATTTCTGGCCCTTCTGGTAGCAGGCCTGACCCTAGGAGGTGTACCACCGGGGGGTGGGCCTCCGTATGAACCAGGCCATTGGCCCACCCAAATGCCGATGGGGGCCGGGACAGGTTGGGCCACTTCCGAAGACCTCCCCCAGCCGATCGTTACCCGCCAGACTCTCTTTGCCATCCCTTTTCATCTGGTCCCCGCTCAAGAGTCCTCCCAACAGGCCGTAGAAGTGCAGTTGTATGTTTCTACCGACCGGGGGCGGCAGTGGCAGTTGTACCAGCGTGTTCGGCCCACCGATGGTCAGTTTCTGGTCCGTACCACCGGAGAAGGAGAATATTGGTTTTTGGTGCGGACGGTGGATCGGGCAGGACGGGTTCGGCCCCAGGGGCCGCCTCGTCCAGAAATGCGGGTGCTGGTCGATCTTACTCCACCGGTCCTGGCCCTGGCCGTGGAACCCAGTTCCTCGGGCTCTTCTGCTCCGGTTATCATTCGGTGGAAGATGACCGACCGGTCCCTTCGGCCGGAAACGCTCCGGATCACCTATCGGACGGCTCCGGATGGGCCTTGGCAACCGTTCCCGATGGAGGCTGCCCAACTGCAAGCCATCCCGGAAGGCCAAGAAGGCCAGATGCCATGGAACCCCCCGGCAGGGGCACTCCGAGTGGAACTTCGGGCCGAAGTCACCGATGCCGCCGGTAATTGGGCCGTCGCCCATGCCCAGGTCCAAAACCCTCTCCCGCCGACCATGGCTTCCTTAAATCCTCCCGGAAATCTTTTGCAGGACCAATGGCGGGCCACTCGGCGAGAAGTGCCCGGTCACCCCTTGTTGTCCGATTCTCCTTCCGGGGGTTTGCCAGTGCAGGGAAGTTTGCCGGGGCAGGGAAGAGAAAGTCCAACATGGTCGGGTCCAGGGGCGCTGGGCGAGAACAAGCCGATTGGAGGGATTTTACCTTCCTCAGCTCAGGGGGCACCGGGCGGCTTGCCGGCCGGGGGAGGTGCCGAAGCACCCTACTCCCAAGCCAATGCCCGACCACTGAACAGCCCCTTGTATCCCCCAGTCCAGCATCAATTTTCTTCGCCGGGTGCAGACCAGCAGGGTACCAACCCCGAACAATCACCCCGATTGAGGACGAACCACCCCTCTGGTATGGGGGGACCTGAGGCCATTCCCCCTAATCGGGTGACCAAGAGTTCCTCTAATGAAGGAGCAACTCCTTCTGGGAGTCCTCCGCCATCTGCCAATTCTCCTTCTTCTGGTGCTGCGAATTCCCCACCTTCTGGGGAAAAATCCCTTTCTGAGGGTAGTTCGCCTTCTGGGTCTGGGGCCAAATCGGCGTCGGGAAGTACTCCCCCTTCCGGCAGTACCTCCGGTTCTGAAAGAACCCCCCCTTCTGGAACATCCAGCCTTTCAGGGAAAACCCCACCTTCTAGCCGGAGTTCCGATTCTGGCACTGCTGGCTTGGCCCAAGCTGGCTCTGGTGCCCCGCCCGGGAATGCTTCAGCCGGTGCCTCCCAGTCGAAACCGGCTGCCCCCTCCGGCCAACCGAATTCCCCTCCTCCCAAAGCCGGCTCCCAGGCAGGTGAATCGCCGGAAGCGTCGGCCAAACCGGCTGCCACAGCCGTCAAGCCCGCGCCTGTTTCCCCGGCTGCCCCCCTTAAACCAGGCGCTTCTCCGCTCCAGGCCTCGGAGAACCCGATTGCTTCCGGGCCTTCGGAAGGGACGATTCGGATGGTGAATGCCCGGATTTTTGAGTTGGAGTATGAAGTGGCCGGTACCACGCCGCCCGGCCGGGTCGAACTCTGGGCCACCCGAGACGGCGGTCGAACCTGGCAATGTTGGGGACCCGATACGGATGGCCGGAGTCCCATGATCGTCTCGGTCCCGGAAGAAGGCATCTATGGATTCCGGGTGCTGGTCTCATCAGATCCGCGCAGTCCGACTTCTGGGCCGCAGCCAGGTGAAATGCCCGATGTCTGGATCGGGGTGGATTGGACCCGGCCTACAGGCCGGATTCTGGCCGTCGAACCCATCCAGACCGATCAAGAGGCCCAGCTCCTAGTTCGATGGGAGGCGGCAGATCGCTATCTGGCCCAGCGCCCCATCTCGCTCTTTTATAGTCCTACCGGCGCTGGCGGTAGTTGGACCCCGATTGCCACAGAGCTAGAAAACACCGGGCAATATCTCTGGAAGGTACCGGCCCATGTACCGGATCGGATCTATATCCGGCTAGAGATTCGGGATCAGGCCGGTAATCTGACGGTGGACCACACCCGGGAGGCCATCCGGATTGGCTCCGGGGTGGAGCGGGCCAGGATCCGGGATGTTCGGCCGGTTAGTCCCGGGGCCAAAGCATTGCTTCCCGGCCGACTCAGCTAAAAAGTCCCCCTTCGCTCCCTGGGCAAAAGCTGGGCGTGGCCATTGCCAAAGAATCGGCGTTCCCATTCCCAAGCAAACCGTTCCGGCTTTCCGGTGAGCAGGGCATCGGCAACTCTAGAATTGTTCCGGAGACAGCGCCGCTTTTCTTTTGGCTTTTCCTCGGTTTTTCTCTTCACTCTTACTCTCTGGCAGTTTATCAATACTTTTTGTGGAATGAGTATTTGTTCTTTCGCCAGGCGTCGAGATCCCGGCCAGGTAACGGCTTCAGCAGAGGGATAGGCAAGCCAGCTCGGTGCTTTGGGGTTAGGAGTTCGGCATCGGAAGTTTTCTCACGAGCTCTGGCGGTAAAAGTTTTCCCCGCGGTAAAATAAAATACAAACTCGGCTCCGGAGGTTTTTCCTTGGTCCCTTTTTCCACAAGGAGAACGAGCGATGCGATGGGTGATGGGTAGTCTGATGGTGATGGGGATGGCTGGTGTAGTGTGGGCTGCTGAGCCGCAAACGCCCTCTGCCCAGGAAAAAGAACCGCCTACCAAGGTGAAGTTCGTCATGCATCGGGTAGGCAACTACCGGAGCGAAGCCTGCGCCGTAGGCGATTTCAACGGCGACGGCAAACTGGACATCATTGCCGGCCCCTATCTGTATCTGGCCCCCGATTGGAAAGCCGTCAAGGTCCGGGAAATCTTCTCCGACGTGAACGACGAAGGCAAAGGCTATTGCCACGATTTCATGAATCTGGCCGTCGATGTCGATGGCGACGGGCGGCTGGATGTGGTCTCCTGCACCTGGCATGAAAAACGCTGCACCTGGTATCGAAATGTCGGCACCGACGGCAAACTGTGGCCGGAAGCGGTCATCGAAGAAAACGGTAACTTCGAATGCGGCGATCTGGTGGACATCGACGGCGACGGCAAACCGCTGGAAATCCTCCCCCATGTCCAGCGAACCGTTTGGTACGATTTGGTCAAGGGGCCGGACGGCAAACAAGGCTATGTGGTCCGGCTTGTGTCGGAGGAGAAGCTCAATTTCGGCGGCGGCGTCGGTGATATTAATGGCGATGGTCGGCCCGACATCCTCCGCCCCGACGCCTGGTACGAAGCACCGGCCGATCCCAGAAAAGGCCAGTGGAAAAAACATCCCCTGGCCCTGGGCGGCCCGGACGGCAAAATCGAACATACCCCCCAAATCCTCGTCTATGATGTCAACGCCGATGGCCTAAACGATATCGTCACCAGTTCGGCCCACCGGTACGGCATCTTCTGGTACCAGCAGGTCCGGGAGGGCGATCAAATCTCCTGGAAACAGCATGTCATTGACAAGTCCTGGACCCAGGCCCATAGCTTGGCCCTGGCCGATCTAGACGGCGACGGCGACCTGGACCTAGTTACCGGTAAACGGTTCTTTGCCCATAACGGCGGCGACCCCGGAGCGTTTGATCCGCTGTGTGTTTATTGGTACGAACTGAAACGAGAAAAAGACCAGCCGCCCCAGTGGATCCGGCATACCATCTCCTATAACCAAGGGATCGGCTCCGGGATGAATATCCCGGTGGTCGATCTGGACGGCGACGGCGACCTGGACCTTGTGGTAACCGGCAAATGGGGCGGCCCGGTCTGGTTCGAAAATAAACTCAAATAATCCCCTCCTGGCAGTGCGGAGGTCCCGTTCGCGCAAGCCCTGGTAGGCTGCACGGCTCGGACTCCCGCTTCCGGGGGCCAAAGCCCACTTCCAGCCAGAAAAACTACGATCCCCCTCCCGCAGGGCCACCTATCCCTTCCACGATTTTTACTCTCGAAGGGACGATGTCTGTTTGTGCTTTCGCAAGTGCTTTTTTTCAGGAGGACTTGCTATGCGGCGGAACCGGTTTACTTTCCGGAGCCTATGGGTTCTTTTGGACGCTGGCGTCGGGGTGGTTTTCTGTGGGATGATGGGTCTGAGCTTTTGGGTGGGGGCGGAGTTCCAGATGCAACCTGCTTTGGCCGCCTCGCAAGAACCGGCCCCCCAACCATCCACTAGCCCCACCCCTGCTCCCAATGGAGAGAATCGGACTGAGGAGAAACCATCTGGTGCCGAACCTGAAACCCTTGTCTTCCACAATGCCAAGATCATCACGGTGGATCCGCAGTTTCGGATCGTCCAGGCCATGG
>Ga0308418_1001973_pt1 | contig 10263 bp, 10 predicted proteins | sample HotsprSampleR4cd_FD_203517 | JGI IMG/M metagenome (GOLD analysis project Ga0308418, IMG submission 203517) | Hot spring phototrophic mat microbial communities from Mushroom Spring, Yellowstone National Park, Wyoming, United States - 20090729_R4cd ... | reverse complement strand
TCCCCTCTAGACCTGCCGGGGGTTCGTCGCAGACCAGTACGGCGAGCCTCATAGTTTACGCAAATGATACGACTTGGGCCGGGTGAGCTGCTCGTAGCCCAACAGCGAGAGCGAGCAGCCCCGCCCCGACGCCTTGACCCCGGTCCAGGCCAGGGCCGGGTCGAGGTAGTCGCAGCGGTTGAGGAAGACCGTGCCGGTCTCGAGGCCCGTCCCAAGCTGGAGCGCAGCCCCTTCGTCTTTGCTCCAGATGGAGGCGGTGAGGCCGTAGGGGGAGTCGTTCATGAGGGCAAGGGCCTCCTCGTCGCTTTTAACCGGCATGATGCCCACCACCGGGCCAAAGCTCTCCTCCACCATCACCCGCATCTGGTGGTTTACGTTCACCAGCACCTGGGGGGCCAGGTAGGGGGTGCCGGGGGCATCGGCGGGAAAGGCTTTGGGGTCAATCAGGGCCTTCGCCCCCTGGGCGATGGCCTCGGCGATCTGGCCCCGCACGAACTCGGCGGCCTCGGTGCGTACCATGGGGCCCAGGGTGGTCTCGGGGTCTAAGGGGTTGCCCAGCCTGAGCTTTAGGGTCTCGGCCACAAAAGCCTCCACGAAGGGCTGGTAGAGGGATTCGTGCACGTAGATGCGCTCCACCCCGCAGCAGGACTGGCCCGAGTTGAACATGGCCCCATCCACCAGGTTGACCACGCTGTACTCGAGGTCGGCGTCGGGCCGCACATAGGCCGGGTCCTTGCCGCCGAGCTCGAGGGCCACCCCCTTGAAGTGCCCGGCTGCTGCCCTTTCGACCGCACGGCCCCCTGCCACCGAACCGGTAAAAGCCACAAAGGCCACCCGCGGGTCGGCGATGGCCTGGGCGGTGAGGTCGTGATCCATGTGCAGGTACTGGAAGACCCCCTCCGGTAGTCCGGCCTCCTGGAAGGCCCAGGCGTAGCGCTCGGCCACCAGGGGGGTCTGGGCGGAGTGCTTGAGCACCACCGCGTTCCCGGCCAGGATGGCCGGCACGATGGTGTTGACCGAGGTCAGGTAGGGGTAGTTCCAGGGGGCCAACACCAGCACCACCCCCAGCGGCTCCCGCCGGATGAAGCGGGTGAAGCCCGGCATCTCTTCGGCGGGGATGTCCTGTAGGGCTGTGGGGGCAATGCGGGCCATGTAGCGGGCCCGCTCGGCAAAGCCCCCCTGGATCTCCTTGGGGCTGTAGCGGATGGGCCGGCCCATCTGCCAGGTGAGTTCCTCGGCCACTGCCTCCACCGCCCCCAGCATGACCTCGACCATGCGCTGTACGATGGCCAACCGCTGGTCTAAGGGAGTCCGGGCCCAGGCTTTTTGGGCTCGAGCGGCTTGGGCCAGGGTTTGCTCGAGTTCCTCTGGCCCGGCCAGGGTTCGCTCTACGTAGATGCACCCGTCCACCGGGCTGATGGTTCGCTGAATCGCCATGGCCTCACTCCGGGGTTACGTAGGCCGCGGTGATGCCCCCATCCACCAGCAAGGCTGCTCCGGTCATGAAGGAAGAGGCCGGGCTGGCCAGGTACAAAGCGGCCTGGGCAATCTCGGCAGCCTGGCCGAAGCGGCCCATGGGGATATGCACCAGCCGGCGCTGGCGCTTTTCGGGGGTGTCCAGGTACTTCATCAAAAGTTCGGTCTGCAAGGGCCCCGGGCAGAGCGCATTGACCCGGATGCCCTCGCGGGCGTGGATCACGGCCAGCTCGCGGGTCATGGAGAGCACCGCCCCCTTGCTGGCGGTGTAGGCCAGCTGGGGGGTGGCGGCCCCCAGGAAGGCTACGAAGGAAGCGGTGTTGATGATGCTGCCGCCCCCGGCCCGGCGCAAAGCCGGGATGCCGTACTTACAGCCCAGAAAAACCCCTTTGACGTTGACCGCAAAGGTCAGGTCCCAGACCGCCTCGCTGGTGCGGATGGCGTCGTCGTCTTCGGCGTGGGAGATACCTGCGTTGTTGAAGAGGATCTGTAGCCGCCCGAAGACCCGCTCAGCCTCGGATATCATCCGTTCGGCGTCCTGGGCCTTCGACACGTCGGCCTGCACGAAGTGGGCCTGGCCCCCTGCGCGCCGGATGGCCTCTGCGGTTTCCTGGCCTTTTTCCGAAATATCCACCACTACCACCCGGGCCCCCTCACGGGCAAAGAGCAACGCGGCCTCACGGCCAATTCCGCTGGCGGCACCGGTAATCAGAGCTACCTTGTCGGCCAGTTGCACCTTAAACCTCCCTCAAATTCGTTCGAAATACCGCTTGCGCTCCCAGTCGGTTACGGCCCGGTTGAAAGCCTGCCACTCAGTTTGGAAGAAGTGGGTGTAGTGCTCGTGGACGGCCTCGCCCAGGGCGGCTTTGGCAAAAGCGCTACTGGCAAACCCCTCGGCGGCCTGGCCCAAGGTGTAGGGCACGCGCGGTAGGTGGCGGGCCTGGTAGATGTCGCCCTGGAAGATGGCCGGCGGGGTGAGGCCCTGTTCCAGGCCATCGAGGCCCGACGCCAGTGCGGCGGTGAGGGCCAGGTAGGGGTTCAGGTCGGCCCCCCCAATCCGGCACTCAATGCGCAGCGAGGCCCCCCGCCCCACCACGCGGAACCCAGCGGTGCGGTTGTCGTAACTCCAGGCCAGCCGGGTGGGGGCCCAGGAGCCGTCCTCGTAGCGCTTGTAGCTGTTGACGGTGGGGGCGTAGAAGGGCATGAAGTCGGGGGTATGCGCTATCCAGCCCGCCAGAAACTGCCCAAAGACCCTCGAGCCCTGCACCGGCCCGTACTCTTCCTCGCCCGCAAAGGCGTTCTGGCCGTCCTTCCACAGCGAAAGGTGGATGTGGCAGGAAGAACCCGCCTGGCCGTGGTGGGGCTTGGCCATAAAGGTTACCGAGAGGCCCATGGCCTCGGCCACCTCTTTCAGGCACTGCTTGAAGAGGGTGTGGCGGTCGGCCATCTCCAGGGCCTCGGCGTAGCGCAGGTTCACCTCGTGCTGGCCCAGCCCCCACTCCCCCTTGGAGTTCTCGACCGGGATGCCCGAGGCCTTCAGGTGCCGCCGTACCGCGCGGGTAAAGGGCTCCTCACGGGTGCCCTGCAGCAGGTGGTAGTCCTCCAGGTAGTACCCGGCGGGCTCGAGCCCGGCGTATCCCTGCTGCTGGGCCTGGCGGTAGGAGACCCGGTAGAGGTAGTACTCCAGCTCCGAGGCCGCCATCACGGTGTAGCCCAGGGCCCTGGCTCGCTCGAGCTGCCGTTTAAGCAGGGTGCGGGGGGCCACTTCAATCAGGCGGTGGGTGCGCTCGTCCTCGAGGTCGCATAGCACAATAGCGCTCTTCTCGAGCCAGCTCGCAGGCCGCAGGGTAGCCAGGTCGGGCACCAGGTGAAAGTCGCCATAGCCCAGCTCCCAGTTGGCAAAGCGGTAGCCCTGCACCGGCTCCATCTCCATGTCGGTGGTGAGCAGATAGTCGCAGCCGTGGGTGCCGTGCTGGGCCACTTCCTCCAGAAAGTACTCGGCCTCAAAGCGCTTGCCCATCAGCCGCCCGTAGTGGTCGGGGAAGCCCACCAGGACCGTGTCGATCTCGCCGGAGTTGACCTTGTGGGCCAGCCAACTGAGATTTCCCGCGGCGTTTTCCCTCATAGAACCTCCGGGATTTGAGGCCCTAGCGAAGCTCCCGCTGGGCCTCGGCGATGAGGGCGGCCTCTTCCTCGGGGGCCTGGGCCACCAGGCGGAAGCGGCTGTAGAACCAGTAGTAGGCCATCATCAACACTACGAAGACCGCCGTGCCCACCACCCCAGGCCGGTAGCTTTCCACCGCAAAGGTAGCGCCCAGGCAGATCAGGGACAGAATCGCGCCCACCCAGGCCCCCGGTACGCCCAGGGGGCTCTTGTAGGGCCGGGGCAGGTCGGGGCGGGTGCGGGCCAGGCGGATGTAGGCGAACATCACCATGGCGTAGGAGATGACCGCACCAAAAACGGCCATATTGAGCAGGGCGGCCCCCACGCTGTCGGAAAAGGTGCTGATCAGCACGCACATCAAAAAGCCCACCACCGCGCCCAGAATCAGGGCAAAGTGCGGGGTGTGGTAGCGGCTTACGACGGAAAGCCCGGTGGGTAGATAACCGGCCCGCGAGAGGGCGAAGATCAGCCGCCCGTAGGCGTAGATGATGGCGTGGAAGCTGGCCACCAGGCCGGTGATGGCAATCAGGGTCAGGAAGGTGCTGGTGGCGGCGTCCCCAAATACCGCCTTAAAGCCGAGTTCCAAAGGAGCATCCGACTCGCCCACTTCCTTGGCACCTGCTACACCGGTGTTGAGGATAAGGGTTAGCACTGAAAGCACCAATAGGGTGATGATGCCCAGGATGAGGGCTTTAGGCATATCCCGCACCACGTCGTGCGACTCCTCGGCAGCCAGGGGAAGCTGCTCGATGGCCAGATAAAACCAGATGGCAAAGGGCAGCGCGGCAAAAACCCCATACCAGCCAAAGGGGAGGAAGCTCGAGCCCCCCTCTTGTGGCGCAATGTTGAAGACCTTGTCCCAGCTAAACGCGCCAGAGAAGCCCGCCGCAACGTAGAAGAAGACCAGTACCCCCAGGGCCAGCAGGGTCACGATCAGCGAGACCCGCAGTGTAAGGGCGGTGCCCCGGATGTTGATGCCAACGAAAATGGTGTAGAAGGTAGCCCACCAGATCCAGGCCGGTACGCCGGGGATGAGGGCATTCATGTAACCGGCAATGCCCACCACAATCACCGCTGGGGTAATCACGTACTCAATCAGGTCGGTGACCCCGTTCAAAAAGGCCCAGTTAGGGCCAAAGGCGTTGCGGGTAAAGGAGTAAAAGCCCCCCGCGTGGGGTAGCGCGGTGGAGAGCTCGGCGATGGAGAGCACCATGGTGACGTACAGCACCGCTACCACCAAGGTAGCCAGCAACATCCCGCCGAAGCCCCCAGCGGCCAGCCCAAAGTTCCAGCCGAAGAAGTCGCCCGAGATGACTGCCCCCACCCCCAGGCCCCACAAGAGCACCCAGCCTGCGCTTTTACGCAGGCGCCTTTTCTCTAGGTAGGTATCGTCTACATCTATGTAGCGCGCCCCACGTACCTCTTTGGGTCTATTTTCCACGGCTAAACCACCTCCTGCCAGTTCGCTTCAAGCCTGCTCATGTGAAACCCGTGCGCTGACGAGCTTTGCCAGTTTTTTGACTGCTTCTTCCAGTCCCTCTACGCTCTGGGCCCCAAAGCAAAGGCGAAAGTGCATGTTCTGGTCGGCCTGTACCACAAAGGCCTCGCCGGGGGTGATGGCCACCCCCTGGGCCAGGGCCTGGCGGTAGAGCTCGAGGTTAGAAAAAAGCCGAGGCAGGCTCACCCAGCAGGAGAAGCCCCCCTCTGGGCGGCTCCAAAACACCCCGGGTGGCATATGGCGCTCCAGGGCTGCCAGCAACACGTCCCGGCGCCTCTGGTAGATGGGCAGCACCTGCCTCAGGTGTTGCTTCAACCCGCCCTGACGGACAAACTGGGCTGTGGCCCGCTGCAGAAGGGGCGGGGGGCCGGTGATGTCGGAGACGTTATGCAAGGAGATGAAGCGCTCGAGCAGGGCCGGCGGGGCGACCAGGTAGCCAATCCGCAAGCCCGGCATCAGCACCTTGGAGAGGCTGGCCAGATGCACCACATAGGCCGCCAGACCCATGCGCTGGGCCAGGGCCAGCAGGGGGGTAGGGGGGGTCTTTTCGTAGGACAGAAGGCCCAGGGTGTCGTCTTCCACCAGGGTAAAGCCGTAGGTTCGGGCCAGCTCGAGCAGCCCCTGAAGCCGGGCTTCTTGGAAACGTAGCCCAGTGGGGTTGTGGTAGCTGGGAATGGTGTAGTAAAAGCGCGGACGGTGGCGCTTCAAAAGGGCCTCGAGCACCTCCAACCGGGGGCCTTGGGGGTCGAGCGGCACGGGCAGGGGCCTGAGGCGGAACTGCTTGAGAATGCCCAGAAGACCCAGGTAGGTGGGTTCTTCCAGCAAGACTTCCTCGCCCGGTTCGGCCAGGGCCCGGCAGACCAAGGCCAGCCCCTGCAACCCTCCCACCGTAACCAGTATCTCCTGGGGATCAGCCCCGATACCCCGCCGCGTCAGCAGTTCGCTGAGGGCGACCCGGAGCTCAGGATCACCCATGAGCGGGCCGTAGCCGAAGACCTCCTGGGCCAGCGGCTTCAGGCCCTCTAGACAGGCCCAAAAAGCTTGGTAGGGGAATAAGGCGGGGTCGGCGGTGGCCAGGGCCAGGTTGTGCAGTACCCGGGCGTGCTGCAAGCGGTGCAGATCGGAGAGCACCAAGTCCGGATCTAGCCGCTCGCCGAAGCTTAGTGGGACGGTGGGCCGGGCTTGTGGGCTCACGAACGTTCCCCGGCCCACCACCGACTCGATAAGCCCATCGCTTTGTAGCACACGGTATGCATTGTGGACGGTGAGACGAGTAGTGCCCACCTCGCGGGCTAAAGCGCGCACTGTGGGTAGCCTGGCACCAGGAGGCAGCTCACCCTTAGCGATGCGGGTGCGGAACTCCTCAGCGATATGGCGGTACAAAGCCATACGCTTGTCATACCGTGGCCTGACCCGAACACTCATGCTCGCTCCAAAGTAATGGCGGAAATTATATGCCCGCGACATAAGCCCAGGAAAGGTACAAATCCTATGATTGTGCTAGAACAATCCTGGTGGTGGGTGCCTGGGCAATAAGAAACCCATTGCTCTGCTGCTTAGGTCTTTACTTACTGATGCGAGCTGCTGCCCAGTATCCGCGGGCAAAGAGGCTTGCTCGAGACGCTGCCACTCTAACCGTGCCCAGGGTAGTGGGAGGCTGGGGATGTCTGCTTTATATATGTGGTTGACAGCTCGAGCCAGGTTCAGGGCCAGGCCAGCGGGTTTTGCTGGGTAGTTCTTTCTTGGTAGAGCCGTTGCTTACGTGAGCCTCCTGGGGCGCAGCAAGGCTAGGCCCCGCAGCGCTACCACCAAGCTTACCCCCAAAAGAGCCCAGAAGCCCGCCCCGGTGGGCCAGAGAGCCCAAAGCGCATACACATACCCCACCACTGCCCCTACTGGGATGGGGTACCAGCTTTTGCGGTGGTGCTTCCAGTAAAGCTGCCAGTACAGCCCTGCCACCACCAGTGCAAGCCCCATCGCCAGCAAGGTGGTGTTTGGGTATAAAGCGCCGAAAAACCCCAGCGTGGGGGCTATGCCGCCCCCCCCCGAAAGCCGAAGTACAAAGGCCAATTGTGCCCCGCTACCACTGCTACGCCCATTAGTGGCAAAGCCCAAGGGGTTTGCAGAAACCCGCTCAAGTAGGCCACCAGGCTCCCTTTGGCAATGTCTGCCATGGCCACTAATATCCCCCAAACAGGCCCAAGCTGCCGCCAGGTACCGCTGGCGCCGGGTAGGTCTCGCTCAGCGAGGTTGATGCTCCTGGCGTTACCGGCGATATGTCCAAAGCTAAACGACCCTACCAGGTAGGCCAGCATCACCCACAGTAGGTCCATAAACTGCTCCCATACTAGCGCTTGGGGGTTTGGGTTGCGTGTTAGACTTATGCTTGGCTTACAATAGCTTCCATAACGCCAAAGGAACCTAATGTGGCCAGACGTAAACCCACCATTCACGAAGTTGCCCATCTTGCCAGAGTGGGGATCGGTACGGTGAGCCGGGTGCTCAACAACCATCCCTCAGTGCGGGCGGAAACCCGGGAGCGGGTACTGCTTGCCATGGCCAGCCTCGGCTACAGCCCCAACCCCCATGCGCGACGGGTGGCGGGGGGGCGCAGCTACACCATCTCACTCATCCTCCCTGTGGTTTCCACCGAGTTTTATAACCGGCTGCTAGAGGGTATTGAGCAGGTTTTGAGTGAAGAGCGCTACGAGATTGCACTATTCCCCATCTTCTCGCCCCAGCGCTTGCAGCGTTATCTGGAAAGCCGCTCGCTGGCGTACCAGACCGACGGTCTGTTGGTGGCCTCGCAAGGGCTGGCCCACCTGCTGCCCGACCAGCGGTTTCCTACTGAGCGTCCGGTGGTCCTGGTAGATGCCTACAGCCCCCACTACGATTCGGCCTACGTGGATAACTACTTAGGAGGTCAGATGGCGGCCCAGTACCTGTCGCAGTTTCCTGGTGAGGTGTTCGCCATTCAGATGCAAGAGGAACTCGATGACTTCATGGGCAATACGGTGGGACAGGAGCGGATCGCTGGCTTTCGGGATGGGCTGGGGCAGATGGGCAGGAGGTTGCCTGCTGAACACATCTTCGTGTCGCGCTTCTCTGCCGAGGGCGGAAGGTTGGCCTTACAGTATTTCATGCAGCAGGCCAAACCTCCTTATAACATCTTCGCTGGGGCAGACCTGCTGGCCCTTGGGGTTCTTGAGGAGGCCGAGCGCCAAGGTCTCGAGCTGGGTGAGCAGGTACGCCTGCTGGGCTTCGATGGTCATCCCTGGACTGAAGCCAGGGGGCTCTCCACCCTCTCACAGCCCATCGAGGTGATGGGGACCGAGGCCACCCGCCTATTGTTCGATCGTATCCGGGGCTATAAGGGCAGCCCCCGGGCCCGACGCTTCGAGCCTACCCTGATCGAGCGCCGTTCAACGCAACAGCGGAGCGATGGTTAGGGTCGACCCCTGGGGAGGACTGGATGATCTTCAGCTATAGCTTTACTGTCCAACACTACCAGCGGCCCCTGCGGGGTCTAGCGGCCCCTTTACGGGTGGCCCATCTTTCTGACCTGCATATTGGTTTCTTTATGCGCCAGGGCTCGGTGAGGCGCTGGGTGGATGCCACCCTGGCTGCGCGCCCCGATCTGATTGTGATTACAGGTGACCTTACCGACGCGGACCTCGAGCACCAGGTGCTGCCGGCCCTGCGCGAACTTGGGCGGCTCAAAGCCCCTTTGGGTACCTGGGCGGTCTGGGGCAACCACGACTACCGCTTTAGCGGCTACCAAGCCAGGTACCCTACGCAAAACGGCCTACCCAGAAGGTCAAAGGCGAACCCTCCGCGGGTGCCCATGCTGCCCCCGGTGGAACTGGAAAAGCGCCTGCAAGAGCTGGTAATCGGCTTTTTGCACAATGCTGGCGTTCAGTTGCGGGACGACTTATTTCTGGCCGGCGTCGAGGACCTGTGGCACGGCGAGCCCAATGTAGAGCAAGCCTTGGCCCATTACACCCGCCCCTCAGCCTGCCTGCTCATCTGCCACAACCCCGACTACCTCTACCAGGTGCCCTGCTCAGTTGACCTGGTCCTGTGCGGCCACACCCACGGGGGGCAGGTGGTGCTGCCGTGGTACGGCCCTGTCTTTACGTCCTCGCTCTACGGGCAAAAGTTTGCGGGCGGCTGGGTAGACGATCCTATTCCGGCCTTTATCTCGAGGGGCCTGGGCCTTTCCACTGCACCCATCCGGGTGGCCTGCCCGGCCGAGCTGGTGATTCACCACTTTACCCCGCCTGTATGGGTGCAGGGGGGATAAGCATGTGGTGGCTCATCGCGCTGCTGAACCTGGGTGTCTGGCTGCTAACCGCAGCCCTCTACACCAGTCTGCCCGAGCAGATTCCTGGCCATTTTGGTCTTCATGCTCGGCCTACCCGCTGGGACAGCCGGGAGACCATCTGGCTACTGCCCCTTATCGCAACGCTGATGGCCCTTGGCCTGTACGGACTTAACCGAACGATTCTGAAGTATCCAGACCTGATAAACCTGCCCAACAAAGACGAGTTTATGCGCTTGCCCCCGGATGCTATGCGGCGGGTGGTACAGCGCCTAAGCCTCCACCTGATAGGACTAATGGCCACGCTGCAGCTATTGTTTGGCTTCCTGGTGTGGGGTACTGCACGGGTTGCCAGCGGGATTTCAAGCCATCTTTCAGGGGCGATCTGGTTGTTTCCTCTGGCTGTGGCAGTGCAGGTGGGGTGGCTGGTGTTTGATTTGCAACACAGTGTGGCGCGCGAGCATCAGCGCACCTTATAGCCGATGCCCCCCAGAATCTGGCGGGCCTGCTCGCGCTCCTCGGGGGTGGCAAAGCCCATGCGGATGGCCCCGCCCTCGTCGCGGATGGCCAGCACCTCGAAGTTTTTGATGTTGATCCCGGCGTTGCCCAGTGCGGTGGAAACCGCGGCAATTTGCCCGGGTTTGTCGGGAACCTGCACCACCAGTTCGTGCATCACCGGCAGCAGGCTGCGTTTGACGATGGGCAGGGAATCGCGGGTGCGTTTGGCTTCCTGGGCCACCTCGAGCAGGTTTTCAGGACGCTCGAGCAGGTTTTCCAGCTCCAGCATTATGGCCCGCAGGTCTT
>Ga0308418_1001972_pt1 | contig 10269 bp, 9 predicted proteins | sample HotsprSampleR4cd_FD_203517 | JGI IMG/M metagenome (GOLD analysis project Ga0308418, IMG submission 203517) | Hot spring phototrophic mat microbial communities from Mushroom Spring, Yellowstone National Park, Wyoming, United States - 20090729_R4cd ... | reverse complement strand
GGTGCACCCGTTGCGACCCCGACATCATTTCAGCAATTTCGGCTCGTTGAAGAGCACTGAAACCGCCGGAATCGGTTGTAATGACGTATTCGTGAGTTCGATTTCAGCAATTTCGGCTCGTTGAAGAGCACTGAAACAAACTCGGACCTTGCGGCCCACGGCCCTATGATCCATTTCAGCAATTTCGGCTCGTTGAAGAGCACTGAAACGCCGAACTGCGATGCAGCCCACATCACAATCGCCTCGATTTCAGCAATTTCGGCTCGTTGAAGAGCACTGAAACGTCTGCGCGTCGGTCAGCGCGGCGTACACACTGATCTATTTCAGCAATTTCGGCTCGTTGAAGAGCACTGAAACTCGCCGACGACACACCATTCCCGACCTGCACCTCAACGAATTTCAGCAATTTCGGCTCGTTGAAGAGCACTGAAACTCGTCAACGCTTCAATCGCCGCCTGAACGAACCGCATTTCAGCAATTTCGGCTCGTTGAAGAGCACTGAAACTCCCTTTTCACAACCGTTGGACAAAGTGACCTACGGCATTTCAGCAATTTCGGCTCGTTGAAGAGCACTGAAACGCCACCGCTTGGAACTTGAAAAGCGCACTCTCAAAATTTCAGCAATTTCGGCTCGTTGAAGAGCACTGAAACCGCCTCGGCGCGGTATACTACAAGCGTAATCGCAACAATTTCAGCAATTTCGGCTCGTTGAAGAGCACTGAAACGCGCTGGGCGACGATCCGGCGTTCAACGAGTGACAATTTCAGCAATTTCGGCTCGTTGAAGAGCACTGAAACGTACCGATCGGCGCGAAGTCAGGCGGAACTGCTCAATTTCAGCAATTTCGGCTCGTTGAAGAGCACTGAAACCTCAGAAGCAGACGGGCGATATGCCGCATCACCCAATTTCAGCAATTTCGGCTCGTTGAAGAGCACTGAAACCCCTACCCGGACCGCCACTGGCCTCCTGGTACCAGGATTTCAGCAATTTCGGCTCGTTGAAGAGCACTGAAACTTGACAACGCCACCGGCGCTGTTGAGCACCCGATAGATTTCAGCAATTTCGGCTCGTTGAAGAGCACTGAAACGACGCGCGGGAAACGCGGAAGTCGTTCTCCAGCTCGATTTCAGCAATTTCGGCTCGTTGAAGAGCACTGAAACCGCGGGACTTCGGCGAGGAGACGCTGAAGACGCTGCATTTCAGCAATTTCGGCTCGTTGAAGAGCACTGAAACAGTCGGTGCAATCGACCGACGGGCCCGGCGACGCGATTTCAGCAATTTCGGCTCGTTGAAGAGCACTGAAACCGGCTGCGTTGAGAATCGACAACCATTCCTCGGAGTATTTCAGCAATTTCGGCTCGTTGAAGAGCACTGAAACCTCGATCCCTAACGTCGCCTCGACATCACCCTCGCGATTTCAGCAATTTCGGCTCGTTGAAGAGCACTGAAACCGACGTTTTCGACAGTTTCTTGATCCGCAACTTCTGCCATTTCAGCAATTTCGGCTCGTTGAAGAGCACTGAAACGTAATCGATCTTCGTGAAGACAGCACGCTAGTGTGGCATTTCAGCAATTTCGGCTCGTTGAAGAGCACTGAAACTCAGCAGCAGCAGCACTGCGGACGCAGCGACTTGCGATTTCAGCAATTTCGGCTCGTTGAAGAGCACTGAAACGTGGAAGGGCGATCTGTGGCGCGGATCGACGTGCAGGATTTCAGCAATTTCGGCTCGTTGAAGAGCACTGAAACCCCAGAACGCACCAGAAGCCACCAGAAACCCAGAAATTTCAGCAATTTCGGCTCGTTGAAGAGCACTGAAACACAAAAATCGCGGGAAAATCTCGAAAATTGGGTATTGATTTCAGCAATTTCGGCTCGTTGAAGAGCACTGAAACTTCCGCCTTACCCCTCATCAACCGGTCAACCAGCAATTTCAGCAATTTCGGCTCGTTGAAGAGCACTGAAACACGAACGGGTTGAAAATCGACGTAGCGGCATTCAAGAATTTCAGCAATTTCGGCTCGTTGAAGAGCACTGAAACTCCGTCAGCCCGCGCAGAATGCCTTCCGCAAGCGGCATTTCAGCAATTTCGGCTCGTTGAAGAGCACTGAAACATCTGAAGGGCGCGCTCACAGGCGTGTATCTGGAGATTTCAGCAATTTCGGCTCGTTGAAGAGCACTGAAACACGAGAGATCGTCGCCCAACGGCGGGGGCGTGACGATTTCAGCAATTTCGGCTCGTTGAAGAGCACTGAAACCTGTCACAACACCGCATAGAAATAAAAGAGAAGCCGGATTTCAGCAATTTCGGCTCGTTGAAGAGCACTGAAACTCTACCCTGCTCCAGTTTGCTTTGGGTATGTAGTTGATTTCAGCAATTTCGGCTCGTTGAAGAGCACTGAAACTATCCGTTAGTATACTCCAGAACGCCCGACTTGTCAAGCATTTCAGCAATTTCGGCTCGTTGAAGAGCACTGAAACTGAAATTGCTCATACTCGACAAACTCGATGTCGTTGCCATTTCAGCAATTTCGGCTCGTTGAAGAGCACTGAAACGCGCGCCTGACGTTAACCCGCGCGGCGACCAGCGCAATTTCAGCAATTTCGGCTCGTTGAAGAGCACTGAAACGGAAACCCAGACCGACGGCGACGATCGCGAGCTGGATTTCAGCAATTTCGGCTCGTTGAAGAGCACTGAAACCAATGGTGATCGACGTAGTAGCAGACGTGCCAACGCGATTTCAGCAATTTCGGCTCGTTGAAGAGCACTGAAACGCTTGAACCGGCGCTACGTCGTCAATCTTCTGTGGTATTTCAGCAATTTCGGCTCGTTGAAGAGCACTGAAACTCTCGATCAAGGTCGAGCCGATTATTGGCACTTCGTATTTCAGCAATTTCGGCTCGTTGAAGAGCACTGAAACGTTGGGGTTTGCATCGAGACGATCACCCGAATCCCCAAATTTCAGCAATTTCGGCTCGTTGAAGAGCACTGAAACTTGCTTGCGCCATAATGACCGCATTCCCTCCTTGGCAAATTTCAGCAATTTCGGCTCGTTGAAGAGCACTGAAACATTTGCCGCAGCGCGCCGACCGCCACTTGCTCCAGCATTTCAGCAATTTCGGCTCGTTGAAGAGCACTGAAACTCAGTCCGTTTGTCGAAATCGCGGCTGGTACGTAATATTTCAGCAATTTCGGCTCGTTGAAGAGCACTGAAACGCGCTGATCGATAAGATCGCTTGGTTTGTGGAGCGGAGATTTCAGCAATTTCGGCTCGTTGAAGAGCACTGAAACGTTCGGGCGCGAACATATGATGTGGGACGGGGTGAATTTCAGCAATTTCGGCTCGTTGAAGAGCACTGAAACCAGCATTGTGCGCGGCTCTGCGGGCGTCGGCGTAATATTTCAGCAATTTCGGCTCGTTGAAGAGCACTGAAACGACCAGCCGATAGCCTACGTCGAAAACGAGTACGCATTTCAGCAATTTCGGCTCGTTGAAGAGCACTGAAACCGTCCCACGCCGCCTGCGTAGACGGCGCAAGTGCGATTTCAGCAATTTCGGCTCGTTGAAGAGCACTGAAACCCAGTTTTTGCCGGACGCGCGGGTGTTGAAGGTTACGATTTCAGCAATTTCGGCTCGTTGAAGAGCACTGAAACTTGAGATAGTGTTGATTTACTGTGACTATACTATACATTTCAGCAATTTCGGCTCGTTGAAGAGCACTGAAACTCGATCAGACGCAACCCGCCGAGCGCGGGGATAATATTTCAGCAATTTCGGCTCGTTGAAGAGCACTGAAACGCCTCACCCAAACGTAGTACTCCCCGCCGCCGGTGTCATTTCAGCAATTTCGGCTCGTTGAAGAGCACTGAAACACTCGCCGCGCGTCGGCGCAAGCGCGCGCTGGACGCATTTCAGCAATTTCGGCTCGTTGAAGAGCACTGAAACTTACTTCTCCGACGGTTTCTCCGTCGAACTCGACGAATTTCAGCAATTTCGGCTCGTTGAAGAGCACTGAAACCGACTCCGCAGGCGGTACGATTTCACCGATCCCGCGATTTCAGCAATTTCGGCTCGTTGAAGAGCACTGAAACGCGCGTCCGGCGCTGCGGAACCGGCGACGGAATGGGAATTTCAGCAATTTCGGCTCGTTGAAGAGCACTGAAACGCAGTACTCGCCCGCGACCTCACCGCCCGCCTTCATTTCAGCAATTTCGGCTCGTTGAAGAGCACTGAAACGTGGTGTGCAGCACAAACTGCACATCGAACGTCAGAATTTCAGCAATTTCGGCTCGTTGAAGAGCACTGAAACTCGAGTATTGCGGGTTGTGTATTGATTCTGCGCGCATTTCAGCAATTTCGGCTCGTTGAAGAGCACTGAAACCCAGGTGGAAGAGTTGCTCTATCCGTACACCCGCGATTTCAGCAATTTCGGCTCGTTGAAGAGCACTGAAACGTCTTTGCTTCGCCGCACGATCAAGGATGAGTGCTTAATTTCAGCAATTTCGGCTCGTTGAAGAGCACTGAAACGCGCGGGCGGCGGGTTTCTGGTGCCCACTCAGTTCGATTTCAGCAATTTCGGCTCGTTGAAGAGCACTGAAACGTGCTTGCACCACTCGCACATTCGGCGACTCATCTATTTCAGCAATTTCGGCTCGTTGAAGAGCACTGAAACGATCAGCGCCCACTGGCTTCCCGTAGACCTGTATGATTTCAGCAATTTCGGCTCGTTGAAGAGCACTGAAACATTTGTCTTTGCAGGGCAAGACATCGATCTACACGATTTCAGCAATTTCGGCTCGTTGAAGAGCACTGAAACGGAAACAACAGCGGCGGGGGGGATCCGCTCAGCATTATTTCAGCAATTTCGGCTCGTTGAAGAGCACTGAAACCGCAGAAGTCCTGCTGATCGCAGTCATAACTTCTGATTTCAGCAATTTCGGCTCGTTGAAGAGCACTGAAACATTTGTCTTTGCAGGGCAAGACATCGATCTACACGCAATTTCAGCAATTTCGGCTCGTTGAAGAGCACTGAAACGGGACACTGTGCCCTAATTGCCCATTACGACGCTCACATTTCAGCAATTTCGGCTCGTTGAAGAGCACTGAAACGTATGATCTCCAGACAGTGCCTGCGCGTTATCATTTATTTCAGCAATTTCGGCTCGTTGAAGAGCACTGAAACTTCAGTATATCGCGGTACGCTTCAGTGATCAAGAGCATTTCAGCAATTTCGGCTCGTTGAAGAGCACTGAAACCGTACAAGGGAGTACGTGGAGTATTTCCGCAATTGGAATTTCAGCAATTTCGGCTCGTTGAAGAGCACTGAAACACCGACTGTGACGAGCGCGGGATCGCTGGTGCTGGCATTTCAGCAATTTCGGCTCGTTGAAGAGCACTGAAACGTACCGAGCGCGTGCTGACCGAGGCTGGCGCCAGCATTATTTCAGCAATTTCGGCTCGTTGAAGAGCACTGAAACGGCAGTAGGCGTCTCGTTTTGCCGCGCGCAGTGCGATTTCAGCAATTTCGGCTCGTTGAAGAGCACTGAAACTTCGCTTCCAGCGCGGTTCGCTTTTAGAACGGGACTTATTTCAGCAATTTCGGCTCGTTGAAGAGCACTGAAACGGGTGCATGTGTGGGTTGATCCCTATGTGGCGGCGCTGAATTTCAGCAATTTCGGCTCGTTGAAGAGCACTGAAACTTTGTAGTGGTTGTTTCTTGCAGTATAGGGCGTGGATTTCAGCAATTTCGGCTCGTTGAAGAGCACTGAAACTAGTTATGCTGGTACGTCCCCGGCGCAGGAGCCGAATTTCAGCAATTTCGGCTCGTTGAAGAGCACTGAAACAATCGTCGTGCTGGTTTTGCCCGTTCCGCAGTGTTGTATTTCAGCAATTTCGGCTCGTTGAAGAGCACTGAAACGGTGACGTTGACGGTCGTTGGATTTGTGTTCTGGAATTTCAGCAATTTCGGCTCGTTGAAGAGCACTGAAACAAAACAGATTCACGATGCGGCCGAGCATGCGGGTGCATTTCAGCAATTTCGGCTCGTTGAAGAGCACTGAAACGTTATCTCGTCCTGTCCGCGCCTGCACCTCTCCGCATATTTCAGCAATTTCGGCTCGTTGAAGAGCACTGAAACTGGATTCCTCCCGACCGCTACTGGTACTACGCCGGCATTTCAGCAATTTCGGCTCGTTGAAGAGCACTGAAACGCACCACGCGGCGGATGACCAGCCACGCACGAAACATTTCAGCAATTTCGGCTCGTTGAAGAGCACTGAAACCTGCACCCTGCACGTCACGCGAACAGCGAAATCAGGATTTCAGCAATTTCGGCTCGTTGAAGAGCACTGAAACCGAGCGCGAGCCAAAGAAGAACATAGAGCGTCGCAATTTCAGCAATTTCGGCTCGTTGAAGAGCACTGAAACCCAAGAGAACTCATCAAGAAGATTTTTATCCTCCCCCATTTCAGCAATTTCGGCTCGTTGAAGAGCACTGAAACCAGAGGGCGAGCCGCTCGCGCGGCATCAGGGCGCGGATTTCAGCAATTTCGGCTCGTTGAAGAGCACTGAAACCATACCGCGTGCTCCGCGCGGTTACTGTCACGCGGAATTTCAGCAATTTCGGCTCGTTGAAGAGCACTGAAACTTCTAAATCCGAACCGCGTTGGAAAAGAAAGGAGCGATTTCAGCAATTTCGGCTCGTTGAAGAGCACTGAAACAACGGGTTGCAAGCCCTAGAGAACTACTCAGTGAGCGATTTCAGCAATTTCGGCTCGTTGAAGAGCACTGAAACGGCACTACGTGGCGGGGTACGGGTATGCGACGTACAATTTCAGCAATTTCGGCTCGTTGAAGAGCACTGAAACAATTCTATTGAGTTTTGGGAGTTTGATTCGTCCAATGGATTTCAGCAATTTCGGCTCGTTGAAGAGCACTGAAACTGACAGTGGTGGTGAATATGTTCGTTTTGAATTACATTTCAGCAATTTCGGCTCGTTGAAGAGCACTGAAACTAAGATAGAATGAGCGCGCCATATCGTTGCGAAACGATTTCAGCAATTTCGGCTCGTTGAAGAGCACTGAAACGTAACCGTAATATTGCATTATTCTATCTTCTTGCGGCTATTTCAGCAATTTCGGCTCGTTGAAGAGCACTGAAACGATCATACGTCGCTACGAGGTAATCGACACGCAGAGATTTCAGCAATTTCGGCTCGTTGAAGAGCACTGAAACGTGATCTCGTCAAGCGCTTTGCTGCTCTTGTAGACCATTTCAGCAATTTCGGCTCGTTGAAGAGCACTGAAACAACGCGGCAGCAGTTTGCGCAGCGCGTTATCGAGATTTCAGCAATTTCGGCTCGTTGAAGAGCACTGAAACTCCTAACCAGCGCTCAATCTCTGCGATCTTATAAATTTCAGCAATTTCGGCTCGTTGAAGAGCACTGAAACTGAGTTCGAGAAGAAAAAGGGGGTTTCTGTGAACGATTTCAGCAATTTCGGCTCGTTGAAGAGCACTGAAACCGAACCGAGCGACATCAGGCACTGGTTGAAACGCCATAATTTCAGCAATTTCGGCTCGTTGAAGAGCACTGAAACGCGTCGCTGCGCCGCCGGTTCGACGCGGGGCGAGCAGCATTTCAGCAATTTCGGCTCGTTGAAGAGCACTGAAACTGTGCACTAACAGGGTAGTAGAACGGGTGTGCCACCAATTTCAGCAATTTCGGCTCGTTGAAGAGCACTGAAACGTCAGAGCTTCGGGACGTGGTGGTGGAACTGGTCGTTCGATTTCAGCAATTTCGGCTCGTTGAAGAGCACTGAAACTTACCGGCTCTAAATCCGGTTCCAGGAACTGAGTTCAATTTCAGCAATTTCGGCTCGTTGAAGAGCACTGAAACGAAGAAGCGCGCTCAATCACTGCATCGCCGGAAAGATTTCAGCAATTTCGGCTCGTTGAAGAGCACTGAAACCGAGCGCGACGTTCAGGAAGTTTGCGATGTCTAGAATTTCAGCAATTTCGGCTCGTTGAAGAGCACTGAAACGCCGACAGAACGACCGCCGGGCGCGCGTCCGGCGGATTTCAGCAATTTCGGCTCGTTGAAGAGCACTGAAACTACTTGTTCCCAGACCGGCAACATCAGTTTGTAAGTCGATTTCAGCAATTTCGGCTCGTTGAAGAGCACTGAAACGCGCCCGCTGTTATTCCATCAGCAGCGTCACAACACAATTTCAGCAATTTCGGCTCGTTGAAGAGCACTGAAACCTGGGAACCGTCAGTGCGCAGCGAAGTAGAACCAGATTTCAGCAATTTCGGCTCGTTGAAGAGCACTGAAACCTACCGGACTGTAGGGAGTCAGTGGGCGTTGGTCAATTTCAGCAATTTCGGCTCGTTGAAGAGCACTGAAACGTTGTGTTCTGGCGATGTGAGGCTTTTTGGATTTCCGATTTCAGCAATTTCGGCTCGTTGAAGAGCACTGAAACCCCGAACAGAACTGACGCCACGGACCGCAACTTCATGATTTCAGCAATTTCGGCTCGTTGAAGAGCACTGAAACAACGCAACTCAGGAATGGACGGCATCGCCTGGGCGGGATATTTCAGCAATTTCGGCTCGTTGAAGAGCACTGAAACGGCGACCTACACGGTGCCGCACACGCGCGATGAGTATTTCAGCAATTTCGGCTCGTTGAAGAGCACTGAAACCGCGAATCGTCAGCGCGTTGCGGTCTACGCGAATAGCATTTCAGCAATTTCGGCTCGTTGAAGAGCACTGAAACCCGCCGGCGGCGGTCAACCACACAGCACGTAGCATCACAATTTCAGCAATTTCGGCTCGTTGAAGAGCACTGAAACCGGTTGCGGCGGTGACGGCGACGGTTTCGGCGCGCTTCGCATTTCAGCAATTTCGGCTCGTTGAAGAGCACTGAAACTCCGTTTTATCAGCGCGTACATACGCGCGCACGCGAGGATTTCAGCAATTTCGGCTCGTTGAAGAGCACTGAAACGCAGCAGATCAACAGGACCGAGATCATCGCGAATGATTTCAGCAATTTCGGCTCGTTGAAGAGCACTGAAACTCAAGCCAGCGATCCGAACCATCGCGCCCGTTGCCATTTCAGCAATTTCGGCTCGTTGAAGAGCACTGAAACCTTCGGCGGGCGGGCGGGGCGCGCAACGACGCTTGAATTTCAGCAATTTCGGCTCGTTGAAGAGCACTGAAACGCAAGCGCGGGCGGGGTTCGTGATACGTTCAAGCGTGCATTTCAGCAATTTCGGCTCGTTGAAGAGCACTGAAACACGATATAGTGCAAGCGTCGTGTTAGATGTCCATATGATTTCAGCAATTTCGGCTCGTTGAAGAGCACTGAAACCGCCTGCGTGCTGCGCATGCTGTGATGTCGATGACAATTTCAGCAATTTCGGCTCGTTGAAGAGCACTGAAACCGCTACACGCTCGCGCCCCTGACGCCGCCGCCGAAATTTCAGCAATTTCGGCTCGTTGAAGAGCACTGAAACGCGCGTCGAGAAACATCATGTCGTCGTCATTCAACGAATTTCAGCAATTTCGGCTCGTTGAAGAGCACTGAAACATGATGTGGAGGCGGCAATACCGCTTCCGGGTGACATTTCAGCAATTTCGGCTCGTTGAAGAGCACTGAAACACTGATAGCGCTCCGAACGGGAGCGCTATCAGCATTATTTCAGCAATTTCGGCTCGTTGAAGAGCACTGAAACCGCTGCTCTTGGCATTGTTGATCCCCCTTGCGTACCATTTCAGCAATTTCGGCTCGTTGAAGAGCACTGAAACAACGTTCTCGCAAGCGCGGTCGGGGTTCGTAATGTGCATTTCAGCAATTTCGGCTCGTTGAAGAGCACTGAAACGATGGATCAGGCGTCGAGGAGGGAGTCGGCGTCGGGGAATTTCAGCAATTTCGGCTCGTTGAAGAGCACTGAAACGCAACGCCGAGACCTGCGCCCAGGTGAAATATGCGAACATTTCAGCAATTTCGGCTCGTTGAAGAGCACTGAAACCGCCGATCCCCGACCGGCGCGGTTCGCGGTTCCGCTGGATTTCAGCAATTTCGGCTCGTTGAAGAGCACTGAAACTCGAATTGGACGCGCGTGTTGTGAGGTAGGCGATGTACATTTCAGCAATTTCGGCTCGTTGAAGAGCACTAGACTTCATCAAGATTTGTTTTGATTTTCGGACTGCTTTTTGCGTTTCAGCCAAATTCGGAAGTTATGCAGCCCGCAACATGTTTCCATGACCAT
>Ga0308418_1001967_pt1 | contig 10311 bp, 6 predicted proteins | sample HotsprSampleR4cd_FD_203517 | JGI IMG/M metagenome (GOLD analysis project Ga0308418, IMG submission 203517) | Hot spring phototrophic mat microbial communities from Mushroom Spring, Yellowstone National Park, Wyoming, United States - 20090729_R4cd ... | reverse complement strand
TCGACAAAATTAATTTTATCAAATTTTTTTAGATTTTTTAAACTGTTAACTTTAGTTTGATATTTTAATTTTTTTTCAATTAAAAGAAATTTATCAATTACCCTATTTAAACTCTCTTCATTTTGCTCCTCAAAAAAAAAACCGGTTTTATAAGAAATCACCGTCTCAAAAGCACCCCCCTTTTTGTAGGCCAAAATCGGTGTTCCAAAAAACTGCGCTTCCAAAGAAACATAACCAAAATCTTCTTCTTGAGGCATAATTAAAGCTAAGGCATGGGAATAAAGATAAGCTAATTCTTCATCGGTCATTTTTTTTAAAAAAATAATATTTTTTGCCGCCATTTTTTTAAGTTTCTTCTCCTCTGCCCCCTCCCCAACAATAATTAATTTTTCTTTTCTTTTATTAAAAACTTTAACCACTAAGTCCACTTTTTTATAACTTTCCAATCTTGAAACAACCAAAAAAAATGGTTCTTTTATTTCTTTCAATTTTGAATTTTGATTTGTCATTTTGATATTTGATATTTGATTTTTAATACTTTTCCAATACTCCATATCAAAAGGTGGATATATTACTTCGCTTTCTCTTTGATAGTACTTTAAACACCGCTTTTGAACCGTTTTGGAAATAGAAATAATTTTATAAGCCCTTTGGGCGCAGGCATAATCCCATTTTCTTAAGTAATTTAAATAAGGAGAAACTAAAAACTTTTTTAAACCAAAAAGATGATAGTTTTGCGGCATTATCCACAAAAAACGGGTTGGGGTTAAAAGATAAACAATGTGTTTGACTGGTGTTTTAACTATCACTCCTTTGGCAAAAGAAGAGGTGACAGAAATTACTAAATCAAAATCAGAAAAATCAAAAGTTTCAAACGCCAAAGGATAAAAGGGAAGAGACAAAAGACGGTTTTTTTTTATAAAGCAAGGAAGTTTTTGAATAAAAGATGTTTTTATTAAAAAATTCTTTGCCCAGGAGGCTTTTTTCTCATCAAAATAAGAAGAAAAAAAAACGGCCTTTGGAAAAATTTCTAAAAAAGTCAAAAGCACTCTTTCTACCCCACCCCATTTATCCAACCAATCATAAACAATGGCTACTTTTTTTTCTTCCATTTTTTTCATTAAATTAAAGTATAATAAAACCAAATATGTTTAACATTTTAAATATTTTAAATTTTTTTAAGAAAAATTTTAACAAAAAAGATTTTTTAATAATTTTTTTGATTTTTTTTCTTTATTTCTTCACTCGTCTTGTCAAATTAGAGAAATTTCCTATTTTTACCGATGAAGGAATCTATATTAACTGGGCAAAAACTGCCTGGCATGATGCATCAATGCGTTTTATTTCTTTAACCGATGGCAAACAACCACTGCAAACCTGGGCCACCATTCCTTTTTTAAAACTTTTTCCCAATCATCCCCTTTTTGCCGGTCGACTTTTTTCTGTTTTTACTGGTTTTTTCTCTTTATTTTTTGTCTTTAGCCTTATTTTTTTTCTTTTTGACAAAAAAACGGCTTTCTTGGGTAGCTTTTTTTATATCTTTACCCCCTACTTTCTTTTTTACGATCGAATGGCTTTGACTGATTCCGCTGTCAACATGGGTTTTTTGGGAATTTTGTTTTTTTCTTTAATTCTTATTAAATATATCCGTTTAGATTTAGCTTTAATTTTTGGTTTATTTTCTGGGTTAGCACTACTTACCAAATCATCGACTCAACTTTTTGTTTTTTTAGGCCTTTTGGCGCCAATGACTTTTCTTTTTAAAAAAGAAAAAGATAGACTAATTAAAATATTAAACTTTTATCTTCTTTATTTTTTAGTAATTGTTATTGCTTTTTTAATCTACAACATCCAACGTTTATCTCCTTATATACATTATATTGGTATAAAAAACACCACCTTTTTAATGACAAAAGAAGAATTTTTAAAAGCACCTTTTTCTTTGTTTTGGAACAATGTTTTTGGAGTTTTGGTTGATATTGTTTGGGAAGCCGGATTTGTTTTACCAATTTTTGCTTTTTTTGGTTTATTTTTTCTTTTTAAAAGACAAACACCTTTGGCATTTTATCTTTTTCTTTGGTTTTTAATCCCTTTTTTAATTATTGCCTCAATTTCCAAAGTAATTTTTCCACGATACTTAATATTTTTTGCCTCATTAATGGTTATTTTTGCCTCGTTTTTTCTTAACTACATCAATAAAAAATTAAAAATCTTTCTTTTTACAATTTTTTTAATTTCCGCTTTTTATTTTGATCACAAAATCCTTTTTGATTTTAAAAACATTTCTTTTCCCGAAATTGATCGAGGGCAATATATTGAAGGACCTCCAGCAGGATGGGGAGTCAAAGAGATTATCGATTTTTCAATTAAAAAATCAAAAGAAAAACCAGTGATTTTAATGGCAGAAGGAAATTTTGGTCTTGTTGGTGATATGCTTCGGGCAAGCCTTCCTCGCAACGGCCATCAAGTTTCTGTTGACGCTTACTGGCCACTTGAAGAAAAACATTTAATTTCTCGTCAAAAAGATTTGGATAAATATTACATTTATGTTGTTTTTCCTCACCGAAGTGACTTTCCCCAAAACTGGCCAATAAAACTTATCAAAAAATTTGAAAAGCCAGGAAAAAAATCGGCGATTTATTTTTTTGAGTTACTAAAAAAATAATGAAAAAAATTTTTTTCAAAATCTTATTTTTTAGTCCATTTTTATTAATTTTTTTGTTCCTTATTTACCATTATCGTTTTGTTTACCAAACTCCTTTTGATGAAAAATATGTCCGTGACTTATTTGATCACTCCCAATACCGAATTCCACAAAGTCCAAGATCAATCAGTGATGAACTTCTCTATCAGCTGGCTGGTGTTGAATATTTAAAAACCGGAAATCTCTTTGATATTAATCCAGAAAAAGCCCCCTTGGCTAAATATTTTTATGGACTATCAATTATTTTTTTCAAAAATGCCCAAATAATTTCGATTTTTATTTTTTTAATAACTTTCATTATTTATTTTCATTTAGTTAAATTATTTATCAGAAATAATTTTCTAATTTTTCTTTGCCTATTAATATTTATCACTGAACCACTGGTATACTCACAAATGGCCATCGCTATGCTTGAGCTTCCAGAAGTCTTATTTTTTTTAGTTCATGTCTATTTTTTCCTTAGATTACTTAAGATAAAAAAATTAAAAAAAAGGAATTTATTAGATTTATTAATTGCTGGAATTTCTTTAGGAGCATTTACTTCTGTAAGATTTGGTTTATTTGCAGCTGTTCTTATTTTTGTTGATTTTCTATTTGCTTTAAGAAAAAAAATGCTACCGCTTTTTTTCTTGATGACTATTTTTTCTATGCTTTTCTATATTTTAATTTATCTTCCATATTTTTTGGCTGGAAGTAATTTAATCTCTTTCTTAAGAGCTCAAAAATGGATTGTTCATCATTATCTTGATTCATGGCGTGTTTCTAATATTAAAACAATCTACGGCTCAATATTTATTTATTTTCTTACCGGTTTTAATAAAGGTTGGCACGAGGGGGCTGTTTGGGAAAGAATACATGAATGGACAATTTTTTGGCCTATATACATCTTAATTTTTTTCATCCAATTGAAACAAACTTTAATCTTCACCAAAAAATTTATTCAAGAAAAAATAAACGATGAAGAGATTAAAAATCTTTATATTAATCTCTTAATCACGTTTTTCGTCGGTCTAATGATCTTTATACCGGTTTTCGTAAGATACCTTTTATTATTATTCCCTTTTTTAATTCTTAATGCTATAAAAGAAATCTCCAAATTTAAAAAAATTAACTTTCGTCACAAAGTATTAATAATCATCTTTTTATCGATTTATTTTATTCAACAATTATATTATCTTAATCTATCACCAAACTCGCTAATAAAAGAAATTACCCGTCAATGGCAAAATAGTACTTTTCAAGATGTTTATGACTTATTAAAGATTAAAGATGAAAAAAATGATCGGGTAAGTTTTTGGCGAAGAATGAGGTTGATAGAAAAAGAGCTTGGTATCGATAAAAAACAAGTAGTAATAGGATTAAAAGAAAATTTTTATCCTTGGAAAAATAAATTAAAAGGAGAAATTTTTATTAGCCTTAATACAAAAATAGGAAAAATCGACAATCGATCAGAAACTGAATTTATAAAAGAAAAAGGTCGATGGAAGATGATTTGGCAGGATAGATATCTTATTCCTAATTTATATCAAGATGATCAAGTTATTGGAAATTTTGAATTAGGAAGGTACGGAAGAATTCTTTTAAAGGATGGAACCATTCTTAGCGATGAAGAAAAAAGACCGTTTTTTCTTGTCATCAAAAAAGAAATTACTGATGATAAAAAGATTCAATTGCAGTTGGCTAAATTAACCGGTAAAGGTGGAACTTTTGATATCGAAATTATTTATCGCCCCAACAGTTTACCTGATGTCCCCACTGAAATTGGTTTTATTAAGGAAGATTATAATCTTTCTGACTTTAATAAGATTAAATTGGAAAAGGGGATCATTTATGAAATGAGACCAACAAGAGTGTATTATCCCAATATAAAAAAAGGATATCCAACCGACTTAATAAAGAAAATTGCCTGGCAAAGTAGAAATATAATTGATCCCGAATGGGGTGGAAAGATAATGATTAAAAAGAGGGATGGAAGAATAATCATTATCAAAGAAAAAATAAAAAAAGATGGAAAAGATATCATCTTATGAAAAATAAAATTTTATTTTTAATAATTATTATTGCCCTATTTTTTTATACCTTTAATCTTTACTATACTTATTTCTTCTCTGGTGATATGGCCAGAGACACTTTAGCTTCTCTTAGAATTTTAAAAAATAAAGAAATCACAGTGATTGGTCCTCCTATATCCTTTGGTCAGTATGGAATAAGAGAAGTTTATTTTAGTTCCTTAACTTACTATGTGGGGGCTTTAGGTTTAGTTTTAACCAATCTTAATGTCCTTGGTCCTGTATACGTGAATATTATTTTAATGATAATTGGTCTTTACTTTTTATATCTTTTTGGAAAAGACTTTTTTAAAAACGAAAAAAAAGCTTTAATAATGGTGTTTTTATACAGTCTTTCACCTCCAATCGTTGCCCATTTAAGATTTTTTTGGAATCCAAATTTTATTATTAGCATTGCCCCAATTTATTGGTATTTCTATTATAAATCTCTTACAAAAAAAGATAAACTTTCTTATTTTTTTACCGGAATAGTAGCTGGGATATTATTTCTTTTTCATTATTTTGTTTTACCAATTATTATATTTTCTTTGTTTTTTCTAATTAAGAAAAAAACATTTAAAAAAATCTTTTTTTTGTTTTTTGGATTTTTAATTATCATCTCTCCACTTATTTTTTTTGAGATTAAAAACCAATTCTATCTTACAAAAGCAATAATCTTCAATCTTACAGAAAATGCTAAATTTAGCACATCATATAAACCAATATTTAGTCGACCATTGATATTAAAATTTTTAGATATATTCCAAATTCCAGTAATCTTTATAGGTACTCAAACTGAAGCGACTCATTTTTATCCAATATTAAACCTTAATTATTCTCAAACAGTTATTTTAGGATTTATTATTTTTTTAATTTTAATATTTAAAAATTTAAACCAAAAAAATGATAAAATAAATGCTTTTATCTTTATCTTCATTTTTACGTCTTTAATTTCCTCATTACTTGCTCATGAATTTTATTACTTAAGATATTTTTTTATAGGCCTACCAATTTTTTCACTCCTTTTTACTAACTTAATCAATAAAAAAAATATTATTGTCTTAAGTATTATTTTTTTAATTACTAATACAAGAATCCTTTATTCCCAAAAAGCACACAATGATTTAATAAAAGAAAAAGGGACTGCCTACCCAACTCTTTCTCATATTGAAAAAGTAGCCAAAATAATAGAAAAAGAAAAATTTAAACTTCCATATAATATCACCGAAAATTTTATTGGCGATGCACGAGCTTTGTATCTTAGATTTTTTATCGAAAAAAATATTAAAATTGCAAAACCAAATAATGAAATAAGTTATACTAATCTCAAAACTCTTTTTGTTTTTGCCCCAAGTTTAGAAGTGATTAAAAAAGAAGGTCGGTGGGAATTTTTAGCCACACCGAATCTAAAATTAACAAAACAATATAAAATCGATAATAATAAGTATTTATTTAAATTTGAAGCAGAATAAAATCTAATTTATCGTCTCAAAAACAAAAACTATCGCTAAAAAATAGATCAATGGAATAAACTGAAGAAAAATTCTTTCCAAAGATGATTCAAGTTGAACTAGATAAGGAAATGGTGTAATCAAAAAGACATAAAAATAAGAAATAATTTGAAAAAATAAAATCAAAAACAAAGGTAATATTTTTTTAATTTTTCCTTTATGAAACAAAATCGTCCCAAAAAAAATAATTAATAAAAGAGCAATAATTAAATTTAGACCATATTTATCGGTATTGAAATACTCGAGAAAAAAATAATTAAAAGTAATTTTTAACCTCGGTAAGTTTTCTTTTTTTGGAATCAAATTACCGTCTAAAAATGAAGGAATTAAATTTATTCTTCGATAAAATTCCCAGTATAAAAATGGCAAAAAACTTAAAAAATACAAAAAATATTTTTGAACAAAATTTAAAATGCCAAAATTTAATCCAAAAATAACTAACAAAATAAAAACGCTAATCAAACTAAAAGGCAAAGCTTCATTTTTTATCATTAAAGAATAACCTAAACCCAAAAGAATCAGTTTGGGATAAAAAAAACGGTTTTCTTTTTTTGCGATGAAAAAATAAGCTAAGGAAAATATCACCAAAAAAATATAACCCAATTGGAAATCAACATAACCATTATGGGAATAAATGATAAAAGTACTACTAATCATTAAGGTAAGGGTCAATAAAAAAAGAATAAATTTTGAAAAACTTTTATCAAAAAAATTAATCAATAAACCAAAAAATAAAAAACTCATATTAATAAAAAACCAAACAAAATAAAATTGAATTGCTTGATCATTAACTTTATTTATTAGTCGATAATAGATATTAATAATCAATGGAATACCCAGCGGATAAGCTTGGGACGAATAATAAAAATTCTCACTCTTCAAAAATGGCAATATATTTTGATCAAAATATAAAGCTTTTGCTTTTAGAAACCAAATCGCCAAAGCATCCCAAGAAATTAAAAATGAAGTCAAACTTTCAATTATCAAAGGGGTAAAAAAAATTATTGTAAAGACAAAATAAATTAAATTGGATTTTTCTACCTTTATTTCTTTCTTATGCTTAAGAAATAAAAAAATAAGTAAAATGCTTGTCAGAAAAAATAATCCTAAAAAAATATTTAAATTTAAAAAATTAAGCTTTTTAAAAACAAAAAAGAAAAAAATCAAAAATGAGAAAATAACATTACCAAAAAACCAAGAATAGCTTAAGTTTAAAAATAAATTGTTTTTTTTAAAAAAGTTTTTAAAAAACAATAATAAAAAATTTAGTCCTAAAATTTGAATAAAAAAGACAAAAGAAAAAACAATTAAATTATCTTTGTTAAATATGATGTTTAACATAATCAATTAACTACTTGATAGATATAATAAGGTTTTTCTGGATGACGATTTACCGGTATAAAATTTTTTTTTGATATTGGTAATCTCTTTAATCTTTTATAAAAATTTTTAAATTTTTTATCGTACTCTTCTTGTAAGATAGTTTTCTTTGCGCATGAGTAAATCTGAGTATTTATTTTTTCCCAATACTCATCTAGCTCATAATCTGAAATAATCATATCACCTTTTTTAAGGTCACCTTGATATAAATAAACAATTTCCCATAAAGATTTTGGTTTTATTTCTTTTGGATAAAAAAAATAGTCTATATTTAATTTTAATTCACTTAAATAATAATTAACCTTTTTCCTAGTTTGTTTTTGCTTAAAATAGGTAGTATTATAATCTAAATTTCTATCACTTTTATCTTCGAAAATAAAGTAAATATTTTTTCTAGCCTTTGCAAACAACCAGATCTCATAATATGGATTTTCACTTTGAATCTTTTCATACAAAGTTGGGTATCTTTTATTTTTAATTAAATTTACCATTTGGAAAAAACTTTTTTGATAAAAAGAGTAAAAATGAAAAGAAATTAAAAATAATGCAATAATCAAAGGGTAAAAGTAATGTTTTTTAATCATTTTTTGTATTCATTATGAAAATGTAATAAAAATTCTTTATTTTTCAAACCATCAAATTCATAAAGCCAAAAAGAATAATTCCCGTACCCTGTTTTAAATTTATCAATCAACTTTAAATTTATTTTTGGATTTTTTAAGTAATCTGAAACACATTGTTCTTTTAAAAGAAATAAAACTTTATCATCGCTTTTTATTTTTTTAAAGGCTTTATCAAAAAAACAATCATCATCAAAAAGATAAATATTATCAATTTTTGAAAGATAATATTTTTGTTTAAATTTACCCACTAAATCTTTAGAAAAATTTTTTTGATAATAAAGATAATACAAGGTTAAGTAATTGGTCCCTGGTGCAAAGATTTTTGAATAATTATTTTTATTTTTTGCAATCGTCAAAAAAGCCTCTCTGGCTCCCTCGTTGTTTCTAATAAATTGAATATAATCAACATGATTAATGAAGTTGTGCATAAAATAAATTAACTCTATAAATAAAAAAGGATAAACAAAAAAACTTAAATCAATTTTTTTTATTTTTATAAAAGTTAATGCATTAAAACCATAAGAAGCTAAAATAATATAAAAAATACTCATTGGAAAAGTGCGATGAAAATTAGGTACTGACAGAACTGTTAATCCTCCAGGAATAGCCGATATTAAAAGTAAGTAAACCGAATAATAAAAAAGCGGTTTATTGATTGATTGATTTTTCTTTCTTATAAAATCAAATAATCCAAAAAGAATAAGAGGTAAAACTATCAAATAAAGCTGACCTGTATTTGGAACTTTATGAACTATTTCTCCACCGCCGCTAATAAAAAGAAAAGAAGGAGAAAAATACTTAAAATATTCTTCAAGAAACCTTCTGCTATAACCAATAACTTTATTGTTAAATATTCGAGCGATTAGCGGATTTTTTTCTCGATATATCAGTTGAAGATTATTATTCTCAACTCCTGAAACAAAATTAAAAATAGAAACTTGTGAGGCTCTTCCCTTACCCCAATAACTATTTATAATTAAAAAAGCAATTAATGATAAAAATAAAAAGGAAAACATTGAATAAAACAATAATCTTTTTCGTTCAGATTGATTTTTAAAATTTTTTTTATTAATGAAAAAAATAAAAAGAGGAAAAAACGTTAATGGAGTAATTATTCTAAAACTTGGATAAAGAAAAAAGGTAATGAAAAAAAATGGTAATGAAAAAAATAATTGATTAAGCTTTTTTTTATTGATGAAATTAAAAAGTAACCAAATCCCAAAAAAATAAAAAAACGAGGCGATCACCGCTTCAGCGCTTTGTCTTGCAAAAACTATCTGCCAGGGAAGAATAGCAACTAGTAATCCAGCAAAAAAAGCCGTTTTTAAATTATTAAAAATCATCAAAACAATAAAAAAAACAGGAATGATAATCAAACAACCAAGAATTGCCGTTATTCCCCTTGACCCCAAATCATTTACTCCAAAAATATAAGTACCAATCGCTTGAATATACATTGGAATTACCGGCGGATAATCTCCAAATTTATCGAAATAAAACAAAGGAAATTTATTACCATAAAGATCGACTTTATTATCTAAAATAAATCTTCCTGTATATACATTGGCAATTTCATCTAGGTGAAGCGAATTAGGAACTTTGTCTAATTTATAAAATCGAAGAAACAAAGCCACTAAAATTAAAAAAAACAATGATAAAAACTTAATTTTTTTCATAAAATTTAGTTTTAATAAAAAATAGTAACGCCAATAAACTAAAAATTGACAACCAATTTCCTATAATTCTAACCCATGTATCTTCAAACCTAAATTCTAAATTATGCCTTCCTTTTGGAATAAAAACAGTAATTAATTTATAGTCATTTTTGTCATCGATTTGTATTTTTTTTCCATTTAAATATGCCTGCCAGCCAGTAAAATTAAAAGTATTTAATTGGAAAATAGTCGGTGTTTGAGCGTCAATAAAAAATTTTTTGTCTTGAAAGCGATTTTCCAAAATTTTAACCTTTGCTTCACCCTTTTTTATCTCAAAGATATTTTTTGGCAAATTCTTTTTTTCAATATCCAAAACATAAACTTCGTATT
>Ga0308418_1001965_pt1 | contig 10324 bp, 6 predicted proteins | sample HotsprSampleR4cd_FD_203517 | JGI IMG/M metagenome (GOLD analysis project Ga0308418, IMG submission 203517) | Hot spring phototrophic mat microbial communities from Mushroom Spring, Yellowstone National Park, Wyoming, United States - 20090729_R4cd ... | reverse complement strand
TGCAACCCGCAGGTGGCCACCGATGCGATGACCAAGGCAGTAAACGTCTTTGGCGCCGCGGCCACCGTCGGCCCAGCTTGCTCGGGGGCGCTCCTTGCTGCGGTCAATTCGGTTTCGATCCCAGCCGGCGTTCTGGTTGTCTCCTCTTCAGCCACCTCGCCAAAGATCACCGAGCTTGCTGACAAAGACCTGGTCTTTCGCACCGTCCCATCCGACGACTTCCAGGGCCGGGCACTGGCGCGTACGCTCCTTGCCCGTGGGGTGAAACAGGTGGCCGTCGCCTACGTCAACAACGACTACGGCAAGGGGCTTGCCGAAGCTTTCAAGGCTGAATTTGAAGCCAGTGGGGGCATGATCACCCAGTTCCGCGGGCATGAGGACAAGAAGGCCTCCTACCGCTCTGACCTGGCCGAGCTGGCTAAAGGGGGCGCCGACACGCTGGTGATCTTCGACTACGGCAACGCCTCTGGACTGACCATCCTGCGCCAGGCGATCGAAAATGGCTTTTTCAAACAGTACGTTGGTGCCGACGGGATGCGCGATGAAAACCTGATCAAGACGCTTGGGGAGGCCAACCTCAAGGACTTCTTGGTCTCGGCGCCGGTGGGCGAAGAGGGGGTTGCGTTCCAGCAGTTTTCCGAAATGGCACGCAAAGCAGGAGTTGATCCCAACGCCACTTTTGCCGCCACCAGCTACGATGCCGCCTTTCTGATCGCCCTTGCCATGGAGGCCGCCAAGGGCGACAAGAGCAAACTCCCGCAGGCGCTCCGCGCTGTAGCCACTGCTCCGGGGGAACCGATTCTGCCCGGCGAGTGGGAAAAGGCAAAGAAACTGCTCGCCGAAGGGAAGGAGATCGACTATAAGGGGGCAGCTGGCGACCATGAGTTCGATAAGGCTGGCGACGTGCCCGGTAGCTACGCTCTTTTCAAGGTTGAAGGGGGCACCTATAAAGAGGTAGCAAAGATGAAGTAACGGCTCTACCCAGCTGCCAGCCTTGCGCTCTCCCTAAGCAAAGACCTGCCGATGTTCGCGGGTGGCCAAAAAGCCGACGGTGGGATACTTTTCGATGGTCAGCTCAAGGTTGTAGCGGCTGGGGGCCAGATAGACGAGGTTACCGTCGACGTCGCGCCCAATACGCATTGCCTGCTCGCGCACGAAGCGGCTTTGCGTTGCCTCGTCGGGAAAGGTGAGCCAGCGCACGGTATAGAGTTCTACTGGTTCGAAGATCGCATCTACCTGGTATTCGCTTTTGAGCCGTTCGGCCACGATCTCAAACTGCAGCGCCCCCACAGCGCCCAAGATCAGCTGTCCCCCTTCTAGCGTAAAGACCTGGATTGCCCCCTCTTCGCCAAGCTCTTGGAGCCCTTTATGCAACTGTTTGGCCCGTAGCGGATCGCGCAACCGCGCGGCACGAAAGAGCTCCGGAGCAAAGTAGGGAATGCCAGTAAATTGCAGCAGCTCCCCTTCGGTGAGCGTATCACCGATCTGCAGTTGCCCGTGGTTGGGAATACCGATGATGTCCCCGGGGTAGGCCTCCTCTTCGATGTTGCGCCGGTTAGCCAGAAAAGTGACGGCGTTGGCCAGCCGCATTTCGCGCTGGATGCGGGTATGAAAGACCTTCATCCCGTTAGTGTAGCGGCCCGAGCAGATGCGCAGGAAGGCCATCCGGTCGCGGTGCTTGGGGTCGAGGTTGGCCTGGATTTTAAAAACGAAGCCAGAGAACTTGGGCTCATCGGGGGAGACGACGCGCACTGTGGCATCACGCGGCTGCGGCGGGGGGGCCCAGGCAACCAGGGCATCGAGCACATCTTGCACCCCAAAGTTGTTGATCGCCGAACCAAAAAAGACCGGCGTCTGCTTGCCCATCAGAAACTCACCCAGCGCAAAAGAGGGCAGCGCTTCGCGAGCCAGCGCCACCGCTTCGCGCAGCTCAACCGCTTCGTCGGGAAAACGCTCATCGAGCAAAGGATTCATCAGCCCGTGGATTACTTCGAGGTCGACCCGCCGCTCCGTCCCCGGAGCAAAGCAGTACATCCGCTCGTCAAGCAGGTGAAAAACGCCGCGGAACAGCTTCCCCATCCCCATCGGCCAGGTTACCGGCGCGCACGAGATCTTCAGGATATCTTCGATCTCGGCAATAAGGTCGAAGCCATCGCGCACCTCGCGATCCAGCTTGTTGATAAAGGTGATGATCGGCGTGTGGCGCATGCGGCAGACCTCCAAGAGTTTGATCGTCTGCGCCTCGACCCCTTTGGCGGCATCGATCACCATCACCGCTGCATCCACAGCCGTCAACACCCGATAGGTATCCTCGGAGAAATCCTGGTGACCCGGCGTATCGAGCAGGTTAAAGACGCAGCCTTGATATTCAAACTGCATCACCGAAGTAGTAACCGAAATGCCGCGCTGCTGCTCCACCGCCATCCAGTCGGAGGTGGTATGGCGCGATGCTTTGCGCGCCTTGATGGCGCCGGCAACCTGGATCGCCCCGCCAAAAAGGAGGAGCTTTTCGGTCAGCGTCGTCTTCCCAGCGTCCGGGTGGGAGATAATCGCAAAGGTGCGCCGCCGCGCAATCTCCTCGGCCCACGCTTGGCCCATTGCCTTTCCCTTCTTGCACAAAAGCGCGATTGTACCGGGAAGAGGGGGTGGAAAAATGGGAAACGATACGCTATAGTAGATGGAAAGTGCCCAAGGAAGTGGCCGTGGCTTCCCTTGCCGAACGAGTCGACCGCCTTGAGACGCTGGTCGAAAAACTTTTCGAAGCGCAGTACGAAACGCAAGTAGCGCTGGCGCGGATGTCGCGTGACATCCAAGCGCTCTCTTTCTCTTTAGCCCGCGATACCGAACGTTTCCGTCAAGAGTTGCGCGCCGAACTGGCTGAGAGCAATCGCCAGTTCCACGAGCAACTGCGTGCCAATCTGCACACCGAACTCGCTGAAGCCAACGAACGCTTCCGCCAGGAGCTGCGCGCCGAACTGGCTGAGAGCAATCGCCAGTTCCACGAGCAACTGCGTGCGAACCTGCACACCGAACTTACCCAAGCCACCGAACGCTTCCGCCAGGAGCTGCGCAAGGAGGTAGATCGCGCCATCGGCAAGATGAACCAGCAGTGGGGCGACATGGCGCGCAAACTCGGCACGATCACCGAAGACCTTGTCTATCCCAACATACCGCGGCTTTCCAGCCTACACTTCGGTGCCCCAGACGAAACGGCATGGGAATTCCTTGGTCAACGGATCAAAAAACGCCACCAGGAAAAGGGCACGCTGCGCGAATTCGATGTTGTCGCTGCCTGGCCGGGTCACCTCGTTATTGTCGAAGTCAAAGCCACTGTCCGTTCTGAATACCTCACTGGCTTTGCTAAGTGGTTGGCAAGTGGCGCCGTGTGGGACTACTTCCCTGAGTGGCAGGGGCGGCGGGTAATTCCCATCTTTGCCTCCTTTTCCCTGCAACCCAACGAGGTCGCCTTTCTCACCCGGCACAAGATCTACGCGATGGCCTTGGGGCCAGAGACGATGGCGCTTGTCAACGCCGCTCAGCTTCCGTTTGTCTGCGAAGGAAGCGGCTAGTACCCCCTAATGACGCTTTGCTGCGGCCTTGATCGGTTAGTGACCGAACGCGAATGGGGCAGACAGCTTGCCGGTCGGCGCATCATGCTCCTCACTCACCCGGCGGCGGTCGTCGGGCCGGCTGCCCCCTTTCCGCCGCTCACCCACGCGGCAGCAGCACTCGCTGCCTGGCTTCCAACGGTGGGTGCCAGGCTCACCGCCCTCTTTGGCCCGCAGCACGGCGCACGCGGCGACAAGCAGGACAACATGGTCTTTTCTGCCGACGAGACCGACCCAACCCTTGGCATCCCCGTCTTCAGCCTTTACGGCGAACGGCTGCGGCCCACAGCCAGCCAGCTTGCCCACGGGGACTTGCTGCTTATTGACCTCCAAGACATTGGCTGCCGCGTCTATACCTATCTCACCACACTTAGCTACGTGCTTGAAGCAGCAGCAGAGGTTGGCCTGGAAGTGTGGGTACTCGATCGGCCCAATCCCATTGGCCGGACGGTAGAGGGATTGCTGCTTGAACCGGGATGGGAGAGCTTTGTTGGCGCTGGCCCCTGCCCGATGCGCCACGGTCTCACCCTGGGCGAAGCGGCACGCTGGTTGGCCAGTGTGGGCAACCTGGACCTGTCGCTCACGGTCGTCCCGCTGGCCGGTTGGTATCCCGACGCTGCACCCGGTTTCGGCTGGCCGCTGACCACCCACATCTGGATCCCCCCTAGCCCAAACGCCCCCACGCCGTGGATGGCGCGCTGTTACCCCGGCACCGTGATGCTGGAAGGAACCACCCTCTCAGAGGGACGCGGGACCACCCGCCCGCTTGAGTCACTCGGGGCGCCGTGGCTCGACCCAGAGCGCCTGCTCACCGAAATGGCCCGCCTGGCCCCAGCGTGGCTAGAGGGTTGCGCACTGCGCCCCTTCTGGTTTGAACCGACTTTTCACAAACATACTGGGCAGCGCTGTGGCGGACTGATGATCCACACCGAACCGCCGGTCTATGACCCCAACCGCTTCCATCCTTGGCGGCTGGTAGCGCTGGCGTTGAAAGCGATCCGCCGCCTCTGGCCAGAAACGCCGCTCTGGCGGATCTTCCCCTATGAATTCGAAACCGAGCGATTGGCGATCGATCTGATCGCGGGCGGCCCACGGCTGCGCGCGTGGGTGGAGGACCCCAGCGCAACCCCAGCCGATCTGGAGGGGCTCGCTGCCCGCGACGAAGCCCAATGGAAGGAGAAACGCGCGTCGTGGCTTCTATACTGAGGTGCCCTTGTTACCACCGCTCACTCAGTGGTTATAATCGCCTTCATCTGACTCGATGTTTCTGATCCCCCCACCCCGATGCGCTCCTTCTTCTTTGCTGTGCGCCGCCGCGCCGTGCTGAGCGCTCTGGCGGGAACAGGCCTCGTCCTGCTGCCCGGCTGCGCCCCGCCTCCGCCGCTAATCGTGAGCTTACACCCCTTTCCCCCCTACCATCTTCTGCAGTGGGCCAGCCAACGCACCGATCCAGCTATTCGCTGGAACGTTGTGGCCACGGCCACTCGCGTGGTGGCCGAAGGGGTAGAGAACGCCGCTTGCGTTGCCGCACTCGCCCCCTTCCCCACACTGATCCACCAAGGGTGGTTCTATAGGCGACCGGTGCCGGCCAACGAATTTGCCGCCACCTGGCTGGGGCGCGGCGCCACCAACCGGTAAAAGAGCGGCACCCAGAAGATGGCTAGGAAGGTAGCAGCGAGCATCCCGCCAACGACGCCGGTGCCCACTGCTTGACGGCTGGCTGCGCCCGCCCCGGTGGAGATCGCAAGCGGCACCGCGGCAAGAAGAAAGGTAAGCGAGGTCATCAGAATCGGACGCAGCCGCAGACGCGCTGCCTCGACCACCGCCGCCACCCGCTCCCGCCCAGCCACCTCCTGCTGCCGGGCAAATTCGGCGATCAGAATGGCGTTTTTTGCAGCAAGCCCGATCATGACGATCAGCCCAACCTTAAAAAAGACGTCGTTGGGCAGACCGCGCCAAGCCACCGCGGCTGCCGCGCCCAGCACGCCAAACGGAACGATGAGCAGAATCGCCACGGGCGTGCGCCAACTTTCGTAGAGCGCGGCAAGGGCAAGGAAAACTACCAAAATGGCCAGAGCAAAAAGGAGCGGCGCTTGGCTGCCGGCGCGCGCCTCCTCCAGCGAGGTAGTAGCCCAGGCAAAGTCATACCCAGGCGGCAGAAGCTGCTGGGCGATGGTGGCAAGTGCCGCCATCGCCTCGCCTGAAGCAACCCCCGCTGCCGCCTGGCCACCGATCCTGACCGAAGGCAAACCGTTGAAGCGGTCAAGACGCGGCGGCTCCACGTACCACTGGGTGGTAGCAATCGCTGCAAGCGGCACGATCTGGCCGTTTTGGCCGCGAATCGGTAGGGTGAGCAACCGTTCAGGGCTGGTCGTCCACGGTGCCGCCACGCTCATCTGTACTTTCCGCACCCGCCCCTGCATCAGGAAGTCGTTGAGGTAGGCGGTTCCCAAAGTCATCGCCAGCGTCTCGTTGAGCGTTGCCTGGTCGATCCCGAAGACGGCAGCCCGTTCGCGATCAAGCTGAATCTGCAGCGCCGGCGCTGGTTCCTGTCCCTCTGGGCGTACGCCGAAAAGGCGGCGATCCTTTGTTGCAGCCGCCAGTAACCGGTTACGCACCTCAGTCAGGCCAGCACGCTCTAACCCGGTGCGGTCGAGCAAACGGAAGTCGAACCCCCCGACTGCGCCCAGCTCGGGAATAGGCGGTGGGTTGACTGCCACCACCAGCGCGTCGGGAAGGCGCGGCGCCAGTTCGCGGAAGGTGCGGGCAACCAGCGCCTGGGCGCTCTGCGCCGGGGTTGGCCGATCGCGCCAATCCTTGAGCGGAACAAAAGCAAGCGCGCTGTTCTGGCCGCGGCCAAAGAAGGAGAAACCTCTTACCCCAATCACCTTAGCCACCTCAGGTTGGGCCAGGAAAAAGCGTTCAACTTCGGCAAGCACCGACTCGGTCCGTTCGGCCGTAGCGCCACCCGGCAACTGAACCACTGCGATCACGTACCCCTGATCCTCATCGGGAAGAAAAGCGGAGGGAAGTCGGACAAAAAGCCAGCCTGCGGCCACCACGACCGCAGCGTAGAGGAGCAGCCAGCGAATTGGCCGCACCACGATCGCGGCGGTTGCCGTCCCATAGCGGTCGCGCAGCGCAGCAAAGAGGCGATCGAACCAGCGCTGCTGGTGGTGCGCTGCTGGGCGCAGGAACGAGGCAGCAAGCGCTGGGGCCAGCGACAGGGCCAGAAAGGCAGAAAAAAGCATCGTAGCAATCAGTGTCACGGCAAACTGCCGATAGATCACCCCTACCGACCCGCCAAAGAAGAGCAGCGGGGCAAAGACGGCGGTGAGCGCTGCCGACACCCCGACTACTGCACCGGTGATCTCATCCATTGCCCTTACGGTAGCCTGGCGCGGGGCCAGCCCCTCTTCACTGATATGCCGTTCAACGTTTTCGACAACGATAATCGCATCATCGACCAGAATGCCGATTGCCAGCACCATGGCAAAAAGGGTCAGCACGTTGATCGAATAGCCCAGAAGCCACAACACGGCAAGGGCCCCGGCAAGGGCCACTGGCACGGTGGCCATCGGGATCAGGGTGGCACGCAGATTGCCCAGAAAGAGCCACATCACCAAGAAGACGAGACAAACCGCTTCGATCAGCGTCTTGACCACCTCACGAATCGAGAGCTCAATAAAGCGGCTGGTATCGTAGGGAGCATCCCAAGCTACACCTTTAGGCAGGAAGGGTTCGAGTTCGCCCATCCGTCTCTTGACCGCCTGGGCCACCTCCAGAGCGTTGGCGCCAGGGGCGGTGCGGATGCCAATCGCCGCGTTAGCCGCTTGGTTGAGTCGGGCAAAGACCTCGTAACTCTCAGCGCCCAGTTCAACCTGCGCGACATCGCCCAAACGCACCTGTGCGCCATTGGGTTGCGTCTTGACTAGGATTGCCCGGAACTGCTCGGGGGTGGCAAGTTTCCCCGGAGCAGTCAGGATCGCCGCGATCTTCTGACCCGGTTCGGCTGGCAAGCGGCCGATCTCGCCCAGGGCCAGGTCGACGTTCTGTGCTTTGACCGCCTTGGCCACTTCGGCTGGGGTCAACCCATAGGCGTGCAGCCGGTCGGGGTCGAGCCAGATGCGCAGCGAATACTCGGTGCCAAAGAGAACCGCCTCACCCACTCCCGGCACTCGACGCAACGGGTCGAGCACTTGCTCCGCAGCGATCGAGCCCAAAGCTACTGCGTCATACCCCCCATCCGGGGCGTAGAGCGAAACGATCATCAACCAGTTGCGCTGCGGCTTAGTCACCGTCACCCCGCGCGCTCTGACCTCGTCAGGAAGGCGCGCCTCGATGCGCCGATAGCGGTTCTGCGCTTCGACGCTAGCCAGTTCAGCGTTGGTGCCCGGCTCAAAGGTCAAGGTCAGCGTCCCCCGGCCCAACTCGGCGCTCGTCTCCATGTAGAGCAACCGCTCGATCCCGTTCATCTCCTGCTCAAGGATCTTGAGGACATTGTCTTCAATTGTCTTGGGTGACGCGCCGGGATAGACGGTAGTAAATGCCACCTGCGGCGGAGCAACCGCTGGGTATTGGGAGACTGGGAGCTGGGTCAGCGCTAGCCCCCCAGCAAGCAGAAGGAGCAGGGCAATGACCGCGGCAAAAACCGGCCGGTCGATGAAAAAACGGGCCATCGGCTACCCCTTCACTGCCACTGGACCACCGGGGGGACGCAGCTGCCGTTGCCCGGAAACGACCACCAGCTCCCCCTCTGAGAGCCCGCTGGTCACCACCACCCGTTCGCCCGCCCATCCCCCCAGAGTCACCGGGCGCATCCGGGCCTGACCGTCAGACACCACCCAGACAAAGAGGCCGTTGGTGTTGGACACCACCGCCTGCTGCGGGATGAGCACCGCTTCGCTGCGGGCAACCGCCACACGCACTTTGACGAACATCCCCGGCAACCAGCGCCGTTCTGGGTTGGGAAAGGCCAGTTTGCTGGTCACTGTGCCGGTGGCCGGATCAACAGCCGCGTCGCTCACCACCCACGCTCCGGTTACCCCCTGCCCACTTTCCCCTTCGCCCAGCATCAGGCGCGGCGCCGGAATGCTGCCCGCAAGCTGCTGACGTGCCTGCCACTGGGTAATGGGCTCGGTAACCAGGGCATGGATCGGGTCAAGCACCTCAACGGTAGTAAGGAGTGTTGCCTCTCCGCGCCCCACCAGCGCCCCCTCGGTGACCAGAGCCCGCCCGGCGCGACCAGCAATCGGAGCCGCTACGCGGGCATATTCCAGGTTGAGTGCTGCCTGGGTGCGCTGCGCTTCGGCCGCCGCCAGGTTGGCACGGGCCACCTCCAGCGTCTGCTCAGCAGCAAACCCCTCCTTCACCAGCCGCTCCTGGCGGCGCAGTTCGGCGCGCCGCTGGGCAAGCCCCGCCTCTGCTGCAACCAACGCCGCCCGGTAAGGGCGATCATCGAGTTCAAAAAGCACCGTTCCGGCAGCCACGTCGCTTCCTTCGCGGTAGCGGATCCGTTCGACGATCCCTTCAACCCGGGCACGCACCTCTGCTTTGCGGCTTGCGGCAAGCCGCCCCGGTATCTGCTGTTCGACAACCACCGTTTCGCGCACCACCGGCGCGACAACCACCACTGGTGGCGGCGCTTCTTTGCCTGCTCCTTTATCGGGGTTGCTGCCCGCTGGCCCACCTCCGCTCTGCTGCGCCGAAAGGGTAAGCGCCGCCCCCATCAAGAGCAAGGCGAGCGCTGCGCGCCAAACCGCTCTCCCTACGCCGCTTTGCTGCCGACCTCTGCCCATCTGCGCGCTCCTTCGCGATGCCAGACGATTATCCCGACAAATGACCAGCAAGTCAATAGCACAGAGCCACACCGGCAGGGCAAATTTGGGTAAAATGGGCTGTTACCGACAACACCCGAAAGGTCCCCCATGAACGAGGAGAAACGAAAAGCGCTGCAGGCAGCGCTTGCTCAGATCGAACGGCAGTTCGGCAAAGGGGCGGTGATGAGCCTGGGGCAAGAGCAGGTTGAGCGCAACATCGAAACGATCTCCACCGGCTCGCTTGGGCTCGATATTGCGCTGGGGATCGGTGGCTTGCCGCGCGGACGGGTCATCGAAATCTATGGGCCGGAGTCGTCGGGAAAGACGACGCTGACGCTACATGTCATCGCCGAAGCGCAAAAGCTGGGCGGTGTGGCCGCCTTCATCGACGCCGAACACGCCCTTGACGTCCAGTATGCCCGCAAGCTCGGCGTCGAAGTCGACGAGCTGCTCATCTCGCAGCCCGACACTGGTGAACAGGCGCTGGAGATCGCCGACATGCTTGTGCGCTCCGGTGGGGTCGACGTGATCGTGATCGACTCGGTGGCCGCGCTCACCCCCAAAGCCGAAATTGAGGGGGAGATGGGGGATGCGCTCCCTGGCTTACAGGCCCGGTTGATGAGCCAGGCGCTGCGCAAACTCACCGCGAGTATCGCCCGCACCAACACGATGGTCATCTTCATCAACCAGATCCGCATGAAGATCGGGGTGATGTTCGGCAACCCCGAAACAACCACTGGCGGCAACGCCCTGAAGTTCTACGCCAGCGTACGCATGGACATCCGCAAGACCGGCACGATCAAAAAAGGGGAGGAGGTGCTCGGTTCGGAGACGCGGGTCAAGGTAGTCAAAAACAAGGTTGCCCCGCCGTTTAAGGAGGCGGCGTTCGATATCCTT
>Ga0308418_1001963_pt1 | contig 10327 bp, 9 predicted proteins | sample HotsprSampleR4cd_FD_203517 | JGI IMG/M metagenome (GOLD analysis project Ga0308418, IMG submission 203517) | Hot spring phototrophic mat microbial communities from Mushroom Spring, Yellowstone National Park, Wyoming, United States - 20090729_R4cd ... | reverse complement strand
ACCGCTCGCTCCCGCAGCGCTTGCGCGCTGCTCCGCTCGCGGCTCTGAATACGCAAGCCGCTGCGCGCCTTGGTTCGGAGCCGCGAACAGAGGACGGAATTCGTCAGAATTCTGGCCGGAGTGAGCGGTCAAGGCACGCAATGGGCGCTTTGCCGTCGCGGCCAGGAGGCAGTCCGCTACCACCGGGTGCATCCGCGAAACCGCGCCTCAACCCGCCGCTGTGACGAGTCAGCCGCTGCGGCAGGACGCGCCACCATTGCGACCGCTCGCTCCCGCCAGCCTTCGGCTGGCTCCGCTCGCGGCTCTGAATCCGTTTCGTCGCGGCTCTGAATGCGGAAGCAGCGCGTTTCGAATCGGCCGAATCCGCACTCCACCCGCCGGGCAGCGGCCTTGTTGCCGATTCTGCATCCGCAGCCTCATGCAAACATCCAACAAGGCATGACGCGCAGGCATGTCCTTACAGGAGCCCTTCTTTTCGCCATGTCCACCCTTGCCGCTTCCTCCATCCACGAATTCACCCTGAAAACGATCGATGGCCAGCCCGCACCGCTGAAGCAGTATGCGGGCAAGGTGGTCCTGATCGTGAACGTCGCCAGCCGCTGCGGTTACACACCCCAGTACGCAGGCCTCGAAAAGCTGTACCGGAAGTACAAGGACCGCGGCTTCGTGATCATCGGCGTTCCCGCCAACAACTTCGGCGGTCAGGAACCCGGCACGGAAGCCGAAATCAAGGAATTCTGCAAGCGCAACTACGACGTTACCTTCCCGATGATGTCCAAGGTGTCCGTCAAGGGCCCCGACATGACGCCGCTCTACGGGTATCTCACCTCGGCAACCGGCGGCGACGTGAAGTGGAACTTCACGAAATTCCTGGTCGGGAAAGACGGCAAGGTGATCGCCCGGTTCGAGCCCGGCGTGGCGCCGGACGCGCCGGAGCTGATCGCCGCGATCGAAAAAGCTCTCTGACCAGCCCGCAAGCACGGCCGTTTGGTACCTTGAAGGGGACGGCGGCGCTCCGGCGCCGAAGTCCCCTTTTTCCTTGCAATGGCTGCCATTCTTGTCACCGGCGGCGCCGGCTACATCGGGGCGCATACCGCCCGCCTCCTGCTTGAGGAAGGCCACGACGTCCAGATCCTCGATGACCTGAGCAAAGGCTATGCGCACAACGTGCCGAAAGGCCGGCTCCACATTGTCAACCTGCACGACGTCGCGTCGCTGGACTCTCTCTTCGCCCGGTATCGTTTCGAGGCCGTCATCCACTTTGCCGCGCTGATCGCCGTCGGCGAAAGCATGCGCGAGGCCGAGCGGTACTTCCGCAACAATGTTGGCGGTTCGCTGGCCCTGCTGGAAGTCATGCGCCGGCACGGGGTGCGGCGGCTGGTGTTCAGCTCCACGGCCGCCGTTTACGGCGATCCGGACTCCACCCCGATCCCCGAAGACGCCCCCTTGCGCCCGAAGAGCCCGTACGGCGAGTCCAAACTGATGGTGGAAAAGATTCTCGGGTGGCTGGATCGGACCTCGGGATTGCGCTCGGTCAGTCTTCGCTATTTCAACGCCTGCGGCGCCGAGCCGCGTTATGGCATCGGCGAGGAGCACCAGCCGGAAACGCATCTCATCCCGCTGATCCTCCGCGCCATCCTCACCGGCGAGCCGCTGGTGGTTTATGGCGATGACTACCCGACCCCGGACGGCACCTGCATCCGCGACTACATTCACGTCTCCGACCTGGCGGCCGCGCACGCCCGGGCGCTCGACTACCTGATGCAGGGCGGGGAAACCACGGTCTTCAACGCCGGTACCGGCCGCGGCTACACCGTGTTGGAAGTGATTCGCGCCGCCGAGCGCGCCACCGGGCGGCCCGTGCCGTTCCGCTTCGGCCCCCGCCGCGAAGGCGACGCCGCCGTGCTGGTGGCCGACAGCTCCAGGCTCATGAAAACGCTCGGCTGGAAGCCCCGGTATGAGTCGCTGGAAGCCATGGTGGAGTCCGCATGGCAATTCGAGCTGCAAAGGCGGGGTTCCTGAGCCGGCGGGCCGGATTCTGTAACCCCGCAGCCACTTGCATGCGCCTTTTTGCTTGAAGGGACGTCTATCTGAGAGAAAGGATTCCCGCGTCTCCATGCCGGCGATGACCCAACCCGCGCCCCAGCCAGGCCCAGGCGAGCACCTTGAGCCGGTGCGCCGCCGCTCGCGGCCGTCCCTGCTGCGCCCCCTGTTTGTTTTGCTGGTTCTGGTCGCGGCGGGCGGCAGCGCGCTGCTCTACTGGCAGGCCGCCAGGCAGGCAGGGGCCTCGAAAACCGTCCTCGCCGCGACGCGAACCGCCACCGTCCAGCGCGGCAACCTGGAGGTCCGGTTGCGGATCAGCGGGAGCACGGCGGCGAAGGATTTCGTCAACATCACGGCGCCGATGCTGCGCGGCCCGGAGGCGGGTCCGATGGTCATTCTGAAGCTCGCCGAGCCGGGCGCGATGGTGAAGCCCGGGGATGTGGTGCTCGAGTTCGACCCTCAAAGCATGAAGGACCACCTCGACGACACGATCGACGGGCTCAAGGACCGCCAGAACGACGTCGCCAAGCGCAAGGTCAACAACGAGCTTCAGATGGAGAACCTGCGGCAGTCGCTGCGCGTGGCCAAGGCGGCGGTCGACAAGGCGGCCCTTGACTACAAGACCCTCGATGTGCGCACGGATATCGACCGCGAGCTCCTCCGGCTCGCGCTCGAGGAAGCCGAGGCCGCCTACAAGGAAATGCTCAGCGATGTCGAGCTGACGCGGCAATCGCTGGCGGCCGATCTGCGGGCGGCGGAGATCTCCATGAAAATGGAGGAGCTTCACGTCCAGCGGCACGAGAATGATCTCACCAAGCTGGTGATCCGGTCCCCGATCTCCGGCATGGTGGTGCTGCAAACCATGTTCCGGCCCGGCGGCGACCAGGTGACCGTGGCCGTTGGCGACCGCATGGGGCCGGGCCAGCCTGTGATGAAAATCATCAACCCCGACAAGATGATGATTGAAGGGACGGTGAACCAGGCCGAGGTGGCGCGGCTGCGCATCGGCCAGGAGGCCATCATCGGTCTGGATGCCTTCCCGGATGCCACCTACCGGGGCCATCTCTATTCGATCGGAGCCATTGCCGTCGGCAGCCGCCGCGAAAACTATTACATCCGCAACATTCCGGTCCGGATCCTCATCGAGAATCCCGACCGGCGCGTCATCCCCGACCTCTCCGCTTTTGCCAACGTTCTCGTCGACAAGCAGGAGAACGTTCTTCTGGTTCCTGCTGCGGCCGTGGGCGAGCAGGACGGGAAGCGTTTCGTCTACGTCCGCACCGAAAAGGGATTCGAGAAGCGGGAGGTCCGCACCGGCTTGAGCAACGGCACGCAGACGGCGATTCTCGAGGGCCTGAAAGAAGGCGACGTCGTCCGCGCCCAATTCTGATCCGTCTTCCCCTTCCGCCACATCACTGGGCAAGATCCCCGGGGCGCCCGCCGTTTTTCTGCTGCCTGGCATCACACCGGGCGGGCGGAAAATCGCAGCGAAGCCTCTCCGGGCGGGCAGCTGCGGGTGCTGCCGCCGGGCCGGATCGCCTGCCGTGGCCTTTCCTCTTGCGCCCTGCACCCGGTGCGCCGCGTCACGCCTCTTGCCGCCGGGCCACTTCCCGCCACAGCCGCGCGTTGTCGCGCAAATGCTCCGGCGACTGCGTGCCCACGATCACATACCCCTCGAACGGCTGGCTGCACACAAACTCGAATGCTTTTCGCCGGGCCTCGTCGCCGCGCGAAACGATTCCGTCTTCGTCATACAGGAGCCGGCCCTCGGCGAACGGGCGGTTCACGATCAGCCGGATGCCGCGCTCGCGCGCCAGGGGAAACACGGGGGCCATCTGCTGGCGCAGCGGGTTGAAGGGAATCTGCAACCATTGGAACCAGCCGGACTCCAGCGCGATCCTGGCCGCTTCCATCGTCTTCACGCTGGCGCCGAACTGCCGGATGCCGCGGCTGCGCGCCACTTCGAGCGCCCGGTACACATCTTCCCGCCGCAGAACCTCGGGGGTGGCGCGGTGCACCTGGAGCAGGTCGATGCGGGGCAACAATCGCATGGACCGGTCGAGGCTCCGCACCAGAGCTTCGAAGGAGTGATCCGCCCAGGATTCCGTCTGGTCCGGCGTCCAGTGGTCGCCAAACTTGGTGGCAACCGTGACGCGGGAGGCCGCCTCGCCGGCCTGCTCGCGCAGGAAACGCCCGATGCGTTCCTCGCTGGAGCCGTAAGAGGAAGCCGTGTCCCAGAAAACCACGCCCTCCTCGAGCGCCGTCCACAGCAGCTCCCGCACCTGTTCTTCCGAAGGGATGCCTTTCCATGCAGCGCCCCACGGCCTTCCAATCTCGATCAAGCCAAGACCAAGTTCCATCGCTGTTGCCATTGTCCCAAAGCCGCATCATGCCGGCGGTTTGCACTGCCGCAAGGGGGCGCTCCGCAGGCCGTCATCGCGGGCGAGCCGCGTCCTTTCAGCGCCGGGCAAATTTCCTGCTGCCGGGTTGCCCCTGACGAGCCGGCCGCCGTGCGAGCCGTGGCCTCGCCTCCGCAACCCGGAGAGAACCTGCCGCGCCAGCTCTTGCCGGAAGAGCGCCGCCCGCCGTTTTCTGTGAACGCCGCCGATGCCGCCATGCCGCCCCACGAAGTGTTCGCCTGCCAGCAGGCGTGGCGCAGCCTTGCAGGCCGGGCACAAACTCTCCACCCCCTCAAGCGCCCGGAAGAATCCCGGCACAGGGATGTTGCGCCCCGGATCCTTCCGCCTCCATTGGGCGAGCCAGGAGACGCGGGGCGAACGAATGCGGCAGCTTCGGCGGTTGCCTCAACCGCAACAGCCCTCAGGATCAGCGGCGCTCGACGGGCGCGATCGGCTTTTCCGCCCCTCGCAACGCTCTGTCTCAGTGCCCCGGGCCTTTGTCAGAAGTGAGCAGTCTGTCGCCGCGCGCGCTTGTGCGGTCGCGCGGCAGCCGCCCACTCTGACCGTTGTTGTGACGAACGACGGCGCCCCCGGCGCGCGGCTCCGAAGCAAGCAGGGGGCGGGCTTTCAGAGCCGCGAGCGGGGCAGCGCGCGAGCGCTGCGGGAGCGAGCGGTCCTGCCGCAGCGGGCGCCTCGGCGCAAGGCCCGTCCGCGCGGGTGTTGGACAGCCGGCCTGGGCAGTCCGCTTCGGTTGACGGCCACCCCTGAACATCGCTTGGCCCGTGGACCCGACGTGATCCGCCAGGGCGAGCGCGGCCATCCGCGCAGACGGACGTCCCCTGTCACTCCAACCCATGGATTCGCCATGAGCCTGAGGAAACCGCCCGGGGGCTTCGCTTTGTTCCGTCGCCGGATCGCTGCACGGCACTGTCTCTTGCGCTGTAGCGGATTCCTCGCCTGGTACTGGCGGAAGAGGCCACCTGGCCCAGGCGCAGATGCAAAAAAACAGGGGCGCTCACAAGGGACGCCCCTGCGGAAGGTGCCCGGCTCAGGACGGCAAGAGGAAGAGCGAATTGTTGCCCGGATCCCGGAGTTCTGAAGGGGCCTGGCGCCGCCGTGGGGCGGACGCTCAGGCCAGGTTCGGGATCTTGATGATCTTCTTTTGGATGGCGTACTGAACCAGCTGGGCCTTGTTGTGGATGTCCAGCTTGCGCATCAGGTTGAACTTGTGGGCCTCCACGGTCTTGACGCTGAGGTTCAGGTCGCAGGCGATCTCCTTGACGGAGTTGCCTTCGGCCAGCAACTTCAGCACCTCGCGCTCGCGCGTGGTGAGGGTGGCGAAACGCGGCATGCGGTTGGCCGATTTGATCCGCGACCGGAAATCGTCGACGAGCTGGGAGAGCATGCGCGGGCTGAGATAGCTGCCGCCCCGGCAGACGTCGCGGATGGCGGAAGTGAGTTGCCCGGCGGGGCTGTCCTTGAGGACATAGCCGTTGGCGCCAACCTCCATGCCCTCCACAAGGTAGTCCTCGTCGTCGTACATGGTGAGGATCAAGACCTTGGTTTCGGGGCGGTTTTTCTTGATCTGGCGGGTCGCCTCGAAACTGCTCAACCCGGGCATGCCAATGTCCATCAGGACCAGGTCGGGGCGCAATTCGGCTGCCTTCTCGACGGCATCCGCGCCGTTGGCGGCCTCGCCCACAACCTCCATGTCCGGTTCGGAGGCGATCAGTTGGCGGATGCCCTGCCGGAACAACGTGTGGTCATCCGCCAGCAAAATCCTGATTTTTGCCATATCTCAGCTCCAAACCTTGTTCACCGTGCCACTTTGTCGTTCTTCGCACTACCCGGGTTTTTCTTGCGGCGCCTGGCTCGGTCCCTTCCATGGGCGGCCTCCCCGGCTTCGCCTGTCGGCAGGATCACGCGAATCCGCGTCCCGTGCCGGAAAGCGCCGGTCCTCGGGCCGGAGCGAACTTCCCCGGATCGGTCCCGGTTGACTTCCGGTTCCCGTGTTGCTTTCCTCGTGCTCTGAACCTCCAACGTTCCCCCGAGCAGCGCCACGCGCTCCCGCAGGCCGGACAGCCCGTAGCAATCCTGTCTCGAAAGGGCCTCTTCGACGTCGAAGCCGACTCCGTCGTCCTCGATGTCCAGTCTCAACACTCCATCGGCGGTTTCCACCGAAAGGTTTACACGGGAGGCCAAAGAATACTTCGCGGCATTGTTCAGCGCCTCCTGGACCAGCCGGTAGACGATAATCTCCGTCTTCCTTGGCAGGTCGAGCTTCCTCGGGATCTGCACCCGGACCTCGGCCGGGTGGATCTGCCGGAAGCGCGCCGCCAGCTGCCGCAGCGCCGCCGCCAGCCCCATCTGTTCCAGCACGGCCGGACTCAGCGCCCCGATGAGCCGACGGATCTCCAGAATGCTGTGCTCCACGGTTTCGCGCAGCTGCCGCAGCCTGGCCTCCAGCTGCGGGTTCGCCCCTGCGGCCTGCTGCTCGAGCATTTCGAGTTGCAGCCGCGTATACAGCAAGGACTGCCCGGCCTCGTCATGCAGCTCGCGGCTGATCCGCCGCCTCTCCGCCTCCTCGACCTCCACCATGTGCTCGGCCAGTTGCCGGATCTGCCGCTCCCGCTCGGCCAGCTCCTCCAGCAGCCGCGCCTTCTCGGCCGCCTGCCAGCAACGGGCCGCCGCGTCCTGAAGCAGCCCGAGCTCGCGCGGCAGCCAATCATACGGCTTGGGGAAGGCGAACTGGAGCACCCCGCGCAGCTGTGCGCCTTCGTGCATCGGCACCGACCACACGGTCACAAAACGCTCCCGCCAGCCGGGCCCGAGCACCGCGGCGGCATCGCGGCCCGAGGTGGAAAGAACGCGAGGCGCCGCCAGCCGGCGGCGCACTGCCGAGGGAGGAGTCAGCCGCCGGCCCTTCCAGTCCGCCGTCCCCGCCGCGGCCACCCATGTCTGACCGGGGGCGCAAAGGAAGATGCCTGCCTCGGCGGCGCCGCTGAACGACTTGAGGATCTCCAGGCACCGCTCCCACAGCTGCTCGAGGCTGCCCGACTCGGTCTGCGCCCGAAACAGTTCGTAGAAGGTCCGGCTCTCGGCGTCCCGGACCTGATAATAGGCGTCGTTCAGCGTCAGAACCACCAGAAAATGGAGCTGGTTGCGAGCCCAGCGAAGGTCCGCCTCCCGCCCTGCAAACAGCTTCTCGGCGGCCTCGTCCAGCAGACGGTCGTACTCCCGCAGCGCTGTCAGCACCTGCCCTGGAGAAAGATCCAGCTTGGCCAGCCGCCTCGCGCGGTAGCGCAACTGCTCGAGGAAGTCGGCCAGACTCTTGCCGGAGGCCAGCATTGTTCCGGCCGCCCCGGGCGTGATCGCCTCAAGCGATGCCGCCTGCGGCGCCGTGTAGCCGAGCTCCTTCAGCCGCCTCCGGAAAGCCTTTTCCAGCCGCGGCCAATGGCCGGCGAGGGCCTGCGCCATCCACACGAGCTGCGCCTGAAGCTGCTGGCTCAGCCCGGCAGCCAGTTCCGCCAGCGCTCCATACTGGGGCGCGCCTTCCACGCCCTTCCTATCGACCACAAGGATCTCGGGCTTTAGCCTGAGAGTGGGAATCAGGGATTGTCCCCGGGCTTTCCCGGCGGGTCCCGGCACCCGGGGGTCGGACAAATCGGGGCCGCTGCCCGCCGCCCGAAGACCGTGCAGGCAGAGCCGCCAGCGGAACGGATTCAGAGCCGTGAGCGGAGCCAGCCGCAGGCCTGGCGGGAGCGAGCGGTCGGGGCGGGGCCACGTCGCCGTGCAACGGGCAGCCTGGCACCACGGCGCGACCCGGCGCGGTTTCGCCGTTGCGCTATGCGCTCGCGGGCAGCTTTCCGCCGGAGAACAGACAACGGCCGTTGCTTGGCTTGCGTTGACCGCTCGCTCCGGCCGGGATTTTTGCCAATTCCGGCCTCCGTTCGCGGCTCCGAACCAAGGCTCGCAGCAGCTTCCGCATTGCGCGCGCGAACGGACGGGTGAACCCGCGCGTCTGCGCCCCGCGTCACTTCCGCCCCACCGGGATCAGATACAGCGGTTCCTCGGGGGAAGCCATGCGCAGGATGCGCGCCACGGCGCGGTCATCGAATGCTCCCACCGGCACGCCGCCGAGGCCAAGCGCAACGGCCTGGAGCAGGATATTCTGCGCGGCGTGGCCCGCTTCCATCCAGGCGTAACGGATGCCGCGCTGCATGTAGCGCCCGGTGATGCGCGCGAAGACGGCGGCGAGCGCGAGGGTGAGCGGCGCGTCGCGGACCCACGCCAGCGAAAGGGCCGCTGCGGCGAGCTCCGCGCGGCGGTCGCCTGCGGCCAGCAGCAGGAGATCGTGCCGCTCCGGGCGGTACTTGTACACGCCAGGCTGAAGTCCCTCCACGCGTCCGGCGCAGAGAAACGTTTCAAGCGGGTACAACGCGCCCGCGCTCGGCGCGGTGCGGTAGCCGCTGCGCGACGTCACCCCTTGCGCCGCCCACGCCAGCTGCGCGGCTTCCTGGAGCGACAAGGCCGCCCGGGAATAGGTGCGCAGCGAGCGCCGGCTGTGCAGGGCCTGTTCCACGGATACATTTCCCGCCGTTCCTGGTTTTGGCAGGGCGATGATGGCGGACTGCGGCTCTCCGGCTGTCATGGCGGCTCCCATCATGGCGGCCATTCGCCTCCTGTCCAAAGAGGCATCTCCCCGAGCCGCCGCCCGCGCCGGCGCAGACACGGGACGGCGGCGCGTTCACTTCGGATAGCCCACGGTCTGCGCCAGAATGACCCGCTGCGAGGGCCTGAGCCCGAGCGCCTTCCCAAGCGGCCCGGGATCCACCCATCCGCGCACGACCGTGGCAAGCCCTTCGGAAGCGCAGAACAGATACACGTTTTGCGCAATCGCGCCGGCGGTGACCCCGGACCACACGGCCGCCTGCGGGTCGCCGCCGCTTTTCTCCGTGTCTTCCACGTAGATCAGGTTCACCGGCGCGGTGTAGACGAAGTCCTGCGTGCCGGCCAGCTTTCGCAGGTCTCCCTCGGCGGCGCGCACGAGGCTGTGCGCCCTGGCGTCGTAAAGCCAGGCGCCTTGCGCAGTGACGACGTACAGGTCGATGGGCTGGCGGTTGTGGGCGGAAGGCGCGGTGCGCTGACCGGTGGCCGGGCGGTTGACGCCCCAGGCGGCCCACAACATATTCGACAACACCTGTTGCGGCAGCTCCTTCTCACTGAAGGAGCGGCGGCTCTGCCGTTTGGCCAGTGCCTCCATCAGCGGCATGCCGCCGCTGGTGACAGGTCTGGGCAGGGGCTGGGCGAGAAGCAGGGACGCAAGAAACGGGCAAAGGGCAAAGGCGGACAAGCGCGTCATCAGATGCCTCCCGTATCAGGGATAGCAGAGATTCCGGTGCGATTCTACTCTGCCGCGCGCACGCGGCGGCGTTCGTCGGAACAACGGCCAGAGAGAGCGGTTCACACGATCGAACCGCTCGCTCCCGCGGCGCTCGAGCACCGCTCCGCTCGCGGCTCCGAAAGCGCTTCGAGACGAATTCAGAGCGCGCGCCGGGGGTGTCGGCGTTCGTCGGAACAACGGCCAGAGTGAGCGGTTCACCCGATCGAACCGCTCGCTCCCGCGGCGCTGGCGCTTCCCGTGGCCGGCGGGCGCGGGTAGAATCCGCAAGGAGGACTTTCATGAGGACGATCATTCGGGCCGCAATCAAGCTGGCCGCGGCTGCGGCTGCAACAGCGCTTGCCGCTGCGGCGGCTGGCGGGCAGGGCGAAAAGCCGCTGGCTTACAAAGAGGTTCCTGCGGCAGTGCGCGCGGCATTCGAGAAGCAGTTTCCGGGTGCGAAGGTTCGGGGCGCTTCATCGGAAACGGGGGAGCGCGGAACCGT
>Ga0308418_1001961_pt1 | contig 10328 bp, 9 predicted proteins | sample HotsprSampleR4cd_FD_203517 | JGI IMG/M metagenome (GOLD analysis project Ga0308418, IMG submission 203517) | Hot spring phototrophic mat microbial communities from Mushroom Spring, Yellowstone National Park, Wyoming, United States - 20090729_R4cd ... | reverse complement strand
ATTTTTCTCTCTGTGTTTTTTCTCCTTTCCTCTTCGGGGGTTTGGGGGAGATTTTCCCCCAAGGTTATGAACGAAGCGACGAAGCGGTCCCTTTCCCTTCGTCACTCGAGCGAAGCGAAGCGGTCTCGTAGTTCCAACCACTCGAGCGCCTGAGCCCTTGGAATAAGAACGAAAAAAGAGATTCTTTCAAACGAAAATACAACCTCACATATGGTATTCACAGAGAACACGGTTTTCTTAAGAAAGAAAACCAAGGAATTGAACGCCCCAACCGCTTCCTTCTGGCAAGAATTCTCTCCGGAGAATACCGCGGAGCGTAAAAGAAGGCGTTTCTGTGCTTTTTGAAGGTAGTCCGGTGCTCTCCACCGGGGAGAATCATGCTCTGCAGTTGGTGAGTGCGAATGCTTTCCACCGCAGGCGCACCAGCGAAAGTGGTGGTACAGCCAGAGAAAGATGGTCCTGAGCTATCGAAAAGTTGTACCAGGGAGCCATGGTTTCATTTGGTGACAAAACCATTCGGGAGAAGGTTTCCGCACTCAAAACATTTCCAGCATAGGGGTCTCCGGTTACCCCTTCGATATGGATTCTTTGTTCCTGGGAAGAGTAGCTCCAGATATAGGCGAAGAGTTCTTTCTGTTCCTGGAGGAAAAGTGCATTGATGCGCAATTCGTCTGTGCTTTGTGTCTTGAACATTCTGGCATCCTTTTTGGAGATGAACTCTTGCAGAATTTGCGTCAAGGGGAGAATGCGGAACTCAAGGTCTGTTTTTTGCATGAGTTCTTTCCGGATGTTGGGAGGGATAATAATGCCATGGGGGCCCAAAAGCTCGTAAAGGGTCAGGGTATCTGCAAGAGAAGCATATTTCAGGACTCCAGCGGTCCATACTACCCCGAATAATCCCCACTGGCGGGGATCGGGTGGAAGGTCTGGTGTCTTTCCCTCTTCAGTGGAAGCATCGGGATTGAAGCGCATTTTCATTGTTATGGGGCTTATCGCCACCGGGCGATTGCTAATCTTTTTCGCCTGATGGGAGAGGAGCTCGAGGGTAGAGAGGTTTTCGATCATCGTCTCGTTGTCTACGGCATGCACCTGGGGAGAGAAAGCAAAGAAAACAAAATCAAGCGCTTCAAAAGGTGGGGGATTCCGATGAAACTCGGCAAACCAGCCTCTTGTTCCTCCACCCAGGGGGCAGCGAATATTCCGTTTGGCCATTTCTTCTCTGGCTTTGATGGCCAAATCCAGAGTGGTACACCAGGGAGACTGGTTCGGAACGACCGTGATTTGTGATATTCCTCCTTGAGGGAGATACGCAAAGAGTTGTGCCAGTTCTTCAGGTTTCGAAACGTTCATGGAGATCCAGAGGGGAATTTGTGCTTTGTTCCAGACTTCGATGGCTTTTTCGATTCTTTCCATTTTCGTCGTTTCCCATTCTACTCGCAGGTGTGAAGGCTTGAGAAGGGCAAGCGTGGTCCAGGTTTCGTCATCGACGGTTTCTAAGGAATCGTTCATTCCCAGACCGATTGGAGGTATGTGGGAAAAACTGGAAGCCGAAACAAAGATTTTGGGTCTGTCTCCTTTTTCCTGGTGACTCTGAAGATTGCCTGGATGTTTTAAATTTTCCAGGCTGACCTGCACCCTTTGAGAGAAAGTCTCACCCTCTTTTACCATGACGGGAAATGGGTAGCGAAGGGGGGTAGAGTAGATTTTGAAGGATGCATCGCCCCAATTACGCTGGTCTTCCATTTCGAAAACATCACCTTCAAAAAACATGTTCAACCAGGTATCGGCGCTCAACTCCACAGCGAAGACGGTGAAATCCAGGAAAGGCTGGTGGGGTACGACTTCCTCAGGAAGCCTCCCTTCTTCGATGTAGCCTCCGAATTGCTCATGTTTTTTGCACCGTACTCTTTTTCCGGCAAAAGTCAGGGGAAGGAGCACACAGATGCCGATGCGGTTTTTCAGAAAGTCCCGCCGAATTCTCCCTGCCACGCTAAACTGGAATACCCCCCTGCTTTCAGCAAATATCTTGGCCTCCCATTCACAGTCAACTTTCTCTGTCACACTCCTTGCCAGGAGATCGATGACAAGAGATTCCCCGGAAAGATTCTTGATTATCTGAGTACGTTGCACAGAGTTGGGGATAGTTTCCCAGTCTGGCCCCCTGACAGCGAAATATATCCTGCGTACCAGTTCGGCTCCCTGGTAGGAGAGATAGAGAATCTCTGCTTCTCGGAGAAAGAATGTGAATGAACCAAGCGTGAACCTTTCGAGTTTCTGATCGATTTCCTGTTCACCATAGTAAAGGATTTTACCTTCTCCTAACATCATTTATTCCCCGCTGAAAAGTCGTTTCCATTCCTCAATCGATTCCCGCAATGAGGCCAGAGCTTTATCCCAGTCTCGTTCCAAAACACTGGTAAGGATGTTCCGGTGGAGACGCAGGGCATTTTGACCGGTCCTTTCTCTTTCATAGGTTTTCTCGATGGTTGGGGCAAAGAAGTCCAGGACGAAACGGTAGATCTTTTCCAAAAGCACATTTTTCGTCGCGCTCCCAAGCGTCAGATGGAAGGCGATATCCAGAGCAGTCAGCTTCTGTGGATCAGTCATGCCGGTTTGTACCGCTTCTTCAAGTTTGCTGTGTACTGAAACGAGTTCCTGGAGTTCGTTTTCAGAAGCGTTTCTGATGGCGAGTTTCAAAATGCCCGCTTCCAATGTTTCTCGAAACTCCATGAACTCCTGAACGCTCGCTTCGGTGAGAATCAGTTCGAACAAAAGGGGTTCAAACCATGATTTCGTTGATGGTTCTGTAATGTAGGTACCATCGCCCTGTCTCACATCGATAAAGCCAAAGGTCTGAAGAATTTTCATTGCTTCTCTTACCGAACCGCGGCTTACACCCATCATCTGGGCCAGTTTATGTTCATTGGGCAGTCGATCACCGGGTTTCAGTTGCCTGGTGAGCAGGAGTTCTTTCAAGTTTTTGATCACGCATTCTACGGCACTTTCTCGCTGATGAACTTTGAATTGATACGCTTCCTTCTGGAGTGTCTTCATGTCCTGAACACCTCAGGATTCATTATATACCTTCTCCTTATTTTATCGCACCTAAGGTAAGACCTCTCACCAGAAATTTCTGGGTCAGAAGAACCAGAGTAAAAATGGGGAGCATGGAAAGCGTGGAAAGTGCTCCTATCTCACCCCAGAAAGTCATCTGCTGGCCAAAGTATCGAGGTAACTGGACGGAAAGGGGAACAACTTCTGTCCGAGAGAGTACCAGTCCAAAGAGGAGCTCACACCAACTAAATGTGAAGCAAAAAATCGCAGTGGCAATAATACCTGGAGCAGAAAGGGGTAGGGTTATTTTCCAGAAGACCTGGAAGATTGAGCAACCGTCGATTTGGGCGCTTTCTTCGATTTCGACGGGGATGTCCCGGAAGAAACTGCGCATCATCCAGATAACGTAGGGAAGGTGGGCGGCAAGATGCATGGTGACTATGGCCTGGTAAGTATCGATCCATCCTAAGCTGCGGAAGAGAAGAAAAGCCGGGAAAGCCACGGTTATGGGAGGAAACATACGCTGGGAAAGAAACCAGAGAGGTAGATTCTTTCCTCCTACATTGAAGCGTGCCAAGCCATACGCACACAGCGTGCCCAGAACGATGGAAATCAAGGTGGCAAAGGTTGCGATGACCATGGTGTTTTTCAGGGTTTCATAGCCTCCGAGACCGGATACGGAGACGTAGTGCGCGAAAGTGGGTTGTCGCGGTATCCAACGTGGCGGATGAGAAAGAAATTCTTCGGGAATCTTAAAAGAAGTCATAATGATCCAGAAGATCGGGAAAAGGAAAAAAATTAAAGCCAGGACCAAGATCACGTATCGGATTCGACCCTTCATTTCGTTATCCCTCCTTAGGTTACCTCTCCCAGGCGCTGGAGGAGGAACGTGATAATGATAGAGACGATCACTAACACCACATAGGACATGGCGGCAGTATATCCCATTCTGAAGTATTCAAAACCGTTTCTGTAGATATAATAACTCAGGGTTTCCGTTGATGTGCCTGGTCCACCCTGCGTCATGGCAAAGACGATGTCAAAAAGTTTCAACAAATCAAGACTTCTGATGAGAAGAGCAACTACAATAACCGGCTTTAACATGGGGAGTGTTACAAACCGAATCTTTTGCCATTCCGAAGCACCATCGATATCGGCTGCTTCTAGAGTATCTTTGGGCAGAGCCACAAGACCTGCAAGGAGCACCAGGATCATAAAGGGTGTCCATTGCCACACGTCGGTAATAATGAGCGAAAGGTATGCGGTGTTGGTGTGGGCAAGCCAAGTATACTGCACGTCGCGCCTGAACATGATACTCAGCATGTGGTTAATGGGTCCATACCTGGCATCGAGCATGAGTTTCCATATGAATCCGGTTACCGTGGGTATGATGGTTACCGGTAAGATGAACGTTGCCGTCACCAACTTCTTGAGTTTGAATTCTTCGAGGAGACACAGAGCAAGGAGAAAGCCCAGAAGGAATTCGATGGTGATGATACCTGCAAGCAAAACTCCTGTGTGGATCAGGGAAGCGAGGAATCTTTTGTCCAGTAAAACCTGGACAAAGTTTTTGAATCCCACAAACTTCTGTCCGGGTACCAGAGCATCCCACTGAATGAAGCTCAGGCGCAGGGAATAGAGGAGGGGGAAAATCACCACTGCCAGCATAACACAGAGAGACGGCAGAACCATGATCCAGGGTTTTGCAATGCGCTTTCGGAGCATAAATCTCACCGCGAACATTAACCTTCTTGGATCATTTCCAGAGCGATGGACTTTGCAACGTCGGGTTCAAACACCTTTTTCCATTCACGCTGGAAGAGCAGATCATAACCTTTCCGGAGGGCTACTTTGCAGGCATCTGAAAACTCGATATCCGCGCCTCCCAGAAGGATCGCTAAATCAATGCGAACATGCCCTAACATGAAGGCCAGGGCAGCTTCTCTGGGGACACCCCGTTTTACAGCCTCGTCTATGGCTTCTTTGATGACGTAAACCGCCGGGACGGCTATGATCTCTGCCAGAACCGGTTCGAGAAGGGCCATGTGTTGCAGAGAAATACGATGAATGTGCCCCACCGGAGCAAAAATCTTTCGACAGATCTCCTGGGCAACGGCGAAGTTCTCTTCTTCGCCCTGGATGAGAGAGATAACGACATCCTGTGAGGCAATGCCTCCAAAGAAATCTTTCTGGGCCTCTGGACTTTTCTCTTCCCCGAAAAGAGGCGGATGACAGGGATGTGCGGCCACAAATGTGCATGCATCGCTCAACATGATGTTACCAAAGTAGGGAACGGTGGCATCGAGATAGAGCATGGTACTCCCTTTCTTCATAAGAGGCACGATTTCACGAGACGCTTCTTCCAGGTTTCTATCAGGGATGGCCATCACGACTAAATCGCTCTGGGGGATGGCTTCTTCTTGAGGTACCGGTTTCAATCCCTTTTCCAAGAGATTTTGTAAGCCCCTTTCGCCCTTTTCACAGAGAAAAAGCTGCAAGTTTTCCTGCGAGAGCTTTTCCGTGATGCGACGACCCATTTTTCCTGCTGCTCCGAGAACTGTGACACAGAGGTTATTTTTCACGTTTTTGTGCCTCCTTTAAATTTTTTTAAAAATTGAGCACTCTCATAAGCCCACCCTTCCTCACGCCGGATCGTTTCCTCGACGGAACTAGAGAAGGGAGTTAAAAGTTCTATGATATAGGTGACGCCCTGGACGTTTGCCAGGGTTTCAAAAACCCAGTCAATACCGAGTTTACCCTTGCCCAGAGGGCGTCCTTCGATAATAAATCCCAACCCGTAGGGAGGGCGGAAAACTTCTACGTCCTTGAGGTGAACATTGATGGTGTAGGGGAAAAGTTCATAGAGAACCTGATGTGGATCCTCAAAAGCCCCTAAAGAATTTGCCGTATCAAAACAGAACCGGAGGTAGGGATGTGATACTCTGGCGAACAATGCCCGGAGTTCTTCTTTGGTTCTCCTATCGTGGTTCTCGATGGCTAAAAAAATGCCTTTCGCTGCAAAGAGGGGTAGAACTTCCTGGATACGCTCAATCGACTCTTCCAGAGAAATTTCTTTACCTGGTTCATCCAAGATAGTTCGTACCAGACGGGAACCAAAAAATTCGGCTAACTCTAGGTATTTCAATAACAACTCTTTTCTGATGCCTATAGTCCCAAGTTCCACAGCAATGTGGTTCTTCTGAGTAAGTACTCTGAGAAGTTCCAGCTCTTCTGGTGATGCTTTATCCAGTGGTACATTATGGGCAATCTGTACTATCCTGGCATCAAGGGATAAGGCTTTTTCGATGAATTCTGGAAGAGTCAGAACTTTCTTGGGAGGGTAACCTGAAATTCCGAAAGCCCATGGATATGTGAATGTACTGATACCCCATTCCATATGTCTTCCTCACGTTTTTTGGAGGTGGGGCATGCCCCACCTCCTGTCTTCATCTATTCAAGTTTCCACATGGCGTTCTGGAGGTCCAGATACGCAGCGTAAGCCTCTTTTTGTTTTTCTCTACCGAATCGTTCGGTGATCTCTTCCCACTTCGCTACTGCTCCATCAAGAGCTTTCTGGGGGTCTTCCCCGGCAAATGCAGAGGTGATCGCCTGTTCAAGGGCAGCAAAATATTCTCTTGCTCCGGGCAGGTTGAGTTCCAGAACACCACCCCTTGCGGCTTCGTAGAGGGTATCCAAGTACTCTCCGGCATTATCCCAGGCATTGCGGTATATGACCGACTGATAATGACTGAGTCGGAAAGGATCGACCAGAGTGAAGGGAAGCATCACAAGTTTTAAGCTGGTTTCCGGACTGGTGAGCCACTGAGCGAAAAGATAAGCCAATTCCTTGTTCTTACTTTGCGATGCCACCCCTACGGAGAAGCCGGCGGCCAGCGTGGAACGACCGTTAGGCATGGGAGCATACCCTACCTGTCCAACCACTTTTGAGGGTGGCACCCAGGAGAGTTGCTTGGTTCTCACCCCGTATCCTTCAGACCACCTTCCGATGGGAGGCCAGGTGATCAGCATCGCTACTTTCCCATCAAGCCAGGCTGCCAGCGCTTCCATGAACCCCCACTTGATCACCCCAGGAGGCATCACTTCGTTCTGCTGCACCATTTCCTTCAAGGTCTGTACACCTATTTCGCTGTTAATGAGGGGTTTCATGGTCTCAGGGTCAAAGAACTGTCCTCCATTTCCTACAAACTCTCCTGTAAACCAGCTATACGATTGCATACCTCTCTGAATGACGGCACCGTATATTTCTGGCGCATATTTGTCGGTGAAGAATTTGGCAATTTCGTAAAACTCTTTCCAGGTTTTTGGGGGAGCTAGCTCGTAACCGTGCTTTTCAGAGAATTCTTTCCTGTTGGTTTCATCTTCGAAGAGGTCTTTACGGTAATAGAGGACAAACACATCTCCATCGGCAGCCAGGGCATAGAGTTTACCGCCATAGTACTGGAAAGCTTCTTTAAAGGCGGGATGGATGTCTTCCATATCTTGAGGGGGCATGTATTTTGTAACCCATGGTTCGATCGGTTCCAGAACGCCTGCGTTCACAAAGTTACCCATGAATGCATAGGAGATGGCGAGCGCATCATAGGCACCCGTAGCGGCTAAATGTTCGGTAATGACTTTGTCGTGAAGGTCCCAGAAAGAGAGCTCGACGAGATTAACCTTGACACCAGTTTTTTCTTCCCATTCAGGCAGTACTGCCCTAATACCTTGCGCCTGTAACCCGGCTTCCCAGGTTACATTGATTGTTCGGCCGGCGTATTTTTTGGCTTCCTCGACGGCTCGTTCTGCAGCATTCTGAGCGAAAGACGGCACAATTGCAACAGCAAAGAGAAGAGCGATGACACCACACCACATCACCATTTTTCTTATCATTTTCCATCCCTCCTGTAATATGATGAATGATGTTAAACATCATACTAATTTAAAGTATAGCAAGCATATCTTTTCTGTCAACCCCCTTTTGGGTTCCAGGGGAAAAAGGTGGTAAATCTTTTTAATGAGTGCGCTATTCAGAGAAGCACGGTGTTGCACGTAAAAAGGTTGTGGGTAAGAGAGGGCGAAGGTTGTGGGATGGAAACACCATCTTTCAGATGAGATGGAATCTTCAGAATCTTTCAGGGGTGAAATGAATTGCATGCTCATAGATCCTTAACGATCACTGCTTCGACTGGACTTCCACGAATTCGGTGAAGACAAAAAAGAGAGTATAATCTCAATTTGGAGAGCCCACACTTTGGTGTATACTGGAGAGGAGTCTTTACAGACCGAGGAGGCGATTCAAATGGAAATAGGCCTTGGAACCATCGTTTATGAGTTTGCAGGTATTCCGCTAAAAGCTTCGTTAGAAAGAATTGCGCAGTTTGGCATCAAGTACATCGACATTCTCGCCTTTGGTGACTATAACCCGGCATTCTTCTCCGAAGAGGAACAGGAAGCGATTGCTGAAAAACTCCGTGTCCTTGGTATCAGTGCTTCGAGCGTGGTTACCTGCGCTCACGGCAATCTGGCCTCAGACGATGCAGAAGAAATTGCCTTTGCGGTGGAACAGTTGAAACTTGCGGCTCTCCTTATCAGGCGCCTCGGAGGGAGGCAGGTGCTGATCGGAAAGGGCGTTGGTAACATCGATTTTTCCCTTCCACGCGAGCGAGCATGGAAGAATGTCGTAAAGGTCCTCAAAGAGTACTGCCGGTGGTGCCAGAGACACGATGTGCTGGTGACTCTGGAACTTGAGCCGGAGAGCCTCTGCATCTGTAACGGACCGGAAGCCATGAGGCAGCTCATAGACGAAGTACAGGAACCCAATCTCTTTGCCAATATCGATATTGGCCATCTCAACATCCTTCGGGTCCCCCCGCAGGACCTTGCCCCTCTGAAAGAGAAAATCATCCATGTCCACATCTCGGATAACGATGGTCTTGCACATACGAACAGCGTCATTGGTGAGGGTACCACGGACATCCGCTGGTATATTGATACCCTTCTTGATCTCGGGATTGATGGCGTTGCGCAATCTCAGGGAGAAATAGCGGTGGCGGGAATAGAGCTTGGACATCCTGGAGAATACATTCAGGATCCCGACTACCGCGTTCTGAAGAGTTTGGGAAACGTTCTTTCTCGGGTACCACGGTTGCGAAAAACCAGGATTAATGAGGAAAATTTACCGTAACTACCCAGACCTTTTGTGCAGGGAATCTTCGGACATGGGTTTACAATCTGGAGGGCATTAACGATTTTGCTTTATCATTTTCTGTGTCTGGTTCCTTTTCTTCCTGTCGTACTCAGAGAATGGCCGATTGTGATTCCCGGGAAATGTATCACTCGGCGGGAAAAAATCCCCCCCAAAATACTCTTTCTTCGGGGTTATTCCCTGACGTTTCTGGTAATCTCGATGGACCTTCCCGCAGCAACCTTTTCTTCGTTTTTTGTAATTTTTCACCGCTTGGCACTCGCCTTTCTCCAGAATATAGTTTTTCTGGGAGATGAGACCTTGCCATACTCACGAATACCGTGGTGATGAGTATCGCTTGGTGCCCTCTTTCCGGACGGAGGTTTTCACCAAAATGCCCTTTCTTTCGGTCGGTAGATCGGAAGAAAAATCTCTTCACGGGGGTGCCTGCGCAGTGTTACGATGTATCAGACTCGAAAATCAGGTGGTGATTCTCCCCCGGTTAGTTATACTTGTGCCTTCATATCTTCCACCAAACCCGGAAAAAATCCATACTCTCTTTTTAGAGGGAAAAAGAAGAGGCACAAAACCAACACCTCCAAAGCCTTCTTTGTGGCTTCTTTCCTTTTGAGTCTGAACCGTTAAACTTTTCGAAGCACTTGCCGGTGAAAAAAATCAAAGTTTGTTTCTGTGTCCTGAATAATCTTCGAGCTCTTTCCAATTCTTGGATGATAATTCTTCTATTGCAGAAAACACTTTTTGACGTTCTCTTCGTACAGGTGGAATCCTAAGTGCCTTCATTTGAAGAGACCCAGGACCCCAAGATACATCTGACTCTCTTCAAGGGCCTATGAATTTTCGGTAGTTTTTACCGGGAAGTGTGTTGGAGAACAACCGTAAAATGCGGAGAGCATCGAAGAAAAGAAGCAAACTTGCCCTCAGTCCTGATATGAACTTTTTTTCTACTATTGCAAAAATTTTTCTAAATTGCTATACTGTAAGCACTGTGTGAATGCGATCAAAGGAATCTTTAGAAAGGGGGTGGAAATTGTTTCACCGGTGAGTTTTTCGTGGGTTATTCTTTATGACC
>Ga0308418_1001951_pt1 | contig 10353 bp, 8 predicted proteins | sample HotsprSampleR4cd_FD_203517 | JGI IMG/M metagenome (GOLD analysis project Ga0308418, IMG submission 203517) | Hot spring phototrophic mat microbial communities from Mushroom Spring, Yellowstone National Park, Wyoming, United States - 20090729_R4cd ... | reverse complement strand
CTGTAAATGAAGTTTTAAATGAGGATAATTTAAAAAAATTAGTCGATGAGATTAATTTTATCTTTCCAGTTTCTTATAACGAAATAAAAGATTTGGTTGAGGTAAAAGAAGTTAAGAAATTGGTAGATTTTATTTTCCAAAAGATTAAAGAAGCTTATTTAAAAAATGAAAAAAAATTAGGTCCTCTTTGGCAAGAAATTACTAAATCACTATTGTTAAATACGATTGATTATTACTGGACAAAACATTTAACAGCAATTGAAGATTTGCGGGAGGGAATCAACCTTTATGGCTATGCGCAAATTGATCCTTTGGTTGCTTATAAAAATAAGGCGTATATGATGTTTGAAAAGCTTTTGGCAGATATTGATTTTGAGTTTGTTCGGCGGTTGTTTAAAATCGAAGTTAATTTTAATCCAATTGAGGAAAACTTAGAAAGAAAACAAACACCAATGATTTTTCAATCGGCCTCAGCCGTCAATCCTTTTGAAGCAAAAAATAAACCCGATTCTCAACCAAAAAGATTAGCTTCCCAACCGATTATTAAAAAACATAAGCTTGGTCGCAATGATCCTTGTTGGTGTGGCTCAGGAAAAAAATACAAAAAATGCCACTGGCCAAATTAATTAAATTAAAAAAGAGTTTTTTGTTCAATTGGGGATTTTTCTTCTTGTTTTCTCTCCTTTTTTTTCTCTCCAAAAATTCTCTTTACTAAAGAGTTAATCTGATATCTTTCAAAGAAATCTCTGAGTTTTTTGTTGAAAGTGGTAAATCGCATTTTTTCAATATCAATCTCAATTGGTGCATTAGTTAAAATGGTGGCTAATTTTTTGGAAAGATAAACATTTTCCTTTTCTTTTTCCAAAATTTCCCGGACTTTTTTGGTGGAGATTTTATCAAGATTTTTGTAAATATTATCAATATCGCCAAACTGCTTTATTAGTTTTGAGGCAGTAGCTGGTCCGATTCCTTTGGCACCGGGATAATTATCAGATGGATCGCCAGCTAAAGCTTTAAAATCAGTGATATGTTCTGGCAAGACGGTTAATTTTTGTTCGACATCTTTTTTATTATAAATTTTTATATTCGATAAACCACCAATTGGTGTTGCTACATAAACATTATCTTTAACGAGTTGAAAAATATCTTTATCACCAGAGACAATGATGATTTTAAACTGTGGATTTTGTTTAAAAGTATGACAGATTGTTCCAATAATATCATCGGCTTCATAGCCATCTTTTTCTAGACGATAAATTCCAGCAGAATCAATTGCTTTTTTTAAAAGGGGAATTTGGACAATGAAATTATCCTCAATTTTTGGTCGTTGAATTTGATAGTCTTTAAAAATTTTATTTCTGAAAGTTGGTTTTGGCGTATCAAAAGCTACGGCAAAATATTCAGGTTTAAAGTCATTGATAATTTTATAAATCATTGAAAAAAATCCATAGAGGATATTGGTTGGAGTGCCATCGGAAGAGGTTAATGGTGGAAGAGCGTGATAGGCCCTATGCATTATCGGATTACCATCAATTAGGATTAGATTGATCATAGATATTTTTTTTACCAACAATTTTTTCAAATTCGTCTTGATCTAAACTTTCTTTTTTAATCAAAGCCTCAGCGACTTTATCTAAAAGCTTTCTTTTTTCTTTGATTAATTTAACTGCTTGTTTATAAGCAGAAATAATTATTTTTTTGATTTCTTCATCTATTCTTGCCATCATTTCTTGGGAGACTGGCGTTTGTTCAGTATAACTTTTACCCCACTCGGTAACATCAAAGGTTGGACCAAAATTAATTGGTCCCAAAGTGCTCATCCCATACTCAACCACCATCGCTCGAGCAATTTGGGTGGCTTGATCAAAATCGTTGGCGGCGCCAGTGGTGATTTCTCCAAAAACCACTTCCTCAGCCGCTCGGCCACCCATCATCACCATAATTTTTTCCAAGAGATGGGTTTTTGTTTCATGGAGTTTATCTTTTGTTGGGGGAATTAAGGTATAGCCTAAGGCCAAGCCGCGAGAAACAATTGAGATTCGATGAACCGGATCGGTATGGGGGAGAAAATGAGAGACAATAGCATGCCCCGCCTCATGATAAGCGGTTAATTTTTTATCATATTCTGATTGAAGCCTTTTTTTCTCAGGACCAAGCTTAACTTTGGTAGCCGCTTCTTCGATGTCTTCAAAAGAGATTTTGTTTTTTTCCGTTCTGGCAGCAAGAATTGCCGCTTCATTGAGCATATTTTCTAAATCCGCCCCGGAAAACCCCACCGTTCTTTTGGCTACTTTTTCCCAATCAATATTTTCTTCAAAGGGTTTATCTTTGGCATGGATTTTGATAATTGCTTTTCTTCCTTCAAGATCAGGATAGTCAATTACAATTCGTCGATCAAAACGACCAGGACGAAGAAGAGCCGGATCCAAAAGATCGCCACGGTTGGTAGCCGCAATCACAACTACTTGTTCAGTTGGAGTAAATCCATCCATTTCCACCAAAATTTGATTTAAGGTTTGCTCTCTTTCATCATGGGCGGGCATAATCCCCATTGATCGAGCCCGACCAATAGCATCTATTTCATCAATAAAAATGATTGAGGGAGCATTTTTTTTAGCATTATTAAAAAGATCACGGACACGGGCGGCGCCAATGCCTACTAACATTTCCATAAACTCACTGCCGGCAATTGAAAAAAAAGGCACGTTGGCTTCACCGGCAACCGCTTTGGCCAAAAGTGTTTTGCCACAACCTGATGGTCCAACCAAAAGAACTCCTTTTGGAGTGCGAGCGCCTAATTTTTTATATTTTTCTGGATGTTTTAAAAAATCAACTACTTCTTCTAATTCTTTTTTTGCCTCATCAACACCAGCAACATCAGAAAAAGTCACTTTTGGCATATCTTTGGAAAATTTTTTTATTCTTGCTTGGCCAAAAGAAAAAACTGAATCTTGAGCCCCTTTTGCCTGACGAAAAAGAAAAATGAAAAAAGCCACCATCAAGATTGTAGGAATGATATTACTTAAAAAATTGATAAAAACAGAACCGCCGATATTATCTTTGACAACTAAATTTAAAGATGAAGGGTCAATATTATTGTCTTTTAAAGTTTTTAAAAAACTTTCGGATGGCTCCTTATAAGATACAGCATATTTTCCATCTTTATACTCAATCAATAATCGATTATCAGTAATCTCAATTTTTTTGACTTTCTTATCTTTAACTTCTTGAATAACCTGAGTAATTGGTTTTTCTGGCAAAACTTGTTTGATTTCTTTATTAATTGAATTAAAAAGTTGATAGAGAAAAAGAAAAATAAAAAAGGCGATAAAAATATTTTTAATATTGATTTCTAGCCGCCACTGAAAGAATTTTTGGTTTTTTTTACTATTTTTTTTATTTTTTTCGTTCATAATGTATAAATTTTATCAAAGTTTTTTAAAATATGAAAGATGAAATTATAAACATTGTGTAAAATATTGTATAAACATAGTGTAAAAGTTTTTATTTTTTGTTAATTTTATGCAAACTATTGAATTAGATGACAAAAATGTAATTGAAAAAACAGTTGAGGTTTTACAACAAGGGGGGTTGGTGGTTTTTCCATCGGATACTGTTTATGGGCTTTTGGTTGATGCTTACAATGAAAAATCAGTTAAAAAATTAATTGCTTTTAAAAATCGACCTCCAGGAAAGCCAATTTCAGTTTTTGTTGATTGGGATTTTTTATATGATTTAGTTTTAGTTTCAGAAAAACAAAAAGAGCTTTTAAAAAATATCTTGCCTGGGCCTTTTACGGTGGTTTTGAAATCAAAAGGAAAGGTTTGTTCTCTTTTGGAGTCGGAAAAAAAAACTTTAGGGGTAAGGATTCCTGATTATCAACCAGTTAATGATTTGGTTAAAAAATTTAAAAGACCAATTACGGCCACTTCAGCTAATTTAAGTGGTAAGTCACCTCATTACTCAATTGAAAGTTTATTAAAACAATTACCAGAAAGCAAAAAAAAATTAATTAATCTTATTGTCGATGCTGGAAAATTACCAAGAAATAAGCCATCAACTGTGATTGATTTAGTTGAAGAAAATATTAAAATTATTCGGCGGGGTGATATTGTTTTTACCCAAGTTGATACCTACATATCAAGGTCAGCAAAAGAAACAAAAAAAATCGCGAAGTTTGTTTTAAATAAATTGCTAGAAAAAGATTTTGAAAAACCGTTGGTTTTTATTATTGAGGGAGAAATAGGCGTAGGAAAGACTGTTTTTGTTAAAGGAATGGGTGAATTTTTGGGAATAAAAGAGATTGTTTCGCCAACTTTTGTGGTGATGTACGAGTATGAAGTTGAAAAATCAAAAGTTGATAAATTAATTCATTTGGATTTATATAATGTTGAGGAAAAGGAGGAATTTGAGTATTTAAAAATTGGGGAGTATTTAGCCCCTGGTAATTTGTTGGCGATTGAGTGGGGAGAGAAGGTAGGGGAGATATTTGATTTACTTAAAGAAAAGGGAGAGATTGTTTATGTAAAGATGAGTTATGAGAATGAGAAGGAGAGGGTGATTGAAGTTAAATTTGTTTAAAAAGAGTGAAAATTAGTGTAAAAAGTAGTGTAAACATTGTGTAAAAGTTGTTAATATTTAACGTTTTACGTTACACGTTTCACGTTTTACGTTACACTTTGTTAAAGTGTTAGATGTTATATATTTGGTGTTAGATGTTAGGTGCTAGGTGTTAGAAGTTAGGTGTTTGGTGTTAGATGATTTTATCAATCGATACCAGCTGTGATGAGACAGCAGCGGCTGTGGTTTTGGGGCGGCGGGTTTTGTCGAATGTCATATACTCTCAAGTTTTGCTTCATCAAAAATGGGGTGGGGTTGTTCCTTCAATTGCCAAAAGAGCCCATGAGGAGAGAATTGATTTTGTAATTAATGCCACCATTAAAAAAATTCTTAGTCAAAAAAATTTATTTACGGGTAAACTCGCTTCCCCGCCTCAATCGGTGGGGTCGGTCGCGATTCGTTCATCTTCGCAAAGCGAGAGTTCACTTCATCGCTCCCTAGCTCAAACAGCCACTCGTTTCATAAATTTTTTTGACTATATTGATGCAATAGCAGTAACTGTTGGTCCAGGATTGGCACCAGCCCTTGAGGTTGGTATTAAAAAAGCAAAAGAGTTGGCAGAAAAATTTAATAAAAAAATTATAAGCGTCAATCATCTTGAGGGTCATATTTACTCGCCTTTTGTTCAAAATTCCAAAGGCAATCCCAAAATTGATTTTCATTTTCCTTACTTAGTTTTGACTGTTTCTGGTGGGCATACGAGTTTGGTGATTCTTGAAGATCATTTAAAGTATAAAGTTATTGGAGAGACAATCGATGATGCTGCCGGTGAAGCTTTGGATAAAGCGGCTAAAATTTTGGGACTTGGATATCCTGGAGGGCCGGTGATTGAAAGATTAGCCAAGGAAGTTAATAACCGTGATTTCTATCATTTTCCAAGACCGATGATTTCTTCTGATAATTTAAATTTTTCCTTTTCTGGACTGAAAACTTCTTTCTATTATTTTTTAAAAAAAATGAACAAGAAAGAAAAAATAAAAAAGATAAGAGAACTTTCATCATCATTTCAGCAGGCAGTTTTTGAGACATTGATTATCAAAACTGAAAAAGCAATTAAAAAAACTGGAGTTAAAAATTTGGCATTGGTTGGTGGTGTTTCGGCCAATTTTTATCTTCGAAAACTATTTCGCAATTTAGCAAAAAAATATAATGGTCAAGTTTTGTTTCCCTCGTTTAAATATCTTTGTGGTGATAATGCAGCGATGATTGGGGTTGTTGCTTCTTTTAAAGCCCAAAAAAATCTTTTTGTTTCTGATATTAAAAATCTTGACCGTATGCCCCGAATGAGTTTGTAAAGGGATAAAATATGGTACGATCGCATCAAAAATTATTCGAATTTGTATGTTTCACATACATTCTTATCACAATCGTGATGAGATGGTAAAAATATAAAGGTAATTCTTAGCATAATAAATCCCACCATTGGTTAGATTTTTTATGATGAATAATTTCTTCTTTACTTTTTCTTTTTCTTATATTAAACTATTACTCATAAGGTAATAATTAAATTTTAAATTTATCTTTATGATGTTTAATATTTCAAAACAATCAGATTACGGGCTTTTGATGTTGGAGTATTTAAAAGATAAAAGGGACTATATTTCTTTGACTGAGATTGTTGAAAAATTAAAACTACCAAAAAGATTTTTAGCCAGGATTGCTTCTAAATTAGTTTCGGCAAGAATACTTTTAAGTCGCGAGGGAAAAATCGGCGGTTATCTTTTGAATCCAAAAGTTAATTCGTTGACTTTATATGATTATTTAAAAGTTTTTGAAGGTGATTTAGCTTTGACTAAATGTTTTGATAAGGATTATCAATGTCAGTGGGAGAAAAATTGTTATCACAAGAAATTTTTTAATCATAAATTAAGAAATGCTTTTATTGAAAATTTAAAAAAAGAAAAATTATTAAAAATTTTAGGCTAATAATCTTATGATTTCTTTAAAAAATCTAAATGTTTATGTTTCTGGAAAACAAATTTTAAAAAATATCAATTTTGATTTTGAGAAAGGAAAAGTTTATGCTCTTATGGGTCCTAATGGTTCGGGAAAATCAACTTTAGCCAATATTTTAATGGGTCATCCATCCTATGAAATAAAAAGTGGAAGAATTTTTTTTGAAGGTGAGGATATTACTGATTTGCCAGTGGAAAAGCGATCTCAAAAAGGAATTTTTTTATCATTTCAACAACCTTTGTCTTTATCGGGTGTTAATGTTTTTCAGCTTCTTAGATTGGCTTTATCTGGTAAAAAAGATCCTTTGGCGTTAAAAAAAGAGATTGAGACTTTAGCCAAAAAGTTAAAAATAAAAAAAGAATTAATTGAAAGATCTTTAAATGATGGGGCATCGGGTGGAGAAAAGAAAAAGATGGAAGTGTTGCAGGCGGCAGTTTTGGAACCTAAATTTTTAATTTTTGATGAGGTTGATACAGGTGTTGATGTTGATGCTTTAAAAACTATTGCTTCATTTATCGATGATTTTAAAAAAGGAATAACAATTTTGGTAATTACTCATTACAACCGAATTCTTCGCTATTTAAGACCCGATAAAGTTTTAGTGATAATTGATGGTGAGATAAAAAAAGTGGGTGATCATCAACTGGCGGAGGAGATTGAGAAAGAGGGATATGAAAAAGAAAGTTAGAAGTTACCCTACGATTCGGAGGGTGACATTTTATTTATGGACGATTTAACCTTTGACTACCGGTATGGATTTAGGGTAAAAGAAAACTATGTTTTTAAATCAAGAAAGGGATTGGATAGAAAGTTGGTTGCGGAAATTTCTTATCTTAAAAAAGAACCAAAATGGATGACTAAACTTCGGCTTGAGGCTTATGATAATTTTGTGAAAAAAGAAATGCCTTCCTGGGGTGCGGATTTATCGGCTATTAACTTTGATGATATTTATTATTATATAAAACCAACCGAAAAACCAGCTTCTTCTTGGAAAGATCTACCAGAGGAAATAAAAGAAACTTATGATAAAATTGGTGTTCCTCAAGCAGAACGAGATTTTTTAGCCGGAGTTTCGGCTCAGTATGAGAGTGAGGTAGTTTACAAAAGTATTAAAAAAGAATTACGTCGGCAAGGAGTAATTTTTTTAGATATGGATTCTGGACTAAGAGAGTGTCCGGAGATTGTTAAAGAATATTTTGGGAAAATTGTTCCTTCTTCTGATAACAAATTTGCTGCTTTAAATACCGCAGTTTGGTCGGGTGGCTCTTTTTTATATGTGCCAAAAGGAGTAAAAGTTGCCTTACCGCTTCAGGCTTATTTTCGAATCAATGCCGAAGCGTTTGGTCAGTTTGAAAGGACTTTAATTATCGCTGAGGAAGGAAGTTATGTTCATTACATCGAAGGCTGTACCGCTCCAATTTACACAACTTCATCACTTCATTCAGCAGTGGTTGAGATTTTTGTCAAAAAAGGTGCAAGAGTCCGCTATACTACAGTTCAAAACTGGAGTAATAATGTTTATAATTTGGTGACTAAAAGAGCCAAAGTTGAGAAGCAAGGGATGATGGAGTGGGTTGATTGTAATATTGGAAGTTATATCACCATGAAATATCCTTCTTGTGTTTTATCAGGAAAAGAAGCGCGAGGTGAAGTTTTATCAATTGCCTATGCTTCAAAAAATCAACATCAAGATGCTGGCGCAAAAATGATTCATTTGGCTCCGAATACTTCATCCCGCATTATTTCAAAATCAATTGCAAAAGGCGGTGGCCGAACATCCTATCGCGGTTTAGTTTATGTTTCGCCAATGGCAAAAGGCAGCAAAGTCTATGTTTCTTGTGATGCGCTTTTAATGGATGAGATATCAAGAAGTGATACTTATCCAACAATGAAAATTAAAAACAAAGATGTTGAGGTACAACACGAGGCAACAGTTGAAAAAATTGGCGAAGAAAAACTTTTTTATTTACAATCACGAGGGATTAAAAAAGGGGAGGCTGAGGGACTTTTAGTCAATGGTTTTATTGAGCCAGTGGCCAAAGAAATACCTTTGGAATATACGGTTGAGCTTAATCGATTGATCAATTTGGAGATGAGTGGGAGTGTGGGTTAAAAATTCAAAATTCAAAAATCAAAATGCAAAATGACAATGCAAAATTCAAAATTAATTAATTTAAATAAAGAGAAAAAAGAAAGTTTAATATTTAATAAGCCAGGAGAGTATGTGGTTTTTTTTGAAAATTTGTCAGGGGAGTTTAATTTTAGAATAGAGGCAGAAAATGTTAACTTAAAAATTTATGGATTATATGTTGGAAAAAGGAATGATCAATTTACTATCAAAACCATTCAGCATCATATTGCTCCCAACTCTTTTTCAAATCTTTTGGTCAAAGGCGTTTTTTTTGATCAAGCAAAATTTTTTTATCGAGGGTTGGTGAGGATTGAAAAAGGGGCTCAAAAATCCCATGCTTATCAGAAAAATCAAAATCTTGTCTTATCATCAAATGTTGATATTGATTCAAAACCAGATCTTGAGATTTTAGCCAATGATGTTTTTTGTACTCATGGCTCAACTACTGGCTATTTAAATGAGGAGCAAATTTTTTACTTAAAATCAAGAGGATTAAATGACAGTCAAGCAAAAAATTTATTGATTGAAGGATTTGTTAGAGAGATAAAAGAGAAGTTTAGATTTAACTCGTTATCTGGATAACAAAATTTAAAAAAGTAAATTAACTTAATTGATCTAATTTTTAATTTTGATCTAATTCTAATTGACAAAATTTTTTGTCATTCCTGGCTTTGACCAGGAATCTATAAAATTTTAAACCTTATTTATTAAGGTATGATTATATAAACTCCCACTTTCGGGGGAATGATAAATGTCAATTATATAGTTGTTTCGACTTATTAAGGATGACAAAAGTAATAAAACTTGTAAACAAGAGTAAAATGATTAGAGATTTAATTAAAAGTTAAAAATTATATGTTTAACCTCTCCCAAATAAAAAAAGATTTTCCGATTTTTGAAAATAATCCATCTCTAGTTTATCTTGACTCAACGGCTACTTCTTTAAAACCAAGGCCGGTGATTGAAAAATTGGTTGAATATTATTCAAAATATTCAGCCAATATTTTTCGGGGTATTTATTCTTTATCAGAAAAAGCCACAGAAGAGTATGAGAAAACAAGAGAAAAAATAGCCAAATTTATCAATGGAAAAAAAGAAGAAATAATTTTTACCAGAAATACAACGGAAAGTTTAAATCTTTTAGCCTACAGTTTAGGAAGAAAAATAATTGAAAAAAACGATGAGATTGTGACAACGATTATGGAGCATCATTCTAATTTTGTACCATGGCAGATTTTATCTCAAGAGAGTGGGGCGGTTTTTAAGGTGATTAACATTAATCAAAGTGGGGATTTGGATTTATATTGTAAAAATATCAAAATTCAAAAATCACCCTCCGATTCGGAGGGTAAAATGACAATGGAAAATTCAAAATTAATTAATTTAGATAATATAATCACAAAAAAAACAAAAATATTAACATTAACTTATATTTCTAATGTTTTGGGGACGGTTAATCCGATAAAAGAGATTGTTATGGTGGCAAAAAAAATTAATCCCAAAATTATTGTTATCGTTGATGCGGCTCAAGCGACTCCTCATAAAAAAATCGATGTTTTGGATTTGGGAGTTGATTTTTTAGCTTTTTCTTCTCATAAAATGCTTGGACCAACAGGGGTGGGGGTTTTGTGGGGAAAGTATGATTT
>Ga0308418_1001949_pt1 | contig 10364 bp, 12 predicted proteins | sample HotsprSampleR4cd_FD_203517 | JGI IMG/M metagenome (GOLD analysis project Ga0308418, IMG submission 203517) | Hot spring phototrophic mat microbial communities from Mushroom Spring, Yellowstone National Park, Wyoming, United States - 20090729_R4cd ... | reverse complement strand
TTTTAAATCCCAAGGAAAAAACAACCGTTTTTTTGCCATAAAAAAGAATATTAATTCGCTCTTTTTTTGAAAGAAAAACTGAGTGTTTTAAATTAGAAACGAAAAACAAAATCAACCAAAAAATAAAAACAAAAAAAACAAGCCTATACCCCTTCATACTCCAACCTAATTCTTTTAATTTTTTGGGTAATTTCTTCTTGCGAAAATTGATGTAAAAGATAGATTTTTTTGATGATAGAAAGAGCCGCTTCAACTTCTGGTTGAATCGTAATGTGAGCACCAATGCTTTTTAGACGGTGCTGATCTATCTTTCGATGAATCCGGGCAATAATTAAAATCTTTGGGTTTAATTTTTTAGCATTTAAAATAACTTTTTCTTGACTATATTTCTCAGGAAGAGCCAAAACCAAAACTTTGGCATCTTCAATCTGAGCAAAGTCTAGGATATCAATATCAGTTGGATCACCATAAATAATATTTACTCCTTCCTTTTTTGCTTTTTCCACCAATTGAAAGTTATAATCAATGGCCAAAAAGGGAATGTTGGCCAAAAGTAAAGATTGACCAATAAAACTACCCACTCGACCATAACCGCAAATAATTACATGATCTTTGATCGACAAGACATCAATTGGTGACTGATCGCGATCGATTTTGTGGGTGATAAATTTATCAACAAAAGGAAAATATCTTTTTAAAAAATCACGAGTTAATTGATAAATTTTTTCTTTATTTTCAATTATTATTGGCGTAATAATTAAAGTCAAAAGAACCGCGGTGACGATGAAAAGATAAGTCTGCCTATCTACCACGCCATTGGCAAAAGCGGTTGACATTAAAATAAAAGCATCTTCATCGATTTGAAAAAGATAGAGCGCCAAGGAAAAAGCGGTTTTTGAATGAAAACGAAAGAAAATAAAAATTATAAGAATAATTAAAGCTTTAATCAATATTAAAAGGAAGCTAAAAAGAAAAATTTTTGGTAAAAAAGAAAAAATTGCCGATAGTTCGATATGACTGCCAACAAAAATAAAGAAAATTATCGCCAAAAGATCACGCAACGGTCTTATTTCTGAAAAAATATGATGCTGTTCTAAAGTCTGACCCAGTAAAACCCCAATGACAAAAACAGTAACCAGAATTGGTAAATTAAAAAGCAAAGAAAAAGCAATCATCGAAAAAATGAAAAGAATCGTAAAAAAATTTAAAAGTTCTCTTGAGGTACGACTGATTTTATTAAAAACTGAAGGCAGGATTTTTTGGCCAAAATAAAAAAGTAAAAAAATGATTAAGCAAGCCTGAATCATCCCGAAAATAATTTTTGTTGAAACATCAAAAAAGGAAAGACTTTTTGCCGTTAAAGAAGTAAAGATAATCATAAAAGGAATAAAGGCTAAATTTTGAAACATTAATATTCCCATCGCTAACTCTCCCAAAAATGTTCCCTCTTCTCCCCTTTCTTCAATGATTTTAGCAACTAGTGAAGTTGAGGAAGATGATAAAGCAATTCCAATAAGAAATGATTCCAAGAGCGAAAAACCGAAAATAAAGGATAAAAAAACAATAAAAAAAATTGAAAGAGTAATTTGCAAGATGCCGCCAATAATAATCAATCTTTTTAAAGAAAAAATCCTTGAAAAATTAAGCTCTAAACCTATGGTAAATAAAAGAAAAATAATCCCAAAATATGCTAAATTGTTAATTGTTTCAACAGAAAAAAATCTACCAAAAAAATTAATTAAAATAACACCCCCCAAAAGATAACCAACAGTTGGCGAAATTTTAGCTTTTTGGATAAAGTAAGAAACAATAAAAGGAATGCCTAAAAAAAGAACGAAATTTAAGACAGTTGTTAAAGGAATATCGGTCATAAAAAAAGTATATACTCATCTTAGAAAGATTTGCAACCTATTATCTCTATCTCTAAAAAATCTTTTAAAATCTTGTCACAATCGTGGTAAGATGGTAAAACCGCGTCAAACTTGGTAAAACCAAAAAACAATTTTAATCTATCCAAAAAGCCAGTTTTTTGTGGTAAGTAGAAATAATTGGTGGTATTTGTTAAAAGATGCTGCGGTTAACTCTAAAAGATTTTGTGAAGACAATACTGGTTTAAAATCTTTTTTTAGAATTCTTTGAAAAAGTTTTTTTGCCTTCAAATGCAAAGGATGACTTTGATTAATATAGACAATCAAAATAGCGGTAAAATTTTTTCCGCTCCTTCGCGAATCAGTTGAGAAATTGGCTTTCTTTGATAAAAAGAAACCGCTTGCAGCTTTTCATAAAGATCAACCGGCAATGTAATCGTAGTTCTAATTAATTGACTCATGTGATATCATATTATTATATCTCCATAAGTATGTTAATATGATTATTATTCCATCTAGCAATCCATCATTCTGACTTATCAAGAATTCCGTGGAGAGGTGATTAATCACATCTAGAAAAAAATCATAGTTATTTGTAAACTTCTTTATGGCTGCCTATATCAATAAACAATACCCCATCATCAACGTATGTAAATATTATCCGTATATCGCCTTCGACAGAAAAACTCCAGTTCTCTATCATTTTGCCTTTTAATTTATGAAGTCTAAGTGACGGATGTCTTGGATTTTTTGAAAAAAACTTAATTTTAGTTTTAATTTTATCTTTTAATAAAAAATTGTTTTTAGTAAGCTTTTTAAAAGCTTTAACAAAGTCTTTGGAAAGATAAATATTCATAACTCATCAACGAATAAAAGCTTTTTTGACTTTCCTTTTTTATGATCTTTTAAAGCCTCAAGAGTTTTTTTTTCAAGAGCCTTTCCCATTTCAAAAACAGGAATAGACTGAGCCGCCTCAAATGCCTCTCGACTGACAATGAATTTTATATATCTGGTCACGTTATAACCCAAAGCTTTAGCTTTTACTGCCAAAGCCGCTACTTCTTCCGGTGTTAGTGTGATTTGAATTTTTTGTGTTTGCATATATTTAGATATTACGACATTCTAACTACTTTGTCAATACTTTTTTTAATTATTTTAAAAACTTTAAAAAGAGATGTTATTAATCACGTCTCGACAAGTATTTCTAAAAAAATCTAAAAATTATATCCTGTAGAGATGTGTTAATCACGTTTTTTAAAAATAATCATCTTGGTGTACTTAATACTTCTTTTTATAGTGAAAAATTTAAAGAAGAATTTTTATTTCATCAATCCTTGAGGAATATAAACTTCTATCGTTTTTCCAGATGGAGTTTTAAAAACTTTTTTTTCAAATTTAGCATTTTTTTCATATTTTATATATAAAACATTATTTTTTTTATCTTCATAAGCTTTAACTCCAGGAGCTATCGTTTTAAGATAAGCTTCCGGAATAGGATTTTGACCAATTATCAAATCAGAATTATTCTTTTTAATAAAAAAAGAGGCGATAAAATTTTTAGGAGAGTTAATTAAATCTTCAAAAAAATATGGGCGGATTCTTGGAGTATTGGCTAAAAAAATAGAAGGTGATAAAAATTTTACAAACAAAAAGGCAAAAAATATCCCCAAAATTATTTTAAATTTACTAGAAAAAATTTTTTCCATATTTAAAAATATATTTTATCTAATAACAAAAAAATAATGCCAATAATTTTATAGAGTTGCACAATAAACTATACCTCCTACACCCGGAAATCCTAACGCTGACGACAAACTTTCAACTACAGGTGTAGACAAACTATTTGCAACAACAATCGAAAGAACAGACTCAATCGCCAAAGCAGCAGCGGACACCTTACATATTGCTCTTCCCGCGCTGGTTAAAAACTTAACAGTTATCGTATTGTCTTTTTTAGTTATTTTTGTGCCCCTAGGAATTATATTATATATACCATTTTGATCAACCAACGATAAAGCAGAATCTAAAGTATCACCGTCTCTGTAATTACATATTTTATTTCTAAGTTCGTCCGGCAAATTCGGATTTGCACAGTCATAACTAGCAACAACGATGTTGCCACCAACCATAGATACAACTGTTACACCGGGTGTTACTATCAATTTTGCGGCTTGTGTTAATGTTGGGGCTTGTGTTAATGTTGGTTCAACGCATTCACCTTTTGGTGATTGTTCCGAACACACTAAACCTTCGTTGCAATAATAATCTCTTTCTTCACGTCCTCCAGGTCCCTCTCTTACTTCTACTTTACACAACTGACCTTTGTCACCTATTGGGGTAATACTATTTGGATTTGGAGTTGTTGATGTTGTGGCTGGTGTTGATGATGTAATTTTGGTTGGGGTTGGGAAAACGCAGATGCCGATTTCAAGTGGGGGTTGTGTCGAACACACTAAATTTCCGTCACAATAATAATTTGTATTTCCCTTTTTACACGGCTGACCTTCGCCAAGGGTTGGGGTAACACTAGTTGGATTTGGATTTGTTGGAATTGGGGTGTTGGTTGGCTTTCCTCTTGGATTTGGGTTTGGTGTTATTGTTTGTTTTGGGGTTGATGAATTTGGGTTTGGGGTTGGATTTCCTCCTTCTTTTTGTTCACAACTAGAATTACACTCATTAACAGCCAAATCAGCGTCCGGTACCGGTGAAATATCAGATGCTTCAGCTTGACAAGTTCTACAAGTGGCGCATCCGGGTTTTTCTGTTTTTTTGCCTCCTTGACAAACCCCATCAATGATGACATATCGACCACCTTTGTAATTTGAATTACATCTTGCTTTAATTGCTCGCTGATAAATAAAACCATCAGGCCTCCCACAACATTCTTGGTCACAGTTAGCTTGGGTTGGTTGTGGTTGAGTACCTGGGACATTTAATGGAATTCTTTTTGCATCATCCTTGTCTGGACCACATTCAGTCCGAAAATCAAAAGCCACTAACTGATAAACCGCCCCAGCTTCAATCTGATCATCCATTTTTACCGAAAAAGTACAGTTTTTCCCTGAGCAAGATCCCGACTGCATTCCATAAGGCCAACCACCATTTTTACTAATTCCACAAGCCATTGTGTAGGGACTGGCGCCATTGGTGACAGCTAAACAAGTAAAAGTTTTTCCGGCGGCAACATCGCCTGAATAAGACACGTTTTCTACTTTGGCACAGCTAGCGGCCCTCGTTTTTGTCGTTTGGGTTTTTCTTAAAAAAACCACGGAAGCCAAAGAAGAAACACCCAAAACAATCAAAGTGCCAAGGGTAATAATCGTTGAGATTTCTCCTTTCAGAAGCTTTTTTTTCATTTTAAAAAAATTATAAACAATCCCTTTAAAAAAATGCAATAATAATTTATACCCGCAGTTTTTTTTCACATTCAATGCAATAGGCTGATTCGGGAATCACCTCAAGCCGTGCTTTGGGAATTGGTTTTGCACATTTTAAGCAAATGCCATATTTTCCTTTATTAATTCTAAGCAAGGCTGCTTTTATTTCAGACACTCGATAATTTAAGTCCTTAATCTGAGCCTCAACCGTATCATGACCTAACTGTTCCCGAACATCGGTATCAACGGCGGCGTTATCGGAAGCATGATCGGGATCTAAAAAAGGATCTTCTTTCTTTAACTCCTCAATCTTTGCCAAAAGATCTTTGAGATCTTCCTCTAATCTTTTTTTTTGTAAATTGATAAACTCTTGCGAAAAGGCTTTGACCATATTTTTTCAAATTGATAACAATTGATTTTCTAAAATAATAAAAAAAATAAACTGTTGTTGTCAAGAAGATAATCTTAGAAAATATTAAATTGAAACTTAAACCAAAAAAGTATAAATGATTCTCCTTGATTCTGTCAAATAGAAAATAAGTTAAAGAAAAAAACCAAAAGAAAAAATAAAAAAGAAAACCAAAAGAAAGTTTGTCTTTTCTTATTAAAAAAAGAAGTTTATAAGTAAGATAACAACCGAAAAAAAATAATAAACTTTCATAAAAAGAAGTTAGATGCCTTGTCCCATCAAAACCAACAAATTTTGCCGCCAAAAAGAACTTCGTTTTTGTCCCCACCTCTGCCCCCGAAAAAAAACTACCCAGTTTACCAAAAGCCAAAGCCAAAAACAAAGGCGGGATAAAATAATCAACAAGAAGAAAAAACTTTAATTTTTTAAATAAAGAAAATATAAAAAGCCCCAAAAAACCCCCAAATAAAATTCCATATAAAGATAAACCAGGATAGCCATTAATCAAAATAAACTTTAACAAAGAAAAACCAAAATCAGAAAAGTTTAAAGCAACATAAAAAAGCCGACCAAAAAACAAAGAAAATCCCAAAGATAAAAACAAACCATCAAAGACATCTTCTTCCTTAAAAGCAGTTAGACGAATTAACTTCCAAAGTAAAAAACTTCCCCAAAAAAAAGCCAAAACCAAAAAAACACCAAAAGTGTAGATTTTTAATGGGCCGATTGAAAAAAGGATGGGTAACATAATAAAAAGTCAAAATTCAAAAGTCAAAAGTCAAAACCAAGTCATACTTGGTCAAAAATTAAAATTATAATTAGTTTTGCGTTTTGAGTTTTGAGTTTTGACATTTTATTAGTATAATTTATTCTCAATGAAAAATAAAGTCTTAAAAGTTGGTTTTGACTTAGATGGAGTTTTGCTTTATAATCCGGCCCGAATTTTTCGACCGATTATTTATTTTATAAAAAAATATATTTTAAAAAGAAAAACCAATCAATTTTACTATCCAAAAAACAAATTAGAACAACTTATCTGGCTTTTTCTTCACAAATCAAGTCTCTTCCCTGCTCCAGGAGTAGAAGAAATAAAACAACTTATTAAAGAAAAAAAAATAAAGGCTTATGTAATTTCTGCTCGCTATGAATCATTAAAAGAAGACTTTTTATTTTGGAAGAAAAAAATTGACCCAGAAAATCTTTTTTCTTCTTGGTACTATAACGAAAAAAACGATCAACCTCATCTTTACAAAGAAAAAATGATTAAAAAACTCAATCTTGATATTTTTGTTGAGGATAATTGGGATATTGCTAAATATCTCAAAACTCAAAACTCAAAACTCAAAACTGAAAAGAAAACAAAAATTTTTTGGATTTATAATCTTTTAGATAGAAAAATAAAATACCAATACAAATTTAAAAGTTTAAAAGAAGTAGTTTCTTTTTTAAAAAAATGAAAATTTTAATTACTGGTGGTGTTGGCTTTATTGGGACAAATGCGGCTTCTTATTTTTCCAAAAAAAATCATCAATTAACGGTGGTTGATAATTTTTCAAGAAAAGGCGTTGAAAAAAATGCTTTGTTTTTGAAAAAAAATTTCCCCAAAATAAAAATCATTAAAAGTAATGTCTCTTCGATAAAAAACTATCAATCTTTTTTAAATCAAGCAGAAGTTATCATCCACCTTGCTGGTCAAACGGCGGTTACTAACTCAATCAAAGATCCAAAAAACGATTTTGAAAATAATTTAGTTGACAGTTTTAATCTTCTTGAGCATCTTCGAAAAAACAATCCCAAAGCAATCGTTATTTACTCATCAACCAACAAAGTTTATGGTGATTTGAAGGCAATGAAAAAATTCTCTCCTGTTGATGAAAATACCCCTCTTGATTTTATCTCTCCTTATGGCTGCTCAAAAGGAGCAACAGACTGTTACTTTCTTGACTATCATCGAATCTTTGGTTTAAAAACCGTTGTTTTTCGTCAGTCTTGTATTTATGGCCCTCATCAACTTGGGGTTGAAGATCAAGGCTGGGTAGCCCATTTTGCCAAACAATTTTTATTTAAAAAATCAATCACCATCTTTGGTGATGGTAAACAAATAAGAGATCTTTTATATGTTGAGGATCTAATTGATGCTTATGAAAAAGCAATTAAAAATATTGAAAAGGTCAAAGGCCAAGCGATAAATATTGGTGGTGGTGAAAAAAATGCCTATTCTCTTCTTGAGGTAGTAAAAATTCTAGAAAAAGAGTTTGGTTATAAAATCCCAATTTATTTTAACAAAGCACGCGTTGGTGATCAAAAATATTTTGTCTCAAAAAACAAAAAAGCAAAAAAACTTCTCAACTGGCAACCAAAAACTTTATTTAGTAAAGGGTTAAAAAAGTTAATCAACTGGCAAAAACAAAATCTTTTATGAAAATTCTTTTTTTCTCATCATATTTTTATCCCTACACTAGTGGCTTAACTACCTATCCCTGGAAAATTTTAAATCATCTATCAAGAAATCACCAAGTAATAATTTTAACCTTTAATCACAAAGAAAACAAACTAAAAAATTTGAAAATTAAAAATTTAAAATTTAAAATTATTTATCTTCCCTATCTTTTTCGCCTCTCCAAAGGTTTTATCTCACCTCAATCTTTTTTTTATTTTTTAAAAGAAGTAAAAAATGCCAATTTAGTTTTTTTTAATCAACCCAATGTTGAAGGATTGCCTTTGATGATATTAGCAAAAATTTTTAAGAAAAAAACTTTGTCCCTTCTTCATTGCTTTTTAGAAACAAACAAAAAAAATTTATTAGATTATCTAATAATTAAATTAGCTAACAAAGTGGTTGAGCTTCAGCTTCTTTTATCTGATAAAGTCATTGCCTATACAAAAAATTATTTAGAAAATTTTTCTATTTATCAAAAAATCAAAAATAAAGTTTTCTTTACTCTGCCACCAATTAAAAAACTAAAAATTGATAAAAATTTTTACCAAAAACTAAAAAAGAAAAAAAAAAGAGTCTGGATTGGTTTTTCCGGCCGGATTGCCTCTGAAAAAGGGATTGAATATCTTATAAACGCTTTTAAACATTACATGTTACATGCTACACGTTGTACTCTAGTCTTTGCCGGTCCTTATGGTAAAGATGTTTCTGGAGAAAATGACTATTACCAAAAAATAAAAAATCTTTTAGAAAAAGAAAAAATCAATCATCTTTTTTTAGGAAATCTTTCTGAAAAACAACTGGGGGCTTTTTACAAAGTAATTGATGTTTTGGTTTTACCCTCAATAAACTCCACTGAAGCTTTTGGTATGGTCCAAGCTGAGGCAATGCTTTTGGGAACGCCGGTGGTTGCTACAGATTTACCTGGTGTTAAAGTTCCTATTTCTTTAACTAAAATGGGAATAATTGTTGAACCAAAAAATGAACTAAAACTGGCAGAAGCAATCAGTGAAATTTTAAAAAATCGAAAAAAATATACCAATAAAAACCTCATCAAAAACGCAGAAAAAATTTTTAATATTAAAAATGTTTATCAGTTTTACGATAATTTAGTTTATCAGACCAACCCAAATTCGACCAAAGCGGTCAAAAAGAGGTTGGCGCAAAAGCCTAAATATGAATAAAAATATTGATTTTTTTATTAAAAAATATCTGGAAAATCGACCGGCCTTTATGGCTTTAATTCGCCCCCAAGAAGCCTATCTTTTTCAGAAATTTAAAAAATATTTAAAGAAAAAAATTTTGGACTTTGGTTGTGGTGATGGTTTTTTTGCCAAAGTTACTTTTGGAAAAAATTTTATTGATATTGGTTTGGATATTAAAAATGAAAGAACCTTAAAAATCATCAATCAAAAAATCTACAAAAAAGTAGTTATTTACGATGGTAAAAAGATTCCTTTTAAAAACAATTTTTTTCAAGCGGTTGTCTCAAACTGCGTCTTAGAACATCTGCCAAAACTAAATCAATGTTTAAAAGAAATCAATCGAGTTTTGAAAAAAAACGGCTATTTTTTAACAACGGTTATGACTGATAAATGGAGTCAGTTTATGTTGGGGAAAAAAGTTTTCGGTAATTCTTATGTTTCTTTGATGAATAAAAAACAAAAGCATTTTAACTTATTAACTGCATCCCAGTGGCAAAAAGTTTTTGAAAAAAATGGTTTTTCGGTTATTGAGAAAATCGGTTATCTTTCAAAAAGAAACTCTCAATTTTTAGATCTTTTTCACTACTTCTCTACCCATTCTCTTTTAACTTACAAAATCTTTGGCCGTTGGGTGATTTATCCCTCGTGGTATAAATTTTTAAAAATTGATAAATTTATCAAAAAACAAATCTCCTTCCCTCCCCCAAAAAATTCAGCGGCAGTGTTTTTTGTATTAAAAAAAATAAACTTGTAAAACCAAGTCAGACTTGGTAGTATAATAAAAATATGGAAAACAAAAAACACCAAAAAGTTCTAAAATATGAAGTTATTTTTGAAGAAGCTGAAGAAGGCGGATATACTGCCTATGTCCCCTCCCTGCCTGGTTGTATTTCCGAAGGTGATACTTTTGAAGAAACAAAAAAAAATATCTCCGAGGCCATCTTAGCCTATCTTGAAAGTCTAGCTAAAGATAATGAAGAAATTTTTAATCCTTCAAAAAACTTTTTTATTGGTTCAGTGGAAATTCCATTTTCTAAATTATCATTTACAAGATGAGTAAAATCCCCG
>Ga0308418_1001931_pt1 | contig 10409 bp, 10 predicted proteins | sample HotsprSampleR4cd_FD_203517 | JGI IMG/M metagenome (GOLD analysis project Ga0308418, IMG submission 203517) | Hot spring phototrophic mat microbial communities from Mushroom Spring, Yellowstone National Park, Wyoming, United States - 20090729_R4cd ... | reverse complement strand
TTTGCCACGGGTTGAGCAGCTCTTTGAAGTTCGAAAACCCAAAAAGGCCGCGGTTCTCTCGGAAGTTGATGGAACGGTGGAAAAGATCGAGACCACTGGAAATCGCCGCAAAATTTACGTACGGCCCTCTGAGGATGAACCCGATCAGACCGTCCGGACTTACTTTGTCCCGCACGATGTCAGAACCTGTGTGGTAGAAGGAGACACCGTTAAAGCAGGAGAACGGTTAACCCTGGGGCCCATTAACCCCAGAGACATTTTAAAGATTAAGGGTATCCGCGCCGTACAGAAATATCTCCTGGAAGAGATTCAGTCGGTGTATGTTTCCCAGGGTGTGAACATCAATGATAAACATATTGAAGTTATCATTCGCCAGATTGCTCGTCTCAATAAGATTATGGTGGAAAATGCCGGCAATACGAATCTCCTCTCCGGAGAAATGGTTTTCTTAGAAGATTTTGAAAAAGAAAACGCTCGCATCCTGGAAGAAAACCGGGCGCTTCTTGAGTATACCAGGGCTCTTATTGAGGGCCACAAGCTCTGCGAAGATGTGGTAGATATCTCAGGAGAAGTCGTGCTGAGAAAAGGAGAAATCCTGGAAGAACCAGCCATCCAGCAGATTCTTTCGGTGGATTGTAAGTCCTTTGGAATCGAGAAGGCAGGGAATACGGTGCGGGTGATTCGGGGGTATCGTAACCTGGAGCACGAGCTTTTGGACAGAATATGTGTAGAGGAGGTGCGGGATAGAGAAGGTAAGCTTCTCGTCAAAGCCGGTGAGGCCCTGAAACCGGCGCTTCTTGACCATATTACTGAAGCCGGTCCGGTGAGTTTGCGGATTCGAGAAAAAGCTACCTGGGAGAAATTGAAGGGATCTATTCTCGCCGAAGACGTGGTCAATCGCAAGACTCAGGAAGTGGTCATTCCGGCCCATACTCGTCTGGAGCAGGAACAGATCGAATTGTTGCAAAAGTACGATGTGGAACAGGTGGTGGTTTGGAAGAACGTGAAGTCTTTCCCGGTGAAGGAAAACCTGGTCAAGGTTCTGCGAGATGAGATTTTGGGTAAAGAGGTTGCCAGAGATATTGTGAGTCCACAGACCGGTGAGGTCATCATCCAGTCGGGTCAGCCAATCAGTAGGGGTCTAGCTCGGAGGTTGGTGAGTGAAGGAATTCGAGAGATACCCTTAAGTGACGGTCGGTTTTTCTCCATCGAAGGAAGACTTATCGAAATGCTGGAAAAAGAGATTGTTGGAAAAGTGGCTGCTCAGGACGTGGTTCTGGGAGACAGCGGCACGGTGCTTATTAAAGCCGGGGAGGTTATCGATCGGGAAGATGTGGCCAGAATTGCCGAAGATAATGTTAGCCTTCTTTTCCTCAGAGAGTCGGAAAGTGAGAAAGAAGTAAAAACTCTGGTTGAGGAAGTGATTTACCTTCCCGGACTGAAACATGTTGCTACGGGAAGACCCATCGTTCTTGGGATTACCAAGGCTTCTCTGGCGGTGGAAAGTTTCCTCTCGGCAGCTTCTTTCCAGCAAACCACCCATGTCCTGGCCGATTCGGCAATTAAAGGCAAAGTGGATGAGCTTATTGGTCTCAAGGAAAATGTGATTATCGGAAAGGTTATTCCCTCCGGTACAGGATGCAGTAAATACCGGAAAATCCGGCTTTCCACCGAGGGTGAGGTTGCTGCTCGGGGTGTTCTTGAGACGCGGGAAGAAGCGCTGATTCGAGATCTGATGGGTGCACGGGAATTATCCTCTTTGATGGACGAAGAATTTGGAGAAGGATTTGATATCGTTTCGATGGAAGACGAGGAAGAGGAATACGATCTGAGTTCCGAAGCTGAGGATGAATATGATGAGGATGAGGAGGAATAGTGTCCCTCCTCATCCATAAAACAATTGACAGACCTGCGAAATGCTGGTAAAATTCCTCCGTTGCTTTAGGGGTTGTGGAACTTTATGGGTTTTGAGGAATTGAGACTGGTCAGGAAAGCAGTAGGAATGAGGGCAACCGAAAGGGCGATCCAGAGAGGGGAAGCGAAAAAGGTCTATCTGGCTATGGATGTGGACCGGAAAATCCGGGAAAAGATCGAAACCCTGGCAAAGGAAAAGGGCATAGAAATCGAATGGGTTTTTTCGGCAAAAGAGCTGGGCAGAGCCTGTGGAATAGAAGTTGCCTCTTCCTGTGTAGCAGTACTTGATTCTTGAGAAAAGGAGGAACGAGATGCCTACAGTAAATCAGTTAGTTCGTGAAGGTCGTAAGAAAGTAAGGAAAAAGAGTGGTGCTCCAGCTTTGAAGGGTTCTCCTCAGAAGAGGGGAGTGTGCACTCGAGTCTGGACCATTACTCCCAAAAAACCGAATTCGGCCTTAAGAAAGGTTGCTCGAGTGCGGTTGACGAACGGTATGGAAGTAACCGCCTATATACCTGGTATTGGCCATAACCTGCAGGAACACTCCATAGTTCTCATTCGGGGAGGCAGAGTGAAGGATTTACCAGGAGTGCGTTACCACGTGATTCGTGGGACCCTGGACACCGCCGGTGTAGAGAATCGGAAACAGGGTCGTTCTAAGTACGGTGCCAAGAGACCCAAATCCTGAAAGGAGGAGGTTAGAGAAGTGCCCAGAAAAGGTCCGGTTTCGAAGAGAGAAGTGCCCCCAGATCCCGTGTATAACAGCGTGGATGTGGCTATGCTCATCAATAAAGTTATGAAAGATGGCAAGAAAAGCGTTGCCGAAAGGATTGTCTATGGAGTATTTGAGATGGTCAGAGAAAAAACCAAGAGAGATCCCCTAGAAGTTTTTTCCCAGGCCCTCAATAACGTCATGCCCCTGGTAGAGGTTCGACCGAGGCGGGTAGGTGGAGCGAACTACCAGGTTCCTATCGAGGTACGGCCGGATCGGAGCAAGAGCCTTGGTTTACGGTGGCTGGTAAACTACGCCCGTGGAAGACAAGGTAAGAGCATGGTAGAGAAGCTGGCCAGTGAGATCATGGATGCGGCAAATGGCGCAGGCGGAGCCGTGAAAAAGCGGGAAGATACTCACCGTATGGCGGAGGCAAATAAGGCTTTTGCTCATTATCGGTGGTTCTAAAGAGGAGGTCACACAGAGCGCGTGAGTAAAAACATGAATAAAGTAGAACCGAAATTTGGAGAATATGCCATTTCGAATGTCCGTAACATAGGAATAATGGCTCACATCGATGCAGGCAAGACCACAGTTACAGAGCGCATACTTTACTATACCGGAAAAATCCACCGGATGGGTGAGGTTCACGAGGGTACCGCTACTATGGATTTCCTGCCTCAGGAGCAGGAACGGGGAATCACCATCAGTTCGGCGGTAACTACCTGCTTCTGGAGGGATTGCCGAATTAACATTATTGATACGCCAGGCCACGTGGACTTTACGGTGGAAGTCGAGCGAAGCTTGCGGGTCCTTGATGGAGCCATTGCAGTCTTTTGTGGAGTCGGGGGAGTGGAACCCCAGTCGGAGACGGTATGGTACCAGGCAGACCATTACCGTGTTCCCCGCATTGCTTTTGTCAACAAACTGGACCGGGTAGGAGCTGATTTTTATGCGGTGGTAGAGGCTATTCGAAAGAAGCTGAATGCCAATGCTTTCCCGGTGCAGATTCCGGTGGGGAAAGAATCTGATTTTGTAGGAGTTGTGGATTTAATCGAGCTGAAAGCTTACTTATACGATGTGGATGAAGAAGGCCTGGAATACCGGGTGACCGGTATCCCTCTGGCAATGGAAGGAGAAGTCCTTGCTCACCGGGAGCGTCTTTTGGAAGCGCTGGCCGAGCTTGATGAGGAAATTTTTGAGAAGTACCTGGGTGGAGAAGAGATCTCTCCTGATGAGATTCGCTACGCCATCCGGAAACTGACCATAGAGGGAAAATTTGTTCCGGTTCTGGCCGGTTCGGCCCTGCGGAATAAATGCGTTCAGTTGCTTCTGGATGCAGTGGTCTGGTATCTCCCTTCTCCGGTGGATTTGCCTTCTTTGAAAGGGATCAATCCACGGAGTGGAGAAGAGGAGGTGCGGCTTTCTCTTATTGATGAGCCCTTTTCTGGTCTGGTATTCAAGATTGTAATGGATCCCCATGCCGGAAAGATTTCCTTTGTACGTGTCTATTCAGGAAAACTCAGGAGTGGCAGTTATGTGTACAATGCCACCAAGGGTGAGAAAGAAAGGGTCAGTCGTCTACTCATCATCCATGCCAGCCGCCGTGAGGACGTCGAAGAAGTCAAAGCGGGAGACCTCTGTGGAATAGTGGGTTTGCGCAAAACTACCACCGGAGATACCATCTGTGATGAAAGACACCCCATTCTTTTCGAGATCCCTTCTTTCCCCGAGCCGGTTATTTCGGTGGCTATTGAACCGAAAACCAGGGCCGACCAGGATAAACTCACTTTGGCGTTGAATAAGCTCTCCGAGGAAGACCCTACTTTCAAGGTCCGCACTGATGAGGAGACCACACAGACCATCATTTCCGGTATGGGAGAGCTCCATCTGGAGATTATTGTTGACCGTCTCCTGCGAGAATTTAAGGTTGAGGCCAACATAGGACGGCCTCAGGTGGCATACAAGGAAACCATCAGGGCAAAGGCCAAAGGTGAAGGGAAGTTCATCCGCCAGACCGGCGGAAGGGGTCAGTATGGTCACGTTATTCTGGAAATCGAGCCCTATGAAGGGTTTGTATTCGAGAATAAAATCGTTGGTGGAGCTATACCCCAGGAGTATGTTCCTGCGGTGCAGGCAGGGGTAAAGGAAGCCCTGGATAACGGCGTCATCAGCGGTTTTCCGGTAATCAACCTCAAGGTGCGCCTGGTGGACGGTTCCTATCATCCGGTGGATTCTTCCGATATTGCCTTTAAGATCGCCGGTGCCATGGCGGTGAAAGAAGCCATCGAAAAGGCCAATCCGGTCATTCTGGAACCAATCATGAAGGTTCAGGTTATCGTTCCCCGAGAATATCTGGGAGATGTGATTGGAGACCTGAACGCCCGGAGAGGCAAAGTGGAAGGAATGGAAGCCAGAGGTGAGATCCAGATCGTCAATGCCCGGGTTCCCCTGGCCAGCCTTTTCGGATATGCCACCGCTCTTCGTTCTCTTACCCAGGGGCGGGCCAACTATACCATGCAGTTTTCCCATTATCAGGAAGTTCCGCCTTTCATCATGAAAGAAATAATGGATAAGAATAGATAGAGAAAAGAGGAGGATATCCTATGGCAAAGCAAAAGTTTGAAAGAAAAAAACCGCATGTCAACGTGGGAACCATTGGACACGTCGACCATGGAAAGACGACGCTCACTGCCGCCATCACCTTACTCCTTTCCAAGCACAACCTGGCCAAATACACTCCCTTTGAGCAGATCGATAAAGCTCCCGAAGAGAGAGAGCGGGGTATCACCATTGCCATTGCCCATGTGGAGTATGAGACCGAGAAACGCCACTATGCCCACATCGACTGCCCGGGACATGCTGACTACGTGAAGAACATGATTACCGGTGCGGCTCAGATGGACGGTGCGGTGCTGGTGGTTTCTGCTGCCGATGGTCCCATGCCCCAGACCCGAGAGCACATTCTCCTCTCCCGTCAGGTGGGTGTCCCCTACATCATCGTTTTCCTCAACAAGGTGGATATGGTGGATGATCCGGAACTCATCGAACTGGTGGAAATGGAAGTCCGGGAACTGCTCAGCAAATACGAGTTCCCCGGAGACGAAATCCCCATCATCCCTGGTAGTGCCCTCAAGGCTCTGGAGTGTGGCTGTGGGAAGAGAGAGTGTGAGTGGTGCAGTGGAATCTGGAAACTCCTCGATGCCATGGATGAATACATCCCCCTCCCGGTGCGGGAACTGGATAAGCCTTTCCTCATGTCCATCGAAGACGTCTTCTCCATCACCGGTCGGGGAACGGTGGTAACCGGAAGGGTGGAGAGAGGCACCCTCAAGCTGGGTGATACGGTGGAAATCGTGGGTCTCTCCCATGAGATCAAGAAGACCGTGGTCACCGGCATTGAGATGTTCCGCAAAATCCTGGACGAAGCCCAGGCCGGTGATAACATCGGCGTGCTCCTGCGGGGTATCGAAAAGAAAGAGGTGGAGAGAGGACAGGTGCTGGCTGCCCCTGGTTCCATCACCCCCCATACCCATTTCAAGGCTGAGGTCTACGTGCTCACCAAAGAGGAAGGTGGAAGACATACCCCCTTCTTCAACGGTTACCGTCCTCAGTTCTACTTCCGTACCACCGATGTCACCGGAGAGATCAAACTCCCCCAGGGAGTGGAAATGGTTATGCCCGGAGATAACGCCAATCTGGAAGTCAAACTCATCTACCCCATCGCCATGGAGAAAGGTCTGCGTTTTGCTATCCGTGAGGGAGGAAGGACTGTAGGAGCCGGAGTGGTATCGGACATCATCGAGTAGGGGGTAAATCTCGTGCAAGAGACCATTACTTTTGAGTGCACCGAATGCAAAAGAAGAAATTACCAGGGCAGCAAAAATAAAAAGAAAAAGACAGCGCGCTTAGAATTTAAAAAATATTGTCCTCACTGCCGCAAACACACTATACATAAGGAAATGCGTTGAGGTATAATAGTTTAAGGTAGGTCCGTAGCTCTAACGGCCAGAGCACCGGATTCCAAATCCGGGGGTTGCAGGTTCAAATCCTGCCGGGCCTGCCAGATTTTTCAGGGCTTTCAGACACCTGGTCATCCCGCAGACCCCCGCTACTGTAGCAATTTTGTAGCAACGCCATAGAGGGTTTACTCTTCCGTGTGTTTCTTCCGCCATCGGGTCCCTGAAGAAAGACTGGAGGCCCTTACCCTGGAAAGGCCGGAGTCACCGTCGGTCCCTCTTCAGATCCCACAGGGCCTTTTCGATGTACCACTTCTGCGAACGGCCCGGGTGCTTCTTCCTCAACCGCCCTATCCCCGGGGATCCCGGAAACCCACAAGCTTCCTGTAGCGCTCTTTGAGGCGGTGCAGTGTGAGCCTGGCTCTGATTATAAGGTAGTACCCCGGGAATTGTGTAACATGGCGGCACGGTAGCCTTCCCGAGGAAGGAAAGTCTGGAAAAGAGGGGGAAGCTACCATACGAAGAAAAATTCGCGGCGGAATCTTAAAAGCGTTTGAGGCAGAGCTCAAAAGCTCGTGCGGAACCCCTTGGAGAGCCTCATATGAGAGGAGCGGGCGATTTACTTAGAGACACAACCCACGAGTGCCAACGGCTACTCACGCTGTCAGGCGAGGTTTCGAATATTTTCATTCTCCCCAATCCCAGTTTGTGGTGTGAAATTCAATTCGAATATGCTTGACGTTGTAGTCTTTTTCGTATTTTTCTTTGTCCTTCTTTCTCATCTTCCAATCATCAATGGCCTTTCCTTCTCTACCGCGATATTTTTCATCGTAATTCTTCAAACTGGTAAGATAAACATCGGCCGCTTCTGAGGTTTCGTCGACATATACTGCTATCCATGGCTCGCAGGAAAAAGCATTACAAGCGCTCAGTAATTTTTCACGGTCGTTTCCCCCCTTCTGATATGAAAATATCTTGACCGTTGTTTCCTCCTTTCCTGCACTCCTCGTCCTTGACTTAACAGTTATACCAAGGCGTTGCTTTGTCTGCGGATTATAAGCTATTATATCAATCCCTGTGTGGTCAACAATGGTTACTTCGAATCCAGATCGAGACAGCCAATTACATATTAAGTGTTCGCCGAAATCGCCAATTATCTTTTGATGTCTCGAACTTTTGATGATTTCCATTTGTTCCGTTTCCAAAACCTCTTCCTACTCTGAGTTAAACATAACCCTCTACGTTTTTCAAGGTGTGCCAAAAGTTTTGCGTAAAAATGGCCCTTGATGCAGGGGGTCACTGGTTCAGACCTCGTCGTCTCTGGCAGATTTTTCAAGCCTTCCGGGCACCTGGGTACTTCCAAAAAAGCCACTTTGGCGGCAATTTGGCAACAACACCAGTCAATCCTCACGGCGGTTCCCCAGAAGAAACCCATGAAGCCTTTTCACCCGTTCCTTAAGGCCCGGAAGAACCTTGCTGTAGGTGTCAAGTGTTAAGGAAATCGAGGCATGACCCAGAAGTTCCTGCACCACCCCTCTTCCATCCTGAACCGCTGGAAAAACGCAAGCAGAAACTCCTTTTCCTCTACCGATGATACGAAAAGGAGAGACCATACAGAAGCCGAATACGAGAAGAAAATCCAGGACCTCTATACCGAGATTGGTCGTTGAACCACTGAGCTTGCCTGGCTTAAAAAAAGAGTGGCTTCTGAGCTTGGTCGAGATAAACACCTGGATTTGGTGGAATGGAATCACCCGGAAATATCACTCAAAAAGCAGGCTTAAACTTTACATCTCAGTGGGGATTGACAGGAACACTGAATTTATATAATATTTTTATTACCTATATGTTTATTTCATATATATGAAAGAGACCAAAAAATGTGTCATCACGATTGTCCGGGATTCAAGATTGAGCGTTTTCTTCAACCGTGTCTCCTTCTACTCTTATCTTCGGGTTCATCGTATGGGTATGAATTATTGGAAGAAGTTCGCAAAGAATGGTTTCAAAACGAAGCACTTGATCCGGGACTGGTGTACAGGAGTCTACGGAAAATGGAGGAACAGGGTCTGGTGTGCTCAGAATGGGTTACCGGTGACTCGGGGCCGGCGAGAAGAATGTATGTGATCACCGGAGCGGGCCGCAGGGTTCTTGAAGCCTGGGTTGTCCATATCCAGAGTCAGTTGCAGAGATTTGAAAAGTTTTTGAAAAGATATGAAGGACTCCTTCTGAAGGAGAAAGGGGAGAAACTTCAGTGAAAGACCCGTCTACCTTCATCTTTTACGGTTTGGCCTTAACCTGGCTTCTGGTTTCTTTCAAGAAGGATAGGAAAAAGACCGTGCAGGCACTATGGCGAGCGTATCGAAGTTTTGTTTCTATTCTTCCTGCTTTTGCGATGATCATTATCTTACTTTCTCTGCTTCTCGTGTTTTTGCCGGAGAAAACTATCGCCATGTTTCTGGGCGATAAAAGTGGTTTTCTGGGTTATTTCATTGCTTCCATCGCAGGGTCGATTACTCTCATTCCCGGTTTTGTAGCGTTCCCCATGGCCAAGATGCTTCTTGAAAACGGGGCAGGTATGGCGCAGATGGCGGTTTTTATCTCTACCCTTATGATGGTGGGAGTGGTGACATTTCCGCTGGAGTCGCGGTATTTCCGCCTTCAAGCTACCCTGTGGCGAAACATTCTGGCGTATTTTTATGCCTTTATCATCGGCTATGCCGTTTCAGTCGTTGTGGGGGTGGTGCGATAATGTCTAAAAGCGGCCTGAAACCATACTATGGATTTCTGGTTATCCTGGTGCTGTGCATCGGGATAACCGTGTATCTACCTTTCTGGGGAAAGCAAATTTTTACTGTGGCCTTCAGAAATACTCTTTTCATGCTGGGTGTTGTACCACCCATTTTTCTCATGGTGGGACTCTTTGATGTCTGGATTCCCAGGGAGAAGGTTATCAAAAAGCTGGGCGATACTTCGGGATGGTTGAGAATCATGATTGCCGTCGCCCTGGGAGCATTTGCGGCTGGTCCTCTCTATGCGGCATTTCCGGTTGCCGAGGTTCTTTTAAAAAAGGGCGTCAGTCTGAGGAATATCTGGATTTTCATCGGGGCCTGGTCAACCATGAAGATTCCCATGCTCCTTTTTGAAATGCAGAGCCTGGGATTTCACTTCGCTATAACTCGTTACAGCATGTCGTTTGTGGGGGTGTTACTGATTGCCTTTCTTCTGGAACGGTTCATTACCGTTGAGGAGAAAAACCGCATCCGAACCCTTTTTGAAACATGAGGGAGTTAACGAACCCAGAAACCGAGGCCCAAAATTGGGTATCAGGAAATATCCGGCCTTGGTGAAGGTGAAAGTTATTGCGGAACTTTCGGAAGAAAAATAGGCCTTCCTCCTTCCGTGTTGAAGCGGTGGAAATGGAACATTTCTACTCCTGAAATCTGAATACGAGAAAAGAGATTAATACCTGGAGCTACGGAATGGCGTCATCTGGAAGTCCGTTTTCCTGGGCCGGACTTCATCGATTCCTGGAGGAAAGAAGGGATAAGTATCACATGGGGGTAGGTCCGTCAAGGATGCTTGTTGCAACGAGTATCAAATTCTCGGTAGCTCTCTTTTATCCACCACTACCGGCATCATCAATCCTGAAAATACAGGATATACAGACTCATCTTTTTGTGTGTGCAGCAACCGTTCCGGTAGTGTACTCTATTTTTGTGTCACGTTTGGGAAGCAATAAAACCTCCTGACAGGTACAATTGGTAAAACAAAAGGAGAATACCAATCATCCTATCAGGAGGTGTCCAAAGACTATGAAAAAGGT
>Ga0308418_1001927_pt1 | contig 10428 bp, 9 predicted proteins | sample HotsprSampleR4cd_FD_203517 | JGI IMG/M metagenome (GOLD analysis project Ga0308418, IMG submission 203517) | Hot spring phototrophic mat microbial communities from Mushroom Spring, Yellowstone National Park, Wyoming, United States - 20090729_R4cd ... | reverse complement strand
CTGAAATTAAATAGTTTCAATTCCACAGTGGTTCAATTAAAATGATGAAGACGACGGTTGGGTACCTGAAATTAAATAGTTTCAATTCCACAGTGGTTCAATTAAAATTCAGTTTGATGATGTGATTAATATTTCCATAGAGGCAAGTTTCAATTCCACAGTGGTTCAATTAAAATGGTTTAAAATAAAAGATACGCCAATTTATTTTAAATGTTTCAATTCCACAGTGGTTCAATTAAAATACAGCTCAAAAATGTATACCGCCCGCAAGATTTGATGTTTCAATTCCACAGTGGTTCAATTAAAATGTCTGCCTCGTATCTTTCATCATCGCCTTGAAGCTGTTTCAATTCCACAGTGGTTCAATTAAAATACATAGCACTGTTTGAAAATTCATCGTATCCATAAAGGTTTCAATTCCACAATGGTTCAATTAAAATTATACGAATATCAACAAGAAGCAGTAATTCAAGCAAGTTTCAATTCCACAATGGTTCAATTAAAATTCAATTAAAATGCTGCGGATGTTCGCATCTATATTTTGTTTCAATTCCACAATGGTTCAATTAAAATACTACTAAATCATCGTGTGCTGTAATCGGCGTGCCAAGTTTCAATTCCACAATGGTTCAATTAAAATCACTTTAATGTTTTTCAATCCATCTAATCCGCTAATGGTTTCAATTCCACAATGGTTCAATTAAAATAATGTTGCAAGTTTTCAAAAATAATAAAATTAAAAACGTTTCAATTCCACAATGGTTCAATTAAAATTTTGTATGTTGTCATATCTTGCATATTGTCGCTCGTAGTTTCAATTCCACAATGGTTCAATTAAAATCATCGTTACTACTTAAGCGTATTTCCTCTGTCCTCAGTTTCAATTCCACAATGGTTCAATTAAAATACATTTAAGGCAATTACAGGTTGCTGCATTGCATGTTTCAATTCCACAATGGTTCAATTAAAATATAGACATCTTTAAATCTTTCATTTCATTTTTCGCTGGTTTCAATTCCACAATGGTTCAATTAAAATGGACATAACTCATCTGGCGGTTCAGTTCGAATTGAGCGTTTCAATTCCACAATGGTTCAATTAAAATGCATTGAAACGATTAAATACAAAGTTAGAAGTTGCAAGTTTCAATTCCACAATGGTTCAATTAAAATGAAAAAAATCAAATAATTTCAGAGAAGCGAGAGAGTGTTTCAATTCCACAATGGTTCAATTAAAATGAAATTTAAGATAAAAGACAAGCCTCTTTATATGAGTTTCAATTCCACAATGGTTCAATTAAAATACACCACGCAATGCGTGGAAAAACACCACGCAATGCGGTTTCAATTCCACAATGGTTCAATTAAAATTTTTTACATTTACAAGTAAAAAATTTTAACTTATGTTTCAATTCCACAATGGTTCAATTAAAATTATGAATTGTTTAATTTCAGAAGAGAAAATGCTGAAAGTTTCAATTCCACAATGGTTCAATTAAAATAAATTTTTACATTTACAAGTAAAAAATTTTAACTTATGTTTCAATTCCACAATGGTTCAATTAAAATAAATTTTTACATTTACAAGTAAAAAATTTTAACTTATGTTTCAATTCCACAATGGTTCAATTAAAATACACCACGCAATGCGTGGAAAAACACCACGCAATGCGGTTTCAATTCCACAATGGTTCAATTAAAATATTGATAAAATAAAGGAAGTATTTTTAAAATTAAAAAGTTTCAATTCCACAATGGTTCAATTAAAATAAAATTTTTTCCATTGCCTGATAAACTTTTACCCTTTTGTTTCAATTCCACAATGGTTCAATTAAAATTGAATAATATGCGATTTGGAATTATTATGCTTGTAATGTTTCAATTCCACAATGGTTCAATTAAAATATTATGTATTTCATATAATGTCATATTTGTCTGTAAAGTTTCAATTCCACAATGGTTCAATTAAAATCAAGTTTTTGCAAGTTTTTGCTTACAACGATAGGAAAGTTTCAATTCCACAATGGTTCAATTAAAATAAATTTTTACATTTACAAGTAAAAAATTTTAACTTATGTTTCAATTCCACAATGGTTCAATTAAAATTTATTGAATTTTATATTTATGTGTCAAAAAATAATGCGGTTTCAATTCCACAATGGTTCAATTAAAATCTTAATAAAAGAGATGACGAATGTGAATACTATAAAAGGTTTCAATTCCACAATGGTTCAATTAGAATATTGATATTTGCAAGTTAATAATTGTTAAATGTTTGGGTTTCAATTCCACAATGGTTCAATTAAAATTCTCTTTCATCTAATAATTTAATTCCCATACTTCTGTTTCAATTCCACAATGGTTCAATTAAAATGCGCAAGAAGTTACAACTACTACAGTAACCACCACGAAGTTTCAATTCCACAATGGTTCAATTAAAATAGTTGTGCTTGGTGGCGGTGATTGAAACACGAGATAGTTTCAATTCCACAATGGTTCAATTAAAATTATTCACTAGTCTAATTGATTGAGCACTGCTAACAATGTTTCAATTCCACAATGGTTCAATTAAAATGTTTAGTAGTGGTAGTTACCACCTGTTGTGTTTCAGGTTTCAATTCCACAATGGTTCAATTAAAATTATGACCCCAACGCCGAAGATTGGCTAAGATCCATTGTTTCAATTCCACAATGGTTCAATTAAAATAACCTATATTCCAAAATAATGATTTATCCCATATTGTTTCAATTCCACAATGGTTCAATTAAAATGTTTAAATATTATGGGAAGCCATTTGTTTTTGCGGGTTTCAATTCCACAATGGTTCAATTAAAATTCCTTGCCGAAATACCAATATTACCGACAAATGAATGTTTCAATTCCACAATGGTTCAATTAAAATTAAAAAAAAATGGAAAAGTTAGAAATAATTCAATGCAGTTTCAATTCCACAATGGTTCAATTAAAATTTTAATCCCTTTCTTTTTTAATAAAAACCTAATCGCGTTTCAATTCCACAATGGTTCAATTAAAATTTTAAAAAGATTGGATACAAAACTTGAAGCCGCAAGTTTCAATTCCACAATGGTTCAATTAAAATTTTACCAGCCCAAAAAAGAAAATTTTCCTTTACCAGTGTTTCAATTCCACAATGGTTCAATTAAAATTGTATATTCTTTCCCTTACCAAAACCAAAGGATTTTCGTTTCAATTCCACAATGGTTCAATTAAAATTTTTTGATTTAAATTTTACATAAGTCCCATAATTGGTTTCAATTCCACAATGGTTCAATTAAAATTTAAAAAATTAGTTGAACTTGATTTAATTACATTGCAGTTTCAATTCCACAATGGTTCAATTAAAATTTTATTCTACAATGTTGAAGCCAACTATTACACTTCTGTTTCAATTCCACAATGGTTCAATTAAAATTTACCCCCGCAAGAAGGGAGAAAGAGCATTTTTTGTGTTTCAATTCCACAATGGTTCAATTAAAATTTAATCTTAAAATTTCAAACATATTTTTTAACTTTTGTTTCAATTCCACAATGGTTCAATTAAAATTTTATTTTTATCATTCATATTTTTTAAAATTTTTGGTTTCAATTCCACAATGGTTCAATTAAAATGATCTTATTTGCGAGTTTATTGCTGTGTAAATTGCAAGTTTCAATTCCACAATGGTTCAATTAAAATTCAATATGGAAGGAATAAAACATTCTTTGATACGCAAGAGTTTCAATTCCACAATGGTTCAATTAAAATTTACTGCATCAACAGATCCTTGCAATATCAATGCAAGTTTCAATTCCACAATGGTTCAATTAAAATTTTGTTTATTTTTGCTTTAATTGCTTCTAATTGTTCGTTTCAATTCCACAATGGTTCAATTAAAATGCTGCAGCAAACGAGAGATACTTAATAGCGAAAGAGTTTCAATTCCACAATGGTTCAATTAAAATTTGACTTGACAAAACGACAAGAGTAGCCGTATCTTTGGTTTCAATTCCACAATGGTTCAATTAAAATTTAACAAGCATTACACTTTCCGAAAACCGCATAAATACGTTTCAATTCCACAATGGTTCAATTAAAATTCAGTTGATTTTCTTGATAAAGTAACCAATGTTTCGTTTCAATTCCACAATGGTTCAATTAAAATTATTCAGTATTAGCACAGAACCTTTCAAGATAAGATGTTTCAATTCCACAATGGTTCAATTAAAATAGAATGTTGATAAAAAAATTTTTAGTGCAAATAAAAGGTTTCAATTCCACAATGGTTCAATTAAAATTCCCTATGACTGAAAAACCTTTCATTCCATAGCAATCGTTTCAATTCCACAATGGTTCAATTAAAATTTGTTGTCCTCCTCCTCCACCTGGGTCTCCTCCTTTGTTTCAATTCCACAATGGTTCAATTAAAATACTTGAAGCAACTAATTTATATTGGTTAAACAAAATTGTTTCAATTCCACAATGGTTCAATTAAAATCTTGCCGAAATACCAATATTACCAACAAATGAACTGTTTCAATTCCACAATGGTTCAATTAAAATTCGCTAACTTTTTTGTTTCCTTTTTTTAATCCTGTCGTTTCAATTCCACAATGGTTCAATTAAAATTTTTGTTGTAATTTTTGTTTTCTTATTTCTCTTGCTTGTTTCAATTCCACAATGGTTCAATTAAAATCAAGAGAAAACGATAGAATTTGGACAAGAGATAGAAGGTTTCAATTCCACAATGGTTCAATTAAAATTTTTAGGAGCAGAGCGTTTAAAAAAACGAATTCAGCGTTTCAATTCCACAATGGTTCAATTAAAATGTTCATACACTCGTGGAACAGCGGTGGCTAATTCAAGTTTCAATTCCACAATGGTTCAATTAAAATTCTTAAAAGAAAGCACAAAAGGAGGTAAGATAGAAGAGTTTCAATTCCACAATGGTTCAATTAAAATACTCAAGAAGTGACTACAACCACCGTCACCACGACAAAGTTTCAATTCCACAATGGTTCAATTAAAATTTTCCCAATTATACAACACAGCGGGGCGGTAATCGGTTTCAATTCCACAATGGTTCAATTAAAATTTAGAAGACGACGAGTTAGAAGAACTCATCGTTGAAGTTTCAATTCCACAATGGTTCAATTAAAATTATGAAAATAATTCACCCTTTCAACTTGATAATTGTGTTTCAATTCCACAATGGTTCAATTAAAATGTCGCCTTCGTATTCATCGTCATCACCTTGTATTTGGTTTCAATTCCACAATGGTTCAATTAAAATATCAGATGTAGGACGTTGGTTAGATTTTGGTGTTACGTTTCAATTCCACAATGGTTCAATTAAAATACATGCAGCAATTGTCCTTTTTGAAAAAGATGAAAGGTTTCAATTCCACAATGGTTCAATTAAAATGTTTAGTTGTAGTAGTTACCACTTCTTGTGTTTCTGCGTTTCAATTCCACAATGGTTCAATTAAAATTTTTTTGGCTACGAGTATACACCCCCTCGTATCCCTGGTTTCAATTCCACAATGGTTCAATTAAAATGCAGTAGAAATGCTCATATAAATAAAATATGTTGGAGTTTCAATTCCACAATGGTTCAATTAAAATATAGAAAGCGAAACTTATCAGCCTAAGTCAGATGTGTTTCAATTCCACAATGGTTCAATTAAAATATTAATTTCCTTATTATACCGAGAGATAGCTATCTCTGTTTCAATTCCACAATGGTTCAATTAAAATTCTTCATTCATTTTTTTCGTTGCTGTGGCTGTTCCTGGTTTCAATTCCACAATGGTTCAATTAAAATTTCTAAAACCTCTATATCTTCAATTACATTTTCGTCGTTTCAATTCCACAATGGTTCAATTAAAATGGAAAACACAAGAAGATTCGCAGACTTTGTAGCTGCGTTTCAATTCCACAATGGTTCAATTAAAATAGTAAAAAGCCCTGCTTATTTTGTCGTATTTAAAAAGTTTCAATTCCACAATGGTTCAATTAAAATGATAAAAAAATTAGTCCAGTTTTTCTCCAATTCAATGTTTCAATTCCACAATGGTTCAATTAAAATTATTGAACGATATATAAAACAAAATATATAAGTATATGGTTTCAATTCCACAATGGTTCAATTAAAATGTTGTCTCTTTGAAGGGTAGAGGTAGTGATGAGGGTGTTTCAATTCCACAATGGTTCAATTAAAATTGGAAGCGTTACAGGGGCACACTTACATTTTACAGTTGTTTCAATTCCACAATGGTTCAATTAAAATTTATTAAATACCACCTTTGGAATTGACTTTAAAAAGTTTCAATTCCACAATGGTTCAATTAAAATTTAATTTTTTAATTGATTAAAGAGTTTCTGCTTCATGTTTCAATTCCACAATGGTTCAATTAAAATATTTTAAAATGTTAGCAGAAATACTAAAATCCGTTATGTTTCAATTCCACAATGGTTCAATTAAAATCGATAATTATTCCTAATAGTCCAAATAATAGTTTATAGTTTCAATTCCACAATGGTTCAATTAAAATTTATGTATTTCATATAATGTCATATTTGTCTGTGAAGTTTCAATTCCACAATGGTTCAATTAAAATCATTTACTCCGTTTGATAAAGAAAAATAAATGAAATGTTTCAATTCCACAATGGTTCAATTAAAATTGTGCTATTTCATCTTTTGTTTTGAAATCATTAAATAGTTTCAATTCCACAATGGTTCAATTAAAATAAAATTTAAACAAGTAAAATCAGACCGATTTATTACGTTTCAATTCCACAATGGTTCAATTAAAATACGGGGAACATTTTAAACTACTGAAAGATGAAGAATTGTTTCAATTCCACAATGGTTCAATTAAAATTGACCATATTTCAATGGAGTGTTTTTATGAAAAATCAGTTTCAATTCCACAATGGTTCAATTAAAATTTATGAAACTAATCCACCCTTTCAACCTGATAATTGTGTTTCAATTCCACAATGGTTCAATTAAAATAGACGATTTATATCATTTAAACTATACAACGTTTTTGTTTCAATTCCACAATGGTTCAATTAAAATTGGTTGTTCCTGTTCTTGTGGTTTTGGCTGTTCCTGGTTTCAATTCCACAATGGTTCAATTAAAATTTTGTGCGATTTTTTCGCAATGCAGAAAATGAGACAAGGTTTCAATTCCACAATGGTTCAATTAAAATTAGCGATAACATTATTTAAGTTATCTGATTTGTTAGTGTTTCAATTCCACAATGGTTCAATTAAAATCAAAAATTAATATTATGAAAATTAAAATTAAAAAAAGTTTCAATTCCACAATGGTTCAATTAAAATCTAAAAAAAAAATCATTAACTAAAAAAATCAACAACTATGTTTCAATTCCACAATGGTTCAATTAAAATAGAGCTTGCAAAATTGTTTTTGCAAGCGTACCCAGAAGTTTCAATTCCACAATGGTTCAATTAAAATCTACCGTCACTACGACAAAGAGTGAGGGAGGATTGATGTTTCAATTCCACAATGGTTCAATTAAAATTATGACCCAGGAGCTGAAGAGTGGCTCAGAGCTATAGTTTCAATTCCACAATGGTTCAATTAAAATCCGATAAAAAGGATTACTGCTATGTTTTAATAGAAGTGTTTCAATTCCACAATGGTTCAATTAAAATACAAGCGAAAACAACAGCAGAAGGTTCAGAATTAGCAAGTTTCAATTCCACAATGGTTCAATTAAAATGTTTTTTAGTTAGATTCTATGTTGAAAGAATTGTGTTTCAATTCCACAATGGTTCAATTAAAATACACAAAACAAATATATGTTTGTAACGAATTAGGTAACGTTTCAATTCCACAATGGTTCAATTAAAATTCACAAGGAAATTTAATAAAAAATGCAATAGTCCCTGGTTTCAATTCCACAATGGTTCAATTAAAATTTTAAGAGCACGGCATTTAAGAAAACAAATTCTGCGTTTCAATTCCACAATGGTTCAATTAAAATAATTAAATTTTTGATAGATTTAATAATTTCTTTTGGTTTCAATTCCACAATGGTTCAATTAAAATTTAACTTAGACGAGTTTGTAAATACCACAGTGGACAGTTTCAATTCCACAATGGTTCAATTAAAATAATTTCTAAGTTATTAGTAGCTAAGTAGAACAACGTGTTTCAATTCCACAATGGTTCAATTAAAATTGTACGAGAAACGGAAAAAGCGTTTCTTGTGAATAGTTTCAATTCCACAATGGTTCAATTAAAATGTAATTACTGGGTGCCAGGGTAGCGGAAAAACGTTCCGTTTCAATTCCACAATGGTTCAATTAAAATATTCTGATAAAGAAGAGCTTGCAAAATTGTTTTTGCGTTTCAATTCCACAATGGTTCAATTAAAATTTTAATTAAACTAATCTAAAAAAAAATATGAAAGCGGTTTCAATTCCACAATGGTTCAATTAAAATTTTTTCAGCAATTCTATTGCCTGTAAATTTACTCTTGTTTCAATTCCACAATGGTTCAATTAAAATATAATTTAATAATACAATTTCTGTAACTTTTTTTGAAGTTTCAATTCCACAATGGTTCAATTAAAATTCTCATATCCTAATACGCCTATACCTTTCCTCTTTAGTTTCAATTCCACAATGGTTCAATTAAAATGTATCCAGAATGGCAAGTGTCGCCAAAGACGACCTTTGTTTCAATTCCACAATGGTTCAATTAAAATGTTTAATAATCCGCTGATACTTTTTTTACTGCCTTGTTTCAATTCCACAATGGTTCAATTAAAATTTTTAATGCCTTTCCTTTTCAATAAAAACCTTAATGGTTTCAATTCCACAATGGTTCAATTAAAATGAAAGTGGTATTATTGAAAATGTATATTACGATAACGTTTCAATTCCACAATGGTTCAATTAAAATGATATATCATAAATGGAATAGAAATAATTCAAACGTCGTTTCAATTCCACAATGGTTCAATTAAAATTACTATAATAGTATATGTAAGATATGATGAAGTGATGTTTCAATTCCACAATGGTTCAATTAAAATAATAATCGCAAAAAATTTGCGATTCCCCATAGACGCGTTTCAATTCCACAATGGTTCAATTAAAATCCAAAATTCATCAAGAAATTGAACGAAGAAAATCGTGTTTCAATTCCACAATGGTTCAATTAAAATGGGTATGCTGTCCTTTGGGTCAGTATATCCTTACGGAGTTTCAATTCCACAATGGTTCAATTAAAATTTTAGTAGTTGTAGTTACTACTTCTTGTTTTTCTTCGTTTCAATTCCACAATGGTTCAATTAAAATAAAATACTTGACAAATAATTGAAATTTTACATAAATTGTTTCAATTCCACAATGGTTCAATTAAAATCATTTATAAGCTTAATTGATTGAACATTACCGACATTGTTTCAATTCCACAATGGTTCAATTAAAATCCTAATGGGCAAAACTTTCTAGTTCGCTTCTATATAGTTTCAATTCCACAATGGTTCAATTAAAATAGATTTACTAACATACTTTGAAATGTATTTTACCAGTTTCAATTCCACAATGGTTCAATTAAAATACAATAGAAGCAGAAACATATCAACCTAAAGCAGATGGTTTCAATTCCACAATGGTTCAATTAAAATACTTTGTCTGCAATAGTTACTAATTCAATTCCAAGAGTTTCAATTCCACAATGGTTCAATTAAAATTGATTCACCCGTTCAGTCTAGTAATCTCGGGGTGCCGTTTCAATTCCACAATGGTTCAATTAAAATTAAAGATAAATTATCAATACTAGCAACAGCAATTGCGTTTCAATTCCACAATGGTTCAATTAAAATTCAATTCCTGCTGCTAACATAGTTTTGTTTTTTTAGTTTCAATTCCACAATGGTTCAATTAAAATATTTCTATACTGCTCACTTTTAAAGTGAGCGGTTTCGGTTTCAATTCCACAATGGTTCAATTAAAATATAGAACAGAATTAAAAGCAGCTGCAATCAATGATTTGTTTCAATTCCACAATGGTTCAATTAAAATCCTATTAAATTGGCCTGGAGCTCTTGAAACAGTTACGTTTCAATTCCACAATGGTTCAATTAAAATTGCTAACCAGAACGGCATCAATCTATACCATCCATAGTTTCAATTCCACAATGGTTCAATTAAAATCTATATAGAAGCGAACTAGAAAGTTTTGCCCACTAGGTTTCAATTCCACAATGGTTCAATTAAAATAACTTAATTTTAAAAAGAGAGAGAGAGAGAGAGAGAAGTTTCAATTCCACAATGGTTCAATTAAAATCCTGGCAAACATATCACTTTTTATATTGATTTTCAATACTTTTCTAAAATTTATTTTATCCAAAAAATCGTCTACCTTCAAAAAATTGTTTTG